>Ga0097691_1000490_pt1 | contig 34322 bp, 39 predicted proteins | sample NGESurdeep072012_8_FD_72858 | JGI IMG/M metagenome (GOLD analysis project Ga0097691, IMG submission 72858) | Arctic peat soil microbial communities from Barrow, Alaska - NGEE Surface sample 210-1 deep-072012 | ecosystem: Environmental > Terrestrial > Soil > Wetlands > Peat ... | reverse complement strand
GCCGTTGATATGGTTCATGATGCCGATAGCGGGCTGTCTTATGCTCTAGATTCAGACTACGACCTGATTGTCCTAGATAGGATGCTGCCAGGAAGTATGGACGGCGTTGAGCTATGTAAAAAGGTTCGTCAAGAAGGCGTAGTTATACCAATAATTATGCTTACTGCAAGAGGTACTATTGGTGATCGGGTTGAAGGGCTAAATAGCGGCGCAGATGACTATCTAGTAAAGCCATTTTCTTTTGATGAGTTAACCGCAAGAGTTCGCGCACTGCTCCGCAGGCCACCGGTTACCGTAGGCTCCACGCTCAAGATAGACGATCTAGAGTTAAATCCCCAAACTTATGATGTTAAAAGAGGTGATACCCTAATCAAGCTTTCGCATAAAGAGTTTTCTTTACTAGAATACTTCATGCATCACCCAGGACAGGTTGTAACCAAAGATATGATCGTCAGCCACATCTGGGACGAAGAAGCAGACATACTACCAAACACAATCGAAGTATACATTGGCTACCTCAGAAATAAGATCGACCGACCATTCCCAGACAAACCCGCACTATTACATACGCTTAGAGGCTTCGGCTATAAACTAAGTGCCAGTGTCTAAAAAAGATGCAAAAGAAAGTATCATCAATTATGTTCCGCTCAGCAACATTTAAGCTAACTGCCTCCTATCTCGCCTTAACCATGACCATCAGTCTAATGTTCAGTATTGTTGTCTATAGACTGGCGGCAAGCGACATCGCTAGAGGCATCCACCTACAATCTCAAAGAATCTACAACCAATTTCCGGTATTTCGTGATAACCCAATTCTTCGGCCAGATAAGGATATAGATAGTGGGATCCACGCTCTACTGCTACGTTTGGTGCTCTTTAACTTGGTTGTCCTGATGTTAGCCGGTATTGTTAGCTATCTATTAGCAAAAATTACCCTAAGGCCAATTGAAGAAGCACATGAACAGCAAAAGAGGTTCACGGCTGATGTTAGTCATGAACTCCGAACACCACTTACGGCTCTTCGTATGGAAAGTGAAGTCGCCTTACTAAGTGACGAAGCTTCTAAAAAAGAGCTTCGTGATACGCTTGTTAGTAACTTAGAAGAAGTGTCAAAGCTTGAAAACCTAATCAATAATCTGCTACGACTGACCAAACTCGAGGTTAGTGAGTTAAGACAAAACTTTGAAACTATCAGTAGCGAAAAAGTGGCTCTCGACGCCAGAGGACAGCTCACTAACTTGGCTTCGAACCGAAAGATCAAAATAGAAACCAATCTGGTAGATAAAAGAATGTACGGTGATTTTCCCAGTATTAGCCAGATGCTGGTCATCCTACTCGACAATGCCCTTAAATACAGCTCCTCTGGATCATCGGTTAGCCTAACTACACACGCCAAACATCAAGGAGTAGTCTTTATAATTGAAGATAATGGGGTGGGTATCCCTAAAGACTCTTTGGATCATATTTTCGATAGGTTTTATCGGGCGAATAGTTCTAGAACAAAATCCATAGATAATGAAGGTCATGGCCTTGGGCTATCTATTGCCAAAACAATTGCCGATATTCACCAAGCTGTCATAACCGTATCTAGCCAGGTAGGAAAAGGCACTAAAGTTGAAGTTTATTTCCCGGTTGATCCTAGTGATCTAACCCCACAGAAACCAGTCAATAAATAAAGCCTATTAACTCTTGAGTGGTAGATGTTAATATATAAAGGTTAGTAAAATGCTTACCTTTTATTAGGTAACAACCCTAAAGAGGGCGGGGATGAATAAAAAAACGAAAATTATATCTGTCTTAGCGGCTGTCTTAGCTGTTATTTTACTCGCCAGTTATTACTTCTCGCACCACGTTATAGCAGTCCTTACACCTATGGGGCCAATCGCCCAAAAAGAGCGCAATCTTATGCTTGTCGCCGGAGGCCTGATGCTAATTGTTGTGATACCGGTATTCGTCATTACTTTCTATATTGTCTACAAATACCGCGATGGCCATAAAGGAAAATATCGGCCAGACTTTGACCATAGTGCCATCCTAGAAACAACATGGTGGCTAATTCCGTCAGCACTAATCCTAATTCTATCGGTAATAACTTGGAGGGCTTCATATCAACTTGACCCTTATAAACCGATTGCCAGTAGCACCAAACCAATCAGCATTGAAGTTGTTGCTCTTACTTGGAAGTGGCTTTTTATCTACCCGCAGCAAAACATCGCCAGCGTTAATTTAATGCAAATACCGGTTAATACCCCAGTCAATCTTTACTTAACAGCTGATGCACCAATGAATTCCTTCTGGGTTCCTCAATTAAGCGGTCAGATCTACGCCATGCCAGGAATGTCTACCCAGCTTCATCTAATGGCCACTTCACAGGGCAGTTATTATGGCTCTTCGGCCAATATCAGTGGCAATGGCTTCGCCGGGATGCACTTTATGACTAACGCTTCATCTACTGCGCAATTTAATAATTGGGTAGCGAACGCAAAGTCGGCAGAAAAACCTCTTAATTACCAGACATATGCTCTGTTAAGCCAGCCATCTGAGAATAATCGGGTTAGTTTCTATAACAGTACTCAGCCGAATATATACAGCTCAATTATCAATAAATACATGGCCCCTGGCATGCAAATGTCATCAACGATCGGATCGACGCAGTGATTTACTTCTCAAGTATCCTGCTCGGTAAGTTAAGCCTTAGCGCTATCCCAAGCGACCCAATTACTGCCGGAGGAGCCTTATCGATGGTTCTGATTGCCATTTTTGCCTTTGTTGCAATTACTTATTTTAAAAAATGGAAGTGGCTTTGGCGTAACTGGCTTACTTCATTAGACCCGAAAAAAATTGGTGTCATGTATATAACTGTGGCAGTAGTTATGTTACTGCGTGGCTTTGCTGATGTGTTATTACTCCGAACCCAACAAGCAACCTCGGTAGGGGCATCACACGGCATACTCGACGCTAATCACTTCCAGCAGATCTTTACTGCTCACGGCACAATTATGATCTTCTTTGTGGCTATGGGTATCATGTTCGGCTTAATTAACCTGATTTTACCAGTACAGCTCGGGGCTAGGGATGTGGCTTTTCCGTTTCTTAACTCAATCAGCTTCTGGCTGTTTACTGCCGGGATGCTGCTGATTAACTTTTCTTTAGTAGTCGGTCAGTTTTCGGCAGCCGGTTGGTTGGCATACCCTCCACTTAGCGAGCTCCACTTTAGCCCCGGAGTCGGAGTAGATTACTGGATTTGGAGTCTGCAAATTGCCGGAGTTGGTAGCCTACTTTCTGGTATTAACTTTATAGCCACTATTCTCAAAGAACGGGCACCAGGTATGACATTAATGAAAATGCCGATGTTTGCCTGGAGTGTCCTTGGATCAATGAGCTTAGTTATATTTGCTTTCCCAATTTTAACGGTAACTCTAACCCTACTAGCTCTAGATAGAACATTTGGCATGCATTTCTTCACGGCAAGTGGAGGCGGGAATATGATGATGTACGTCAACTTAATATGGGCCTGGGGTCACCCCGAAGTATATATCCTAATTCTTCCGGCCTTTGGCATATTTTCTGAGGTTGTGGCAACTTTTTCCAGAAAGAGTCTATTTGGCTACACCTCAATGGTGGTGGCGATCTGGGCAATTGTAATATTATCGTTTACCGTCTGGCTACATCACTTCTTTACTATGGGCGCGGGGTCGGACGTTAATGCCTTCTTTGGGATAATGACGATGATCATTGCCATACCGACAGGCGTTAAAATATTTAACTGGTTATTTACGATGTACCAGGGGCGGATAAGATTAAATACGCCAATGATGTGGTTTCTTGGATTCGTCGTCTTGTTCACCATCGGCGGCATGGCCGGTGTCCTAATGGCTGTTCCGCCAGTCGACTTCCAGTTACATAACAGTTTATTCTTGGTGGCACATTTCCATATGATGATCGTCGGCGGGGTGCTCTTTGGTTATTTTGCAGGCCTAAGTTATTGGCTGCCAAAAGTCCTAGGCTTTAAACTGAAAGAAAACCTCGGAAGATACGCTTTTTGGTGCTGGTTCCTAGGCTTTACTCTTGCTTTCACCCCGTTATATATACTTGGGCTAATGGGTGCTACCAGGCGGCTTAACCATTACGATGCTTCGACAGGTTGGCAGCCACTGTTTATTACCGCCGGCATAGGCGCACTTATTATTGGCGCCGGTCTTTGCTTCCAAATCTTGCAACTAATTATCAGCATCAAGGATCGAAAACAGAACCTCGATAAAACAGGCGACCCCTGGAATGGCCGAACACTTGAATGGTCAATACTTTCTCCCATGCCATTCTATAATTTTGCTGTGATACCGACTGTAGCTGACCGAGATCCATTCTGGATAAGCAAACATCCAAAGGCTTCAAGCCAAGCACTAGAAATAGTTAAGCCGACCCAGGCAATTAAATATAGCGACATAACGCTACCGAAAAACTCTGGTGCTGGATTAATAATTGCCGGTTTTGCTTTCCTCTTCGGTTTTGCCATGATCTGGCACATAGTCTGGCTTGGCGTCGTTGGCCTGCTAGGCGTTATTGTAACAATTATTATTCGCTCGACTAACGACGACACAGAGTACACCATTCCGGCCAGCGAAGTAGAAATCATCGATAATAAGTTCCGTTCACAAACGAAGGCAAGGGCATAAGATGGCAGAAAATACACTGGTCGTAAACGAAAAAGTTCAACTAGAGTACGACGGTGACAATAAAGTTTTCTTAGGCTTCTGGATCTACATCATGACCGATTGTGTTCTATTCGCCAGCCTGTTCGCTGTATACGCAGTACTCCATGGCAATACCTTTGGCGGCCCCTCAGCGTCAGAGATATTCAATTTGCCTTATGTAATGATTGAAACCCTACTACTGCTTACCAGCAGCTTCACCTGCGGCCTAGCAATGATTTCATTACAAAACAGACAAGCTGCTAAGGTTAGGCTGTTCTTTATTATTACCTTTATATTGGGCCTCAGCTTCTTAGTGATGGAAATTAAAGAGTTTCACCACCTAACAACTATTGGTGATTCTTGGACTAGAAGCGGATTTTTATCTTCTTACTTTACGCTTGTTGGCACTCATGGGCTGCATATTAGCGTCGGCCTAATTTGGATGGCAGTGATGATTTTTAGAATAAAGAAAACCAAACTGACACATGCAAATATACGGCGAATGAAGATGTTAGCGCTTTTCTGGCACTTCCTAGATGTAATCTGGATTTTCATCTTTAGTTTAGTTTATCTATTTGGAGTATTAAATAAATGAGCCAGAGCATTAATAAATCACCGGTTATATCCAAGCATGAAGATGAGAGGTTAAGCCTTAAGCCATACGTCTACGGTTACATTATTTCATTAGTACTAACTGCCACTGCATACCTCAGCGTCCGCCACCACGCTGCTTCAACCACGGTGTTGGTTGGGTTAGTTGTCATCCTAGCATTAACGCAATTTATCGTTCAAGTATTCTACTTCCTGCATCTCGGCAAAGAAACCAAGCCTAGGTGGAAACTATATATATTTTTCCTAATGGTATCGATAGTACTGATTATTGTTTTTGGGTCAATTTGGATTATCAATAATCTGAACAGTCGAATGACGATACCACAACAAATTCAATATCTGAACAGTCAAGATGGCCTCTAAGTCGAAAATAAAGACTTACTACCAGCTAACTAAGCCCGGGATAATATATGGCAATCTTATTACCGCTCTTGCTGGCTATCTTTTTGCTAGTCACTGGCACATTGATCTAACGACCTTAATAGCCATGCTTGTCGGCCTGGGACTAATTATTGGCTGTGGCTGTGTACTCAATAATGTTATCGACAAAGAGATCGATAGCAAAATGAGTCGGACAAAAAACCGATCGATAGTTACCAAACAAGTTTCTATAAAAGCAGCCATCATATACGGAATTATCTTAGGTGTCATTGGTAGCTTTATTTTGTTTAGATATACCAATAATCTAACTGCCTACGTAGCCTTATTCGGCCTAGTCTCATACCTTGGATTTTATGGCTTTGCTAAGCGTAAAACCATTTATGGCACTCTCGTTGGCGCAATAGCAGGATCGATTCCACTACTTGTAGGCTATACCAGTGTTAATAACTATATTGATCTTGTAGGTTTAATTTTAGTGATGATTCTAGCCTGTTGGCAGCTTTCTCATTTTTATGCCATATCTCTTTATAGAAAAGATGAGTACAAGGCTGCTAAGTTACCTATCTGGTCAGTAGTAAAAGGTGATCAAAGCACTTCGCTGCAGATACTCAGCTTTATAGTGCTTTTCACTCTGTTTGCTGATAGCCTGGTCATCCTTGGTACAACCGGATTTTTATATTTAATGGTCATCAACTTCATCGGCGTTTACTGGTTTATTGACTCCTATAAAACCAAGTCACTCATGGTGCCAAAGGCTTGGGGCAGACATGTCTTTAAAACATCTTTAACAGTTCTTCTGCTAACCTCGATCGTACTAGCTCTTGGACCAGTAGCCCCCTAATATTTTGGGGGCTACTAATTATATTTTTGTTTTATCATGCAGCTTCTGAGACCGGCTGGGGATCAACTTTCACGCCGTCTTGAACAGCTTGAAGATGATCGCTGCGCTCTGAAAACAGATGAGGGCTTCCAAATACCCGATCTGCAAACTGAAGCAAGACTCTTAGTCTGGTAGGGTCGACTGCCTCTTGTGAGGCAACATCTTGTGTTTCGTAGTCTGGCATTATATTTTATCCTTTCTGGCAAAATAAAAACTCCCCGGATTTTAAGCGGGGAGCTAATTTAATTTGCCTGTTTATTATATTTTTTGGTTACAAACTACAAATACCCCTCGCTATATGCGGGCACAATAATGAGACACTTGGCCATTACTGAAGTATTTGTGGTAACCATAAACGCTACTATACACCTATAAAAAGCAGTCCGTCAAATTACTCCAATTTCTAGAAATGGTCTCGAATGTGACTGTAGCTATAGTCCCAATCGGCATCAGATTTCTTGTGCGGATTGAAAATATTCTCGGGGTCAAAGATAGCTTTCACTTGTTTAAACAGGCCTAAAACTTCCGCTCCAAACTGTTGTTCCAGCCATGGCCCTCTAACTAATCCATCGTTATGTTCACCGGATAATGAACCGTGATACTTAAGGACCAGGCTATCTATTTCGTTCATCGCTGGCAGTAATTTCTTGCGGTCACTAGGGTCCTCCAATTTCATCAGCGGGATAATATGGAAGTTACCATCACCCATATGCCCAGCAATGGTTGCGAAAAGATTATATTTCTTTATTGATTTACGCAGCTGGGGCAAAAACTCGGGCAAGTATTCAGGCCTAACGATTAAGTCATCGATGAACGGAGCAGTGTGCTTATCTTTAACCTTACTTCGAAGCAAGTTAAAGCTCTGGCGACGCATAATCCAAAACTTCTCACTTTTTCCTTCAGTTGGGTCTTCTTCAAAACCATTTATTTCATATCTGGCTCGATGCTTTTTAAGTTCTTGGTGCAGGCTACGAATTTTATGACGGACCTCATCTTCGGTTTCACCATTAAACTCAATCATCAGCACTAGCTTAGGGACACCCCTAAGTAGCTGCACACCGTCAGGAATTAGGGTAAACAGAAGGTGAATAAATCGCTTAAAACCAAGTAGCTTTAAGAAGCTAGGCATAAAACGAATTGATAGCCAAAGGGTCTGGTTGTCAAATGATTCAAAAGTTGCCGGCTTATATTCCATAACTTTTGGAATAAGCTCACCCAAGTCGTCTATATCCTTCAAAAACAAGACAAGTAGCCCGGAGTGCGGTCTGGCGGGTACCAGGCGATAAGTTATGTCTGTTACAAAACCTAGCGTCCCCTCGGAGCCAACGATTAACTTAGTAAGGTCAAAGACCCCGGTCTCGCGGTCCCAGACTTCCCACAGCGTATAACCCATGGAGTTTTTGCTGACATTAGGCTTGGCTGCTTTAATGGCATCATAGTTTGCTTCACATAAATCATATATTCGTTTATAGATGCGGCCTTCGTAATCATCCTGGGCTAATTTCTGCTCCAGCCGGTCACCATGAAGTGGTTCAACATCATATTCATTACCATCAGCAAATACTACTCTCAAATGTTGAACGAAGTCTTTGGTTTTACCGTACTCTAACGATTTTTCACCACCACTATTGTTAGCAACCATTCCGCCAACAGTCGCAAGATCACGTGAAGCTGGATATGACGGCATTAGAGCCTTATGTCTTAGTGTCTGCTTCTCAAAGTCCCTATAAAAGACCCCAGGCTGAGTATGACCTTCAGTTGAGGTTATTTTGCCAATCCTGTTCAGGTGTTTATTAAAATCAACGATTATTGACTCATTGATCGCACCCCCAGCCATATCGGTTCCGGCAGAACGAGCCGTAACAGATAGTTTGGGCATACTGCTTTTTTTCTCAGCAACCAGTCTAATAATAGTCTTTACGTCCTCCACGTCATGCGGAAAAACAACCATCTCTGGGATAATTTCAAACAGGGAAGCATCATGCGAATAAAATTCGCGAGTTGAATCGCTATCATCAATCTCGCCCTTGAATCCCCATTCAGCTAGTTTTTCTTTTATTTCATCCATATATGTAGCCTTAATTATAGCTTAAGCGGTATCGATAAGACATAGTCTATTTAACTAATCGATTGTTGCAAACGAAAAGAGTTAAATTTCTATTTAAAATCTTTAATGAATTCTGCTGTAGCTTTAGGGTCAGTCGATGCGTTTGGTAGTGCCCAAGGTCCGATATTCCAAACGTCCGCTTCAAATACTTTATTAGTATTAATGTAATTAGCAATTTGCTGGACAAAGTATGGGTTGTCACCACCGCTTACCTCGCCAGAATTAGGCGTTGTAAGTGTGGTGAATCCTAGCCCCCATTCAGGAAGTGTAATCTGCTTATTGTGTTGCGACGCAAAAGTTGCCAGCCAGTTCAGCCCTTGTGGTTGATTGGCAAGAGTATTCCAATTGGCTTGGGCTCCAGGATAGGTTTGCCATGCGACATCATAGACATCCATTCCAACGACATCTACATAGCTGTCGCCAGGGTAGTAGCTCGGTAGGTTAGGTATTGTATTAGCGCCAATATTTGGGTTCCAATCGAAAACAAAATTAGGGCTAACACTTCTCATTGTAGTTACGACGTTTTGCCAATATTGTACAAACTGCGTTGAATAACCAGGGGCAAACCAAGCGTTAGCAACCTGAAAGTTTTTCGAGTTAAACTCCCAGCCCAATCTAATTACGGCATTGCCTTGGCCGTATTGAACTAAACTTTGGGCTACCGTTCTAAAGTACTGATTATAGTCTCCGCTGGCTCCTTGCGCCCAACAGGTAGCCGGAGTAGTTACGCAGTTGGCGGTGGTGTGGGTTACTGGGTCTAAGCTGACGGTAGGCAACATTGGTACCCCCCAAGCCATCCTAAAGTTAGTGCCGTTTGTTGCCTGCAAAGCCTGTACTTGCTGTATATAGCCGGCGTTGGTAATACCCTGTCCTGTGCTAGTCCAACCATTTGTTGGGTCTCGATAGTCTAAATATTCGCTAGCAAAGGTAAGTGGGTGGCCTATTAAAGTTCCTATCGCTTTATCTCCAGCAAAATTATGGTATCCGGAATAGGCACCAATGCTTTTTGCAGCGTATGAAGTGAGTGTGGGAGGGGGAGGGGCAACTGGAGCACCAAAATAGACATATTTTCCTCCTGGTGCATTAGGGTCAGATTGAATAGTCGCCGGAGAAGTTACACTACCAGAGGCCACTTCAACAAGTGTAGCTGGGGTCTGAGCATGGGTTGAGATAAGTAAATTAACACCGAGATACATCAGTGCCAAAACAATCAAGACTCCAACCACACGGTGGAAGTTGGACTTCTTGTTTTTTACATTAATCTTCGATGTCATACCTTATACTACTCTACATTTACAGTACCACGTTAGGCTATTATGGCTTAGACTTTCATGATTTGCATAATCTATATCTTTTTGATGAAAAAACCCTCCACACACGATCACCATTGCTCTTATGCTAATTATCCGGCTATAATCTATACAATATGGCGCGTAAAAGTATAAAACAAAGAGTGGTTATTGTTGGTGGTGGCTTTGGTGGCGTTAAAGCAGCGCTAGAACTTGTAGATGATGCCAGGTTTGAAGTCAGCCTAGTAAGCCCTGATGAAAATCTAAGGTATTATCCAACTCTATATAGAACAGCAACTGGCGGAAAATATGCTAACTCCTCAATACCATATGCTGTGCTGTTCAAAGATTGGCCAATTAGCTTAATTAAAGATAGTGTCACGACGATTGACCGAAAAGCCAAGACAATCACTACTGAAACTGGGGCTATTATCGAATACGATGTTTTGATACTCGGTCTTGGTGTAGTTACCAACTACTTCGGCATCCCAGGAATGAGCGAATTCTCCTATAGTATTAAGTCACAACAGGAGGTCGAGCGGTTTAAAGCTCATCTACATCAACAACTTATAGACGAAAATAGGCCTGATCTAAACTACGTAATAGTTGGTGCTGGGCCGACTGGAATTGAACTAGCTGGATCATTACCTGGATATTTAAGACAAATAATGGCTAACCACGGGGTAAATCATAAGAAATTTAGCGTTAATCTAGTCGAAGCCGCACCTAAACTACTGCCTAGACTACCGAAGGATTCATCAAAGATGGTATCAAGGCAGCTAAAAAAACTTGGTGTAGCAGTTTATACCAACAGTGTGGTAGAGGGTGAAGACGTAAACTCTCTAAAGGTTAACGGGAACGCTATCCCAACTGAGTCTGTAGTTTGGACAGCCGGTGTTATGAATCATCCATTCTTTGCTAGTAATAACTTTGCCATTATGAACCGGGGTAAAGTTGCCGTTGATGTATACCTTAAGGCCGATGATAACATTTACGTCATTGGCGATAACGCCAACACGCCATACAGTGGGCTGGCCCAAACGGCAATTCGAGATGGTACTTTTGTAGCCAATAACTTAAAGCGAGTGGCTGATGGCAAAGAAATGAAGAGCTATAAGCCAAAAAAGGGTATTAGTGTTATCCCGGCTGGCCCTAATTGGGCTGCAGTGGTCTGGGGCAGATTCCGAATTTATGGATGGGCTGGCTATGCACTCCGAGAAGCGGCAGACTTTATCGGCTTTCATGATCTTGAACCTTGGGGGGCAGCAGCAAAGCAATGGTTAACCGAATTTGAGCATCAAGATAACTGTCCGGTTTGTACTATCTCCAAAAACTCTGACTAGCTCGATTAGTCTAAAGCAACTACAATAATAGACAGATATGAGTTTTGATTTTAAAAAAGCTTATTCGGGTCTAAATAAGGCTCAGAAAGAAGCTGTAGATAACATTGATGGTCCGGTAATGGTTATTGCCGGCCCAGGTACTGGTAAAACCCAGCTACTCAGTCTTAGGGTAGCTAATATTCTACTTAAAACCGACGTAAACCCAGAAAACATTTTATGTCTAACGTTTAGCGACAGCGCAGCCAACGAAATGAGGCAACGTTTAGCGACAATTATTGGCCTCGATGCCTATAAAGTTAATGTCTCAACTTACCATAGCTTTGGTAGCGATCTTATAGCTAGCTACCCAGCATACTTCAATAACTATGCTCGACTTATGCCACTTAGTGATTTAGCGGCCGATATTATACTTCGAAAAATTCAGGCCACTTTATCTTATAAAAACCCATATAAAGATGAGCGCTTGAGCTCGAACATCAAGCGCCTTATTAGCGAGGCAAAAAGAGCCTTACTAAGCCCAGACGATATTGATAAGGTCATCAAATCCAACCTTGAATTTATTGGAGAAAAATCTAAACAAACAAAAACCTTGGGCGGCATATTAGCTAGAGTATCAAAAACCTCAAAAGATGATTTTTTGGTACTTAAAACTAACGTCAAAACTGACACTACTAAGTACGGTTTCGAGTTACTGGCAGAGGCTTGGGACCGTGAGCTAGATCAAGCTATAGGGTCGTCAATTGAAAGCGGAGATAATAAGGCGTTATCTAAATGGAAGACTAAATTCCTTAGTAAAGACGAAAATGGTGATTTTATTGCCGCAGGCCTAGAGCAGAACGAGCGCTTGAGTTATTTTTGTGATATCTACCGCAAGTATTTAGCTGAGCTAGCCGCTCAAGGCTTATACGACTTTGATGATATGATTCTGAGATCGATTGAAGCTTTAAACACTAATCTTGATCTTAAATATACGATACAAGAAAAGTATCAGTACCTACTGCTAGATGAGTATCAAGATACTAACCAAGCCCAAGCCAAGCTTGTTGAGCTGCTTAGCGATAACCCGATTAACGAGGGACGACCAAACGTAATGGCTGTAGGTGATGACGATCAGGCAATATTTGTTTTCCAGGGTGCCAAGTATTCTCATATGCTCGATTTTATTAACCTTTACCATGACGTCAGACAAGTAACGCTTAAAGAGAACTACCGCTCAAGCAGCGACATTATTAAACTTTCCGGCGAAATTGCTTCGCAAATTGAAAGTCGCTTAACCAAATATCTGCCTACTATAAACAAAGACTTTGTCGCGGCTGGAGATAGCAAAGATAAATCAGGTATAGTAAAGCGACTAGATTTTGAACGGCAAACCAATGAATACGCCTGGATATCACAGAACATTAAAAAAGATAATGCGACTGACTTCGGCGACATCGCTATCATTGCACCAAAACATAAATATCTAGAGACGCTTGTACCATACCTGCAGGCAAGTGATATCCCAATTAGTTATGAACGACGGGAAAATATTCTACAGGATCCAGTGATCCTAGAGCTATTAAACTTCTGCCGAGCTGTAAATGCTATTAACCAAAAAAAGAATAGTAATACTATCGACGCGCTTCTAGCAGTAGTTTTAAATTATGACTTCTGGAATCTACCGACTGATACCGTTTGGCAAATATCCTGGGCGGCAAACAAAAAACGGATCCCTTGGATTAAAGAATTGTTGGCAAATGATAGTACTCGACTAATCGGCCTACTGATTTTAAAACTTTCAGCCAATGCTGGAAGTCTGAAGTTTGATTTCCTAATCGAACAAATACTCGGGCTTAGCGAGGTAACGATCATCGATAAACAGCCACTAATTTACCGTTCACCATTCTATGACTTCTATAAATCTAGTGGCGCTAAACCTGAGCTAGCAATTAGCCAATTATTTACTAACTTGGTATCCCTACGAAATCAGTTCAAAGACTACAATGCGGTCACAACCAAGCCGCTACTTATTTCTGATTTTATTGAGTTCATCGACGAAATGAATAGCAGTGGTCTAAAAATTCTTAACCAATCTAGCTACAACGAATCAAATAACAGTGTTCAGCTGATGACCGCTTTTAAGGCCAAAGGGCAGGAGTTTAAGACGGTATACGTAGTTTCTGCTATAGATGAGGTTTGGGGCCCTAGCGCCCGCTCAAATAACTCCAGGATTAGTCTGCCGCCCAACCTTAGCTATATTTCCTATCAAACACGTGACATTGATGAAAAACTTAGGCTTCTATACGTAGCTCTAACCAGGGCGAAACAAAATGTCTACATCACTAGTTATGGGCAGACTGATAACTATAAACCGACTAAGCCGCTAGTATTTTTGAATGAACAGACTGCAGAACGGGGACAAACGATTAGCCCGTATTTACCAGCAAAAGCTAACCAAGTTGAACAACTCGAACTAGCTAGCACGTCACTAGATATTATCCTCAACTGGCAACACGACTATAAACCAATCAAACTCAACAGCGAGCTAATAGATATCCTAAAGCCAAGACTAGAAAACTATCAGCTCAGTCCAACCGAACTTAACAGCTTTCTTGATGTCCGTAATGCCGGACCTCAAAACTTCTACAACCGTAGTATCCTAAAGTACCCAAGCCCGGTTGGACCGCTCGTTGACTACGGTAGTGCAATCCACGAATCATTAGACTGGCTACAAAAACAGCTGATTGTCACTACGTCGTTGCCTAAAAACGCTGACTTACTTGAACAATTCAAGCTAAACCTAACTAATCGTCGACTTGATGAAACTGATTTCAAAAACCTACTGGCTAGAGGGCAAGAGACAATCGCTAACTACTACCTAAAAAATAAAAAAGACCTAAGCAGTGATGACTCTAGTGAGTTTAGTTTCCGAAATGAAGGTGCATTTGTTGGTGATGCCCATCTAAGTGGCAGTATTGATAGGTTAATTGTCGACAAAGCTAACAAAACAATTGTTATAGTCGACTATAAAACAGGCAAGAGTTACCAAAAATGGACTAGCGAAGCGAAGCTCCACCTATACTCAAATCAGCTATATTTCTATAAGCTGCTGGTGGAAAATTCGGTAACTTTTAAAAACTACCGCGTCAGTGGTGCATACCTTGACTTTGTTGAACCAGATTTAAATGGCCAGCTGAACAAACTCTATATAGATTTTAACGACCAACAAACTAACCGACTTAAGCTGCTTATTAAGTCAGTCTGGAAGCGAATCCATAGTCTCGACTTTCCAGATGTCAGCAGCTATCCAGCCGATCTTAAAGGCATCATCGCCTTTGAAGACTACCTGATAGGTCAATAAGGCAAACAAAAAACCGCCTCGTTTTACCCAAGACGGCTTAATGTCTTTTCAGACTGACTAGAATAAAATTCTTCTGAAAAAATACTTCTTATTTATTTCCTAGAAGATTTCTTTGCAGATGACTTCTTTTTAGCTGCTGGCTTCTTAGCCTTTGCAGCAGAATCGCTAGGCTTCACTGTTTGTGAAGTATAGCTAGTTGAAGTCATTGAAGGCATTGCAAACAAAGTGTCAGCGCCGCCTGCGGCAACTTCTTCTTTAGTGGCAAATAGTAAGCCGTAAAGGTTAATACCAACTACAGCACCAAGAACTGGTCCGAGAACGTAAGTACCCCATACCCAAGCGTTAACTCCTAGAGCTAGAGCAGGGTTAATGATGCCGATTCCTGCAGCAGCTGCTGAAATCATACCAACCATTGTTGCGATACCTAGAGCTGATCCGGCTAGTGGCTTAGTCCATTTTTGGTAAGACACAGCAGCCCAAACAAATGCTAGAATCCCAGCACCTACAGCTTCAGCAGCTAGAGTACGTCCATTGTAATGACCGCCAATTGCAGTCAACTTGCTGTGCACAAAATATCCGTAAAGATAATATGCAGCCCAGCCACCCAAGAGTTCAAACGCTACAAACAAAATTGCAGTTAGCGTCGATAGTCTTCGGGCTGTCCAAAAACCAATAGCGATTGCTGGGTTGAAATAACCGCCCGATGCACCGCTAAGGGCAAAGTACATTACTGTCATTGTTAAACCAGCAATTAGAGCCACGAAAAATGGCACACCTATTGTTGATCGTTGCACACTCAATACTAGGAGAGTCAGAATCCCAGTACCTAGAAACTCAGCTACTAATGCAGCTACTTTTCGTTTTCCAAACATTATGGAACCTCCACTTATTTAATGTCATCAGAATAACCTATAGTACATCAGTTTGTAAAGTGTTATAACCTTAAACAGCATTAGCGTATCTGTTGGCCCCAAGGAGTAATGCCCAAAATCTTTTTGGCTCAAAAACCTAATAGCACTTCATAGAGAAACCTATTACTGCTTGACCAATAGCTTACTTTTCGTATTAAATAGCACGTATTATGGTGAATGATTTTAAGAAATTTATACTCCGCGGGAACGTAATAGATTTAGCCGTTGCCGTTTTAATTGGTGCGGCATTTAATTCGGTTATTACGGCACTTGTCCGTGACATGTTAACGCCCCTGATTACCGCCGTGCGCGGCAAAGGAACAGATTTTTCACACCTATCTTTTACGATTCATGGCAGTGTGTTTATGTACGGAGATTTCTTGAACGAACTTGTTTCGTTTATTGTCATAGCGGCAGTTATCTTTTTCTTTGTAGTCCAACCGATTAATAAATTGGTAGCTTACTCAAATCGAGGCAGGGAAGCAGAAGAGGCAAAAGAAAAAGACTGCCCAGAGTGCTTAAGTAAAATCCCCAAAGCGGCTAAGCGCTGCGCATTTTGTACTGCCGTTTTAAAAAAGGCTTAAGAATCGTGGCGCGAATGGTGTCGACGTTTGAGTCCAGCTACTTGCAGCCTTACCGATTGTCGGTCCATTAGACTTTGGGCGTGATCAAGGCTGATTTGATCCTTCGCCTCAGACTTCATTTTCTTAGCTAGGTCCAAAGCGGCCTCTGCTTCAGCTTGGTTGATATCGTCAGCATGATCGGCTTCATCAACTAGGACACGTAGTTCGTTATTGGTTACATCAATTACGCCACCGTTAGTAGCAAAATATTCTCGTTGGCCGTCGGTGTCTCGTGGGCCACGTCTAACCATCACTGCACCGTTAGTTACTACGCTGACAAGTGGCATGTGCTGAGACAATACGCCAATTTGACCGTCAATGGTAGGCAATACTACTTCATAAACTTGATCGTCAAATTTGGTACCGCTAAGAGCAACTAGCTGGAATCGAAACATATTTATTCCTAGTCTTTTTTATCCGCTTTAACTACGTCAGCAATTGATCCCTTAAGGTAGAAGGCGCTCTCAGGTCGTGAATCGTGCTTACCTTCAAGAATCTCTTTAAAGCCTTGGATGGTATCACTAAGTTTTACGTATTGTCCTGGGTTATTAGTAAACTGCTCAGCAACAAAGAAAGGTTGTGACAAGAAACGCTGTATACGCCTTGCACGGCCAACTAATTGCTTATCTTCTTCAGATAGTTCTTCCATGCCAAGGATGGCGATGATGTCCTGAAGGTCCTTATACCTTTGGAGGACTCTTTGTACTTCACGAGCAATGTTATAGTGCTCCTCGCCAACAATTTCTGGGTCAAGAATATTGGAACTTGAGTCCAAGGGATCAACCGCTGGATAGATACCAATTTCTGTTAAGGCACGGCTTAGGGCAATTGTCGAATCAAGGTGGGCAAAAGTAGTTGCTGGAGCTGGGTCGGTAAAGTCATCGGCTGGTACATAAACGGCTTGAACAGAAGTAATAGAACCTTCTTTTGTTGAAGTAATTCTCTCCTGCAAGGCACCCATTTCTTGGGCTAGGTTAGGCTGGTAGCCAACAGCTGATGGAAGTCGGCCAAGTAGGGCTGAAACTTCGGCTCCTGCCTGAGTAAAGCGGAAAATGTTATCGATAAAAAGAAGAACGTCATTACCTTTGTCACGGAAACCTTCGGCAATTGTTAAACCTGACAAACCAACTCGTAGTCGAGCTCCGGGTGGTTCATTCATCTGACCAAAAACTAACGCCGTGTTCTTGAGCACACCTGACTCTTCCATTTCGTTGTATAGGTCATTGCCTTCACGAGTACGTTCGCCGACGCCAGCAAAAACTGAATAGCCAGAATGGAAACGAGAAATGTTGCTAATTAGCTCTTGAATAAGAACGGTTTTGCCAACACCAGCACCACCGAATAATCCTACCTTACCACCTTTAGTCATTGGACAAATAAGATCGATAACTTTAATCCCAGTTTCCAAAATTTCAATTCTGCCAGACTGATCAACAAGTGGTGGTGGGGATCGGTGAATAGGCGCAGTTTCTTTGAAAATGCCGCCCTTGTTATCGATTGGCTGACCGGTAACATTAAACATCCGGCCTAGAGTCTCATTACCAACAGGTACGCTGATTGCTTTACCGGTGTCAGTAACCAAAGAGCCACGCTTAAGTCCATCAGTGGAGCCTAAGGAGACAGCTCTAACACTAGATTCACTTAAATGCTGGGCAACTTCTAGGGTTAAGGTTTGGCCATTGAGTTCAACCTCTAGGGCGTTATAGATAGCTGGTAAGCTATCTGAGCTAAATTCAATATCAATAACCACGCCAACAATCTGGCTGATTTTACCGGGTTTACTTTTTTCTACTACTGCCATGATGTTTAAATTATCTCCTTAATCTATATTCTTAATAATTACGCGGCGTTTAGGGCCTCGACACCGCCGGATATTTCAGCCAACTCTTGGGTAATACTTGATTGACGGGCGGTATTTAATTCCAACGTATAGTCATCAATCAAGTCTTTGGCATTATCGGTCGCATTCTTCATCGCTACCATACGCATTGCATGCTCACTAGCTAGCGATTCCAGAATTGCTTGCCAAATCTCGGCTTCTATCAGCCGAGTGACTACTTGGTCAATAACTGTTTCGACGTCTGGCTCGAAGTTACTAACAGGAGGGTAGTGCTTATCTGTGTCTTCTAGCTTAACGGCTGGTAACAATTGCATCTGCGTCGCAGTTTGCGAAATTGTTGACTTAAAGACGGTGTAGATTAGTTTAACTTCGTCGACATTCTGATCTTTGAAGTTAGAAATAATCGTGTTTAGCAGGGGTCGAATATCGTTAGCCGATGGCTGATCACCATAACTTGGATAAACGGCCAGTAGCTCAGCTTCACTAATCCGCCTTACGAACTGGGCGCCTTTGGTGCCGACAGTGATAACCTTGGACTTAACCCGGTCTTTAGCATCTTGCTTAAGACCGTTGGCCAGAAGTTTTAAAACGTTGGCGTTATAAGCGCCAGCCAGGCCACTGCTGCTAGTAATTACTAGGTAGAGACGGGTCTTAACTTCTCGTTTTTGAAACATTGGCTGAGTTTCTACTTCGTTGATTGAGCTAAGTCGAGTAATAAGCTCATCGGCTAGTTCATGGTAAGCCCGACTCCTAAGCGCAAACTCTTGGGCACGTCGAAGCTTACTGGCAGAAACAAGCTGCATCGCTTTAGTGATCTGCCTTGTATTCTTGATTGAGCCGATTCGGCGCTTCAGAGTTATTGTACTTGCCATCTAGTTGGTTTTAGCCCTTCTTAGCCTTTGCAGCAGGTTTAGCTTCTTCCACTTTGTCAGAATATGAACTAGCTAGTGCATTAGCCACTTTTAAGATTACGGCGTTGTCTGCATCTGAAGGTTTATCGCCAGTGTTCAAGGTTTCGGTTAGTTTAGCGTTTTTAGACTTAAGCTCACGAAGTAAGTTGTCTAGCATGGCGTCGACCTTATCTAGTGGTACCTTGTCAAATGCTCCGTTGGTTGCAGCGTATAAAATACTGTACATTTGCCAAATCGCATAAGGTTGGTACTGAGACTGCTTAAGTAATTCGGTCAACCTTTGTCCGCGCTCAATTATCTGCCGTGTTTCAGGATCAAGATCAGTTGAGAATTGGCTAAAGGCTGCTAACTCTCTAAACTGTGCTAGAGCCAATTTTAATCCACCACCAACAGCCTTAATGGCTTTGGTTTGAGCGCTTCCACCAACTCGAGAAACGGATAGACCAACAGATATAGCTGGGCGAACACCTTGGTAAAAGAGGCTTGTTTCTAGGAAGATCTGACCATCAGTAATTGAAATAACGTTAGTTGGAATATAAGCACTAATATCGCCAGCCTGAGTTTCAATAATCGGTAGGGCAGTCAATGAACCAGCACCTAAGGAATCATTAAGCTTGGCGGCACGCTCTAGAAGCCTTGAATGAAGGTAGAAGACATCCCCAGGATAAGCTTCGCGTCCAGGTGGTCGCCTAAGAAGGAGAGACATCTGCCTGTAGGCAGCTGCGTGTTTAGTTAAATCATCATAGATAATTAAGGCATGACCTTTATTGTCTCTGAAGTATTCACCCATGGCACAACCTGCATAAGGAGCAAGGTAAAGCATAGCAGCCGGGTCTGCTGGCGAGGTAGCAACAATAATTGTCTGATCCATCACTCCCTCACGCTTTAGTCGCTCTTGAAGTGCGGCGACTTTAGATAGCTTCTGGCCAATCGCAACATAGACGTTAATAACACCAGTTTTTTGGCGTGCCTGATTAACCATGGTATCAACAGCAATCGCTGTCTTACCGGTCTGACGGTCACCAATAATTAACTCACGTTGACCACGTCCAATTGGAACCATCGAGTCAATTGCAATAAGCCCGGTCATCATTGGCTCGTGGACACCTTTTCGAGCCAGGACATCAGGAGCTTGTCGTTCAACACGACTCATCTGCTTAGTCTTAATCGGGTCACCACCATCGATAGCGTTGCCCAGTGGGTCAACCACTCGACCAACTAACTCAGGACCAACTGGTACTTCCAAAACTTTTCCAGATAGTCTGGCTACTGCACCAGCTTTAACATCAACATCGTCACCAAGTAACACGGCACCGATTTCATCTTCTGCAAGGTTAAAGGCGAAGGCGGTGATCATTTGGCCATCAGTGCCTTCGATTTCTAGCATTTCACTAAAGCCACAATTAGATAAGCCGTAAATCCAAGCAATGCCGTCACCAACGCGAGTAACTACACCGACTTCTTCAATGTCTGGTCTGGTCTTTAACTGTTCGATTGCGTTTCGAATATCTTCGGATAATTCTCTTATTGATAGGTCTGCCATTATTGTAGTTTCTTAAAACCCTTTCTTTAGTTAGTCAACTGTTTAAATCGGTTTAATTTTGCCCTTAAGCTAAGGTCAAGTTGCTGGTTAGCAATTTTTAGCTTTAGGCCGCCAATCAAGTTTGGTGCAACTGTTTCATCTAGGCTAATCGTGTTTGCCTTAGGGCTAACAGATTTTACTAGCTGCTTAACTTCTTTTCTAAGCCCATCATCCAATTGGTGAGCTGAGCTAACGCCAACTTCGAGTAGCCCTTTCTCGGCTCGGTAATCTATAATGTCACGGATTAACGAGTCTAGCTCATCAACTCTCCCGGTACTCAGTAGGTAGGCGGCGACTTCTTTAGCCAACGCTTTTGAATCGTATGACTTCAACGTTCGCTCAGAAATAACCTCGGCAATTTTTAGTCTGCTTACTTTCATGATTTAGCCTGCCCATATAGTGCTCTAGATATAAGACTAGAGTCTTTCTTGGCATCAACTTTTTCACCAGTTAAGACCTCGGTGGCCTCGGCAACAAGTTCAGCAATTTCATGTTCTAATTTACGCTTAGCACTGGCCATTTCTTGAGTCGTCTTAAGCTTGGCCTCGTTTAGAATAATGTCGGCTTTTTCTTGAGCTTTAGCTTCAGCTTCATGGATGGATTCTTTGGCTGACTCTTCAGCCTGGGAAATAATTGCATCGGCATTTTCCCGAGCCTCAGTTAATTGCTTCCTGATGTCTTCCTCAAGTTTTACTTTTTCTTTCTTCATTTCATCGCCCAGAGAGACACCTTTGTCTATCAGTTCACGTCGCTGCTTTAAGACCTTAATGATCGGCCCGAAAGCGAATCGTCGAAGAACAAGATAAGCCAGGATAAAAGTAATTAACTGAATCAAAAATGACGAACCACTGAAGCCTAACGCTCCGAGCCCAGAAGAACTGTCGCCAAAGTTTTGTATTAAATTAACTATCATTTTTTATCCTTATTCCTGGTTCCTTTATTATTTAACGATGAAGATAGAGGCGAAGGCCAAAAGACCAAATAGCTCGACGATAGCCACAAAGATTAGGGCCTGTCCAAGGAATTTAGATGCTTCTGGGTTTCGTCCAACTGCAGACAAATAATTGCCGCCGATAAGTCCAATACCGATAGCTGGTCCGATGAAACCGCCACCGATCATAAGACCTTTACCTATAATCGCTGTGTTGATGACTACTGCTTGTGCAAAATCCATTATTGTTTGTACTCCTTAATTATTACTTATCACTCATATTAATTTACTTAGCTCCCGCAGGTTGTAACTGGCCCATTGTTTCAGGATCTACAACATCGGTCAAGTGTTCCTCGCGCTGATGTTCATTAGTGTGGTTAACAGCTATCGCTAAGTACATAGTGGCTAGAACTGTAAAGATATAGGCCTGAAGAGCGCCAATAAACAGTTCTATCAGGGTAAACGGCAAAGCAGTTAACGGTGCGATAACATGACCTAAGTAAGAAAACACACCGATTACTATTTCACCTATGGCTACGTTTAAGAAAAGTCGAAGCGACAAACTAATAACTCTTGTCAAATCGGTAAACATTTCAAGTAGGCCAATGATGAAATATAGTGGGTTCTTAGGGCTACCAACGAAGAAATGACGAAGATATTTAGCAAAACCGCCAGACTCCTTTATTGATGCGCCATAAACCATAGCCATGGTGACTAGCCCAATAGACAGCGTTGCATTTAGGTCGGCAGTGAAGGGGCGTAGTAGTGGATAGTTGTTTGACTGAATGCCTTCACCAACAAATGGCAATAGACCAAGCCAGTTATTAAACAAAATAAAGAAGAAGATGGTCACAAAATAGGGTGTATAGCGGTAAGCGACTTCTTTGTCATCAAAGGCTCCATGAACTAGATTAGTAATAAACTCAACTCCAGCTTCAACAAATTGTACAAAGCCACCTTGAGGCTTAATTGTAATAATTCGGGCTACCCAGATTAGTGCTACAGAGATAACAACTATAGACATCCAACCATATAACATTGAGTTAGTGATCACCACTCCATGGATTGTCAGTACTCCAGCAGGAGCAATATGTACTACTGGGCCAGAGACAGCCAATAAACTAAAGACACTCATCTACTTCTTCCCCTTTATGTCCATAATGCTAAACTTATTCGCTCCTTTATAACTTTGGTAAATAACACTGACTGCACCGACCAGTGCAAGTAGTAGGCCAAGAAGCACAAAGGTGTAGTTTTTCTTAAAATGAGTATCTAAATAAGACCCTAAAACAATAGGGATAATTACCACTAGGGCTAGTCGCCACGTCATATCGAGGACCATCGAAATAAAAACACTAGTCGGGTTTGAACCCGTATCCACCCCTTTAGTTTGCTTTAGTCCGCGAGGCGAGGGCGTCTTTTTCGGCGCATTCGTCTGATTCATGTTTACCCTAATTATAGCATTCTCTATCTGTATCACGCAAGGGGTTTTATCTCTAGAACGATAACGTTTTACTTTACTTAATATAGTGATAAAATATAAGTACTATGAATGACGCAAATGTAACAATCTACAGTGCGACGTGGTGTGGCTTTTGCCATATGGCCAAAGACTACCTTGATAAACTTGGCGTAAAGTATAAGGATCTTGATGTTGATTCCGACCCAAAGCTAGCCAATGAATCAGTTGAAAAAAGCGGCCAACGGGGAATCCCAGTTCTCGATATCGACGGCGATATTATCATCGGCTTTGACAGACCAAAAATCGACGCCGCTCTCAAAGCTCACAAAATAGTGAAATAAAAGTCACAAACACCTTTGAAACCTAGACAAATCTCTTACGAAGTGTTATAAATAAGTTATAACTTCACGAGGCTATTGAAATGGCGACTACCAGAGAGAAAGCACCAAAAGGCGAAACAGAGAAAACTCTTAGCGCTGAACAACGTCTTCGGATTACTAAATTAGCCGGCCTATCTAGAGAGGAAGACAAGCCTGACTTTTCTAAAAGTGGTATAATACCGGCTGGTTTCAATGGTACTGTTCACCCAAGCAAATTAGCAGTTGAGTTCTTTTATAGAACTGGCGTAATTACTAGAGACGAAGAGCCTTCAGTTAGGGAAGCACTACTAGCCACGGAGGCTGTTTTCGCAAAGCTTGAACCCGAAGAAAGAGCTACTTACGGACATGCGCTAACCGGCACCGAGTTTGATGAGAAATTCTTCGTTGTAGAAGATTTAGTACGAGACTTCCACGGCAACACGTTTGATGGCAACTTGGAACATGTTAAAGGCTTTATCGGTTTCATCATACTATCCAGTATGTCTGAGCCAACACCATAGGCTTGTCAGAATACATCTAATCCCTCATGCTATTAAGTAGATGGCGTTTGAGGACTATAAGGTTAAGGAGTCTCTGGTAATTGTTTATACCGGGGAAGGTAAAGGTAAGACCACTGCTGGTCTTGGCCTACTTTCTAGAGCCTTAGGCAATCGATCAAAAGTAGCCTTTATCCAGTTTATTAAGTTTTGGGGTGTCAGCGAACACGTTTTTATAAGAGATGTTCAGAGTGTCTATAAAGACCAGCTCTACTTCTATAAGGGCGGTAAGGGCTTCTTTAACGCCGGCGAACTAAGTGCCACAAAAGTCACCAAGCAGCAGCACCTCAAGGCAGCAGAAGATACCTATAAAAAGGCTCTAGACGTCAGCAAAAGTGGCGACTACGATCTAGTTATTTGTGATGAGATAAATAATGCCGTTCACGATGGTCTTCTATCAGTAACTCAGCTTAAAAAGCTAATAAATGGCCGCGCCAAAAATACTTCGTTATGTTTGACCGGCCGTAATTTCCCCGAAGAACTTCTTGAGCTGGTCGACATTGCTACCAATATGACTAAGATTAAGCATCACTTTGATGACAAGTATCTTGCCAACAAAGGTATTGATTTTTAATAGCGTTAATGGTATAATCTATCTCTTATGTCAGATGTATTTACGGGTTACGAATCAGGGCAGCCAGAGCTACGTCTTCGCGACGTCGATGAAGCAGTAATTTTCTATAGCCCCGGCGGCAATCCTACTTCCAGTAACGAAACGGTAGAGCGAGTGCAGTCAAGAATTGGTCATCGTATTGAGCTACCAGGCAGAAATATACCAGTAAGATACTTAAAGACCTCTGCCGATGTAGCAGAAACCGAAGCTACTTTTGTTGAAGAGGTTGACCCTAGCTTATTTACTGCTGCTGGATATATTGGAGGCGATGGGACAGGGCGACATCTGATTCAAGCATTGTCTACGCTTAAAGAAGATAGCGGTACCCCTAGTTATCCAAACACCGGTATATGGGCAGTTGGAGCGGGGAGCGGCGGTAATACCCTTAGGTCAACTATAGCTCCAGATGACCGTTTATTCCCAGACTACGTAGCTCAAAACGGTCGGATGGATGAGTTTAGGCCTATAGAGGGCACCTACACACTGCCGAACGGTAAATCGTTTACTTTATACGCAGCCTCAATTATCGGCCATAATGCAACCTTCAATGTAATCTCTCCAGTCAATCATCAAACGCACCGATCAAATCGGATTCGAAACTTGCATATTGGACACCGTAATATTGGTAAATACCTTGTCGATCCTCCTAAAATGCTCGCTGGCTTATTAAGATCAAGATCTGTCGAGTTTGATAACGAACTCGATGATGGCAGCGTGGAAAGAGTCGAGGCCTTGGAAAGAGCATATATAAATATGCCTCGCATTGCTGAAATTATCCACGCGCCTGGGGTTACTATTGAAGGCCCAGTACATACTTTTAGCGCAGAAAGTCTCCCTGCCATCGTTCTAGAAATTGCCCTACTGAAATTTGGCAGATCGCTTGGGTCGGATCTACTTACGCCAGATAGATTCACATCTGTTGGTGAGCTACGCATACAGGTAGATGGCGAGGACAGTCTCGACGATAGCAGGGTGCCTCTAGAAGATGTAGAAGATAATGATGGTAATGAACGTAAAATGCTTGTACTGCCACCGGGGACAAAAGTAGTTATACAACAGTCGGACACGCCAGTAAAAATTGTCACAACCTTTCCAAGGGCATTAGTTTAGTAGCTATTGTCTAGCTGTCGCTTAAAACATAAAATAGCAAGATGAATAATCCTACACTCTACATCTTTGTCGGCTACCCCGGATCGGGGAAGACAACTTTATCCAAGTTAATCCACGAACAAACTGGTGCTGTACATATCTGGGCCGACCATGAACGGCACTTAGAATTTAGTCCGGTTACATATTCTCACATTGAAAGTGAAGCACTATATAACAGATTAAACAGTTTATGCGAGCAATATCTTAGTGAAGGCAAATCTGTTATCTATGACACTAACTTCAACTTCTTCCTAGATCGTCAGCTGATGCGAAACATCGCTAAAAAACATAATGCTAATATTAGACTAATTTGGATGACAACGCCGACAGAAGTTGCGAAAGTAAGAGCGACTACAGAAGAGGATCTCTCAGATACTAGAGTCTTTGGGATTATGAAAGACGAGGACTTTAAAAGGATAAGTAACCATTTAGAGAAGCCCCATCCTGATGAGAAACCGTTAAAAATTGATGGCACTGCTATCAATGAATCTACTTTAAAACAAGTACTAGAAAACTAATCCTCGAGCGGCGGCTTGCCAAAGAGTCTAGCTATATATTCTGCAATAGTAATAATCGGCAAAAGTAGCCAAAGCATTAATGCTCCCAGCCAGCCAAATACCCAGGTCCATAAATGATGCTTTTTTAAAGTTTTCGGCCACATCATTAGATTGCCCCATAATTCACCCTGGTTAGATCTAACTCTTCTCATTAGCAATCCTACGTGGTGAGGCTCAAGGTAGCATATTTTATAACCATTACGATGAAGATGAATCGATAGGTCCAGATCCTCATGAATTTCTACATTAGTGCAGGCATCAGCTTTGACGCTCTCCCACATAGCTTTAGGTAGGGCCATATTAGAACCAAATAGTATGTAATGCCCAAGTAGTAGACGGTTGGTACGAAAAGCGATTTGCCCTTGAAGCCAGCCAGCAAAATGGGGAAGTCGAACATTATAGAAATAACAGCCCCCAGTAAAAGCTTTATCTAGATTAGTGGGATCAGTATAGAAATCAAGAATATACTCGACCCAATTAGCAGGCAGTACACTATCGGCATCGATCCTTCCGATAATATCTCCTTTGGCAAGATCAAAGCCTGTTGTACGTGCGTATACTATCCCTCGATTCGGCTCATCAACTACGCTTACAAAAGAATAGCTTGAAGCAACTTCTTTTGTCTTATCAGTAGAACCATTGTTAACGACGATAACCTCAAACGGTATAACTGTCTGAGAGGCGACTGAATCAAGACAAGCCTTAAGTTGGCGCTGCTCATTATAAGCTGGTATAACTAAGCTAAGTTTTAATTGATTTGAACTTGAATTATTTATCATGACAATGCATCTATCATTTTACTCTAAGTACCCTAAACCGAACTTTAAGAAACTGCTGCATTGGCCAAAGGAATATTGGCAAAAAAACTTATGGCACAAAATAGTAGTAGTTGTAGTCATATTGTTGTCACTAATCGTTGGCACGATGTATGGTATCGCTCAGTGGTACATTCATACTGAGGCATCTAAGCCACTGCAACTTGGCGTTAGTTTTATCCCTGATTACTCACAGAGCCTCGGCCTCGACCCTAAAGCTAACATGTCCGCACTTATTGGAATTGGCGTTAAACAATTTCGACTAGTCAGCTACTGGAGCGATATCGAACAAACTAAAGGCACCTACGATTTTAGTCAGCTAGACTGGCAGTTCAAGATGGCTGAGCAAGCCCACGCCAAGGTAATACTGAGTGTTGGACTACGACAGCCAAGATGGCCTGAATGCCATCCTCCTGATTGGGTAGCCAATGAGCCAATGTCAGTTTGGCAACCACAACTCGAAAACTATATGAGCGCTGTAGTAAACCGCTATAAAAACTCACCGAGCCTCGAGAGTTACCAACTAGAGAATGAGTACTTCTTAAAAGGATTTGGTGATTGCACAGACTTTAGTCGGGCAAGGCTAGTTAGTGAATATAGCCTGGTAAAATCGCTTGACCCTAACCATCCAATAATTGTCGGCAGGAGCAATAACGCCCTTGGCTTCCCAATTGGTAAGCCAACACCAGATATGTATAGTATCTCGATTTATAAAAGAGTCTGGGATGCGGGTGTTACTCATAGATATCTCGAATACCCATTTCCAGCCTGGTTCTATGGCTTCATAGCAGGTACCCAGCTCATTTTTGGCCATACCAACATGATGATCGGTGAACTTCAGGCCGAAGCCTGGCCGCCAAATGGTCAAACAATAACCGAAACTACTCTAGCTGAACAGAATAAATCACTCGATGCTACGAGGCTTAATGCCCGATTTAAATACGGTGAAGCTACAGGTATGCGAAATATCGATCTTTGGGGTGCAGAATACTGGTATTACCGACTTGTAGTGCTACATGACCCAAGTCTTTGGAATGTTGCAAGGCAACACTTTGAAGCTAACCAGTAGCGTACATTAGCTTCTTGAGTCATACTTATTGCTATGGCGAAAAAGAAGAACCTGCCAAAATCCATCCAAAACCGACGAGCAAGACACGACTACGAACTCGGCGACTCTTTAGTAGTAGGCATCGAACTTACTGGAGCCGAGACAAAGAACCTGAGGATGGGCCACGGACAACTCAGAGGTGCTTATGTAACTGTCAAAGGCGAAGAGCTGTTTCTAATTAATGCACTTATAGCAGGTTCTAGTGGTATACCAATCGACGAAAATGACCAAACACGTGCCAGAAAACTACTGGCAAAAAGAAGGGAAATAGATAACCTAATTGCCTATAAGCAACAAGGCAAAACTATAGTACCTCTAGAGTTGCTAACTGGTGGTCGATACATCAAACTCAGGATATCCGTCGGCAAAGGTAAAAAGCTCTACGACAAAAGACAAACACTAAAAGCAAAAGACGATGAAAGAAGAGTTAGTATACAAACCAAAAGATTTTAATATCTAAGTTTGGTGATCCACCTTGCATTGTCTATAATTTGATAATGTTCTCTATATTCCGGGGTAGCTCAGCGGTAGAGCGCGGGACTGTTAATCCTTAGGTCGCTGGTTCGAATCCAGTCCCCGGAGCCAAGCATAAGCACTATACAAATACCACTTTATGTGGTATTGTTTTTTTTATGAGTGAAGCAGTAAACGATAATTCCTCGCATCGAACATTAGAAAATATTGCGATCTTTGGTGGTTCATTTGTTCTTACACAAATTGCTGAATTTGTTGGAAATCAGGTACATAACCCGAATGTTATGTCTGTACCAGAAGGCGGGGTTATTGGGTTAGGCTTAGTGTTGGCTGGAGTTTCAGCTGCAGTATATGATCGTATTGCTCATCGACACGAAAATCAGATGTAAAGTTGCGGAGTACATTCACTAGCGGGAGCCATATAGAACGGAAGCAAATTTATAGATCAGAATAAGTTTGGAAATTTTATACCTATTGAAATAAACTTGGCAGAAAGCAAATGTCACCTCTGTTAAAACCAGTTCGAATCCAGTCCGCCGTTTAGTTAAATTAGGATTGCTATTTCTTCTTGCTTATGCTATAATATATTCATGTCAGCAACTCGCTCAATTGATATTGCTCCAAGATTGATTGAAGTAAATTTTAGGGACGTTCCAGAAGGAACATTAGAGGATACTATAGATAGTATCGCTCAAAGCAGAGAAGATCCTCAAGCTCCTAGTTTTGGTGCATATGTTATAAGACAAGCAGGATTCAAAGTAGCTCGTGGGATTATAAATAGATTTAACCAAGGTCCTGACCGCCAAAGAGTTCGTAAAGGTGTATTTAGTAGTCAATTATCAATTCTTCATTATGATGGTACAGGCGTCTGTGGTTTTACTGCGCATGTCACCAAACGTGGTTTAGTGAAGGGCGTAGTTCTCACGGGAGCTGAAGTCCATGATTACTCGCAGGTTAATGAAGCCCTTACTCGACAACTGCTGGATGAATCAACTTTACCCGCAGGAGAAAACCCTCCTATTACTTTATCTCCTGATTCTCGACCGCTTATGACAACTTTAGGTGTGGATGATGTGTTAGTATTTGACCATACTCAACTCCACGGTTTTAAGTCTTTAAACGGCGATCGATTATCTAAAGCTTTGTATTAAAAGCGTCCTTACATACAGGTTAAGCTAAGTAACTTATCCCGATCTAGTAAAACACAGTTATTAGAATCAGCTAGCCTAATAGCAACTTTAGAAAAATAACTGTTAGTTATTACCATAGCTCTACAACAATTATAGATCTTGAGCCCTGTAACTACTTGTCTTACTGCACTAGCTTTAACTAAGCCTGAATATCTCTTAACTTGCACTCCCCAAGTTATGCCATCTTTAACTGCAATAATATCTACTCCATAGTCTTACTTTTCTGTAAGTCTTACTTTTGTATATCCTTGTTTCTTAAGAATATCTGCTACAAAGTGTTCAAACTCTATTCCTGTCATTTTATCTATGTCCTCTGTAGTTATGATGCTAGGATGCTTTCTGATCATCAACTTGAGGATATATCTAAGCAATAGATAAAGAAGCAGGGAAGTAACCAAGACAATTGAAACTATCAGTGTGTAGTGAAGAGTCTTATCTAGCCCTTTTCTATGAGCATATGCCGTCCCCCCAACTAGTATGGCTAGAATAAACTCAACATCGTTATCTAGAGACTTACGCCTACTCATTGTTAGGCCCCTCATCCTCCAAGAGCTTTCTAACTTCTTGACTATCTAACTTTTTGTCTTTGATCTTATCTAGCTCTTCAAAAGTTTGGAAAAAAACAGTCTGCCGAGCCAAGCATAAGTACTATACAAATACCGCTTTATGTGGTATTATTTGTTTATGAGTTTAAAGAAAGAGCTCCAAGCACTCGAGCCAAAACATGTTAAGCATGTTGCTGAAACATTCTTTTCAAAGTCTGACTCGTTGGTGGCTACTGGCCGCACTCCTGATTTACAAGCCACAGTTGCCAGCCTTATGCACAATTACCCTGGCCTTAATGCCATACAAGATGCAATATTTGCAGACGCCGAGCGTACCGGCAAAACTGACCAGCAAGCTGGCAGTATGACTACTGGCGCGATGTGGGCAATACACATACTGATGGAATTGGCTGAAATCCAAGAACTTCCTCGCATATAGTTATCGAGTCCAGCTCCGTCCACTACTGGGAGCCAGGCATTAGCACCTTAGTGAAACAGGCAATATATGCTTGGAGTCATCTGGCTATGCAGAGATAGATACAGTAACACTCATTGAAGCAATTAAGTCGGTATCAAAATAGTCAAAGTTGCGCAACTCCTCCACTAGAGGGAGCCAAGCATTTACAGATACCACATTATGTGGTATTATTTGTTTTATGACAATGTCAGCCAACTCTTTTGAGATAGGTCCAGATTGCTTTAAGCCATGCGCTGAACCCATACCTCAGCAGGCGTTAGACACGATTAATAGAGATGCCCCCCGTTTTGTATCAGTTGCTCGCGTCGGCATTCCTCAAGTAGTAGATTATCCAGATGCCGGTAAAACCTACCTGGAACTTTATGAAGAATTGTACGATAGAGGTACTCCGGGTATAACTGACTTCAAGTCACTACGTCTTGTTGACTTGTCGGAAAGCGGAGAAGTAATGGGGTACGGAGTTGTAACATTATGGACTGGGGCGCCCCCTAATGACGAAATGCAAACAACGCCATTTGTCGACATTACAAGGACCCATGACAAATTCGCAAGACAAGGGCTTGGTAGAAGACGGTTGTTAGTTATGAATGCTGCGAGTAGAAGGTTTTTTAACTTGCCGTTATCTGCTAGTAGTGTGATAACTGACGATGCGCTTAGACTTTGGCAAAAATTAGAAGTCGATGGATTAGTAATCAAATCAGAAGATACCTATCGATTCATCAGCTAGCTGTGCTGTTGAAAAGTTGCGAAGTACGTCCACTAGAGGGAACCAGTTGTTTGAAATAACTGTATAATAATTGAGATGGTGAATATTCTAAAAATTGTTGCCCTAACAATGCTCGTATGGGCAATCATCATAACAGGGTTTTATATTTACCGAGAACATAATATCTCCTCTAATAACGCCGGACACCTAGCATTAAATGGATTCCAATACGTTGGTTATCAACCAGGAGGCAACCTAGCGGGAACCTGGGCAACCACCCCGCTCATTTACGGCTACCTTGCTAGCGGTTCAATTGCCACCATTCATACATTGATCTCCGGTGATCTGACTAAATTAGGTTATACAGAAAATACCAACAATTGCCCTAGTATTAGTGGCGATGACATCGTAGCTAACTACTGCTATATAGCTCCGACCAAGAATACGACCGTTAACATATATGGTTCAATTAATTCAGTAACAAAACAATTAAATTTAGTTCCTAGAAATTCTACATACAATAGCTATGCCTGCACTAGTAATTGCACAGCGATTAAAATCCAAACTTGGCCTAAAAATTGGCCTAAGTAATATAGAGGATTATAGCTATTTACTAATTACTGGAATAAAAGATTGTAGCATTAGTTCACACCTACATAATCGAACTATATTATTCCAATAGTATATTGATTTTTCTTGTCATTCTAACGAACTAAATATGCTGATTATATCGGACCCTTTTACGCAATAATAGTTGCGAAACTCCTCCACTAGAGGGAGCCAAGTATACAAATACCACATTATATGGTATTACTTATTTTTATGACAAGCGAGACTAGAAGCGGTATTCCGCCAGAGCATGACCACGAAGAACCAGAATCACCTAAAGTTAGTTTTGGCGAGTTTTTAAAGGCACGTCGTGCGGCCCTAGATAAATCACAAAGACAGATGGGTTTGAAGAGCGGTCACTTATCCCAAATAGAATCGGGGGCAATACCAAAAGTAAGCCCTTTTACGCTATTGGAGCTCGCGGAAGTTTACGAGTTCAGCTTGAGCGAGTTAGTAAATTCTGCAACTATCGATGAAGAGCTGGTTACTTCTGCGCGTGCAATCCTTATAGGAGAAGCTGTGATGGGATTATCAGAAAGTGATCGACAAGCTATTGTTGAACCGCTCCATATCGAAGGAGTCTTCTAGGAAAGTAGAATCTAAGTTGCGAAGTACGTCCACTAGAAGGAGCCAGATAGAACTCAAGTCGATTTTTATCCCATCAATTATATATATCTGCATATCCGTTATTTTGATCATTTTTACAAAGTTTTGAATTTTATTACAAAAAACTAAACGCAACAAAAACGCACCGCAAATTCCTAGTCTAGGATTTTTCGATAATAGCACGTAGCGTGGCCACATTAGATTCTGTTAACTCAATAATCTGTTGACCTGCTGCCCTAATCTGTAGCATTTTCTTTCTATATTCAGCTTTAATAATAGGCAGTTGAGTTAGTAATTCAAAACTTACTACGTCTACGGTTCTTGGATCGCCAATAAATTTGTGGTCTAGAGGAATAACCTTCTGAGAGCGCTCCATTAGTTCAGCTTGCTGATGCCTTGGGTGAGATAACGCTAGTTCGCTGGCTACAACAAAACTAGTTGCATCAAATAGTCCTATCATTATTGTCGCATCATTATCTGTCGGTGCTTGTCCTCGCTCGATTTCCGTTATTTTTTCGTCAGTTCTTTTTCCAAGTACTTTTGTCGTGTCGACAACAGGTGTTAAATACTTCAGCAAATGTGGTATATATGCCAGAGGGTCTCTTATAAATAATTCCGGCAACTCATCATTAGTGGAATAAGTGGCAAGTGCGCCGATGACTCTATCTACCAAGCGTTTATCTCGTTCATCTTTGGGGTATGTTTCAGCATATACAATATCTAAGTATTCGCGTAGATGTGACACTCCAACAGAATGAACGGCATCAGTCTGCTCAAAGTCAATTGCAGGAGTTAAGTGAGCAACACTTACGTTAATCCTATCTACAGTCATGCTATTTTATTGATTACGCCAAGCTAGATACCTAGGGTCTTTATCCATAGGTAAGCTGTCAAAATTAGGAACTATATATTCGGTATGAATTATTATTGCCAAGTCTACTGCCTCTTTGGCAGCGAGTGGTACAGTTTTTGCTTTAGACTCATAAACAAATGGGATTGCCCTGTCAATAGGTGGCTGAGTACTAGTAGCTATCCATTCGGTAGTAGTCGCTCCTTCATCGTTAAGCTTAATCAAACTATGCTTACGTCTAAAACGTTCCCCCCATACATTGTCGCCAAAATCATAAGGATTACCAATAAGGTGAGCCGTGTAATTTTGGCCTATTCTGTCTATTATACCGTGGCCTCGCCCACGCCAATCAAATGAAATTTGAGATCCGGAAGGATCCTTAGGAGTCTGTCCAGCTCTATCGGTATTGGCTTCAAAAAACTTAGCAAATGAGTCTCTCATATCAGAGTAAGCACTTTGGCGCTCTTTGGGTGTACCATACCGCTTTGCTTCTGCCGATTTTAGTCTAGCCTCAAGAGCTCGCCTTAATCCATAAACGGGGTTAAAGCCAGATTCTCTGGTCTCCCTTAAAACTTCAGCTGCAAAACTTTTCATATCATATATTATACAATTTTCTGTCAATATATTCAATATCTGCAAGCAGAGTATCTCTAAACTATTGTGACATTATGTAAGGCAATTATCCCTTGACAGTAGGTAAACAGGGGTGTATCATTAAAGTATGAGATATACTATTAAGGATTTACAGAGTGACTTTCCTAACGATGATGCCTGCCTTGAATGGCTAAAAGACTATCTGT
>Ga0097691_1000488_pt1 | contig 34408 bp, 29 predicted proteins | sample NGESurdeep072012_8_FD_72858 | JGI IMG/M metagenome (GOLD analysis project Ga0097691, IMG submission 72858) | Arctic peat soil microbial communities from Barrow, Alaska - NGEE Surface sample 210-1 deep-072012 | ecosystem: Environmental > Terrestrial > Soil > Wetlands > Peat ... | reverse complement strand
GGGCTTGAGCACCACCAGCCCCATCGGCACTTGTCCCTTGAGATCGTCGTCGCGCGCGATGACCGCGCATTCCGCCACCGCGGGATGGGTGGCGTTCACTTGATGGCAGCAGAAAAGTATTTCGAACCTGACACCTTAAGTTTGTGATCAAGCCGCCGGTTTATCTTCTGTCTTTTTCCGGTTATCCGACATTTCTACTGCAATGGCCGATGCCTCTTCCGCCGGCATGCCTTCGGTTCTGCGCGTGTATTCGCGCTCGCTGCGCTCGTCCTTTTTTTTCATCTCCGTGTCCCCGGCCTGCTCCGTCTCGCCGGGCAGCTCGACGCGCAGCTTGTCGATGAGCATCAGGATCGTGGCAGCGACCGGCAGCGCAAGCAGCGCACCGATGATCCCGAACAGCGTGGCGCCCGCAATCAGGGAAAAAAGGACCACTGACGACGGCATTCGCAGCGCGCGTCCGTAAACTATGGGTACCAGCACGCGACTTTCGAACTCCTCGTAGGCGAGCATCAGCAGGAAAACCACCAGGGTGATGACCGCCCCTAACGGGAGCGCGGCCGCAACCGCGGGGCCCATGGTGATGAAGATGCCTATATAGGGCAGCACGTCGGCCAGGCCGCCGAACACCGCGATCACCAGGGCATTCGGGATACCGCACGCGGTGAGCAGGACGAACATGAACACGGCCATCATGGCGCAGGTGATCACCTGACCGCGGATATAGCCGCCGACGATAGTATTCAGATTGACCAGGATGCGCGACAGCCGGATATGGTGCGTGCGCGGCACCACCGCGAACAGCGCTCCGCGCAGCCGGTCGCGGTCCAGCATCATGTACAGCGCGAGAAAAATCGCGCCGACCCCATAGGCGACGCTCTCCACCACGAGGGTGAAAAAGGTCAGCACCGACGCGGCGGAAGACTTGATGAGCGCGTCATACTGCATGTTGCGCATCGTGTCCGCGAGGTTTGCCGTGAGCGGAAATCCGGCGAACCACACCGCCAGCTTCTCGCGCAGCGCCGGCTCCATGCCGATCAGGCTCCTTACCTGGTTCACCAGCTCCGGAATGGTGAGCGCGAATAACAGCACGGTCGACACGAACAGCACGGTGAAGACGATCGCGATAGATGCAACCCTGCGCACGCCGCGCTGTTCCAGCCATTCCACCGCCGGGCCAAGCGTGCCGACGATCATCAGCGCACCCACGAGCACCAGGGCGACCGGCAGCAGGCGCATGAAAATCCACAGGCTGGCGATGATCAGCACCAGGGAAAATATCGTCCACGGAGCGATTTCGACGCGGATCACGCGTGTTCGCCGCGGCAGGTCTTCCTGCTCCGGCCCGTTGCGATTGCCCGGTGCAATGGTTGCAGGTGTCTTGTTATCCGGCGCGCTCATACTGGCCTCAGCGCGCCCGGCTTCACCGGCAACCGGATTCGTTCCACCACGTCGCGGGGAGTGCCGGCGGGCGTAAAGTTGGCGTACCACAAAAAATGAATACAAATATTTATCATCATCAATGTCAGTTAGACTTCAGCGTGCGCAATCCGCACAATTTCTTTAGCGATATTTTACGCGAACAATCAATGGGGGTCAGCTCAGACTCGATTGATCCGCGACCCTAAGCGCCCTAAGCGTTTCCCCGGTTCCGTTGCAATCCATTCATTTCGGTGGCGCCACCGAACCGGCGTAGATCACTTCGCACTCTCCGCCAGGAAAGAGCTTCCTTCCCTTCTTGAGCAACTTGAGCGCCGGCCCGGCGAGGGACTTTAAAATATTCGGCTTCTCCACCACCGGTTTCTGGAAGGGGCCGCGGATCTTCTGCTGCACCTTGGCGCAGCCGTTGGCGTCGATTAGCGCCACGGTCACGTCATCGAAACGCCCGTTGACGAAATCGAGCCCTCCCCTGAGGGCGATCCGGTGCTCGTTCGTCGCCATGGCCACGTCCTGTGCCTGCGCCACCCCGTGCCCGACTTTCCAGTCGGAGGCGAGCGTCCGGATCTTGCTGCTGCCTCCCGATCCTTGAAAGATGCTCGCAAAGTTGTACCCCTTCGTGATCGCCAGGCCGACAGGCTCGGCAAAGAAAAAGGCACCCACGTCCACGAGGTTGAAGTTCTGACTGGACTCAAACCGGGAGAACTCCAGATCGAGATTTCTGCCATTGAGCGTGAGGTTCTCGCCCCGAAGGGCGGCCTCTCCGTTCGCGGTCTGCTTCATCTCGTTTACAGTCTTTCCCTGCATAGACAGGTTTGCGGAGAAATCCATCGAGCCTTCCGCGACCTTCTGTGGCGACAGGGTTTTGAAGAACTCCTCAATGCGGAACTGCGGCAGAGAGTATCGAACGTGGTAAAGGGGGACAGCGCCCGAAAAGTCCGCCCGGATACTTCCCGAACCTTGTCCGCCGAAGACCCTCATCGTGACCGGCTTGAGATCGAAGACTCCATTTTTCCCGTCGGCCGAGAACTTCAAATCGGACACCGTGAAGTCCTTTGTCCGGATCTCCCCGCAGTCGAGCTCCGCCGTGAAGGAAAGATTCTTTATGAGGTCCGTGCTTTTCCCGCCCGAAAGCAGCAGGCGGCGCACGTCCAGGCTGCAATCCCCGGCCTCGAATCCTTCCCCGGATTTTTTGTCAGCGTAGAGAATATTCCCGTCCGAAAGAGAAACTTTCGCCAAGTCCAGGGCGGGTAACGTTCCGACCGTCTGCGGTGTCTCGAAGTTGAACTTGCCGTCGCGGTCCCGCTCGATGGAGATACTGGGATTTTTCAGTGCGATCTTCCCGATCCGGACTTCCTTTTGGATCAGAGGGAGGAGATCGATCCCAAGCCTGACCTCCTTTGCGGAGACGAGATCCACCCCCCGGGTACGAATGTGCACATCCTCCAGTGTGACGAGCAAGCCCGGGAAGAGGCCGATCCCCAGCCGGCCGCCGACTCTGACCTCCATCCCCAAGGCTCCCGAGGCGGCCGCTTCAAACCGGGGCTTGTAGGCATTGGGTTCCACAAAAAGAAGCAGGGCCACCGCGACGAGGACGAGGAGACCAACGAACCCGCTGATGGCGAAGAGAATGATTTTAAGTGATTTTGACATTGCCCTGATTCAGTCTCGCGGTAATTCTACGCCACCCGGCTCAAACCGAAAATGCCCAACAATGCCGGTGTCAGGCCTTGCTCTGGCACTTGCTACATTATTCCATTTCCAAATCATCTTGTACCGCTGCAAGCCCGGCTTGCGCACACGCTTCATCGGTCAACCCGGAAGGTGCGCCACTGACTCCAATACCGCCCATGATACTGCCACCGATGTTGATTGGAATACCGCCTGCTGATATTAATAATTCGTCAATCTTTGGCACATTGTAAGCACCTGGAAAACGATCTTGCATTGCAGAAGTCGGGGAATTAAATTCCATCGCTGTGTATGCTTTTTTCTTGCTGATGGCAATCGAAACATCCATCGCCAAGGTATCGCGCAATACGACTTGTACATCCCCGCCGCGGTCGATGACTGTTACGGTGATCTGGACGCCTTCCTTGCGGCATTTATCAATTGCCGCTTTACCAATTCGCAACGCGGTATCTAATGACAGGCGTTTAATATTCACTGTCAGAGGCTGTTCTTTATGGGTTGCAGCAAATGCCGAATTGCTAACTGCAACTGCAAGCGCACTCACTACAGCTATTGCAACATTTCGAATTTTCATCTGTAAGCCTCCTTATAAAATTCAGTCAGCAAAGTTTTGCAGATTATGTTTGAACATCGCTGGCCATTTGCACCATCAAAATTAGAATATTTCGGATTCGCTGCCGCACTGTGCCGCTCTAACAAATAAAAATCAATGGGTCAGCCTGAAAATTTAAGCGGCCAGGGTCGATTTATTTTCAATCTTCATCATGTCTGAAGTGAAACTATCCTCGATGCAATTTGAGCCTAACCTCTTATTCTGCAAACGAAACAGACCGGGAGCCTTGCGCTCCCGGTTATCTCAAATGCGGTTTATTTGCTGAAGGGTTGCGGCCGCGGTGTGCTGTCGGACGATGGCGGCAGGATTGGCAACATGAACGACGGCTGATCGCCGGTCAGCGTCTTCAGGAAAGCGACAATTTTGGCGTTTTCCTTATCAGTGAATTTCTTGCCAAGTTGCACCCTTGCCATGGTGTTGACGGCGTCCTTCAGAGTAGCCGCCTCGCCATCATGGAAGTAGGGATAGGTCAATTCCACGTTGCGTAGTGTCGGCACCTTGAAGTTGAAGCGATCCGCATCTTTGCCCGTGACCCCCGAACGGCCTTCCGCCTTGTTGGTGGTCTTGTAGGGTTCAACTACGCCCATCTTCTGGTAGGAATTGCCGCCCACCGCCGGGCCATTGTGGCAGGCCACGCAACCGCTCTCCTTGAAAAGCGTGTAGCCAGCTGTCTCGTCGGCGCTCAAAGCTTTCTTGTCACCCTTTAGCCATTTGTCGAAACGTGAGTTTGGCGTCACCAAGGTTTCCTCGAAGGCGGCGATGGCATTGGTTACCTCGTCGATGGTCACCTTGTCTGAACCGAAGCTCTTCTTGAACTCGGCGACATAAGCAGGAATCGATTGCAACACGCTGACGGCGAGTTCATGGGTGAAGCCCATCTCGCCCGGATTGTCGATTGGGCCGCCGGCCTGGGCTTTGAGGTCTGCGGCACGGCCGTCCCAGAACTGAGCCAGATTCATGCTGGAATTGAGAACGGTGGGCGAGTTGATGGGACCTTGATGCCAGTTGTGGCCGATGGACGTCTTGATGTTGTCGGTGCCGCCCATGGACAGGTTATGGCAGGAGTTGCAGGAAATAAAACCTGATTTTGAAAGACGGGGATCGAAGTAAAGCTTCTTGCCGAGTTCGACCAAGGCTGGATTCTTGATCTTGACCGCCTCAATGGGTTGGATCGGCTCATCGCTTATTGCAGCATTCGCCAGACTGGTGCCGGCAATTGATGCCGCCGCAACGACGGCGAGAAATATACATTTTTTGACTTTGACATGACTCGTCTCCTTGATCATTATAATGATGAGATTTGAGTGAAAGCATTCAACTCAGAATGATGTTGTTGAATTGATGAAGCATCAACCCGTCGGCAGCCACCAGCACCAAGTCAGACACATTGAATTTTCTTAGTATTTTATAAACTCATTTATATCCTTCATTTGCAATAAGAGTCCTGCAGATTAAAACACCAATCTTAAGGATTTCTTAAGTACAAATATTTTTTCAGTGATTGTGAAATAGTCCACACACTCGAAGGATATGCCCAATTTTAGGCCCCAATTACCAGGTGTCTGTTTGCTATCACACACATACTGCATGGATTCGTGAGTAGCCTTCCAGCATTGGAAGTTCAACCGAACGGTTTGCAGGATGCGTACTTCCGTGAATTAAAGGGGCAGGTTCAAGCATAAAATCGATTCGAGCCTTGCCCCTTTGGTTCTGATTTGATTACGGGGCGGTCTTCCTGATAACCATAACTAATCACTTGACAGCTTGCGGCCTTAGCGAGATGGCTAGTTGTTTCATCAATGACTTAGCCGGCGTTAGCCCGCGGCTTATGTCACCGTATTTTGGTGACTTATCGGTTGTTTCACCAACAAGTCGACACGTATCGGCATATGAAAAGTCGCTCCTTCTTGAGTCATATGCCCGTTGAATTTTGAGCGTACTTTTTCTAAAGTCTGAACAGATAATTTATGCTCGGTGTGGGTCACTTTAAGCACTTGTTCTTCGAACTGTCCGAAGTTTACAAAGTGCATCGGTTGCAGGAAATATTTCTGTGACACAAGCGCCAGTCGTCCCGATGAAACCGCCCGCTTCTCAGCAGCAAAAGCTGCCTCGCGTACCGCTTTTTCGTCGTGAAAAAGCTTCAGGATTTCATTGAAGTCTCCTGCATAAACCGGTTCCGAGATATAGGCAACGCCACCCGGCTTCAGTACCCGCCAAATCTCGGAGAAAACGCTGTCCATCAGTTCAGTCGGCACGTGATGCAGGGATTTGAACATCAGAACGATGTCGAAATTCGAATCAGCCGCTGGTATCTTCTCTGCTCCGCCATGCGCGAAGCGTACATTGGGCAAATCGGTGATGGCGATGTTCTTCGCGAGCTGCGTTTCATCCACTTCCAGGGCCAGCACCGAGGCTGCCTTTTGGGCGACGATGCGGGTCTTCTCCGCCTTTCCACACCCCAGCTCCAGTATCATTGCGCCTTCCAGGTGCAGGAGTTCATCAAGGATATCCCCCTCGTTTGCCACGAGGTTAGCTTCCGGATCAGATATGCGCATCTCAGTCATATTCATTTTGATTTATCCTAAAAAAAACAGTTGAAACTTGTAGGAGCGGGCCATGCCCGCGAACTGCCTGATCGCGGGCATGGCCCGCTCCTACAGGTGCCTGGCCAAAAGTTTTTCGGACGGGTGCCCGGCTATAAGTTTCACAGACAAACGCGCACCCAAAAGGTGAGTTACACCGAAAGCGCAAGAATCAAGCACCACGCAAGCTTCGCATAGAAATGCAAACAGTCAAATGCGGTTTCCGGATTTGTTGTTCCAAGCGTATACGATACGCATATTCTACTAGTCAGCGGATTATTTCAGGGATGAGATGGTGGGTATTTCGCACTATGTTTGCTGGCGCACGGTTTGATCGCGCTTGAAAGGTTATGGTGATATTTCATGACGTTCAAACCGATTCTGCGTCATGCACGTTGGTTCTCATTCATCAGCATTTTTACGAAAGGAACATACAACATGTCAAATACCAAAGATACCAAGCACGCAAAACCAGTAAAAGCTCATAAAGCCGATCAAAAGTTATTTGTTGAACAGCGACCTCAAGGTGACTTTGCAGTCAGGAAAGCTCATTCAGAAAGGGCTAGCGATGTTTTGCCCACGCAGGCCAAAGCAATAGAACGAGCGAAGGAATTGAGTCCGGGTGCTTCACCCTTGGTCGAGCGCGTTCGCAATACTACAGGCGGGAAACCAGATAAGTGGCGCAAAGCTTAGCATCATTCGCTTGCTCGATACCCTCACCTGTTCAGGCATGGCTTATCAGCAGCTAAATGGGTCAGGTTCGCCTTTTCTTTCCAAACGGCGATGCCAAATCGCCGAGGGCGTAGCATCGTGTAATTTTCAATCGTGTAATTTTCAAAGGCATCAATAGAATAAACAAGCCCCAGAAAATCACCCCGAAGCTAAACCCTTTAGCTACTTGACCAACTTCTTGCTGCGCAACAGCTCAATGGTTTCTGGAATCATGCCCGGATCATCGATGGTCGAAGTCACTCTATATTCCTTGCAGTTGACGATATTGCACGGCTCAACCTATGCAGCTGCCGGCTATCGTGCGTTACTTGGCAGGCATATGATTTCGTGGGTATGATCAGAAACAGATATTGCTGTTGAACCGAAATGTGTCTAGCCAGTCCAAAATATCAGTTGGCACCTTTTCAAGGTGGTTTTTCAGGAAGTCGGGTAGATTTCGATCGGTGTCATGTGACAGACGATTTGATCAGTGCACAAAATTGAGGGGAGCAAAATGGAAGAGTCTGTTGTACGGCCTACAATACTGGTAGTGGATGATGCCCATGAAAATCTGATGATCATGGAGGCGATTTTGGCGAAAGATTATTCGTTAAAATTATTCAACGAATCCAAGGAAGCCCTGGATTACGCATTTGCCAACCCGCCCGACCTGATACTGCTCGATATCATGATGCCCAATATTGATGGTTTCGAGACCTGTCGCCGGCTAAAAGCCAATCCAAAGCTTGTAGATATACCGGTTATCTTCATCACTTCTAAGAATGAAGATGAATACGAAGAGTTGGGATTTTCGGTTGGCGCTTCGGATTTTATACACAAACCTATTAACGCGCCCATATTGGTTGCACGCGTTAAAACCCATCTCAAAATCAAGTTAGTTATGGATTACCTCAGGAATGAAAACGTTCGTTTGCAGAACAGCAAAAAGCAGTCATCTCCCGAACTAATAAAAGTGATAAAAATGCTTTTGGAAAATCCGTTCGTTAAATTCTGACTGTTACACAATCTGGATAGGGTCACGAAAGTGACCTGCTCCCCACAGACCGTACCAATTAAAAGTCAGTTCAAAACCGATGGGGTCGGTTCAGCATCGAATAATTTTCCATTGGTTTTGCTTATACGGGAGATCAACTGCTGTTGCAGTTCAGCTGCCGTGATGGTCATCCCGGACTTGGGCACCACCAGCCCCATCGGCTCTTGCCCCCTGAGATCGTCGGCGCGCGCGATGACCGCGCATTCCGCCACCGCAGGATGGGCGGCGATCACCGGACATCGAATGTAAAGATCAGCGTCTTGCGAAAGGGCCACCCCAAACAAATTCTTTCAGCGTTGCCAGCTCGGAAGATGTATGTACTGCATTCTCCTGTAAATGAGTGTTCTCAAACTTCAAGTAGTCAAGCATGAACTTGATCTTGATATGGGTCTTGACCCGAGCAGTCACAATGGGCGCGCTGATAGGTTTGTGTATAAAATCAGATGCGCCAACCGAAAATCCCCGTTCTTCGTCTTCGATATCAGTTTTTGATGTAATGAAGATTATAGGCACATCGGAAAGCTTCGGGTTGGCTTTTAGCCGGCGACAAATCTCGTAACCATCGATTTTCGGCATCATGACATCGAGCAGAATCAGGTCGGGCGGGTTGGCAAATGCATATTCAAGCGCTTCGCTGGAATCGTTGAACAATTTCAATGAATAATCTTTCGACAAGATCGATTCCATGACCATCAGATTTTCAGGGGCATCATCTACTACCAATATCTTGGGATGCTTTTTAGTCTCTACCATTTGGTTCTCCTAAGCTATGATCACACATGCCCGGCAAGTTATACCGAGTCTGAGCTGCATATGCGGAATTTATTAGCGAGTCGCGTGTCACATCACCCGTGAATCAGGATATAACACCATTTTGGATAACGCAAACCGGATATAACATCAATGCTTTTAATCGATTTCATTTTCCAAAGGCCGTTCTTGATGTAAATAATATCTGGCAAATCCACTCAAATACCCGGATTGGACTAAAAAACTCTTAAAATTGTTCAATGAATGAAAAATGATTTTTAAATCAGCAGAGGTGCATCATGGCCATAGGAAATTACTTCATTGCACTAATCGGCATTTTCGCATGCATTACCCATGCAGAAGCAGTCGAGATTGACCAGCCGATGTTCACATTTGGCGGATTCGGTTCACTAGGCGTTAGCCATTCCAGTATGCATTTGGGGGATTACACTCTGGACAGTACCATGCCCAAAGGGGCGGGTCTGAGCGAAGATTGGTCGACAGGAAATGACAGCCGGATTGCAGGGCACCTGGCGGCCAAATTCACACCAAAAGTCTCGGCCGTGCTCCAGGTTGATTCGGAATATCATACCGGAAATAGTTACCAGCCCGAGGTCGAGTTGGCCAGTGTGAAATATGCTTTCATACCCGATGCCTACATCCGGGTCGGGCGCATAGCCTTGCCGACTTTTCTGGATTCCGATAATCGGGATGTCGGCTATACCTATGCATGGATCCATCCGCCACTTGAACTTTACCGTCAACTGGCCATCGCGCACAGCGATGGCGTTGATGCCATGTACCGCGTTGACATTGGTGATGTGGGGAATACCATCAAGGCCATCATTTACGGCGAGAACACGATTGAGCGCTCGACCAGCAAATCGATCTCAAAAGACATGTGGGGAATTTTCGATACGATTGAATATGGCCCTACAATTACCCATATTGGCTACCAAGAGCGCTTGTCCGATTCCGAAAACCTCCAGACAGGCGTAACCGGAGCGTGGGTCAGGAACAGCGATTTGTCCGTTGGGGTTCAATATGATCCGGGCAACTGGTTCGCGATGTCCGAGTGGATACAGCGTAAATCAACCACCAAGCTATCCGCGATGTATGTCAGCGCCGGTTACCGCGTAAAAAAATTCACTCCCTATCTGACATACAGCCAAAATAGCCAGGGTTCCTTCCTGCCGGGTTTACCACCGCCTTCGTCGAGCAGCATCCGGTTAGCCAATAGGGCGCAGAGTACAGTCAGCCTGGGTTTACGCTGGGACTTTATGAAAAATACCGATTTCAAATTGCAGTACGATCAGGTGAAACTCAGTGACAACTCAAATGGCTTCCTCGCAAATGTGCCGGCGAACGTCAGCCTGTATGGAGCAAAGTTTCATGTGATTTCTGCTGTAGTTGACTTCGTATTCTAGGCGCGGTGGACAACTTGAAACCACTGGAAATAATCCGCAATTGCTTGACACTTCCTCTGCTTCTGGCAATGTCAACGGTTACTGCGAGAGCGCACGCTGATGTGGTAGTAATCGTATCTGCCAAGAGCCCCATCACTAGCCTGACGGCTGAACAGACTGCGAGAATTTTCCTCGGCAAAGTCAGTAACTTCCCGGATGACGGCGATGTCGTACCTATCGATCAGGCTGAAGGTAGCGCAATCAGGGATGAGTTTTATTCCAAAGTTGTCCACAAGAATTCCTCACAGCTCTCCGCATACTGGGCAAAAGTCATATTCACGGGCGACGGTCGTCCACCGGAAAAGCTGGAAAGCAACGTGGCCGTCAGAAAGGCCGTCGCCAACAACCCGAATGCCATCGGATACATCGACAAAAACGCTGTAAACAGGAGTGTCAGGGTTATTCTGGCACCTTAAGAAAAAATGACCGCACTGATAAAAAAATTATCCGGCTATTCCTTGACTTGGAAACTGTTGCTGGTACCCGTTGTTGCCACATTGAGCTTTGCCGCATATCTGGCTTATTCATCTATAGTTTTGTCGGATGGGGAATCCGTCCTCAAAGAACTTCGCGACGTTGATTATCCGATACTCGATGAGGCCGAGAAAAATCTCAACGCTTACGGGAGGGTCGTTGATGCGCTCCAAGCGGCGGTGGCAACCGGCGAGGTGGATTTTCTGGATATCGCCAAAGGCAAGGCAACTGAAATACGAACCCGTTATGTAACATTGGAAAAGATTGATGAGTTGCACCAGGACGAGATTGCAAAACTGAAAACCGGGTTCGATACCTACTTTGCCCTGTCCCTGGATGTAGCTCGGCGGATGGCGACCAAAACGGATTTGCCCAGTGCGCAGCAGATCATGAAGATGAGGGCTTTGCGTGATGCCTATTTGTCTGAGGCACAGGCATACAAGGCTCATACCGAACGGGACTACCATAAGGATGTGATCGACGCGATTGAAAGATCAAAACGTGCACAGAACTGGGGGGTGGGAATCGGCTCACTCATGCTGCTGGTCATTGCAGCGCTTACGCTGCTGGTCACACGCGGTGTTTTGGCGCTGGAAAAAGGAGTGGCAGACCGGAACAGGATGTTGGTGGCGGTCAATAATGAACTTGAGCATGAAATTCAGAAACTGAAGGAAGCAGAGGAAGCCAAGAGTCAGGCAGAAGCAGCCAGCCAGATCAAGGATGAGTTCCTCGCAAACATGAGCCATGAAATCCGCACCCCGATGAATGCAATCATTGGATTGAGCCATCTTTGTTTGCAGACCGACATGTCGCGCAAACAGCAGGATTATCTGCAGAAAATTCATGGTTCGGCAAAATCGCTGCTGGGGGTTCTTAATGACATTCTCGATGTCTCAAAAATTGAGGCAGGAAAAATGGAGATTGAACGCATAACCTTCGGTCTGGAAGAGGTTATGGGCAATCTGGCCACGATCGTGGGTAATAGATCCCAGGAGAAAAACCTCGAATTCCATATGCAAACCGCTCCGGACGTACCACCCTTGCTGATTGGTGATCCGCTGCGGCTGAGTCAGGTGCTGATCAATCTGGCAGGTAATGCCGTTAAATTCACCGAGCATGGCGAGGTGATGGTTAATGTCGCGTTGGAAAAGGAGACAGGTGATCAGGTCGTTCTGCGTTTCACTGTGAAAGACACGGGAATCGGGATGTCGCAGAAGGAAATCGACAAACTGTTTCAGCCATTTACCCAGGCAGATTCCAGCATCACCCGCAAATTCGGCGGAACCGGACTGGGGTTAACTATCAGCAAGCGCCTTGTCGAAATGATGGACGGCAGGATCTGGGTGGAAAGCACCCCGGGGGTCGGATCGAAATTCATTTTTATCGCTTGCTTTCAAAAAGCGAAAAAACAGTTGAACTATAACCTGTCAGCGCTAAACGACTTGCGTGGACTGCGTGTTCTTGCTGTAGATCACAACGAGAGCAGCCTGCAAATTCTGAAGGGCTACCTTGAGTCATTCGCTCTCGATGTTGCGGTTGCTCGCAATGCTCAGGATGCCCTGAACCTGGTACGCAGGGCGAATGAACAGCGAAAGCCTTTTGGTCTGGTAATTCTGGACTGGAAGATGCCAGAGATAAATGGCATCACATTGGCCCAGAAACTGCGGGAAATCACTTTTCTAAGTTTCAGACCAAAAGTATTGCTGATCACTGCCGGCGGCCAAGATGAAATGTTGCTGCAAAGGGATAACCAAGTGGTGGATGGCATATTGGCAAGACCATTCCATCAATTCAAATTGCTTGATGCCGTCACCAAGGTTTCCGGTCGGAGTGTTTTGTCGTCAGGCAAGTTCAAAATCATCAGTGCACAGTTAAATCCGGAAATCATTTCCCAAATCCGCGGGGCACGCCTGCTGCTGGTAGAGGACAACGAAATAAATCGGCAGGTTGCCCAAGAGCTGCTTGAAGGATTTGGACTCGATGTGACTACCGCTGAGAACGGTGAGGAAGCCATCGCACTGCTGAAAGAAGCACAATTCGATGGCGTACTGATGGATATGCAGATGCCGGTAATGGATGGTGTCACCGCCACCCGTGAGATACGGAAAATCCCGCATTTTTCCAATTTGCCTATCATCGCCCTGACTGCCAATGTCATGGTCAGTGAACAAAATGAATTTCTGGATGCCGGAGTTACCGACCACATTGGCAAACCGATTGATCCGGACCGGCTGGCAGCAACGCTGGCAAAATGGGTGCGTCCGATACGGGCCACGGGGAGCACCCCAGTCGGCCAAACGGTCCAAAATTCTGTACCTGAACCGCTCCCGGACTTGCCCGGGGTCAACGTGGCCGAAAGTGTTCGCCGGATAGGAGGGAGCGTAACCCTTTATTTCTCGCTTCTCGACAAATTCCGGGTTAAACAGAGGAATTTTTCCGCCAATGTTCGGGAAGCGTTGGCCGCATATGACCAGGACACAGCAGAAAGACTGGCACACACCCTAAGAGGAATTGCAGGCACTCTCGGCGCGAATACCCTGCAAGAATTAGCCAGGTTATTAGAAAACAGCATCAAGAAAGGAGAGTCAGGTGAAGTTGATTCCTTGCTTGCACGGGTCGATAAGGAACTCGCCACATTTATAGCCAGCATAGATCAGGCACTGGAAACTCGCCGGGATTGAATTCCCGAAGCCGAACCCTTAGCTACTTGACCAACTTCTTGTTGCGCAGCACTCCGATGATTTCCGGTATCACGCCCGGATCATCGATGGTCGAAGGCACGATGTATTCCTTGCCGTTGACGATATGGGCCAGGGTCTTGCGCAGTGTCTTGCCGGAGCGGGTCTTGGGCAGTCTGGCCAGGATCACCGTGTCCTTGTAACAGGTGATCCCACCGATCGTTTCGCGTATGCGGGTGATCAACTGCTGTTGCAGGTCTGCCTCGCTGATGGTCATCCCGGACTTGAGCACCACCAGCCCCATCGGCACTTGTCCCTTGAGATCGTCGTCGCGCGCGATGACCGCGCATTCCGCCACCGCGGGATGGGTGGCGATCACTTCCTCGATCTCGCCGGTGGATAGACGATGCCCGGCGACGTTGATCACGTCGTCCACACGACCCATCACGAACACATAACCGTCCTCGTCGATATAGCCGCCATCGCCGCTGGTGTAGTAACCGGGGAGGAAGGTCAGATAGCTTTCGCGGAATTTGTTTACGTCGCCCCAGATATGGTTCAGGCAAGCGGGCGGCAGCGGCAGCTTGAGCGCGATGTAACCCTGCGTGCCGCGCGGGACTTGATGTCCGTTCTCATCCAGTATCTGCACATTGAAGCCGGGCACCGGCACGGTGGACGAGCCGGGCTTGATCGGCATCGGCTCGATACCCTGCATATTGGCGGTGATCGCCCAGCCGGTCTCTGTCTGCCACCAGTGGTCCACCACCGGCTTGCCGCTGTGATCGGTGAGCCACGCTTCGGTGGGCGGGTCTAGCCGTTCGCCTGCGGAGTAGATGATCTGCAGTTTGCTCAAGTCGTAGTTCTTCATCAGCAATGCTTGCGGGTCTTCCTTCTTCACTGCACGGAACGCGGTGGGTGCGGTGAATAGCGCCTTCACGCCATACTCGGCACAGACGCGCCACAACGCCCCTGCATCCGGTGTCATGATCGGTTTGCCTTCATACACGATGGTGGTGCAGCCATGCAGCAACGGACCATAGACGATGTAAGAGTGGCCGACCACCCAGCCCACGTCCGACGATGCCCAGTACACATCGCCCGGCTCGACGTTGTAGATGGCCTTCATGCTGTATTTGAGCGCCACGGCGTGACCGCCGTTCTCGCGCAACACGCCCTTGGGTTTGCCCGTGGTTCCGGAGGTGTAGAGGATGTACAGCGGGTCACTGCCCTTCACCGGCGTGCAGCCCACAGCCTTGGCCTTGGCCAGCAAAGATTTCCAGTCGTGATCGCGCCCGGCGACCAGTGTTGCTGCCGCTTGCGGACGCTGGTAAACGATGCAACTTTGCGGTTTGTGCCTGGCGAGTTCGATGGCGCGGTCGACCAATGGTTTGTATTCCACCACGCGCTTGACCTCGATACCGCTGGAGGCGGTGAGGATGACTTTGGGTGTCGCATCGTCGATGCGTATCGCCAGTTCATGCGGGGCGAAGCCGCCGAACACCACAGAGTGGATCGCGCCCAGCCGTGCCACCGCCAGCATCGCTATGACCGCTTCCGGGATCATCGGCATGTAGATGATGACGCGGTCGCCCTTCACCACGCCCAGGTCCGCCAGCATCCCGGCGGTGCGCGCCACGACATCGGTCAGTTCGGCATAGGTGTAGCGCGACTTGGTATTGGTGACGGGAGAATCGTAGATCAGCGCGAGCTGGTTGCCGCGCCCGGCCTTCACATGATGATCCAGCGCCATATAAGCAGTGTTCATCTCGCCGTCGGCGAACCAGTAGCCGAGGCCGTCGTCATCGAGCGACAAGATTTGCTGGGGGAACTTGAACCACTCCAGCGCCTCGGCCTGCTTGCGCCAGAAGCCTGCCGGATCTTTCATCGAACGGTCATATTCTGTCTGGTAGCTCATTGCGACTCCCTCCTTTTGTTGTGCTGCCCGTTCGGGCGTTCAGTTGATGATCAACATCTCCATGAATGCATTGACCGGTGTCGCTTCCAGTTTCTGTTTATCCAGGCACAACGCCATGATCTGCTGGCAGCGTTGTTCGGGAAAACGCGTGCGCAGATTGCTCAGGAACTTCTGCTCCAGCACCGGGATGCCTTCGGCGCGGCGGCGGCGATGGCCGATCGGATATTCCACCTCGGTCTTCCCGGTGCTGCTGCCGTCCTTGAAGAACACCTGGATCGCATTGGCGATGGAGCGTTTGTCGGCTTCGAGATATTCGCGGCTGTAGCGCGGCTCTTCGACGATCTCCATTTTGCCGCGCAACTGGTCGATGATCGGATTGGCGGCATGGAAGCTGTCCTCGTAATGTTCCGCCACCAGGTCGCCGAACGCCAGCGGCACGGCCACCATGTACTGGATGCAGTGGTCGCGGTCTGCCGGATTCGCCAGCGGGCCGACCTTGGAGATGATGCGGATCGCGGATTCGTGGGTGTGAATGACGATCTTGCTGATGTCCTTCAATCGGTCCTTCACTTGGGGATGCAGACGCACCGCCGCTTCGCACGCAGTCTGCGAATGGAACTCGGCGGGGAAGGAAATTTTAAAGAGAATATTCTCCATCACGTAGCTGGCATAGGGCTGTTTCAGGCTGAAGCGGCGCTGATCTTCCGGTTTGAGTTTTTGATCCTTGTTGGTCTTCGAGAACAGCACATCATAGAAGCCCCACTGCGGAGCGGTCAGCACGCCGGGGATGCCCATCTCGCCGGTCATCGTGATCATCGCGAGACGCACCGCGCGCGAGGTGGCATCGCCGGCCGCCCACGATTTGCGCGAACCGGCATTCGGCGAATGACGGTAAGTGCGCAACGATTGACCGTCGACGAACGCTTGCGACAGCGCGTCGATCACCTGCGCTTCGCTGCCGCCCAACAGGCGCGTCACCACGGCAACGGAAGCGACCTTCACCAGCACCACGTGATCGAGACCGACGCGGTTGAAGCTGTTATCGATCGCCAGCACGCCCTGAATCTCGTGCGCCTTGATCATCGCGGTCAGCACATCGCGTATCGTCAGCGGTGCCTTGCCTTCGGCCACGCGGCAGCGGCTCAGATAATCGGCCACGGCGAGGATGCCGCCGAGGTTGTCGGAAGGATGACCCCATTCCGCGGCCAGCCAGGTGTCGTTGTAATCCAGCCAGCGGATCATCGCGCCGATGTCCCATGCGGCCTTCACCGGATCGAGCTCATGCGAGGTTCCGGGCACGCGCGCACCGTTGCGCACGGTGGTGCCGGGCACCAGCGCGCCGAGGTGCTTGGTGCACTCGGGAAAGCGCAGCGCCAGCAGGCCGCAACCCAGCGTGTCGATCAGGCAGTTGCGCGCGGTGTCGTAGGCTTCCGTCGATTTGATCTCCATACGGCAGACATATTGCGCGATATCCACCAGCACCTGGTCGGGTACGGGGCGGGTGTTCATTTCCACATTGGCGCTCATTTCGGTTTCCTTCTTTAAGGCAAAAATCAGTTAGCCAGTTCGTAGGGTGCAATAAGCGTAGCGCATTGCACCGTATGAACGTTGTTGCACATTCGGCGCAATGCCCGTTGGTTATTGCGCCCTACGATTTTTCTTGTTTTAACGCTTCTCGATCGGCACCCAGGCCAGATTCTCCGGCCCGATATAGTTCGCGCTGGGGCGGATGATCTTGCCGTCGGCGCGCTGTTCCATCACGTGCGCGCCCCAGCCGGTGACACGCGAGATCACGAACAACGGCGTGAACATGTTGGTCGGCACACCCATCATGTGGTACGACACTGCGGAGAACCAGTCGAGGTTGGGGAACATCTTCTTGGTGTCCCACATCACGCTTTCCAAGCGGGCGGCGATGTCGAACAAACCGATCTCGCCTTTTTCCTCGGCCAGCTTTTTCGCCAGGCGCTTGATCACTTCGTTGCGCGGGTCGGAGATGGTATAGACCGGGTGACCGAAGCCGATGACGATCTCCTTGCGCGCGACGCGCTCGCGTATGTCAGCCTCGGCTGCATCGGCATTTTTATAGCGGCTCTGGATGCGGAACGCTTCCTCGTTGGCACCGCCGTGCTTGGGACCGCGCAGCGCGCCAATCGCACCGGTGATGCAGGAATACAGGTCGGAGTTGGTGCCGGCGATGACGCGCGCGGCGAAGGTGGAGGCGTTGAACTCATGCTCGGCATACAGGATCAGCGAGGTGTGCATCGCGCGCACCCAGGATGCCTTTGGCGGTGTGCCGTGCAACAGATGCAGCAGATGAGCACCGACGCTGTCGTCATCGGTTTCCACTTCGATGCGGCGGCCAGAGGTGCTGTAGTGATGCCAATACATCAGCATCGAGCCGAAGCAGGCCAGCATGCGGTCGATCAGTTCTCGTGCGACGGCCTCGCTGTGCGCTTCAGGCTCCTGTTCGCAGGTGCCGAGCATCGAGCAGCCGGTGCGCATCACATCCATCGGGTGCGCATTCGCGGGGATCGCTTCCAGTACCTGCTTCACCGCCTTGGGCAAACTGCGCAAGGATTTCAGCTTGATCTTGTAGGCCTTGAGCTGAGCGGCGTTCGGCAATGTGCCGTGGATCAGCAGATGCGCGATCTCCTCGAACTCGGCCTGATCGGCGAAATCCAGGATGTCATAGCCGCGATAGTGCAGATCGTTGCCGGTGCGGCCGACGGTGCAGACCGCGGTGTTGCCGGCGACCGTGCCCGACAGTGCAACGGATTTCTTCGGCTTGGGTAAGGTGCTTTCTTCTGCCATGTCTTTCTCCTTGAATGAAGATTGATTAATCGCTGCCCTGCTCGGCAAACAGGCGGTCGAGCTGCTGCTCGTAGGCGTGATAGCCGAGATAATCGTATAGCTCCATGCGTGTCTGCATCTCCGCGACGACTTTCTGTTGCGAGCCGTCGGCGAGGATGTGCTGATAGACGTTCAGCGCGGCCTTGCTCATCGCGCGGAACGCCGACAGCGGATACAACACCAGCTTGATGCCCACGCCCGCAAGTTGCTCGGTGGTGAACAGCGGCGTGGCGCCGAACTCGGTGATGTTCGCCAGCACCGGCACTTTCACCGCGCGGGTGAATTCGGTGTATTGCTCCAGCGTGGTCATCGCCTCGGGGAAGATCATGTCGGCTCCGGCCTCGACGCAGACCTGCGCGCGTGCTATGGCCGACTGCATGCCTTCCACCGCCAGCGCATCGGTGCGCGCCATGATGACGAAGCTCTCATCGCTGCGTGCATCCACCGCCGCCTTGATGCGATCCGCCATCTCGCCCTGGCTGACGATGGCCTTGTTGGGGCGATGCCCGCAGCGTTTTTGCATCACCTGGTCTTCGATGTGAAATCCGGCCGCACCGGCCTGTGCGATCTCGCGTGTGGCACGCGCGATGTTGAAGGCGCCGCCCCAACCGGTGTCGATGTCCACCAGCAGCGGCAGGTCGCTCGCGGCAGTGATGCGGCGCGTATCCTCGCATACGTCATGCAGGGTCGTGATGCCGAGATCGGGAATGCCGAGCGAGGAAGCGGCCACACCGCCTCCGGAAAGATACAGCGCCTTGTGGCCGCTCTTTTGCGCGAGGATCGCGCAATAGGCGGACACAGCGCCGACTACCTGCAATGGATGATTGTTTTCGACGGCGCGGCGCAGCTTCTGCCCCGGTGTGCTGGCTGTATTTTTCATGCTGCCTCCTCATTGTCGTGAAATGGATTTTCGCGTGCAGCATGTCGGAGGCTGGCAGCAACCCTCGCAAGGAGGAGGCCGGTGGGTACCCCGTTGCTTCGCAACGACCCTTCCGCTCTCGCGGACGGTCTCATCCCCACAGAGTGGGGCCCGTGCTCCCTGCTCATACTGCCTCCTCCTTATCGATCATTTCACTGATGCTGAGCCATGCACCATGGATGTGGCGACGCATCAGCATCTCGGCCAGCTCGCCGTCGCGTTGCGCCAATGCCTCGACGATCTGACGGTGTTGCTGCAGCGCGGGACCGGTGCGCTCTGCGTTGCGGCTGGTGCGATAACGGCACATGCGCAGCAATTGGTATTGTTCGCCGCCGAGCAAATCCATCAGCATCTGGTTGCGGCTGCCGCGTGCGATCTGGTAATGGAAATCGAGGTCACCCTCGCTTTGTGCATAGACCTTGCCACCTTGTTTCTTGATCTGCTTTTCATGGCTGTCGAGCAGTTTGCGCAATTGATCGATCTCGGCGTCGGTCAACTGGGTTGCGGCGATACGGCACGCCATGCCTTCCAGCGCCTCGCGCACCGCATAGAGATCGGAGAGGGTCTTGCGATCCAGCACCACCACGCGCGCGCCGGCGTTGGGAATGCGCTTGACCAGGCGCATGCCTTCCAGATGGCGCAAGGCTTCGCGCAAGGGACCGCGCCCCATGCCGAAGCGTTCGGCCAGTTCGGCCTCGTTCAGCTTCTGGCCTTGCGCCAGTTCGCCGGTCACGATGCTGTGCGCCAGGCGGTGCGAGGCGATATCAGCAAGGGTCCCTTGTTCGGGGGTGTAGGGCAACATCGATTAACTCCGATTGTCGACAATATGGCAAAATACTAGCATATAAACCTATTAAAAGTGCAATGAATTTGTTTTATGTCGACAAAATGGTGGTTTGGCGCGATGAGGATGCCCCGGGGGAAAATTTTGAAGGTATGTATCTCAAATCGATGTGCCCGCTTTGTGGCGGTTTTGCGAGAAGCGTTGAAATGCATTCCGGACCGGGCCACCTGGCCAACACTTGAAACAGCGAATTCTGGTACTATGCGCGCCGATTCGGACATATGAAGTATCGAGTATTCCACACCCGAATAGAAGATTTACGAGGCAGGGCAGCTCCGATACAGAATTTTCAAAAGTGCCTTCACGAGACGTGTGGGCATTTTTCATTTTGGCGCGGCTCGTGATGCGCGCAGTAGACAACCCATGACTGATGCTTTAGAAAATATCAACGCCAGCGTGCCATCCGCCGGCACCGAAGAGATAGTGCGCGAAGTCAAACGCCGCCGCACCTTCGCGATCATCTCCCACCCCGACGCGGGCAAGACCACGCTCACCGAAAAGCTGCTGCTGTTCGGCGGCGCAATCCAGATGGCGGGCACGGTGAAGGCGCGCAAGAGCGGCCGCCATGCGACTTCCGACTGGCTGGAGATCGAGAAGCAGCGCGGCATCTCGGTGGCCAGCTCGGTGATGCAGTTCACTTACGACGATTGCGTGATCAATCTGCTCGACACGCCGGGCCACCAGGATTTTTCCGAGGACACCTATCGCGTGCTGACCGCAGTGGATGCGGCAGTGATGGTGGTGGACGCGGCCAAAGGCGTCGAGGAACAGACCATCAAGCTGCTCGAAGTGTGCCGCTTGCGCAACACGCCGATCATCACCTTCATCAACAAGATGGACCGCGAAGTGCGCGATCCGCTGGAAGTGCTGGACGAGATCGAATCGGTGCTGAAGATCAAATGCGCGCCGGTGACCTGGCCGATCGGCATGGGCAAACGCTTTCAGGGCGTGTATCACCTGCTGAACGACGAGGTGCTGCGCTTTGTGCCGGGCGAGGCGAAAGCCGGCCAGGAAGTCGAAACCCTGAAAGGCTCGCAGATCGACCAGCTCGCGGCACAGTGCCCGAGCGAGATGAAGACCATGCGCGACGAGACCGAACTGGTCATTGGCGCGGGTGCGTCGTTCGATCTGCAAGAGTTCCTCAGCGGACAACAATCGCCGGTATTCTTCGGTTCCGGCGTGAACAACTTTGGCGTGCGCGAGATCCTGCGCGCGCTGGTCGAGTGGGCACCCTCCCCGTTGCCTCGCGCCACCGATGTGCGCATCGTGCAACCCACCGAGGCCGCGTTCACCGGTTTCGTGTTCAAGATCCAGGCCAACATGGACCCGAACCACCGCGACCGCATCGCCTTCCTGCGCGTGTGTTCCGGACGCTACACCTCGGGCATGAAGGTCAGGCACAGGCGTACCGGCAAGGAAATGAAGCTGGCCAACGCGGTGACGTTCATGGCCAACGAGCGCACCCGGATGGACGAGGCTTACGCCGGCGACATCATCGGCATCCACAATCACGGCCAGCTGCAGATCGGCGATGTGCTCACCGAAGGCGAGGCGCTCACCTTCAAAGGTATCCCCTACTTCGCACCCGAGCTGTTCAGCCGCGCGCGGCTGCGCGACCCGATGAAGGCCAAGCAATTGCAGAAGGGCTTGCGCCAATTGGGCGAAGAAGGCGCGGTGCAGGTGTTCGAGCCGCTGGTGGATTCCAACCCGCTGATCGGTGCGGTGGGGCAGCTGCAGTTCGAAGTGGTCGAGCACCGCCTGAAATCCGAGTACGGCGTGGACGCGGTGTTCGAGCGCGCCGGCATACACACAGCACGCTGGGTGACTTGCCCGGACGCCGCGCATCTCAACGAGTTCATCAAAGCCAACCAGAGCCGTTTGGCGAAAGACGTTGATGGCAACTACGCCTACCTCGCCGACACCGGCGTGAACCTGCGCCTGGCACAGGAACGCTGGCCGAAAGTGCAATTCCACGCGACGAGAGAGCATGGCCAACAACTCGTCTAGCAGGAGTTGAAAAACTACTGATGCAACAACTAGCCATCTGACTAATTTGGCAAACTACGCCAACCAAGTCATTGGTTATGCGCTTGCCAATACTGCGTTAAAAATTGGCTCAAAATCCTCATGTACTCCTGACGTACATTCCGGTTTTTCGCCAATTTTTGCCTTGTCTTGACTGCGCTCGCTACGTTTTTTAACAACCTGCCAACTTTGATACTTAATTCGCCAGGTCAAGAACTGCCTCTCATTGATACAGGGCAGGAAATTGTTCACGCAAGTGTCCCAGCTTGGGCATGTCGTTGAAGACGATATACGGCTGGTAAGGATGCAGCGCCAGATAGTTCTGGTGATGCTCCTCGGCAGGATAGAACTGCTGCAGCGGCAAGACCTGCGTGACGATGGGTGCAGAATAAGTTCGCGCGGCGGTGAGCTGCCGGATGGTGCTTTGCGCGACCTGCTGCTGCACGGCGCTGGTGTAAAAGATCACCGAACGGTATTGGCTGCCGGTATCCGGCCCCTGACGGTTGAGTTGCGTCGGGTCGTGCGCCACGCTGAAAAATACCTGCAGCAGTTGCTGATAGGAAACCCGCGCCGGGTCGAAACGAACGCGCACCGATTCGGCATGACCGGTGTCTCCCTCGCTCACCTGTTCGTAATGCGCCGTGGCCGCGCTGCCACCCGCATAGCCTGACACCACTTCGGACACGCCCTTGACGTGCTTGAACACCGCGTCCACACCCCAGAAGCAGCCTCCGGCGAATAGCGCTGTCTCCTCAACTGGTGCTGCGGCGGCGTTCGATAGCGCGTACAGGCCGAGCATCAGGGCCACGCTGACGCTGAATAAATAACTACGGATGAGTTTGATGGTTAGCATGATCCTGGAAAAAGCAATTGAATCCTGTAGGAGCGAGCCAAAAGTTTTTCGGACGGGTGCCCGGCTATAAGTTTCACAGACAAATGGTTTACCCAAAATGTAAATCGCTTCTTTTAGCATGATGAAGCTCCTTTAAAATCAGCCGAAGGTGAAGGCGAACGCCTCCGCATCGGCATCCAGAAATTCAATGCGGAAAGTGTGAACTGCAATCTTCCCGCTTTGCCGGACGAGCTGGTACAGCCGCTGTTCGCGGATCAAACCGTTGCCCTGCGCATCGACATCCGCGCCGTGATCCGCGCCGGGGGCAACTCCGTCCAGCGTGACCCTGAATCGCACCGGCTTGCCGTTGACCGAACCCAGCACCAGATGCAGATCGCGTCCCTGAAAGCGGTAGCTGATCGCCCCGCCGGATGCCTGCACGGCAGCGGATTCGGCGGATATCCGCCACTTGCCGCTCAGGCCCCACTGGTTCAGTTTGAGCGCGTGCGGTGCGCTGTAATGCGAGGCAATGTCCCGCTTGATCGCCTCGGGCGAGACCAGATTCTGCTGGCGCGCATAACCCAGATAGGTTTCCGGCGAGCGTTCCATATCCGCAGCGGCAGCCGTGGCTCCCGACCCCGCCACTTGCACCAGTCCTTCGTTCATCGCCAGCACGCCCTGGTGCGCTTCCTTGAGCAGGGTCTGGATCATCTGCTCGGTTTCCTGATACGCGCCTTCGCCGAAGTGTTGATCGCGGATCCGGCCCTGAGCGTCGATCAAATAATGCGCCGGCCAATACTGGTTTTGGTACGCGTTCCAGATCGCAAATTGGTTGTCCATCGCCACCGGATAGGTGATGCCCAGATCGCGGATCGCCTGCTCAACATTGTGTCGATCTTTTTCAAACGCGAATTCCGGCGCATGCACGCCGATGATCACCAAACCCTGGTCGCGATATTTTTCATTCCAGGCTTTCAGGTAAGGCAGGGTGCGCAGACAGTTGATGCACGAGTAAGTCCAAAAATCGACCAGCACCACCTTGCCGTGCAGCATCTCGCTGTTCAGCGGCGGCGAGTTGAACCAATGCGTCGCCCCGGAAATGGGTGGCATCAGGGGCAGCATCGCGGAAGTTGCCGCGACGATGGCTGCACCGGGTTGTTGAGTCCCGTGTTGTTTGGATAGGGATGGCTTGGCCAATTGCGAAATCAGCTCTTGCTCTGTACTCGCGGTACTCAAGAAAGTGAACTGTGACAGGAAGCGCGTATCCCAGCCCAGCGCGATGACTACCACGCCGACCAGCACGGCGACCCCCAGGCCGCGCCGCAACCATTCCTCCGCGCCCAGCCCGCGCTTCATCAGGCTGAACACCCGACCTCCCGCCAGCAGGGCAACCGCCAGCGAAGTCGCCGCACCGGCGGCGAACACCAGCAGCAACAGCGCGCTGTAAAGATTCGCGCCGTTCAATGCCGCGCCGGCCAACACCAGACCCAGAATCGGTCCGGCACAGGGAGCCCATAAGAATCCGACCGCGACACCCAACAGCAGCGAACCTTTGACGCTGGTCTGCCGGTCGGCGCGCTGTTGCAAGCGACCGCCGAATGCGACGAATGGGCGCATCAGGCGTTCAGACAAGGCCGGGAAGATCAGCGCCAGTCCCATCAGCAACAACAGCGACATCGCCGCATAACGGCCATATTGATTCAATGCGATCAGCCAGGCGCCACCGACTGCCGCGAGGCTGGCGAGCAGCGTGAAGGTCGCCGCCATGCCGAGCAAAATCGGCAAGCCGGAACGCCGGAACGAATGATCCGAGCGGGCGAAGATGAACGGCAATACCGGCAGCACGCACGGACTGAAGATGGTCAGCACACCGCCGAGGTAGGCCAGCAAAAAGATCAGCATCTTTCCCGAACCAAAAAAATAGGGTTGATTTTGGAAGCGCTGATTAAGTCCGTTCGTGGTGAGTGTTTTCCGTTCGCACCTTCGATACACCGCGCTGCGCGCGGCACTCAGGACGAACGGAAAATGTATCGAACCACATTTTTGACTTAATCAGCTCGTTTTTATTTGTATGGCACAAAGCGCAGAGCCACCGTATTCATGCAATAGCGCAAACCGGTCGGCTTCGGGCCATCGTCGAACACATGGCCGAGGTGTGCATCGCACAATGCGCATTGCACCTCGGTGCGCGCCATGCCGAACATGTGATCGGAAATTTCGCGCACATTTTCTGCCGCGATCGGCTGCCAGAAGCTTGGCCAGCCGGTGCCCGAATCGTATTTGGCGGCTGCATCGAACAGCGCGTTGTCGCAACACACGCAACGATACAGGCCGGGCTCGTGCCTGTCGTAGCCCGGCTGTGAAAACGCCCGCTCGGTGCCCTGCTCGCGCGTAACCTCGTAAGCCAGTGACGATAGCCGCCTTTTCCATTCGGCATCCTTGCGCACCTTGGCCAGGGTTGCGCGGCCGAGCGCTTTCCCGTCATCGGAAAACTGCATGATGGTCACTTTGTCTCCTCCAGATGTTTCACCGGCAAACGAGCGCGCCGCCAAAGCCATCGTGAGTCCGGATAACGTGAATAAGAAATGTCTGCGTTGCATGTTTGTGACCTCCTTTTGGATTAATTCGCCAAAAACAATTTCGACTCCTGTGCCTTTGGCTCTAAAACCATATACCCAGTTTGGGGTTTTGCTTAGCGATACGTTGATGGTAACTACAAAAATGCCAAATTGGAACTTGGAACACTGACCTGAAATACAGTTCCACGCTACTCATTAACATCAGGGCTAACAATTCTGAGACTCTGCGTCCGTCATCATTTTCGCGATTATTTTTTTGCACGACACAATATTGGGAAGTATTGTCACGAGATGCTGCCCATGGACCCGATGGGGCTGCACAAGACCGGCCCGAGTGCTGTCGCGCATCCATACCTAAATCAAACTGAGGTAATTGTTTCTGTAAAGAGCAATAAAAAGCCGCAGGTATCTCCTGCGGTTTTGTATTTCTGCGACAATCGCTGCGTTATATCGCTTGAACAAATATGCCCATCGTCCGCGTCGCCCTTGATGTCCCGCTGTCCACCCTGTTCGATTACACGGTGGCTGATGGTATTGCGGTTTCAGTCGGCCAGCGCGTGATCGTGCCGTTCGGGCGGCGGCAGATGGTCGGGGTGGTGATGGAATGCGCGGCCACGACGGATGTGCCACCGGAGCGCATCAAGCCGGTGGTGCAGATGTTGCTCGACAGCGCGCCGCTGTCGGCACAGTTGCTCGATTTGCTGCGCTTTTGCAGCGACTATTACCGCTATCCGATCGGGCAGACGGTATTGTCCGCATTGCCCACGAGGCTGCGCTCCGACAAGCCGGTCATCAGCAAACCCATCCTGAGTTATCGCCTGAGTGCCGGCGGTGCGGCGCTCGACCTCGAGACTTTTCCGAAACGCAAAGTGGTGCAGCGGCGCATTCTGGCGAAGCTTGCCGAGCAGCCGCGCAATCTGGCGCAGCTCAGGGCGCTGTCCGCGACGGTGGGTGCGCAACTTAAAACTCTTGTGCAGGAGGGTTGGGTTGAAAGTGTTGCTCTTGCACCAACCCTCTCTCCGAGCAGGAGAGGGGAGCCAATTGCGAACCACACCTTTGACAACGCGCACATCCTCACCGTCGAACAGCAACTCGCGGTGGATGCCGTCACGCAGTCCAGCGGCTATGCCTGCTTCCTGCTGCACGGCATCACCGGCAGCGGCAAGACCGAGGTGTATGTGCATCTGATGCACGATGTATTGCAGCGCGGCGGGCAGGTGTTGTTGCTGGTGCCGGAGATCAATCTGACGCCGCAACTGGAAAACTATTTCCGCAGCCGCTTCCCCGATGTGAACCTGATCAGCCTGCACAGCGGCCTGAGCGAGGGCGAACGTCTGCATAACTGGCAGCAGGCGCAACTGGGCGCGGCGCAGATCGTGCTCGGCACGCGACTGTCGGTGTTCGCCGAGTTGCCCGGACTCGCGCTGATCATCGTCGACGAGGAGCACGACAGTTCATTCAAGCAGCAGGACGGCTTGCGTTATTCGGCGCGCGACGTGGCGATCTTCCGCGCCAACCAGCACAGTGTGCCTGTCGTGCTGGGCTCGGCGACGCCGTCGCTGGAGAGTTATCACAACGCGCTAAGCGGACGTTACCGGATGCTCAAGCTGACCGGGCGCGCGCTTGCCGAGGCGCGCCTGCCCGCGGTGCGCTGTATCAACATCAACCAGACCGTGATGCACCACGGCATCAGCGAAAATCTGCTGCGCGAGATCGGGCTGCGCATCGAGCGCCGTGAACAGAGCCTGCTGTTCATCAACCGGCGCGGCTATGCGCCGGTGCTGATGTGCACAAGCTGCGGCTGGTTGTCCGGTTGCAAACATTGCGCGGGCAAGATGGTGTTGCATTTGAAAGAGCAACGCCTGCGCTGCCATCATTGCGGCTACCAGATACGCGTGCCGAACGCCTGTCCGAGTTGCGGCAATGCCGACCTGCATCCGGTCGGCAGCGGCACGCAGCGCGTGGAAAGCGTGTTGCAGGAACGCTTTCCGGATGCGCGTATTTTGCGCGTGGACCGCGACAGCACGCGCAACAAGCGCGCCTGGCAGACCATGCGCGAGCAGATACACGCGAACGAAGTGGACATCCTGGTCGGCACGCAGATGCTCGCCAAGGGACACGACTTTCCCGCGCTGACTTTGGTCGGCGTGCTCAATCCGGACAGCGCGTTGTACAGCAGCGATTTTCGCGCGCCGGAAAAACTGTTCGCACAGCTGGTTCAGGTGGCGGGACGCGCCGGGCGCGCCGAAAAGCCGGGCGAGGTGATCATCCAGACCGAATTTCCCGATCACCCGTTGTTTCGCGCCTTGCAGACGCACGACTTCGAAGGTTGGGCCGCGTCGCAACTGGCCGAGCGGCAGATGGCGGGTTTCCCGCCGTTCATGTTTCAGGCCATGCTGCGTGCCGAGGGGAAGATCGAAACCGAGGTGTACGCGTATCTCAATCACGCACGTGCCGCCGCTATGGAATTACAGCATCCGGTGGAAGTCCTCGGCGTAGTCCCCGCCGCACTGCCGCGCCGCGCCAATCACCTGCGCGCGCAATTGCTGGTACAGGCGACATCACGCAAAGCCCTGCAACAGTTTTTGCGCGCCTGGCAACCGATGCTGGACGCGCTGCCTGCTGCAAAACTGCGCTGCTCGCTGGACATCGACCCGCTGGAGTTCTAGCCGTTTGCCGGTTGCAAGACCGGGTTGTAATGCTTGCCGTACGGTGCTAATGTCGCGCCGCGTATTCGCCGGATATTTATAGAGTGGCAGAAAAAATGAATGACACGACCTTGCAGAACCTTAAGCTGCCTCTCAAAGCCCTGTTCACCGGCTACCTGCTCGCGATCGGTCTGGGCTTGTTGATGGCGGGCGCGCAGATCATGCTGACCCACGGTATGGCGGACGGCAAATTCGGCCTGTCGGTGGATGACATTGTGTACAGCTATCATGGCAACCACGATGGTCCCAATGCCTCGAAGCTTGAATCCAAACTCTTCGGCTCGATGAAGGACAACGCCCCTCCCGAAGTGAGGTTGGCGCTCGTCAAGTGGGCTGACGCGGGCGCTCCGGCAAGCGAATGGGAAAGCAACATCAAACCCAAGGTCGTTGAATATTGCGGACCCTGTCACGCCAATATGCCGGGATTGGCCAATATCACCGACAAAGCGGTGATGGATCAGATGACGAAACGCGATGAAGGGATGTCCATTTCCATGCTGACACGCGTTTCTCACATCCACCTGTTCGGCGTCGCCTTCATCTTCTTCATGGTAGGCTGGATATTCAGTTTCGCCACAGGTTTCAGCACCTGGCTCAAATCGTTTCTGATCTTCACGCCGTTTGCCTTCCTGATCGTGGACGTCGCGTCATGGTGGCTGACCAAAATGAATCCGAACTTTGCCTGGCTGGTGATCATAGGCGGGTTCGGCTACAGCCTGGCTTCGACGGTGATGATTTTTTCATCGCTGTACCAGATGTGGATTTTGAAAAGCCCCAAGTAGTCTGGCGGCTGTCATTTAATCCGGGTGTCGGAAATGCAACCGGAATTATTTAATTGATTCAAGTGGGGATGTCATGACAAAACAATCAATCGCGATCGTCGCCGTCGTGGAAAAAAATGATACGGCCGGACCGGCTCCGGCTAAAATGCGCGGCATCGCAAACCTGAGTATCGATGAACGGGTCGGGATGGGTGAAGACCTGGATATTCTTTTTGACCTGACCGATGTGCCTGGTGTATGTCAAGAGCTGCGGGATAAACTGCGTGCCGCAGGAAATTGTCACACGATCATCGCCACAGAAAATATTGCCCACATGGTCTGGACTCCGATTGCCAGTGGAGTTGATATACCCAGAGTCCCGGCCAGTGCAGGATATTGAACCTCCAGTGGGTCATCAGGCAGGTTATGCTTGCGTCTGACCCACCGCGCCCGCCCCGAAGATAGCGATGCTCCAAAACGATCTTACCCATTCATTGTCCGTCATAGTCGGCAACGATGCCTTGCTGACCGGAGAGCCGGCTGCGCCTTATTGCGCCGACTGGCGCGGCCGTTATTCGGGCAATGCGCTGGCGGTGGTGTTCCCATCCGATACTCAACAGGTCGCCAAGGTGGTAAAGCTGTGCGCCGCAAACAATGCCGCCATCGTGCCGCAGGGCGGCAACACCAGTTTGTGCGGGGGCAGCGTGCCGCTGTCGCAGTCGGTGGGCGGCGGGCAAATCGTGCTGAACCTGTCGCGGATGAACCAGGTTCGTGCCATCGATCCCACCAATTACACGATGACCGTCGAGGCGGGCTGCAAGCTGGCAGATGTGCGCGATGCGGCTGAGAAAAACAACCGTTTTTTTCCGCTGGGTCTGACCGCCACACAAAAATATTGCGAGATCGGCGGCAACCTTTCCACCAATGCGGGCGGTATCAATGTGCTGCGCTACGGCAATGCGCGCGACCTGGTGCTCGGGCTGGAAGTGGTGTTGCCGGACGGGCGCATCTGGAACGGCCTGCGCAGCCTGCGCAAGGATAACTCCGGCTATGATCTGAAACATCTGTTCATCGGTGCGGAAGGCACGCTGGGTATCATCACCGCCGCCGTGCTGAAACTTTATCCGGGTCCGCAAGCGGAAGCAACGGCGTGCGTGGCGGTGCGCGATCCGGCGGCTGCGGTCGCACTGTTGTCGCACCTGCGCGCGACCTGCGGCGACAAGATCAGCGCCTTCGAGATCGTCGCGCGTTCCTGCCTCGACCTGGTGTTCAAGCACATCCCCGGCACGCGCGAACCATTCACAGGCAAACACGAGTGGATCGTCATCACCCAATTAGCCGACGTGCTGTCTGCGCCGCTGGATGAGGCCTTGGGCGAAGCGCTGCGAACTTTCGGCACCGGCATCATCGAGTTCGACATCTCCTCAAACAAAGATCACGCCGAACGCTGGTGGAAACTGCGCAAGCACATCAGCGAGGCTCAGAAATGCGAGGGTATCAGCATCAAACACGATGTGTCGGTGCCGATCAGCCGCATCGCCGATTTCATTGCGCGCGCCGACGCCGCATTGCACAACGCCTTCCCCGGTATTCGTATCGTGGCATTCGGACACATGGGCGATGGCAACATCCATTACAACATCTCGATGTTGGATGCGAAGCAAAACCAGGCATACATTGCACAGCAGGAAGCAGCGGTGAACAAACTGGTGTATGCGGTGGTGCGCGAACTCAACGGCAGCATCAGTGCCGAGCACGGCCTGGGGCAACTCAAGCGCGATGCCATCCGCGACTACAAAGACCCGCTGGAGATGGAATTGATGCGCACCGTCAAGCAGGCACTCGACCCGAAGGGGCTGATGAATCCGGGAAAAGTATTGTAGCGGGCCATGCGGGTGCCCGGACATAACCAGCCACTTGGCTGTCGTCTTTTGACAGTCTAGTGGAATGGCTAGTAGTTCCATCAATAGTTTTTCGTATCCGCGATCAAGCTGTTCGCGGGCATGGCCCGCTCCTACAGGGGTAGTTGGTGTTTCATCATTGTGGGTGGCGATTTGACATGCCCTTTAGGCAAAGCAGAGTAAAAAGGAGACACACATGGCAGCTCAACCTGAAATCACCAACATGGCATTGTTCTGCGATTTCGAGAACGTGGCATTGGGCGTGCGCGACGCCAAGTACGCGCAGTTCGATATCAAGAAAGTTCTGGAGCGCCTGTTGCTCAAGGGCAGCATCGTGGTCAAGAAGGCCTATTGCGACTGGGATCGCTATAAGGAATTCAAGGCGACGATGCATGAAGCCGCCTTCGAGCTGATCGAGATCCCGCATGTGCGCCAGTCGGGCAAGAACTCGGCCGACATCCGCATGGTCGTGGACGCGCTCGACCTGTGCTACACCAAAGCCCATGTGGACACCTTTGTCATCATCAGCGGCGATTCGGATTTTTCGCCGCTGGTTTCCAAGCTGCGCGAGAACAACAAATATGTGATCGGCATCGGCGTGAAGGATTCGACCTCCGACCTGCTCAGCGCCAACTGTGACGAGTTCATCTTTTACGACGATCTGGTGCGCGCGCAGGAAGCGAAAAAGAAACAGGCCTCCAAGAAAGCTCCTGCCAAGCCTGCCGCCGGAGCGGCGAAATCTGCCGAAGCAAAAGGCGAAGACGACAAGCGTCAGGAGGCGCTCGACTTCATCGTCGAGACCGTCGAAGCATTGATCGCCGAGCGTGGCTCGGATGAAAAAATCTGGGGCTCGATGGTCAAGACGACCATGCAGAGGCGCAAACCGGGATTTACCGAATCGTATTACGGCTATCGCTCGTTCAAGGAATTGGTCGAGGACGCACAGAAACACAAACTGCTGACGGTGGTGCGCGACGAGAAGTCGGGACAGTACACGATACGTTTGCCTGTGGCCGACTAACGAACCGGGCTATTGACGAACAGCCGGTTTGTGACATAACCGGAGATTCGTTGAAAGGGTCACCGAATTCCAAAAAATCAAGGCTCAGATTTCAGAAACCATAGAATGATATAGAAGAGAGGATGGGGCATGAAGACAACCATGCGCGGTTCGATTTTTGTTTTATTTGCAGTTTGTGGAATGCTGTTTTCCGTGAACAATGCGGAAGCTGAAATAAATATGGCAGAGCGAGAGCAGGTTCAAACGATTGTTTGGGTGGTTGAATTTTTGTCGTTCGTCACTGTCATGGCGATTATCTGGTTTGTTTGGCGAATCAGCAAACGAGATATCGAAAACAAAAAATCGAAGCAAAAACATTCATAGGGCGGTGGCACTTGCAGGTATTGGAGTGCGGCCTGAGACGATAGCTGACTATTGCGACAAGCACAGTGTGCAAAAAGCGGACATTGACCATGCTTGCTGAATTAACATGATTGTCACAAGGCCACTCACAAAATTCCGGACACCCTCATCAGGCCGGCAAAGTTGATTTGATTGTTTTATATGTTCGTTACCACACAGACCGGCGGCAACATTAGGTTCAATCTGAACTCTTCACAGGGAAAGCCTGTCAATTTAGATGAAGGAGTCTGATCATGAACAAGAATCAAGTCAAAGGAGCTCTAAAAGACGTCGCCGGTAAAGTGCAGGAAGAGATTGGAAAGCTGGTCGGCAGCAAAGAACAGCAAGTCAAAGGTCTCGGCAAACAAATATCCGGAAAAGCCGAAAAAACCTATGGTGATGCAAAGGAAGTCGTCAAGGATGCAAAAAAGCCTTCCTGATTCCAGGAATAAAGGATCTTGTGGGTTTGTTCCACACAGGTCGCTTTGCAACTAAACTTTTTTTCGATGACGATCCAGAGATTTCCTGAAATGGAATGATATGTGGATGTGGCTCAATTTCTAATCTATGAAAATAGATGGAACTTTATCCCCGTATCAATCCTAATTTGGACACAGCCGGATCCGGTAGTTTTGTCTGAATTATTTACCATGGAGAAAATAAATGGAACATACCCTGCCCCCACTGCCTTATGCGCTGGATGCGCTGCAGCCCCACATATCCAAGGAGACATTCGAGTACCACTACGGCAAGCATCATCAGGCCTACGTGACCAATCTTAACAAGCTGATCAAGGGTACTGAATTCGAGAGTGCTGCGCTGGAAGACATCATCAAGAAATCTTCCGGCGGCATTTACAATAACTCCGCGCAAGTGTGGAACCACACTTTTTTCTGGAACTGCATGAAGCCGAAAGGCGGCGCAGCCCCAGCCGGGACGCTGGCCGATGCCATCAACAAGAAGTGGGGCAGCCACGACGAGTTCAAGAAGGTTTTCCAGGCCTCCGCCGTGGGCAACTTCGGTTCCGGCTGGACCTGGCTGGTGAAGAAGGCCGATGGTTCAGTGGATATCGTCAACATGGGCGCGGCCGGTACACCGCTCACCACGCGTGACAAGGCACTGTTGTGTGTGGACGTGTGGGAACATGCTTATTACATCGACTACCGCAACCTGCGCGCCAAGTTCGTTGAGAACTTCATCAATCATTTGGCAAACTGGGATTTTGCGGCGCAGAATTTCAAGTAATTTCCCGGTTGCGAGCGTAGCAAGACACCGGTGGTTAATAGGTGGTCATTACGGTTAAGCCGCAAGGTGTCATACGGCTGTTAAACCGGTTGGCAAAATGAGGAGTAGCGGCATGAGTACGGCAGAGCACCTGGCAAGCCCCATGGCAGGCAAGCCGGCCACGCCAGCAATGCTGGTTGATGTTCCCAGACTTGTTACGGCCTATTACACCGAGGTGCCTGATTCTTCAGTGCAGGAGCAGCGAGTTGCGTTCGGCACTTCTGGGCATCGTGGCTCCGCGTTCCAAAACAGCTTCAACGAATGGCATGTGCTTGCCATCAGTCAGGCTATTTGTGACTACCGCAAGCGGCAGGGCATAGGCGGTCCGCTGTTCCTCGGTATTGACACGCATGCGCTGTCTGTACCGGCTTGTGCCAGCGCGCTCGAAGTGCTGGCGGCCAACGGCGTGGACGTCATGATCGCGGATAACGACGAATACACGCCTACTCCGGTGATTTCTCACGCGATACTCGGATACAACCGCGGCCGCGCTACAGGGCTGGCCGACGGTATTGTCATCACGCCTTCGCACAATCCGCCCGACAACGGCGGCTTCAAGTACAACCCGCCAAACGGCGGCCCGGCGGATAACAACGTCACTGGATGGATCGAAGCAAGAGCCAATATTTTTTTGAAAAACGGTCTCGATGGTGTGCAAAAAATTTCCTACGAAAAGGCACTGCGCTCCAGTACTACCCATAGGCATGATTTTCTCCACGCTTACGTGAATGATCTGGATCATGTGATCGACATGGATGCGATTCGCGGCGCGAACATCCGCATGGGAGTGGATCCGCTTGGTGGCGCCGGAGTGCACTATTGGGGGCCGATCGCCGAACGCTATGGTTTGAATCTCACAGTAGTGAACGAAGTCATCGATCCGACCTTCCGCTTCATGACAGTCGATTGGGACGGCCCGATTCGCATGGAT
>Ga0097691_1000487_pt1 | contig 34531 bp, 57 predicted proteins | sample NGESurdeep072012_8_FD_72858 | JGI IMG/M metagenome (GOLD analysis project Ga0097691, IMG submission 72858) | Arctic peat soil microbial communities from Barrow, Alaska - NGEE Surface sample 210-1 deep-072012 | ecosystem: Environmental > Terrestrial > Soil > Wetlands > Peat ... | reverse complement strand
GTGATCTCTGGCAGCGCCTTCAGCGCGGCGTCGACCCGCCTCGTGAACTGATCCGAGAACGACCCGCCGGACTTCGAACCCTCGATCGAGGCCTGTGTCTCGAACGCGCCGAGCTTGGCTGCGGCTGCCGCCGTGTCGACCTGGAGTCGGATCGACTCACTGCTCGCACCGATCTCGGTGAGGATGGCCTTGAGCTCGGCTACCTTGGCCAGCGCCTCGGCATCAGAGATATCGATGCCGATGGTCTTCTGGCTCAGCTCGAGCAGCGCGGCCCGGACCTCGGCGATCTTCCGATCGGCGTCGGTCGAGTCCCCGTCGATCTTGGCGTCGGGGAGATCGCGTAGTGCCGCCTGGAGGCGAGCCTTGAACCCGTCAGCGAAAGCTCCCGCCGACTTCGAGCCCTTCGTGGTGGAGTCCTCATCGGAGGGACCGATCGGGGTGTCCTTGGTCTCCTCTTCGACCGTCGTCTTGAAGGTCTTCGAGAAGGATGCGCCCGCAGATTCACCCCACCTGGCCGCCTCTTCCTCGATCGTCCCCACGATCCCCTGGAAGGAGGGGACCACCTGCATGAAGACGGAGCCGATGGAATAGTCGGCCATGGCTCCTCCAGGGGGCTACTTGGGCACCATGCGCTCGACCAGTCGTCGGTGCTGGTCCCGCTTGCTTCGGTCCTCGAGGACCTGCATGGCCGTGACGGGCCGTGGCCAGGGCTCCAGGCTCTGGGCTTTCCCCTGACCCCGCATGATCTGCACGTTGATCAGCTCACCGAGCCGGTCGAACACGGCAGCGAGGAGCTCCACTTCGGGCGAGTAGTCCGACAGCAAGGCCCTGGGTCGATCTATGGGCTGACCGGAGACGGCCGCTGCATACTCCTCGTCCATGGTGATGGCTTGGATGTAGAACGAGGCCCGGGGCAGGTGGTCGATCAGGTTGAGCAGCTGGCGCCATTTGCGCTGGCGCCACAACTCACCGACATCCCAACCCCGGAATGCAAGGTCCGCCTCTATCGCCGCCCCGTACCTCGCGAGGAGGGCGGCGAGGCGTTGGCTTTTTTTGGATCGATCCCGTGGTGCTTGTTGTACCGATCGAAGAGTTCTTCGAACAGGTAGATGGGGATCTTGTTCGCGAAGAACTCGTCCCGGTCCTCTTCCGGCAGGATGCACCGGATGGCTGGTTCGAAGTCACCGCTCTCGGCGAACTGGTAGGTCTCCAGCAGCTCCCGATAGTCGAGCTCGGTGACGTCGACGAGCGTGTACTCCCGGCCTCCGAGGGTGACCGAGAACGGTCCGGCTTTGTCCGGCCGCTCGAAGTCGTCGAGATCGAAACTCGCTGCGGTCTTTCGTGGTGATGGCAATGTTCTCCTCCATTGTCAGTTGTGGATCCTTGAGACGGAGGGCCGTACCTGCCCGGCATGCCCTCCGTCTCAGAGGAATGGTCACCCGACGGTGATGGCGACTCCCGTGCCGCTGGCCGTGGCCGCCGCACTCATCACCACGTGGGTCGGGTCGGTGTACGACAGGACGGTCGCCCCGGTCGCCATGCCGGTGCCATGCAGCGGAGCGTCGACGTCGTCCGGGGTGAAGGTGCCGACGGTGGCCACCAGGACGGTGGGCGTGACGGTCGAGGATGTGGTGCAGGTCACGACTCGGGAGAAGTCCTCACGGGGGAGTCGGGCCAGCTGGGCCGCACCGCCCCAGAACTTGTCCACGGCGAATCCAGCCTGCGAGTCCACGTAGGCCTGGAGGGTGACGCCGTAGACGATGTCGTCGGCGGCTGCGTAGATCTGGTCGGCATAGGCCGTCACCAGCATCCGGGGGAAGAAGGTCACCATGGCGTACTCGCCCTCGGTGAGCTCGTCGACGCCGATCACGAGCACCCGGTAGTAGATCTGGGACGAGACCGACGCCCGCTGGACCTCGATGACTCCGTTCGCCCCGGGCGTGATGCTGCCGATGGGGATCCCCTCGTAGAGAGCGATCGTCTCCTGGTTGGTCTCCTGAGGGTTGATGACCAGCGTGGTCACGTCCGAGGTGACGTCCGAACGAGTCGGTGAGGTGTCCTGCCACGACGTGGTGTCCGTCGTCTTCACCGCCCGGCCCAACTTCGCTCCCGTGGCGTCGAGGTAGCCCAGGTCCTTGAATCCGGCGGGCAGCGGGGACTTGAGGTCGCCGGTGGCCGCGTCGAAGAGGATGGACGCCGTGACGAGCGCTGCGGACTCAGGTGCGATGAACACCGAGCCCTTGAGCGCCTTGCGGATGTTGGAGTTGTCCCAATTATGGAGCGCGTCGAATGCGGTGGTCATGGTCAGGCTCCTTCAGGGTCACGGGCTCGCGCCCAGTAGGTGATGGGGAACTGCGGAAGATCAGGAGGGGCGGCGAGTGACGGCCGAGTAGGTCGCACCGAAGCGGCGCACGTTGGCGTGGCCCTTCGTCGCACTGCGGGATCCGGCGATGCTGTGGGGAAGCTCCTGGGGCGACACGACCGTCCGCACCTGATCGAGGACGCCCCCGCTGAGGACGTGGGGCCCGCTGATCAGCCGCTGGCGGATCGTTTCGGCCAAGGTGTTTCCTGTCGGCCAGTCGCTGGCGTAGGCGCTGACGACGACCCGCGTTGTGTCGGTCACGACGTTGTCCGTGCCACCAATCCGATTGACCTGGATGAACGGGAGCTGCTGCTCGAGGTCGTCCGGCGTCGCGGTATCGACGGTGCCGAGGTCATCGAGCAGGTCCATCAGTAGGAGCTCGATGGCGGGGAACGGCGGCAGGTCAGCCGGCATGGAGGGCCGCCGCCGTCCGGCTCAGGACGAAGTGAGGCTTGCGGTCCCGGGCATTGCCGTACTCGACGGCAGCAGCGTGCTCGGAATCGTTGGCCAGGATCCCTGCGGCCACCTCGTGGCCGCCGAACGAGGTGATCAGCGGGACGATGCGGGTGAAGGTGTTGAAGTGCTCGGCATACTCGCCGGTCACCGTGAAGTCAGCGGCGAATCCCTCGGCGACCGTGCGGCCCTCTTCGGCAGCGGCAAGCATGGCGGCCGCCATCTCGTCGCTGACGGCCACTTCCTGGAGCCCGGCGCTGTCGGGAATGAATCGGGTTCTGGCCATGACTCACCCCGTGATCGCGCCGACCTTCACTTGGAGGCCGGCATCGTTGCCAGTGATCGCCGACCGAAGCACCACAGGGATGCCTTCGACGTCGTAGACGACGCCTCGCACGGTGACCATGTCGGACGGCCGGACGTCGGTGCCGGTCGGGAAGATCACCGTGAACGTGATGGCACTGGTGTCCTGCTCGAAGTTCTGCGTCTCAAGGTCGACCGTGTCCGGGAGAACCGAGCAACCGTCGACGTCGAACGATGTGCCGGCGGTGGAATCAGCGTGGAGCCCGGAGACCCGGCGGGTGACCGTGACGGTCTCGCTGCCCCGGCGCTTCACAGGATCCGAGTCCTGGTCCCGACGATGTCTGAATCCTCGGTGTCAGCGAACTCACCGCCGTAGCCGGGTCCGTAGGCGGAGGGTGGCCCCTCGCCGACGAATGTGTGGCGGGGTGCGAGATTCGGAACGGTCCGGATGGTGCCCACACTGGCCCTGGCGGCCTTGACGGGCTGGAGCTGGAGAAGCTCGTCCGGCATGAGGAACAGTCGCCCCGCGGCCACTGTCGGGTCGTAGGTGACTGACGACGGGCCGATGGTCTCTTGCTTCACCCCGTCCGAGTTGCGGAGCACGCGCATGACCATGTCGACGCAAATGTCGGTCACGACCTGGCCGTCCGTCTCCCCCGAGAGGATCCGAGCATCCAGGCCGTAGGCGTGGGTTCGCATCAGGTTCGAAGCCCTACGGAGGAGTCCGGTCACCTCCGGCTGGTCGCTCGTGGCGATCGGGCCGAAGATCTCCTGGACATCGAGGATCCCTGCGTAGGTGGCTCCCATGGCGGTACTCCAGTGCCCTGAGGGCTACTCGGTGGGAACGCCGGCTCGCTCGAGCGCAGCGATGATCTCCTCGCGGTTGGCGTCGATGTCGACGTCGACGCCGTGGAGCTCGGCGTAGGAGAGCCACGCTGCTCGAGCGGATCCGGGCCCGGAGCGGCTGGGGATGGTGCCCGTGGCGGGCGCCTGTCCTTCGTTGCCTTCCGAGCCGTCTTCGCCGCCTTGGCCGTCGGGATCTCCGTTGTCGCCGGGATCCCCTGTCGGGATGTCCTCGGTGATTCCGGCGGAATCGTCGGCCAGCTCCTCGTCTGGTTCGTGCCACGCCGCAGGATTGGGGATCTTGACGCCCTGGGGCAGATCAGCCTCAGCCGTGCCGGCCTTGTGAACTTGCTCGTCCAGATGGACGTCGTACCTCAACACACGCATGCGGTCCTACCTTCCTTAGCGGCCTGACGCCGCCGTGAATCAGGCGACGGTTGCGACCCAGCCCAGCTTCGGGTTGGCCAGCACGGGCAGGCTGATGGCCGAGGCCTTGGTCCACAGGGCCACGGGGTCCTGGGTGTTGTAGACCCCAGCCACGATGCCCGGCTGGTCCGACTGCTCGATGCCGTAGCCGGGCTCGAGGGCCTCGGCCGTGGTGCCCCAGAAGGTGCCACCGAGCTGCGTGTCCTCCCAGGCGTCCGGGGCGACGGCCGGCGGGAGCATCAGCACCTTGTTGGACGGCAGGATCCGGGTGGCCGCGCTGTTGACGTTGACCTGAGCGTCGTAGACGAAGAACGGCGGCAGGCCGAACGCAGCCAGCGTCTGCTGGAGGTGCTCACGGGAGAGCATCGTCGGCGCACCGACCACCGTGGCGGCCAGGTTCCGCAGGGAGGCGTTCTGGGCCAGGTACGTGAGCATCTGGGTAGAGATCACGTAGGCGCCCACGGGCTCCCCGTTCATGGCCAGGTAGGCCACGTTCCAGGCCGTCAGATCCGTGATCGGCACCGCGTTGACGGTGTCGGACCAGGCGATGGACGGGGTCACGGAGCACGCCGCGGGCCGTGAGAAGTCCACGGTGGCCACGATGCCGTTCTCGTTGAGGGTGATCGACCCATTGACCAGGGCGTCTCCACGAGCCAGCTCGATCCGGGCAGCGATGCTGCGGACGTTGCGCTCCGCGTCGCCCTCGAGGCCCAGGACGATCGAGTCCGGATCCCCGCCTTCCCGGCGCTGCCGGAGGCGGTCGTACTCCCCCAACCGGAGCTTGCGGGAGATGGGGGGCAGCTCGCCGGTCACCCTGGTGATCCCGGGGCGGCTGCCGATCTGCGCCTCGGTGTCGTACGACCGGAAGTTGGCCGCCTCGGACAGACCCTCGCCGCCCTGCTGGAAGCGGTAGTCGAGGTCGTCGACGTTCCGGTTCGGCAGCCACTGGGCCAGCTGGAACTGGTTGATCTGGAAGTCGGCCAGCGCTGCCCGGACGTATCCGGTGAGCTGGGCCGGCTCGATGTAGGTGGAGTCCAGGTACATGGTTGAGTCCTCTCAGACGATCAGTCGGTTGACGGGGGAGGCTGTGCCGTGCCGGCTCAGATGAAGATGATCTGACCAGCGACCGCTGCCTTGCCGGCTGCGTCCACGGGGATCGGGAGCTTTGCTGTGTTGACCTTGCAGCGGTCGAGGATGGCGCCCTCGACCACGGCCGGCGTCGAGCCGTTCCGCTGGATCACGTTCGTCGACGTGAACAGGAAGCCGACCAGGGTCTGCAGGCCGTTCGAGGCGCCCGCGGCACCGCCAGCGGTCACCACGGCGATGGTCACGCCAGGAGTCGTTCCACCGGTCAGCGACGAGGTGGCCGTCATGGTCGCCTCGCTGGAGGCGAACATCGCACCCACGAAGGTGACGGTGTACGGACCGCCCGATGCGCCCGTCACGGCCACGTTGCCCGCGCCGATGTTGGACAGGGCAGCCAGGGCGGTCTGCACCGCGGCGGCTGTGGCGTTGAAGGCGATCGCTCCCGTGGTCTGGCCGCTGAACGTCAGGGTGAACGTGCCACCGGTGGGCGCGCCCGTGACGGTGGCCGACTCGACCTGGTTGGTGTCGGGGGTGTAGGGCCCGAAGAGACCGGACGCCGTGATCTTGGCCAGCGGGATCCCCGACGGCAGGTAGCCGTTCGGGTAGTGGACGCTGGGCGTGAACTTGGTGACGTCGAGGGTGAGGGACCGAGCGAAGTCGGTGCCATCTGCCGACGCCAACCAGCGCTGGTCTTCCTGGCCGAACTGCTCGACGACGGGGCTGAGGTTCATGGGTGGATCTCCTTGATCAGGTAGACGGAGTGCGGTTGCGGGATGCGTGGCGCTCGGCGTAGCGCTCTGAGCCGGTTCCTACAGAGGGCGTGCCGCCCGTGGTGCGTCGGCCTTGGCCGAGGTTGGGGAAGCCGGGCTTGCCGCCCTTGCCGTCGTCCGCAGGGACGATGCTGGCGACGAAGGTGGCCACCTTCTGGGTGTCGACCTCGCCCGTGTCGGAGAGGAACTTGGTGGAATCGAGGGGCTCGAGGACGGCCGTGAGCTGCTCGGCGGTCATCCGACCGGCCACGACGGCGCGGAACTCGGCGGCCACGAGCTTGGGGGCGATGCGCGCCTGCTCCTCGGAGCGTGCTGCGTCGGCGCCTTCCTTCTTCGCGTCCTCGACGGCTTTCTCCTGTTCGGTCCGGGTGGACTTCAGGAGCTCGTCGTACTCGTCGGCCTTCTTCTTCAGGTCGTCGTAGTCCTTGCGCTCGTTGGCGCGGCCCTCGTGCTTGCGGCTCTGGAACTTCCAGTAGGCCTCGCGCTGCTCGACGGTCATCTGCTCGAGCGGAGTGTTTTCCGGGAATCCCCGCTCGGCCGGTTCCGGAGGCGTGGGCGGCGTGGGTCCGGGCGCCGGAGGCGTGGGAGCGGGAGGAGCGGGTGCCGGCGGCGTCGGGCCCGGAGCGGGAGGAGCGGGAGGAGTGGGTTCTTCCATCCGGAATGCTCGGAGGTCGGCCAGGTCCCACCCTTGGGCAGTCCAGGCGTCCTTCAGGGCAGGCAGAAGCGGGCGTGCAGCATTCATCGGTGGTTCCTCCCATGTCGGGATCGGGTTCCCCTTGGCGGGGCGGGATGTCGGTGATTCCGGCAGAATCAGGCGGCGAGCGGCAGGTCGTCCGGGCCTCGGAAGGCCTGACCTTCCACGCCGAGGACTGGGCCGATCTCGCCGTTGTCGTGCACCGTGTAGCGCACCTTCTTCAGGTCGGCAGCGGAGGTTGACCCTCCGGCCTGCTCGTAGAGAGCGTTGAGATCGGATCGGTTCAGCTCGTGGCCAGGATCCTGTGCACCGAGAATCGGAGCAGTTGTGCATCCGCAGCGGGCGTGGATCGGCATGAGGTCCGAGGCGACGTAGATCCGGTCGGAGGCGGCGATGCAGAGGCCGCACGTGCCGCCCTTGCTCAACTCCGGATGGATGATCCTGCGGTAGCCGTTGACCTTCTTCGAGGTCATGAACCGCTGCGACTGGTCCCGCTGGGCCAGCTGCACGTCAGTCTCGGCCAACACCTCGGCTCTCTTGACCGCTGATTTGAGCGCCTCGGATTCGGACTTGCCCTGCGACACCTCGTACCGGTACGTGTCGGCCGCCCGGCCGTAGACCTCGGTGTGGCTCACGCCCTTTCGAAGGCCCGTGACATCGATGGTCCCCGATGGCGAGACAGGTGAGCCCTTCAGCCCGGCGAGGACCTCGGTGAGGTAGGCGTCGGTCGAAGCTGCCGTCTGGCCTTGAATGGACTCGATGAGCGAGGCGAGCTGCGAGGCCCACGGTCCGATCTGGGCGCTGTCGTACCAACCGGTGAAGTCCCGGGCACTCTGGCCGGCGGCATTGACGGCCATCTGCGTGAGCGCATTCTGACTCTGCGACTGAGCGTCCACGATGGCGGCGAGCTCGGCCTGGTTCACGTCAAGATTCCACTGCTGGCGGCTCGACGATGGTCGGGGCCGGAGCCGGAGCGGCCTTGGGGACCAGTGCGGCCATCTGCTGCTGGAAGATCACGTCCGCCTGGCGCTGCGTCTTCGCCCGGGCAAGTTCCTCGGGGCTCAGCTGCCAGACGAGCTCCTGGATTGTCTCCGTGGGAAGCGTGGTGGCCGCCTGGGCCGCGGCGCTGGCCATCTCGGTGAGGCTGTACCGCTGGGCCGGTGCCCAGATCGGCTGGAGTGAGCTGAGATTGGAGCGCTCCTCGTCGCCCATGAACAGGAAGGCGAGGTGCATCACGTTGGTCCAGCCCACGTTGGCCCGACTGATCCGGTCCACCGTCTTGAAGATCAGGCCTTCCTTGGCCAGAGCCGCGCCCTCGGCCGACTGGGAGGACTCCCCCGGCGTCAGGTAGTGCATCGGCGTCCGTGTGACGGCGGCCAGGTGCTCGACATCGGCCTTGACCGAGTTGAGGATCGGGCTCAGGTCGACGATGCCGGACTCCCACATCTCGACGGCGGCCGGGATCTGCCACAGGGCGCCCGGGTCGGCCGAGAACACCTTCTCGTAGTCGATCGTGTTGCCCTGCTCGTCGACGTCGGGCAACGTGCCTTTGATCGCCCGCTGGCGGAACGCCTGGAAGGTGGCGATCACCATGCGCTGGAGGATCATGTGGTTGATCCGGTCGAGGAGGTCCATGTGGCCCTCGAACTCGCCGCGCTCGTGCTTGTTGGCGAACCGGACGACCGGGACAATGTCCTCGAATCCAGAGGGCAACGGCTGGGCGACCATGTCGTTGAAGTCGGCGCTGGCCGCATTCACCGTCTCGGCCACGATCTGGAGGTCCTCGTTGAGCCAGCTCCAGGCGTTGGCGTTGAACTGGGGGCCCGTCGTCTGCTGGGAGGTCGCCCGGCGCGGCTTGCCAGCCACGTAGACGTTCCCCGGGAGGTACAGATAGGCGAGGTCGTAGTCGTTGACGTCGTCGTGGAAGAGCTTGAGCGCGGCCACCACCTTCTGGGGGCGCATGGGGTCGTGCTCGGTGACGACCTGGCGGGGATCCTCGCCCGTGATCAGGGGCTGGTCACCGTCCATGCCGACGATCACATAGGCGTCACCGAGACCGAGCATCCACTCGTGCACGTCGATGGACTCGATGTCGAGCCCGTTGGCCTTCCAGATGTCCCAGGCAGCCGAGTCGCCGATGTCCTCGGATTCAGCTGAGGTCCGGAAGCCCCGGACGTTCATCCGCTCACGGACCGCTTCGACGATGAGCTCGGCGAAATTCGACCGTGCCTTGTTCTGGAATGCCCGGTAGGTCTCCCGCAGCTGGTCGGCGCCAGCACCGATGGGAGGATTCCCCCGGAGGTACAGCTCGAGGAGCATCAGCCGCTTCTGGCGGATCATCATCTTCTTGGTGAGCCGACCCATCCACCACCCGGGCGATTGAGGCAGCGTGGTGTCGATCGCCATGCGCCGGCCTCCTATCGAATCCGACGTGCCGCCTCAACGTGCTGGCGGCCGATGCCGGCGGCCACGGCATCGAGTCGGCATCTGTGGGCCAGGGCCCCTGCGACAGCGGCATCGATCTTTCGGGCGCTGTCTGGGTGATCCTTGGCGATCGACATGCCGAACCGGCGTGGACTGTTCCGGGCATTGAGGACGTGGCGGGTGAATGCGCCCCCACCGTTGTGAGTCATCTCCCCGTCGACGATGGCACTGTGGAAGTCCGTGATCGCCCCAGATGCCCTGCTGGCGTTACCACCGGTCATCCAGAACTGGATCGGGTGGGCCCGGGAGCACTTGACCTTGAGCTGGGGACCGAATGCGGCTTCCCACTCGGCGACCTTGGTCTCCCACCGGGCCGGGTCGGCGTAGAAGCCGACCACCCGGTAGTCCTTGAACGCCTGCCGTACGGTGGCATCCACGGCTGCGACGGGGACTTCCCACCCTTCGCCGAGCGCTCCGGTCGGCTGCTCCCAAACGTCGATCTCGAAGAAGTGGCCGTCCCGCACCCGGCAGCCAATTAGGGCCGTGGCGTCGGTGACTCCCCTGCTGCGCTTGCGGGAGCCGTCGAAGCCCAGGACGACCGCCTCGGTCCTGATGACGATCTTGGTCAGATCCTGGCGTGCCTCCCACTCGTAGGCGGCGAGCCATGCGTTCGACGTCTCGGTCGGAGCGTTGAGGAAGTAACGGCGGCTGTCGGTCGGGTCAGTGCGGGTGTCGTAGAACTCGTCGATGATGCCATCGAGGTCGTTCCACGCCATGGCATCGCCGAATGCGTCCTCGACCGCCAGGCGCAGCGCACCCTCGTCCGTCAGGTCAGCGCACTCACCCCATCGGTGGTCGCTGAGCACCTTCTGGCGCTTGGTCTTCTTCTCCTCGATGAGGCCGGCGAGATGGTAGGTCGCCTCGGCGATCGAATCTTCGCCCGGGGCGAACATGGTGGTCGTCTCGAGGAACCATGTCCCCTCACGCTTCCGCTTCCGGAGGTTCCGAGTGACCGTCTTGTACATCCGACGCAGCTCGGGCGTGTTGTAGAGGTGGGTTTCGTCGAAGGCAACGAAGGTCTCTCGGCCTCCGTCCTTGGAGGACGACGCGGCCGTCGACGGGATGATCTTGCCGCCGTGAGGCAGGTAGATCCGGGTGATTCCGGCGTCGATGCCCGGAACCTCGGCCAGCGGGCCTTCGGTGAAGTTGAAGAGGATCGTGTCGAAGATGAGGCCGGTCTGGCCCTCTTCGGTCGCCATGCACCGGATCTCGGGGCCCTTGACGGGCTTCCCTATCGGCTCGCCCTTGGCGTACCGGTAGGTGAAGCCGAGTCCCCAGGGATCCTCGTAGATCTCGCCACCCTCGGCGAAGCCGGCGAATCGGCAGGGCCCCAATGCCTCGAATGAGGCGAAGCGGGCGGCGATACCCGACTTGTCGGCGCCTTTGGGCCGACTGAGGAACGCCGAGTCGTAGAGCAGGCGTCCCGTGGTGCTTAGGGCGTAGCAGTCGACGATGAAGCCGGTGTACTCGTCACCATGGACGACGGGCTCGCCCTGGACTGCACCGGGCCCATGGACCAGGAAGTGCTCCATCCAGGCCGTGGCCAGCCAGCCGAGGGACCGCTCCCGGTCGTGAGCGTCGGCCCGCACCAGTTGGCGCGGCACGGGCTAACCGGCCAGGCGCTGGCGCCTTGAGGAGATGTCGGTGACGTTGCCCCCGGAGGCGCCCGGCTGGCCGACGGTCTTGGCGGCCGGCGCCTCGACTTCCATCTTGAGGCGCATGCGGTCCTCGACCGTGGCACCGAACTTGGCCACCCGCAGCCGGATCTCGTTGGCAAGGTCGACCTTGGCGAAGGTCCACATCAGGTGATGCTGCATGGCCGTATCGAGCAGGAAGTCCCAATCGGTCGGAACGAACGTCTTCGCCTGGGGAGACTTCCGCCAGCTGAGCCACCAGGCCTTAGTCCGGGGATGCCAAGTGCCGGTCAGCGGCGCTTCATCCCTGGGGAGCTGGGGCCCTCGCAGGCGCCCGTCGGCCGAGACCGTGGTGCTCGAGCCGGACTGCACATTGCGTCGACGTCGTTTAGTCGGATCCTTCGGTGCGGGGCCACGTCCGGCCATGGTGCTACCTCCCGTGTCGGGATTCGTCGGCCCGTGTCGGGCCATGAGTGGCGGGGGTCGGACTTGAACCGACGACCTTCGGGTTATGAACCCGACGAGCTACCAACTGCTCCACCCCGCTCAGGGTGATTCCGGCGGAATCGCTATGCGGCGATCGCCGACGGGTGAACGTGCCGGCACGGGCAGCATCGCCGTATCCGGTCTCCGTCGTACAAGCACGGAACGAGTTCGTGCCCCGCTCTGCACCGCTGTTGCCGTGCCTGGACGGCTGCCGGGCATTCGCCTCGAAGGATGTTCTCCCGACGCGTGACCGGCTCCAGGTGGTCCGGATTCACGCATAGGCGCACCCGACAGAGATGGTCGAGATCGAGGCCTTCAGGGATCGGCCCGACCAGCAGTTCGTACATCGCTCGATGCGCCGAAAGGAGCTGACGGCGACCGTCGACCATCGGCGTCCAGATCTGCCCGTATCCATCAGGTCGAATGCTCGCAAGCCAGAGCCAGCAACCGGCGCCGGAAGGGTCGTCCCCTATCTTGGAAAGTAGGCGATCCTCCCAACAAACCCCCAGGTCAAAGACCATTCTGCCGCACCATCCACTTCCTGGAGACCCGTACACGGAGCGATCACCAGTACGGTCCGGGTACGCAGCGACCCGGGCCGGGGGCCACCCCCCTACCGCAAGCCAGGATGCTTCAGGACCGGGCGCTTGGCGCTGAACTTCTTCGTCCTGGCTGCCGAGCCTTCACGCGCTGATTTGCGTGCGTGATGGAAGTCACAGAGTGCTTGAAGATTCTCGTCCCTGTGGTCGTCGCTATGACGAACGTGATCGACTTGATTGGCATGGGCCCCACAGATCGAGGCGTTGACGATCCATTGGCACTGCTCACCATCACGCTTCAGGATGCGACGACGGATCGCTGGCCAGTTGCGAGGCAGTCGTGCCTTACGACCAGACGGTTGCTGTGACCAACTCACGTGCCGCTGTGGTGCGCCGCCTTGGCTGCCACCTCGGCAGGTGCATGACCTGGCCGTGCGCCAGTTGCTCGGACGTGGAGGTTGGAACAGAGACCGTGAAGGATCTTCGGATCGACGTGCTGTCCGAGTTCAACGAGGCATCGGTCGTAGTCGCCAGGTGTCGACCACTGGATGCGAGCAGCGCCAGGGCCCGTCGTCCACCAGGCCATCAGCCGCTCGGTGTTGGCTATGTCCTTCGGTGATGCCTCGCGTCCAGCGACCATCGGCACTCACCTCGGTACGCAAAAGGGACCGTGCCGCAAGCGACACGATCCCTCAACTAGCACGCACACTACCCGACGCGCTTCCGCAAGTCAACGACCTGCGATTCTTGTCGGCGTGCCTCAGCTCGGTCTTCACGTCGACTGCACGATGCACAGAGCATCCTGTCGTTGATGAAGAGCTTCGGCTTCTCACCATGCTTGGTGACGGTGCTCTTGGCAACGAAGCAGATCCGACACTGATCCATCACCGGATCTGGGATCTTGTCGTGCGGCAACGCTCCTCGCAGCGACGCTGCTGCACCACGGATTCGGTTGCGGCCGTCCTCGAGCTCCCGGATCATCTGCGAGACCTTGGCCTGGATCACGTCGCCCTGTTCACGCCACTCGTCGTCGCTGACAGCCATGTCAGGATCGTTCTCGTCCATCTTGCCGCCAGCCTTCGATGTCACGAAGTCAGCGGTCGGATCGCTCATCCGGCCGCCAGCAACGGATGACTCCGGCATCGAGCGAGCTGGATAGCCGTCACGGATTGCGAGTCGGGCCCTAGCTCGGGCAGCCTTGAAGTGTTCTCCCACGTAGGCCGTCAGAGATTCGATCTCCGCAAGCCAGTCCTCGATGTCACGGTCAGATGTCCGGGCAGTATCCACCATGTGGAGCGGTTCCTCTCATAGGCTGCGGATCCTTCAGGTGCACCGCATGCCTCGCCTTCGCCGTCGGTTCCAGCCGGCGGCGTTGCGCTGTCAGGGGATCAGGTTCCCTTGTAGTTGAGGATCTGATGGAGTGTGTGCTCGACCCGGACGAGATCCCGCTGGTCGGCCATCACCTGGTCGATGTCCTTGTACGAGTCGGGGTGCTCATCCAACAGGGTCTTGGCGTCGGCCGCGTTCCACGACCGGTCACCCATGGCCTCGGTCAGCGATTCGACGGTCAGTGTCTCTCGGGCCCGCTTGCGGGACATCCGCCGGCCGGCGCCGTGGGAACACGAGTTGTAGCTCGCCGGGTTTCCCAGACCGCTCACGATGTACGAGCTCGTGCCCATCGAGCCAGGGATCACTCCGAGGTCACCAACCCGGGCTCGGATGGCACCCTTGCGGGTCAGCCACACGTCCTGGCCGAGGTGGTGCTCGCGTTCGGTGTAGTTGTGGTGGCAGTTGATCCGCTGGACCTCTCTGCCGACCCCATGCTCCGAGACATGCTCGGAAGTGCCGACGTAGCCCCACAACTGGGTCAGGACGGCGTCCATCATGGCGTCACGATTGGCTCGGGCGAAATCCTGTGCCCAGAGCATGTCCGTGATGTACGCCTGGAAAGACGGCTCCCCGTCCACGAGGTAGGCCAAGTCGGGATCCTCGAGCTCGATGAACCGTTCCTTCATCAGCCCCTTGGCCCGCTGGATGTGGGTAGTGGCCAACTGGTTCCCCGGGCCACGGCTGCCGGAGTGCAGGACTACCCACACCCGGTCGCGCTCGTCCAGGCAGACCTCAACGAAGTGGTTCCCCGAACCGAGGCTGCCGAACTGGTGGAACGCCTTGTCCTTGATCTTGGCCGTCCACGCATCTGACGTCTCCGGAAAGATCGGCATCTTGGCGGTAGCCGACTCGTTGATCTGCTGATGGCCCTTCCCGACTCCGGCCGGGACGACCGCCCCCACGTAGCCCAGCATCCGGTCCAGGTCGTCAGGCAGCCCGTCGGCGGTGAGGTCGGTCTCCACTGCGATCATTCCGCACCCGATGTCGACGCCGATGGCACTCGGGATGATGGCCCCCTTCGTGGCGATCACCGATCCGATCGTTGCCCCCATGCCGATGTGGGCGTCGGGCATCAGGGCCAAGTGCCCCTCGACGAACGGAAGCCGGCTGGCCATGGCTGCCTGGTCGATGGTTCCTTGCTCGACATCGCTGCCCCAGGACAGGACGTTTCCTACTTTGATCGGGGTCATTCGGTCTCCTCTGTTATTTGGTCAGTCGTCACCAGTGTCAAGCACCCGTGCACTAAGTCTCATCGCCTGGTGCTGGATCATCCCCATTTCTTCGCTGATGCCCAGCGCATACGGAACGTTCACCGACAGCGACAACTCGCCTTCGCCGCCCGCATACCGACTGCGCAGGATCAGGATGGCGCCGGTGATGATCTCCGGCCCTTCGATGTCGACGTCTTCTGATTCGGCGACGCTGTACAGCTCGGCGTTGGCGTCTAGGAACTCCTGCAGGGCGACCGATCGACGTCGGTAGAGCTCGTTGGTCATCTAACCCACTCCCAGATCGACCATCCGACGCCCGTGACGGCCGATACGGAGACGGCGAATGCCATCGCTTTCCAGAAGGTGCCCTTGGCGTTGATGTACCTGGTCGATCCGGCGTGCTGTTCGACGTGGACGTCGGCGTCTCGGATCCGGATCTCAGTGAGACGCGCCTCGTCGGCCTTGTACTTCTCGTAGCCGTCATTCCCGAGGCGACCGCGCAGAGTCGCCTCATCTGAGCCGATCGCGGTCGCCAGGAAGGCAGCAGCTTCGTCGAGTGGGTTGCTTTCAGCCATGGGGGTCTCCTTGGTCACTGCGGCCGGCGATCATACGAAGGCCTTTGTCGCCGTCACGGGGCTGGATGTGCTGGTGGAGAGGGATGACGAGCCCGGAGAGGCCATCAGTAGCCACCAGAGCAGGTCGGGGAGTGGTCCGGTGCCCAGTCGGGGTTGCCGTAGTAGTGGACGGCGAAGGCCACAGCGACCCGGACTTGCTGCTCGGGCGTGGCGTCGGCCGCGCTGGCCGGGAAGCCGAAGGTGTTGAACTGGGCCCAGTTGGCGAGGGAGAAACCGAGGCCCCCGGCGTAGGTCGATCCTCGGACGTACCAGTTCCCTGATTCCTCGCAGTGGTTGACCCACGTCCATGCAGCCATCTGCTCAGGCGTGACCCCATCATCGGAAGTTCCCGAAACCGGGACTGTCGGTGAACTGATGGCCGGAGCCGCCGCTGGGGCGAGTGTCGTGGTCGTCGGTGGGGGCGTAGTTGTCGGCGTGGTGCTGGTCGGCACGGGCCCGCTGAGAGGCATGGGAAGCGTCGATGAGGGCGAGGACTTGAGCGAGAACGTCGCCGGGCCAAACACCGTCGGACCAGCCAGCGGTCTCGCGGATGCGGGCTTCGAGGTCGTCGGGGACGAGGATGTAGCGAGGCATAAGGCGAGTGCTCCGGTCATTGGGAATACGGCTAAGAACAGGTATTTGCGCACGTGGCGTCCTCCTTGGTCGGCCCGGATGGGCTCTCTTCTGGGTGCTGGACGCACGCTTCGCAGGAACACTCCGCACCGTCAGCCGGGAAGGACTGGACGAGCTGGCCATCGGCCGTAGAGCTGTGCGCGTGGGGGTCGGTGTCCGGGTGCTATTCGGCCAAGAGCACCTCCCGCTCGTACCGCTTCAGGTACCGGCCATTCCGGTAGAGCACACCCATGGAGGCGGCGAGTCCCAGGGCGATCGAGTCCCGCATGATCCTGGCCGGCACGTAGGCCGGCATCAGCGCCGCCCTGGCGGCCGGTTATGGGCATCGCCTTGCGTCGTCCACTGCAACCAGCATCCGCGGGCGTAGCCGCGACGTTCGATTCCGGCGGAATCAACGACCCTGAGCGTGCCGTCGTTCCGAGGCGTCACGGACGAGTCCTCGTGGACGTCGGTGCCCACGGGTGTCTTCACGAAGATCCTGTCGTACACAATGCGGCTCACAGCAGCGTCCCTTGGTTGATGTCGGCCCGGGCCATCTCGTGGAGCAGCTTCGAACGCGCCACGTCGATGCTCTCCCTGACCTCCCTGGCGTCAGCCAGGACGGCCCTGCATTCGTCGAGGACCGTCTGCGTCGTCTCTGGCGTTGCATCGACGAGCTCGGGGTCAATCGGGGTTGGTTTGGGCCGGTGGGCCTTCAGGATCCGCTGGTAGTAGCCGGCAAACATCGCGACGGTCGGGCGCTTGTCCTTGTGGGCGCGTGACGTCTTCGCCAGCTCGATCGCTTCGACCACCAGCCTTGGATCGGCCGGCGCAGCCGTCGACGGCTTCAGCCAGCGGATCCACTCGTCCCGTTCGAAGTCCTCGAGTGGTCGCTCCCATTTGGAGCTGACCAGGTTGAGGATCAGCTCGAGGTAGTCGGCGTCCATCAGCTGGTCGGCCATCAGTCGACACCTCCGCTGCACGACGGCGTCGGGTGCAGCTCCCCCATGTGGTCGACCGAGAAGCCGAAGGCTGCAGCAAGCTCGATCGCTAGGTCCTCGACGCCACCAGCCGTGTACTCCTCGACTCGCTCGTCCCGATAGAGCTCCGTCAGAGCGGCGAAGGCGGCTCGGAACTTGATATCGACGGCGGCTTCGGCCAGGACGAGCTCGGCTTCCTCGACGGGATCAGGCATCGGTCAGAATCCCGTCGATGCACCAGTAGTGGCCGTCGGGGTAGCAGTTGAAGCAACCGAGGGACGGCTCCAGCGTGGGGTTCTCCCGGTCGCCAGTCAGCACCCAGATCGGAGCGCTCCAGCCACCCACTGGACCGTCGCCCAGCTGCGAAACACTCGACGCTCCGCACTTCGGGCATACCCAGGTGAAGTGTCCAGGTCGAATGTGCTCCTGCCAGTGGATCTCGATGTGGGTCGACCCCGACACGTAGTCGCTCACGCTCCCCCCTCGGCGTCAGGATCGACCCGTGCAGACATCAATACATTGGCAGGCGTCTCGCCCTGCTCGTCGGTGTGCCAGTGGATCTCGAAGGTGTCATGGGTCGGCCAGTAGGTGAAATCGACCCGGGCCGCGAAGCCGAGGACGTTCCTGATCTCACTGGGATCATCTGCGCCTTCGCTCTCTGGTGCCATGAATCCACGACTCCACGGCTGGCGCAGCAAGCGCACAATCCGCTCGGCGATCGAATGCTGCCGGAGCGACTCGACGAGCTCGTGGTCAACCGTCGGTGGCGCCGCAGGTGGCCACATTCTTCCGGAGTGTCCGAGGCCGCTCACGCTGCACCCTCCTGGTGACGAGTGCGCTCCCAGGCGGTCATGGCCTCGCCACGATCGAACGCGTCTTCGAACTGGGTCTCGATGGCGTCGGATGCTTCGACACGATCGGGCTCTGATCGTCCCAGGGAGATCCCGAACCGTTGAGCCTCGCTCAGGGCCGGCACGGCCAGTGCGGTGCCGTCGCCGAGCTGAGCCCAGTGCTTCGCCAGGGCAGGCGGTGTCAGCGTGGCCGACGGGAACCGCTTGCGGTAGTTCTGGACGGCCTTCGGCACCTCGTCGGCGGTCGCACCGACGAGGCAGAGCTCGCTGATGGCCCGGTTGATCACGCCAGCTGCGGCCGGCGTGATCCGGTCCTCGGGGATCTCGCAGGCATCGAGGACTGCGTCTCTGAGCGAAGCAATCTCTACGGCGTCGACCGTGGTCGGCGCAATTGTTCTGTCTTGGTTCAAGTCTTTGTTTGGGTGACACAGCTCTGTCACCCCGTTATGACCTGATTTGTCACCCCGTTGGGTTCCCTGTGACACCCCGTCGCCGTCGCGGGGTGTCAGCAGTGTCGTCCCGTCGTCGGCGTTGTCCACAGCCTCCCCGGATTCAACGGGGTGTCGTTCTGTCACCCCGTCATACGCCTTCACCGGCAGCGTGTACCTGTTCGGCCGTTGGTCGTCTCGCATCTCCTTGTCGCCGCCGGCTTGCTTCTCGACGGTCAGCATCCCGAGCTTCTCTAGCGACCGGATCGAACGCTGCACCGTTCGCCTCGACAGGCCGGCCATGGACGCGAGGGTGTCGATGGCCGGCCACGCGTTCCTACCTTCCTTGTCAGCGGCATCGGCGATCGCCAGCAGGACCAGGCGGTCGTTGCCGCATACCCCTCCAGCACCGCTTGGTCGGGCCCAGGCCCATGTAGTGGCTGCAACGCTCACTCGGTGAATCCCTTCTCTTCGTAGCCCTTGGCCCAGCCGCGCCGCCGCCATGGGCGCCTGCTCCACCAGCTCGGTCGTTCGGAGGCCGGCGACAGCGTGAAAGACACGCCAGGGGTCACTGAAGTGATCACCAGGCCGGGTGGGATCCCGAGCCCGGTGACGGTCTTGCCCTCGTCCGGATGCCGTCGACGTCGCCGCAGCCGGCGCCAGACGGGAGCGAGGGCCGTCGGGATCACGGTTGCTGGCCAGGTGAGACTCAGCCAGAGGATCAGCGCCACGCGCCTCACTCCGTGAATATCCGGATCCGGCCGGCGTTCGCTCAGCCAGGAGAGCCAGAGCGCCGTCAGCACTTGGCCGATGATGTAGATGTCCTTCAGGGCGCCGATTGTCGAGTGGGTCACTCGGGCACCTCCGGCTGTCCCTGAATACGGGCATGGACCTGCAGGGTCGCTAGAGCCGCCTCATTCGCTTCAATGAGGGTTTGGGCGTAGCCACCGAATCCTGCACCGCAGGCGCATTGCACGGACGAGACCCATCCCTCGGCGCTTGGTGTCGTCTTGATGCCGCCGACGAGCTCGTGCTTCTGTTCGGGGTCGTGGGCGACTACGTGCTGAGCGACTGGTCGCAGCTCGGCCAGGAGGCACTCCGATCGGGCTTCGGAGCACTCACGGAAAGCGACCATGCCGACGTCGTAGGACTCGTGGACCTCGCCATCCCAGTCGTCCTTCCAGTGGCCCGCGATCGAGCGCGTCAGGACGATGTAGCCGACTGGCTGTTCCTCCGCTTCGAGCTTGGCTTCGGCCGCCAGGGCTCGAAGTCGCCAGTGCTCGGCGACCTGGGCATCGGTACCGGTGCCGTCCTGGACGCGGCGCTCGGCCAGCTCGTAGGTCGCCTCGAAGATGTCGGGCTTGCAGGGGTAGAACTGGCGGTCGGCTGTCGGGAACGGTTCCCTGATGATCCAATCGCCCGGCATGGCGTACATCGGCCCCTTGAGGGTGTCAATGATGATCGCGCACGGACTGTCCGATCGGATGGGAGACCGACCGCCGCACCACTCGCGGATCGCTGGCCACGCCGCTCCGGGCCCACCGATCCGCCGCGCCTCGACCTCTACGGGCTTCTTCCGATAGATGGTCACGCCGAGGCCTCAGTGGCCGGTTCGAGCTGGCTCACTTTCCGAAGGCAGATGACAGACTTCCACTTCGGGAGGTCGAAGAGGTTGCCGATGTTCGACACAGCAACGGTCACTTGCACCATGGGCAGCTGGCCGCTGCCCGGGACGGCTTCGGCCACAAGTCCAGTCAGCCGATAGACCCTCGGATCGTCGATGGTCGTGACCAGGTCGCCCTTCGCGAAGCCATCGAGGGATGGCGGCTCAGGGAACTCGGGCCCGTCGGTTCTCGATCTCCTCAACGAGGCCCCCGCACTTCGACGGCCGGCGTGACGTCGTCGTCGCGATTCAGTGCCTCGACGGATACGGCTTCCCAACCGAAGTCCTCGTGGGTGCGCTCCGTGGCCTGGACGGCGATCCAGCGCCCGTTGAAGTTGACCCGGGACGGCTGCCACTGCGGGTGCTCGAAGGGATTGAACGGAAGGGCCGAGAATGGACCGGTGCACTTGAACCGATCGCCGACGACCATGCCAGCTTTCATTTCGACCTTGGGCAGGGCATGTCGATGCAGCCATTTGCGAAGTCTCTTCACGGTGTTTCCTCCAGGGGTTGGGCAGGTACGGGTAAAAGGGTCAACTGACGGCCGCCAGCTGGCGCTCAGCGTGGGCCGTGGCATACCGGGTGAGGCTGGCGACCTGGGCCGGCGTCTTGCCGGCCCATCCGGATCGCATGCCAGCCAGCAGATGGGCGAAGGACCGGCACTGGAACGCTGGCTCCTCATTCCAGTGTTCGGCCAGGTCGCTCAGAATGGCGTCGTCGCCCCACAGGTGCCCGTTGCACACCTTGTCCAGCCAGCCGGCGGCAATGAGGCACAGGGAGCAGTGCTTGATCGTCATGATGCAGCCGCCATCGTTGTCCAGCCATTTGCCGTACCAGTACCGCTCACCCTTGGCGATGGTGCGGCGGCAGTTCTGGCAGCGGTGCTCTTTGCGAGCGGTGACTTCGTGCGGCGGGTCAAGCCAGAGTCCGTTGCTGTCGGAGTAGTCGATCATGCACATGGCGCAGCTCCTGTCTCGCTGATTCCGGCCGAATCAAGTCCCTTGCCGGTGATCACGGCCGGTGTCGACTCAGCGCATCGGTGGGCAGCGCCGTCCTCGTGGGCCATTTGACGGTGCTTGATTCCAACTCGCTCGACATCGCATCCCGAGCACTTCCAGCCGAACCGTGGTTCGCCGTCGCGGAAGCTCTCCGTGATCCAGACGGTCGGTCGGACGGTGGACTCGGTCATGCTGCGGCCCTCGATCGACGGGAACGCCGATGTCGGTCCGAGGCACCAGCGTCGCCGGCAGGACGGAGGAAGCACATGATCTCGAACCGGCGATTGCATCGAGGACACTCCCCTACTGCGCAACTGAAGGTCGTGCAGGACTTCCCCTCGACTACTGGCTCGAGCTGGGTCCCCGGTCTGCAGACCGGACAGCAGGCATGGATCACGTAGGCGCTCACGGCGTCATCTGCCCTTCGGTGATGAAGCCGTGCCAGATCTCGGGCCCGATGTTGATCGACGGCGTCACCGTCAGTAGCTCGGGATGGCCCGGTGGCCAGCTGACGTTCCACAGACCGTGCGGAGGGTCAGTCGCCTCGCTATTGGTGTGCCACCACGCGGCCGCCTCAGGCATCCGGACGATCAGACACGGCTGACGGTCGGCGAGCCGGTGCTTCCCGTGCTTGCAGGGCCACATCGCCCCGACGGGCGCTCCCCAACATCCGACGTCGTCGAAGGCTGTCAGGGGATCCGGGAACGGGATGAGCTGGAGGGCCGTCACGACGTCGACCTCGGCACACTCAGCAGCTCGTCCCATTGCTCCCTGGAGATGACGAACGAGCCGCGCTCGCCTGATGTGCCACGGAGGGCGCACGAAGGGATCGAGGCCGGCGGCCGGCGCAGGCGCTCGACCTCGTCGGCCAGGTCCGTGACCGTCTGCCGGAGCCAATCGAGGTCCTCAGAATGGACGTGAGGGCTGAATGACTCGCAGAAGTAGTCGCTGAAGCCCTCGATCGTCGATGCTCGGTGTCGGATGTCAGCGGGATGTTCCATCTGGCTCACACCCCCGATGCACGTAGGCCCCATTGGAGAGCAGATAAATGGGCTGTCCAGGGACGATGGCCAGCGAGCATCCTCGACAGTCGCCGTCGTACTTGGCTTCGAACTCGCCGTCGATGGTCAGGGCCGGCTTGTCCTCGACCCCGTGTAAACAGATGGTGCAGGTCTCGGGCATCAGGTCGTGGATGCAGAGCTCGTCCATCAGCAGTTGCCTCCGAGGGTCGCCAGACAGCGCTCAGTGATCCACGCAGCTACCGGAGGGGTGACGGCGTTGCCGAGCCCGCTGGTCATCTGGCTCTTGTTGCCGAGGAGGATGTAGTCATCGCCGAAGGCCATCGCCCTACGCAGCTCCGGATCCGGATCGAGCATCCGGAAGCGCACCTGGTCGAGGTCAGCATCGGTGATGGGCTCGCAGTCGACCTCGACCGACGCCAGGGAGTGCCGAGCATGGGTCATCACCGTGGCCAGCTGCTCGGAAATGGCTGCGGGGTCGGAGCGCCACTGGTCGATCCACGGCAGCACGATCAGGCCGTGCGTGTCCCGGGCCGTGACCGTGTTGGTCGGCTCGCCCAGGTGGTGCCACGCCGTGTCCCCAGCTCCCCCATTGATCTTCTGGAACAGGGCCGGCGATGCGACGCCGTGATGCAGGCCCTCGGCACTGACGGTCCGGAGTGACTCGGTCACCGGCTCGCTCGAGCTGGTGATATGACCTTCCGACGTTCCCCTCAGGCTGACCGTCAGGGGTGTGTGAGCGAACCCGAAGGCACCCGTGGCGTGCTGGGTAGGAAGTGGGAAGGCGAGCGGTCGAGATCGGCACGTCGAGCCGGGCCGCTCGAAGGTGTTGCCGGCGCCGACCACGGAGACGCCGTCGGTCACGAGGGACTGCGTTGGATGGGTGGCGAACGTACCGAGCGGCTCGGATATCGGTCGGGACCGATATCCGGCCTCGTCGATCGACCCGTTGTTCTTGACGATGAACGGGCGCCCTTCGATGGCGACCCCAGCGCCGGGCCCCGAGCTCGTGAGAGTGTGCAGGGCTTCGTGAAGCCCACGAGAGCGATTCGAGGCGTACCGGGTCGGGCTGTGGGTATGGGCAACATCGATCGTCGCTCCGACAAGCGCCTTGTCCTGCTGGCTCGTCTGCGTGCCGAATGGCCAGGTGACCGGTCGGTCCGTGCCCCAGACGCTCTTGGCGGGGATCACGATCGGAGGGCCGCCCCGGAACTTGGTCAGCCCACGGCGGATCCGCTCCATGGTCGTCGGCGCCAGCGGATCCATGCCGAGCTCGGACCGCTCGTCCATCCTCGGGCCGAGATTCGTCCAGTCGATGGCTGTGTAGGCCGGCCACGCGACCGGATGCACTCGGGCGGTGCAGTCCGGGCAGCTGTAGGTGTACTGGCCCTCGTACTTCCCCCAGCGAGGAAGCGGCCACGCCTTCGTCCTGGGCTTCCATGTCTGGACGGCGCCGACCATCGACCCCTGGCACCGGTCGCTCGTGCACAGGGCGTCAGGGAGGTAGTCGAGATTCGGCTTGGTGTTGCCGGCACGCCAGAAGACGACGTACATCCGGTCGCGGCTCTGCGGGCACGGTGGGAAGAACTGGCTGTTCAGGAACAGCGTCTCATGCTCGTAGCCGAGCTTCGTCCACTCCTCGAGCCACCAGCGGAAGGTCGAGCCGTCACGGTCGGGACCCCACCTGGCGCACTCGACCACGTTCTCGATGACGACGAGCTCGGGACGGTGCTTGGCCGCGTACCGGAGCGGGCAGAGCATGGTCACCCTCGACCGCTCGGAGTTGGCGTAGGCGACGTCGTCGAACTCGGTGCCGTAGTGGTCCCTGTGGTTGCCCCGGGCGTAGATCTTCTTCGAGTTGGCCTGGGAGTGGAACTTGCACGAGGGAGAGGCCCATAGGAACCGGGCCGGCGGGAGGTCCTGGACGTCGACGTAGTCGGCCTCGTCGGGATTCGACAGGTCGGCCCGACAGTGTTCCGTGTCGGGATAGTTGGCCGCGTGGCATTCGATGGCCATCTGGCTGTGATTGGCCGCCAGGCGCACCGTGGCGCCGCTGGCGTGGATGCCCTGGGAGCTGCCCCCATAGCCGCAGAACAGGTCGATGGCGTCGACGGTCGCGCCCAGGCGATGGATTGTCGCAGTCACGTGGCCAGCTCCGAGACCTCTATGCGGTGGTCGATCGCGCAGCCGGCGGTGCATCGGAACACAGATCGGATCTGGCGAGCGATCCCAATGTCACCGGGCGTGGCCGTGCTCGGTACCGTCCAGCCGTGCCGATCCGACCATGCCGAGTTGCGGGTGATGATGTCGTGGCACCAGCGACAGAGGTCGGCGATGTTCGAGAGGTCGACCCGGGAGCCGCCACGGCCGGCGGTCTTGATCTCGTGGCCGTCGTCGACTCTCCCCCGGCATCCTGGGAGACGGGCCTCGCAGATCGGATTGTCGCCGCGGCGCGCCTTGAGCAGCCTCGACCGGACGCGGTTCTCCCGGCGACGCTTCGGCGAGACCTTCGCCAGCTCGGTGCGCTTCACGACCGGAGCCGCCACTCGTCCCAGCCGAGCCACTCGTCGAGCTTGCGGCTGATCCATCGACGGATCACTGGGCCACCTGCCCGACGCGCCACGCCAGGAACCGGACGCGGTACCGCTCAGCCGGTGATCGCAACCGGGACGGATCACCAGGGCGCACCGGTGGGCCGGCAGTCCGGAGGAAGTCCCTGAACCGATCAATCGTCTCGCGCTCGGGCGTCCCATCTGCCGGCGGCCGGCATGTGCCGCACACCTGGCGCTTCACCGGGTCGCTCCCCCGCTCGTGGCCGGCGACTGGCTGCGCGCCTTCCGGCTCTTCTCAGCCCACTGGTCGCACTCCTGGCAGGGAAGGGTGCTCGAGTGCTCCATGCACACCCCTCCGGCGATCTCCTCGACTGACCGGAGAGTCCTCATCGATGATCCTTCACGAGGAGGAGGAGGACGGTAGCAACCACCACGTCCCAGACGCACTGAATAGCCAGGATGATCTTGACGAGGATCACGCGTGCCTCGCTCGGAGGGCCGTCTGGCAGTCGGGCGACGTCTTGTAGTGCTCCCGGATGGCCGTGGCTCTGGACTCGACGCCGGGCTCACCCACGATCGGCACCTTGGCGTTGCAGACCGGGCACTTCACCTGAGGGCCTTCGTGTGCATCGGCCCGCTTCGCGCCGCGGTTCTCGGCTGTGCCGTTGACCGACTTCGGACGCTTGCCGTGGCCGGACTTGCGCCAGGTCTTGAGCGACACCGATGTCGTGCCGGACTTGCGCCAGGTCTTGAGCGACACCGATGTCGTGCCGGACTGGCGTGCGGCTTCGGAGTCGCTGCCGAGCTCGTCGGCCAGGCGCACGGCTTCGGCCTTCTGCTCGGGAGTGAACCGTCGGGCCGTCGCACTCTTTGGAGGAGGCGAGGCGGCCGGCGGGGCGTCAGCGACCGGCACGTCGGCCTCTGAGGAATCGGGGGGGGTGTCGGGGCGTCGGGCTTTGGGCCGGCGCCGCAGTCACCATGCTCGTAACCGTGGACCGGGCAAAGGGCTCCCTTTGGCGGTTCCATCAAGCCGGCGATGGTGGCCCGCTGGCCGGCGTCGAAGAGCGGAGGGTCCACCGTCTCGACATCTGCGAGCTGCAGCTCGTCGTGGAGCTCCTGCTCGACCAGGTGTCGATCGAGGGCCCGGAGGTTGGCGATGTCCTGGACGGCCTGGTCGAGGCCGTCGACATGCTGCTGACGTCGGATCTCGGCCTCTTGGAACCTCTCCCGGAGGCGTTCGCCCAGCGGTGCGTGGATGGTCATGATGCCTCCCTGCGATCGATGTCGGCGCAGATGAGGGCACCGGCTCTGACGAGATTTCGTTCGACGTCGCCGCTGGGCTTCCAGGACTCGAGCTCCCATGGCCAGAACTGGGTCGTCGAGATCTCCAGTTCGCCCTGGCTCACCTGCCAGAGGACCTGGAGCAGGTAGCAAATGGCGGCGGCCGTCAGCTCGCCAAGGTCGTGCTCCGCGTCGTGCTCGGCCGTGTACCCCTCGACGTCCATCTGCCGTCTGCGTTCGGCTCGGATCATTTCGGCGCCGTCGTCGGGCTTTGCATGTTGGAGGTAGTCGGGGATGATGGTGATGGCCTGGGCGCCTTCGGTATCCGGCTCGCAGAAGGTCCCGATCTCATCGTTGGCCGGATCCGGAAGCCACCAGCGGTGCTCGACGTTGGCCAGGAGGGCCCAGAGGTCGAAGCTTCCCGAGTCGCTGATCCACCCCCCAAAGACCCCGCAGGCGAGCAGTGCTCGGATGAAGGGCTGAGGATCGAGGTGGCCGTCGCAGACGACGTCGCCGCCGTCGGAGGTCTCCATGACGTGGGGAATCTTCAGCTCGGTCATGCGGCCCTCCCGTGGGCCGACCGGAGGTGCTCTTTTCGGCGCATCTGGGCAGTGTCGAGCTTGGTGTTGAAGCCGATCTCCCCGCACTCGGTGCAACGGGTGTAGAACTTCCCCTTCTTCTCGTCGATGGCGACGTCCAGGGGGAGCGCGGGCATCGCAGGCTCGGACCGGTGGGGTACCGGTTTCGTCCCCTCATCTGAGGTCGAGAAATCGGCACCGGCCGGAGCCTCGGTGCCCGCGTCGAGCATGACCGTCTGGTCCTCGTCCTCCGCATTCAGCTCGGCGAGGCGCCTGAGGCCGTTCTCTACGGGATCCGGGCCCGGGCCGAACTCTGACTCTTCGACCACGATGACGGTTTCGTCTTCGTCGTCAGTCGGATCGGCCGGCAGATCACCGGTCATCGACACCGGAGCGGTCAGTGCTTCGGCATCTGAGGCTCCTTCCTCAGTTGCCGGGGACGAAGTGCCCGGCATCTGAGGCTCCTCGTAGGGCCGATTGAGGTACTTGGCCTCGATCCAAGTCGGCGCATAGCCCAGTTCTGCGAGTGCCTCGAGATAGACGGTCCCTCTCTCAGCGTCGTAGGCATCGGCTTCGAACCGGTTCGAACGAGTGCCGGTCTGATCGAACATCTCGCCGACTGCCAGCGCGAGAGCGACGAAGGTCGCTCGACGGGCTGACGTCTCGTCGAGGTGCGCTGCGAGGATCGCGGTGCATTCGGCCGCACCGTCCTGGCTCGGATCGCCGAACGGAACATCGAGGCGTTCGCAGAGTTCGGGGAGATCGAGCGGGCTGTTTTCGTCGAGCAGGAACATCAGCTCCAGGGTCGCCCGGCTGATTCCGGCGGAATCGCCTTCCACGGTGGCGAGCCACGCCTTGCGTCGCTCGTTGGCCTCGGAGAGATCGACGCGGAACCGCTCGATCGACTCTCGCCTGGCCGCCGCCTCCGATGACTCCTTTTTCGACCGTGGCCCTCTACTCGGCTCGGGCTTGTCGACGGGCTTGGGGTGGTCCTTCGGTTCGTTGCAGGCCTCGACGACAATCCGGCCATCCCGAATGGCGACGACGCGGCACGGCGCGTCCAGATGCTGCCTCGGCTTCACCCAATACATCGCTCCGAGAATGACGGGGCCAACCGGGGCGTAGTTGGGCTTGACATTGTCGATATCGACGAAGGTGACGCCAGCGGCCCTCAGTTCGGCGACTTCTGCCTCGAAGGCGGCGTGCTGTTCCGCCTCGTGCTTGGCGTGGGCGATGGCTCGAGCTACTTCGATTCCGGACAGGGGATGCCCGGAGCTGGCCTCGTTCTCGACATCGGCGGCGATGTCGTCCCGTGCTCCGGCCGGCAGTCCGGCCAGCGTGACGGCATCCTCCTGGGACAGCTCCCCAGCTGCGACGAGCTCGACCACGGGCTCGGGGAGCTTCAGGAGCGAGAGGTGCTTGCTGACCATCGACTGGCTCACGCCGACTTTCGTGGCGATCTCCCGTTGGGTGAGGCCTCCGTCGGCGAGCGCCTTGAAGCCGCGGGCGGTGTCCAGCGTCGAGAGATCCTCCCTCTGGAGGTTCTCGATCAGCATCAGCTCCTGGCGGTCGGCGTCGTCTGCGACGGCCTGGACGATGACCTGGACCTCGGTGAGGCCGGCGAGCACCGCTGCGGCGGCGCGCCTGTGACCCATGACGATGGTGAATCGTCCGGGCTCGACGCCAGGCGTCACGATGATCGGCTGCTGGATGCCCTTCTCGAGGATCGACGCGGCGAGGCCTTCGAGGTCGCCGAGGTCGGAGCGGGGATTGTCCGCGGCCGGGTCGAGTAGCCGGGGGTCGGCCGGCAGGAGGGTGATTGCGTCGGTCATGCCGTCACCGCCAGCATGCGGTCGAGCAGGTCGAGGGCCGAGGCCTTGGAGCTGGCCAGCTCGGGCCCGACCTTCTCCTCGAGGGCGGTCTTGAAGGTGGCCTTCAGACTGGCCCGGACGGCGTCCCGCACCTTCCAGTAGTTGGCCGAGCCGGGTCGCCAGTCGGCGGCTCCGGCGGCTCCGGCGGCTTCGGCGGCTCCGACGGCTACGGCGGCTTCGGCGGCTTCGGCGGCTCCGGCGGCTACGGCGGCTCCGGCGGCTACGGCGGCTCCGGCGGCTCCGGCGGCTACGGCGGCTTCGGGCAGTCCCCGCTTCTCGAGCTCTTCCTTGACCTTGGCCCGGACGGCCTCACGGATGCGCTCGTACCGGGTGTTGTATTTGGCCCAGGCCTTCTCCCGCACGTCCCAGACGTCGTCGCGCTGGGCCCGCCAGACCGCCCCGCTTGTGATCTCCGGGAGGGCTTCGCATCGGTCGGCCTGGTCCTCCAGGCCGGCGAGGCGCAGCCAGAGCGGAAGGTGCGTGTGGACGAGCCAATCGGCGGCCATCCACCCTCGCTTGTCCTCGACCTCCTTCGATGCGGCCGAGCCGACGAGTCGAGGGATGTACGCCTTCAGGGCCTCGCGGCCCTCGTCGTCGGTGTCGTCGTTCCACCGACGCATGAAGGCACCGATCACATGCGAGGCGCACTTCGGGTGGTCGGACCACTTCTCACCGGCCACGAACGCACACGCTTCCATCACGCAGAACTCCTGCTCCGTGATTGGCGCTCCCGGCTTGAACTGGTGCGCGCCCGACTTGAGGGTGATCCCCTCGAGCTCGGCGAGCCTCTCCTCGATGATGGTCATCTCCACTCTCCTCTGCAGATTCGGCTGACGGTTGCGTGATGCACGTTGAATTCGGCGGCGATGTCGATGAGCCGGGTGCCGCCGGAGCGCATCTCGCGCATGCGCTGCACGTCGGCGTCGGACAACTTGGCCAGCCAGTGCCTCTCTCCCGCCCGTTTGGTTGCCGGGTGATCGGCACCCGAAGCGAAGAGGTTCTTGCTCCGACCCTTCCGCTGACGGTCAAGCACGTTGTCGTGATTCGTGCCGAGGAAGTGGTGCGAATCCTCAACACACGGCGGGTTGTCGTAGGTATGAAGAACGCCAAGTCCGACGGGGATCGGGCCGTGACGCAGTTCCCAGGCCAGCCGATGGACCTTCATGGTCCCCCCGTCGACAGAAAGCAGCCCATAGCCATCCGAGTTGGATCTGCCAGTCCAGACCAGGCAGCCCGAGACGAGCCGCTCGGTCCGGCCAAAGAGACGCTCCTCGGTCGGCGTTCCCCTGGCGTATCGGCCGTCGCTCTGTCGGGATGCGTCCATGAGTGCCGTCACTTGGTCTCCTGGGGATCGAGTTGCAGTGCGATAGCGAGTGCGAGGCGCCCCGGGTCCCGCGGCCGACCGATCGGGCGGTAGGTGTCGAGCCACGCCCCGGCCAGGGCCGGCACGACATAGCCGAGGACCACCAGGAGGACGGCCCAATAGGAGGGCCAGAGGGCGAAGAGGAGGGCCATGCCGAGCGTCCCGACGAGCTGGGCTTCGGCGATCCGGGTCCGGCGATGCTGCCGGCGACGAGCGAGCCGGTTGGGCGGCGTCTGACCGCCCCAGTTGCGCTTAGCGCGCTCCGTGGCCGGCAGCCTGCTGTCAATCCTCACGACACCCTGAGTGGCTGTCTGCACTGTTCCTCCTGCTGATTCCGGCCGAATCATCGGCCCCGGACGTTTGCCCCTCCGGGTACTGCAAGATCAGGTTGTGGTGGCCTCTGCGGCCATCGACTCAACGCGGTCACGCACCTGGTCGTGGTCGGGGCCCGGCATCGGGCCGAAGGCCTCGTCGAGCGGGTCGAAGGTGGCGAGCCCGACCGAGTCAGCCAGCACCCGGACGGCCTTGCGCCTGGACTCAAGGTCACCCTCGAGGGTCACAACATCGTTTGCGAGCCGGAGCACGGAGCGGTGCGTGTGCGCCGGGCCCCGGTGGATCGCGAATGCCGACGGGTTCTGGCCCACGGTCAATGGCTTGCTGCTGCGCATCAGGCACTCCTCAGTTCGGTCGAAGATGCACTACCGACGGGCTGCGCGCCCCGCGGTGACAGGGCAGCAGAGGGAGTGTCGTCCCCGCTCGCTGGCCCGTCGGCAGTGCCTGTCCCGCTCCCTTGGCTGCCGGGTCCGGTATTGACCCCGGAGTGGTCGGCAGCTTGTGGCGAGTCGATGGCTCGCAGCTGGGCCGTGGAGCGGGAGGATTCGCCCGAGTCCGGAGCGGTGGCGGGACCGCTCGACGGACTCGGGTCGATTGGTGAACCGGTGTCGAGGGCCCAGCGGGTCAACTCGACATCGGAGACTCGGAGGCAGCGGCCGAAACGCTTGGCGACGAGCCGGCCGGCGGCGACCTCTCGACGAAGCGTGCGCTCACTGGGACCATCCGGGCCGAGGGCATTCGCCGCGGTGGAGAGCTTGTAGAGCGTGGGGAGGGTCACGCTGCTCCTCGATTGGCCCACGGGAACAGTTCGATCACGTCTCGCTGGAGAACCTCGGCGAGGCGCAGCCGGTAGAAGTCTCTCGGCAGTCGGTGCCCCGTCTCCCACTTCTGGACTGCTCCCTGAGTGACGCCGACGGCTTCGGCGAGCTGCTCCTGGGTCATAGCCAGCGCCACGCGTCTGCGACGGATCAGTTCTCCAGCCAGCCTCGCCATCTCGGAAAGCGACTTGCGTTCGGCAGACGGGTCATCGGAGTACCGGGGTGTGCCATCTGAACCGATGGTGTTGGCCGTCTCCATGGCCCACAGTATGTATTACCCCATCCCGGATTACAAGGGGGTAACTACAATCCGGAATGGATTGTTTAGGATGTGCCACGTGAGCAGGGATGACGCACACTCGGCGGTCATGGACATTCCCCTCCTACTGGGTACGGCAATGAGCCGAAAGGGAATGAATCAAGACGCTCTCGCACGCGAGTTCGGGATGACCCAGGGAGGCGTCCAGAAATGGCTGGCGGCCGAGAGGCGCCCCGGGCCCGAGCACTGGGACATGATCGCCGCCTATTGCGGGGTTGACCGGGAAACGGTCGACGGGGCCTGGTCGGCCACAAAGCTCGTTCGGCCGGCAACGCTCCGAGTTCGGTTAGAGGAATGTCAGGAAGAGAACGTCCGACTCCGGCTCGAGATCGAGGCGCTCAAGGCTCGGTCTCCAGGAGAGCGATGATCGAAGTCAGCGCAGCCGAGACCCGGTGTAGGTCGTCGAGGCCGTCCTTTGCAATCCGGAGGATCCTCGTCTCCGGCTCCTCGTATTCCGCCTCTTCGGCCGACTCCACTACTGCATCCACCGTGTCCCCAATCTGTCTTTCGCACCCTACGGAGGGGCTGTGACCCCCTCCCCCGGGAGTGCTCACGCATCATGCCCACGCCACCACCCAGTGCGTCAAGCGAATTGTCGTCGTCGTCGCCAGACGGGGTGCGAGCCGGCGCTGATTCTCAGGAATCTCCAATGAGCAGGGTCGAGATCCGCAATGCCGTCTTCCTCGGGGGCCCGACCGGGAAGGGGAAGTGGTCGGCTGGGCGCCTGTGCTTCAACGATCGAGGAATCGGGGTCCGGGTGATGAAGTCGTGGCGGGGCTTTGTCCCGCTGGAAGACGTCGCTGGAATCTCGTTCGATTCCGAGACAGTGGGCAGGTCCCGGGTGCTCGATGTGATGACGCTGGGAGTCCTGGGATTCGCGACGAAGTCGTCATCGACGAAATGCCCGGTGACGGTCTTCCTGAAGTCGGGAGGCGCGTCGTTCTATCGGGTCGGCGATAGGCCGGCATCGAAGGTGCAACCAGTGGTGCAGCCGTACCTTCTAGCTCATGGGATCCCGATCCTCGATGGCCGAGCTGCGGCCGGCGTGGCGCCCAGCGCGGCAGATGAGATCGCCAAATTGGCCGAGCTGCACCGCTCCGGAGCACTCACCGACGACGAGTTTGCCGCCCACAAGGCGAGGCTGCTCTGACGGGCGGGATGTCCCAATCGTGTCCCATGTTCTCATGCCGTTCTCAGCGTCGGGAGCGTCCGGGCGTGGAGAAGTGCAGGTCAGTCCAGTCCAGTCGTGCCTGGGCCGATCATGGCGCCGGTTCGCCTGAATCCCGCCTACAGGCCGGCTCACCGTCACTACGCCTGTGACTAGGGGATTTACCCCAGCACCACCCATGTCTGACACAGATCTGACACAGGATGTTCCCTCGAACATCGCATCGACAGCACCCCGGGTCGTGTCATCTGAATCCGGCCACAAGTGCGCATAAGTATCCAGCGTCATCTGTGACGTGCTGTGACCGAGGCGTTCTTGAACGACCTTGACGGATGCCCCACTGGCGATCAGCAGGGAGGCATAGAGATGCCGAAGCTCGTGAAACCCCTTGCCAGTTTGGATCCCCAAGGGTCCAACCGCTTTGCGCCAAATATCAGAAAATGTGGTTCGCCGGATCGGTTGGCCCTGTTTGTTGCGGAACACCAGGCCGCCAGGCGATGTCGGCCAACGGCTCAAGTGTTCACTGAGAGCTACGAGAACAACATCGGGCAGAGGAATCGTCCTCGGTCGATTTCTGCGATCCTTCACGGGACCAAAGGCTGGTTCGCCGTCTTGAGTGCCAACTAACTGCCGATCGATAGTCACCTCACGATGGAGGAAATCGACTCGGTCAAGTGTTATCCCGAGAGCCTCTGAGATCCGGACCCCAGTTCCCGCTCCGAGCAGAACGAGCGCCTTGTAGGGATCAGGTACCGCTTCGACGATGCTCTCCACCATTTCGATTGACATGGGCTTGACGGGCATGCGGTGGACTTCTGGCAGGCGAATCTTGATGCACGGGCTTGAGTGAACGACTCGATCTACAACGGCGGCCTTAAAGATTGCAGCTATCCAGTTGTAAATGACCTCGATGGTTGTCGGGGCCAGGCACCCGCCATTCTCGTCAGGTGTGACGAGACTCTTGACCAGAGCCTGAATGTCGCTTGCCCGAATCGATCCCATGGGCTTCATCCCGATCCTCGGGTACACGTGGCGGCGTAGATTTGTCTCGACTTGCGCAGCCGTGGATTGCCGATGCACCTGCATTTCACGCCACTGTTCGGCGTAGACCTTGAATCGCACCTGCCCCGCCGCCTTGTCGATGTAGGAACCCGTGCGCTTGGCGTTGTCAATGAATGTCAGTTGGGCCTCAGCTTCCCGCTTCCTTGGAAAGTTCTTAGACCTTTCACCGCCTTCGGGCGTCCTCCAACGAGCACGGTACGAGCCGCTTGGCTGCTTTTCGATCGATCCTCTACTCATGTTGCCCACTCCCCCGCCACCCGAGCTGGCTCGAAGCACTGGTCCAAGTAGTCATCAAGATCGTCGGTGTCGAAATGGAGCGTCCGTTCGATTTTGTAACAGTTGATCCGCTGGTTGACTCGAAGTCTGCGTAGCTTCCGCTCGGTGATGCCCAAGTACTCGGCAGCCTCCAGAAACGGAAGCAGTGTTCGTCGCTTTCGGGCCGTCATCGACATCACGCCACCCCCTCACGGCAGTCGACCTCACAGTGGATCTCGATGACGTTCTTCGCCTCGAAGTGAACCGGACTACCGGGTTCCAGAGGAAGATGCACCGGGGTGTTCATGAGGACCCCGTGATAGGAGTTGTCCTCTCCCTTGGCGGCCACCCTGACCCACATGCGCTCAGCAGCGTGACCGTCCGTGAAGATGAGCTTTACTGACTCACCGATGGGCAAGTTCTCACGGTCATCGAGGTCGGGCATCCAGAACTTGTCGTGGGTGGATTGCATGAACTCGCCGTCGACCAGGACAACATCTTCGGCAGCCTTCAGCATGCGAGCCTTCAGGGCCGCATCACGTAGTCCAACCTCTTCGGGTGGCACCTGCTCAAGATGCGATGGTCGAATGCAGGCCGGACGGGCGCAGTTCCAGTACACCACCCACCCGGGTATCTTCTCCTGACCACCTTCCGTGTTGAGGAGAGCCCACTCAGCAGCGAGCACGGTCTCACCATCGTCCAGTTCGAGGAGGCCGTGGCCGTCGTCATTCGTCTCGCCAGTCCACAGCCGACAGCGATTGTCGGAATAGTGAACTTCGAGAATGTGTCTGTGTCCAAACGTCACCAGGTCGCCGGATTCCATTGGAAGAAAGTCGGGGACATTACTCAGGGCGCCCATCCAGCCACTCCCGTCCTCAAGAGGGTCGAGCACCTCGACAACCATGAACTCAGACCCTTGAGCACCGATGAACCCCAACGTCACGAGCACAGCCTCCTCCATAGGACGTGGCGTTAGCCTCGAAAATTCATCCCGCCTCTGATTCGGCGGTGCGCGCGTCCGCGTAAAAGCCCTCCTGTCCTGGGAGAATGTGAGTCGCTGAACTACACAATCACCAGAACCAGGAG
>Ga0097691_1000485_pt1 | contig 34626 bp, 32 predicted proteins | sample NGESurdeep072012_8_FD_72858 | JGI IMG/M metagenome (GOLD analysis project Ga0097691, IMG submission 72858) | Arctic peat soil microbial communities from Barrow, Alaska - NGEE Surface sample 210-1 deep-072012 | ecosystem: Environmental > Terrestrial > Soil > Wetlands > Peat ... | reverse complement strand
TCGTTGTCAGCGATCGTGAAGAGCAGCCGCACCGCCATCGCCTCTCAGTTGTCAGTACGGCGGGTGTCACAGGTTCTGTGTCGACGTTACAGACGGTCAGTGCCGCCTGGGGTGGATAATCACGCTGGTGGGCCCACTGCGACGGATAGGTCGAGCACTCCTGGCGTTCGGGCTTGTGCTCCTCGCCGGAACCGTTGGCTACGTCATCCTCGGGTTCGGAGTTCTCGACGCGGTCTACCAGACGGTCACCACGGTCACCACTGTTGGTTTCCGTGAGGTCCACCCTCTGACGGCAGTGGGCCAACTGTTCACCATCATGCTCATTCTGGTAGGTGTCGGAACCGCGCTGTACGCCTTTGGTGTCCTGCTCGAGGCGCTCATCGAGGGACACTTGCGCCAACACATGGGGAGGTGGCGTATGGATCGCCAGATCAGCCGGATGACCGGACACATCATCATCTGCGGCTGCGGCCGGGTGGGCGGTGCTTGCGTCCAATACCTCAGCTCGCTCGGGCAGCCGTTTGTCGTGATCGACAGCGACCCAGATCGGCTCCAAGGCCTCGAGTATCCAACTGTGCTCGGAGACGTCACCGAAGACCACATCCTCGAAGCCGCGGGGATCGCCCGCGCCCGCGCCCTGATCACCGCGGTCGACACAGACGCCAGCAACATCTATGTAACGCTGTCCGCCCGTGCGCTGGGGCCCGACCTTGTCATCATCGCCCGCGCCCGCACCGAGGAATCGAAGTCCAAACTGCTGCGCGCCGGCGCCAACCGTGCGGTCAACCCGCAACTGATTGGCGGCCGGCGGATGGCGGCCTTCGCGCTGCAGCCCCACGTCAGCGAGTTCCTCGACGTGGTCATGCATGACGAGACTCTCGACTACCGGATCGAGGAAGTCGAGGTCACCACCACGTCGCCACTGGTCGGCCAGTCCCTGGCGGACGCGGCCCTCCGTGAAGGCACCGGAGCGCTTCTGCTGGCCATACGGTCCGCTACCGGCCAGTTCATTGCCAACCCGACCGAGGATCTGCGCCTGGACCCGCACACGATCCTCATCGCCCTCGGGACATCAACGCAACTCGACGCAGTACGCCACCGAGTCGACGCGCACTGAACGACCACACAACTCAGACCTGACCGCTTCTCCGCTGTTGAGTTGCTGACACCGAGCAGTGCGTCCTGACTGGTGGACAGGCTCTCCTCGATCCCGGTCGGGAATCGGCGAGCGGCACAGTCAGGACTTGGTCGTGAGAGTCCGACTCGAGGAGTTCGACACGTCAGTCAGCGTTGGTCTTGCGGGTCACATCGTCTGCCCCAACAGCCAGGGCGACCCCGGACCCTGACCCGCAGCGCAGACACGCGCACTTGGCGGACCCAGATCGCGCAACGAATCCAGCTACCCACCACCGGAGTGTCGCTTCCAGTTACAAGCCAGATGTTGTGCGACGGTGAGAAGAATAGTGGCGCGGCTGACATTTCACCTCGCACATTTCACCAAGGGCCACCGGCCGTTGTGAGGGGGCGGGCGGATATCCGTGGATTACTCGCCGGCTGCCGACATCGTGATGCTGTCGGCAGTTTCAAGGGCCGCCCACACCAACAGCGGCGAACGACGCTTCAGCCAGGCACTCAAGGAGAGTCATGCAAACAGATCCGACCCTGAGGGTTCTCATCGTCGACGACACCCGGGTGCTGCGGGAACTTCTGGCGCTCACAGTCGAGAACGATGACCGGTTCAGCGTGGCTGGCTGCGCGGCCGACGGCGCACAAGCAATCAGGCTCGTGGAACAGGACCAAACAGATGCCATCATCCTCGACCTGCAGATGCCGGAGATGGATGGCCTGACTGCACTCCCGCGCTTGCGGCAGCTTTGCCCGGACGCTGTCATCGCCGCGCACAGCTTTGACGGCGACGCCCTGGAGCAAGCCGTGGCTCTCGGGGCTGACCTGTCGGTGGCTAAGGGGTCCGGACTGGATGAGCTGTTGGACGCTATCGTCGTTGGCCGGGAAACGCGCCGTCGGCTCCACTCGAGCCAGAAGAACAGCGCTGCCTGAACAAGAGATCCCGGACCCCATGGCGGCGAAATAGTTTCCTTATCATCGGGTTTCAAGCGGCCGGACTTTGGTCACGTGTGCTTGCCGGTTTCCGCAGACTCAGACCTCCTGAAGTAGGTGACCCAAATACCCTGTGACCAGGGTTTTTTCTTTGTGTCCAACCGTCGAAAATGTGTTGAGATGTGATAGACTGTATCCATGGGTCAGGGGGAGCTGGAGGGCATGCCGGAACCGGCAGTATTGCGCCTGGCAACCAGTGATGGCCAGGTCCTGGTGACCTGGGGCCACGCGCTGGTCTACCGCTACGAGATCGAAGACATCGGGATGCGCAACCTGGCGATCGTGGCGTTGACCGACGCCGGCCGGCGGGTCGACGAGGTCGCACGGGTCTTCGACTTGACCGCGACGTACGTCTCGATGCTGAGGGGACGGGCCCGCCTGAAAGGCTCGGCGGGGCTGGTACGGCGCCGCGGCCGGCCACCCAAGCTCAGCGAACGCCAGGTCGCCCAGGCCCGCACGTGGGCGGGATCGGGCTGGACCCAGCAGGCGATCTCGCAACGACTGGGGTGTGCTCGCTCGGTGATCAGCGATCTGCTCGCACGGGTAGGCCCGGTCCCCGTACAGGAGTCCCTGCACGCGACCAGCACCGCCGAGCCCACGGTGGCCGAGCCCGACGACACAGACACGACCGAGGCTGAGACCGAAACCAGCCCGGACCCGGTGGTTGCGCCCGTCGGGTCGGCCCGGATCACGACCGGCACCTACCGGTGTCGCTACGCCGGCGCGATGCTGCTGTACCCCTACCTGGACCTGGTCGGGGCCCAAGGGATCTTCGCGATGTTGACCGGCGCGCCGGCGCGCCGTTACTGCGATGTGTCGGTGTTGACCACCGCGACCCTGGGCTTCGCGTTGGGCGCCGGCACCGTCGAGGGGACCAAACACCTGCGTCGAGCCGAGGCCGGCCCGGCGGTCGGCCTGGTGGCCACCCCGGAGCTGGCGACGTTACGGGCCCGGTTGTCGGCCCTGGCCGACAACGCCGACCCGCTAATGCTGCAGCGCGCGTTCGCCGCCAGGATGCTGGCCGCGGACCCCGCCGCCGAGGCGGTGTACTTCGTCGACGACCACTTCGTGCCCTACGCCGGCGCCCAACCGGTCGCCAAGGGCTGGAACACCAAACGCCGCCACGCCCAACCCGGCCGCGACGACACCCTGGTCGTGGACGCCCGCGGCCGGGCCGTGGTCTTCGGCTCCGGTGAACCAACCGGGCTGGCGTCCAACCTGGGCGGGGTGCTGGCCCAGCTGCGGCAGGTCCTGGGCCCGGATGCCCCGATCCTGCTCGGCTTCGACCGGGGCGGGTCCTACCCGTCAGCGTTCACGACCTGCCGGGACGCGGGCGCGCACTGGGTCAGCTACCGGCGGGCCCCACTGGCCGCCACCACCGCCACCCCCGTACAGGCAACCATCACCCGCGGCGGCGAGCAGCAGGTCGTGTTGCTCGCCGACGAGATGGTGCAGATCAAGGGCTACGGCCCCGCCCGCCAGCTCACCCTGTACGAACACGATGCACCCGTGCTGCAGGTGTTGACCAGCGACACGACCGCCACCGGGGTAGGGCTGCTGTACTGGCTGCGGGCCCGGTGGCGGATCGAGAACATGTTCAAGTACGCCGCCGCGCACAACGGCATCGACGCGTTGGCCGACTACGGCATGGACATCGGCCCCGACACCCGTAAGGTCACCAACCCGGCCCGGACCGCCGCCCGCAAAAGGGTCGCCGACGCCCAGGAGGAACTCGCGACCGCCGAACGGGCACTGCCCCAGCTCCTGAACGGGCAGGGGACCCCGAAGCAGAAGAACGCCGCGCTACCGGGAGTACACCGACGGATCGACTCGGCCATCGCCGCAGCCGAAGGCGCCAAAACCGCGCTACGGCCCATCCCGGCGAAAGTCCTGGCAACCGACCTGGACCCCGACGCGAAACTAGCCCGCCCCCACATTGGGCGCCGCGGCCTACAAATGGTGCTGCGGCTGCTCGCATTCAACGCCGAAGCCTGGCTGGCCGAACACTTCAACGCCTACCTCGCCGACCCCAACGAGTACCGCGCCATCCTGCGAAGCCTGCTCCACCTCGGCGGCCACGTCGACTACACCACCAACGCGATCACCATCACCCTCGACCGGCCCGACAGCCCCCGAGTCGCCCGCGCCCTGCAACTGCTCACCGAAGAACTCAACGCCACCCCAACGGTTATGCCCACCGACTCCCGGCCACTGACCTACCAACTCGCCACGACCTGAATCTCAACGGTGCACGGGTCACTACTCACGGAGGTCTGAGCCTCGCGAACAGACGTACCCTGATTCGTACCCCCCGGGGCGTCAATCCGGGGGGAACGTGGCGACTGTGCGCGCATTTGCGCAGGTCAACGCACGTACCCCAACTCGTGAAAGATTCTTGCTGGAACCCCCCCTGTCGGCGGCTCGCTCCTATCGAGATGCAGCCCAGATAATCAACCAGACCGAGGTCGACGACGTCTGAGCGCATCGCGCGGTGAAGCATTCCGGCCCATGATGGGCTTTCGCAGTCCACAAGAGCCAGGCGGCTTGACCGGCTTCGAAAACCGATCCTGGTACCCGAACCCTTGTTTTGTCTCAGTGATTGAGGTGATGGCTACCCGTCGGTGCATGCGTAGGTGGCACCATCGGCTCCATGACCAGAGGTTCACCAACCCAGCCCAACCGCGCGTCGGCAGTGTCGCTCAATGCCTTCCTCGGGCCTTGGCCCGACCCAGTCGACCTCGAGGCGGACCTCCTCGAGCGGGTGGACTGCGGTAGCTACGTTCGCGAGAAGCTCAGCTACGCCGTGGCCGGCGACCAGCGCGCCTCTGCGTACGTCTGCATCCCCAAGGGTGTACAAGGTCCGCTACCTGCTGTGTTCTGCCACCACCAGCACGCTGGAAACTTCGGTCTGGGAAAGAGCGAAGTCGTTGGCCTGGCCGGTGATCCCGACCAGGCGTATGCGCGTGAGCTGGCCGAGCAGGGCTTCCTGACCATCGCACCTGACGCCATCGGCTTCGAGGAGCGGAACTGGAGCCCGGACGGCCGTTCCAACGTCTCCTGGTTCGAGCTGTCCACCCGCCTCGTCCAGGGTCGGACATTGCTGACAGTGTGTCTGCGCGAGGTCTCTGTGGCGCTGGACTACCTGGTGTCACGCGATGACGTGGACCCGACCAGGCTGGGGTTCATCGGCCACTCCTACGGCGGCCGGATGGCGCTGTGGGCTCCAGCATTCGACCCGCGCATCACCGCCTCCGTCTCGAACTGCGGGTGCATTCCCTACCGCCACTCGTACAGCCACAACACCGGGCTGCAGGCCGAGTTCGTGCTGCCGGGCTTCGCCGCCGCCCACGACGTCGAGGACGTTATCGCCTGCTTCGGCAGTTCGGCGTCGCTGCTCATCTCGGCAGGCACACGAGACAAGTGGAGCACGGGAGCCCAGGAGGTTTTCGACGGCGCACGCCGAGCACTGGGAGACAAGGTGGAGCTCGCGCTCTACGACACCACACATGCGTTCACGCCCGAGATGAGAGCCCGCGCATACGCCTTCCTACGGGCACGTTGCTGACAGCTCACCCATCAGCGAGACAAGACATTGGTGGTTTGTGGGCCTCCAGTTATCAACGGGAGTTGAACCGCCCGCATCTACGTCTTTGACGTTCTCGTTTGGGGAGCCCTGTCATCGTCGTTGCTCTGTTATCTACGGGGCTACTTCGACGAGATGGAATGACTTCAGTGGCGGACAGCCTGGCTATACGACCTCCTTGTGGAGCGCGCACATGGACGGTGATCGACGCGGATTATCGGACGGTGGGTCCGGTCGAGGAGTGGCTGGAGGCTCACCGACATCTGTGGTCTCCGAACACCGTGCGCGGCTATTCCACCTCTTTGGCGCAGTGGTGGACCTTCCTGGAGCAGCGCGGCGAGGAGGCCAGGTGGCAGGAAGTCGGTGTGCCGGCAGTGTCAGGTTTCTTGGGATGGCTGCGTAACGGCCGCGTGCTTGAGCATTCGCTGGTCGCGTCGCGGGAGGCGCCGTCGGCGGAGACGTTGGAGGCGCGGCTGGCTGCGTTGCTCTCTTTCTACCGTTGGCAGGGAGCCGTGTTCGGGGTTCCCGTCGCGGACCGGCTGATGCGTGGGAGAGCGCATCGGATGCAGGCGCGGGGCTTGCTAGCTCATCTGGACGCACGATCTGCACCGGGGCCGTCTTCGTTGGTACGAGTGCGCGGGACCCGCCGCCGGGGACGGCCACCGTTGCTTTTGCCACACGAGATCCAGGCCATCTTGGACGGATGTGCTGCCGTTGAGCCTGATTCGGGTGAGTGGGCAGGCAACCTGCGTGATCGATTGTTGTTCGCCTTGTTGGCTGAGAGCGGCATGCGGCTTGGTGAGCTGCTGGGTATGCGAGTCAACGATTTCGTGATGGGGCGAGGTGGCACGGCCTATGTCGAGGTCGTGCCCCGCCTGGACAACCCGAATGGTGCACGGGTGAAGATGATGCGTCCCCGACGGGTTTACGTCGGAAACGACGTCGAGCAGTTGTACGCCGACTACCTGACCCATATGGCTTGTCGCGCCGCTGAGTTCGGGATCGCGATCACGGCAGACTCACCGCTGCTGGTGAACCTACAGCGGCCACCGCTGTTCGCGGCACTGCGTGAGGGGACGGTCCGTGACAAGACCACCGCGCTGCGAAGAAAGGGAATCGGCCCGCCGGGTTGGACGCCCCACTGGTTCAGACACACCCACGCGACCGCACTGCTGCTGGCGGGAACCCCCGAGTGGGTGGTCTCTCGCCGGTTGGGCCACGCCCATGTACAGACCACGTTGGATCTTTATGGCTGGGTGCGCGAGGACGAAGCGTTGCGTGCTGCGGCGAACTGGAAGTCCTATGCGGCTGCCTGCGGGGTGGGCGATGAGCAGTGATCGACCCAGGTCTCTTCGTCCGGCAGGGGCCCTCGATCCCGTCCAGCATCTTTGGGCAGCGCTCCCACCGCTTTGGCGGGGTCCGGTGATTGGTCCCGGCATCGGGGACTGGGAGTCCATTACCCAGAACGGCGATCGCAACATCGACCTGAGGGGGCTGCCTGACCCGTTCCCCGCCGAGCTGGCCTGGATGGCGTATTGGCAGGCCCAGGACGGCACGAGATCCTCGGTTTTGGCGACCAACCAGCTGGCCAACATCTTGCGTAGGGCTCAGCGGGAGAACCACCCCTTTCCGGCCTCGACACTCGCCCTGGACTGGGAGGCAGCGTCGGCTCTTCAGCGCTGGTTCTACGCCAACCGCTGGGGTCGGTTGCCGAACAAGAGAAGCATCAGCAGGCTGCGCGTGGTGTTCAGCTTCGCGCGCCTGGCGCTGATCGCGCGCTGCCAGGACGGGCCCTGGTGGGCGTTGGACGACTGGCACCCACGCTGCGACCCGCGGATCCCGCTGTCGAAGTGTGAGCCACAGGCGAACTATGGATGCTCACCGAGCCTGATCACCCAGCCGTGGCTGCGGGAAGCCGTCAAGTGGCATCTGGGCACGATGTTGGAGGCAGGCATCCTGCGCTGGTGGACTGTCAGCCAGGAGAGGATGAGGTGCCTGTTCCGTTTCGATCGGTGGCTGTCGACCACGTTCGACGATCCGAAATCTGTCCTCGGCGACCCCGCGGCTGCGCCAGGACAGGCCGCCGCGTTCCGCAGGTGGGACGCTGACTCGGCCAAGCGCGCCGAGCGAGTGTGCGACGGTCGGCACCGAGCGACGGTGCATCCCCGCCTGATCAACGACGACTTGCGAGCGGTTGGCGAGTTGTTCGCCTTTATCGCGGCCAACCCCGTCGAGGCTCGCAACATCGTTGGGCCCTCACCGTGGCAGCAGGTCACCGAGGCCCATGCGGCCAGCTGGTTCCGTCAGGTCTCCCGCATCCCGCGCCAGCCAACGTTGAACGACCGCCACTACGTCGACGACCACGCCATGGGGCAGATCCCCGCCGCTCTACCTCTTCTTGGTCTTGGGCGTGACCAACAGCTGCAGATCACCCGCGGTGACGGAACGCAGGTGATTGCTGCCGGTTTCGACGACCCGCAGGCGATGCGCATGATCCTCCTGCAGGTCCTCACTGGCCGCCGCTCCAGCGAGATCCGCACCTGCGCGTTCGACTGCGTGTCCCCTGCGTCGGGCTCGACCATTGATGTCGCCGCCGGCGGCGAGGTCGCCCGCTTCCAGTACGCCCAAAGCAAGATCGACGCAGCGCCGGACACCATCCTTGTCGATCGTGAAGTCACCGCGGTGATCGAGGAACAGCAGCGGTGGATCCGCGAACAGTTCCCCGGCATCACGCCACGTTTCCTGTTCATGCAGCGCACCGGAAACCGTCGTGGCGACAAGCCTTACCCCTCAGGCACCTACACCGGGACCCTGCGGGAGTTCAGCAACATCGCCCAGATCACCGACAGCAAGGGCAGGTTGCTGCAGCTGAGCCACACACACCGGTTCCGGCACACCAAACTGACCCCACTGGCCGAGCTCGGCCTGCCCATCCACGTCCTGCAACGCTATGCCGGACACGCCACCCCGACCATGTCGATGCACTACGTCGCCCACCGGGAAGAACACGCCGAACAGGCGTTCCTGGCCACAGCGAAACTCAAAGCGGACGGCACGTCAGTGACGTTCTCTCGCGACGACCACGACAGCTTGCAACTGTTCGAGCGTGCCGACCGGTTCCTGCCCAACGGATGGTGCCTGCTGCCTCCGTTGCAGACCTGCGACAAGGGCAACGCCTGCCTGACCTGCTCGGTGTTCGTCACCGACCAGAGCCACCATTCCGCCCTGGCCCGGCAACTACAGGAAACCGAAGAGCTCATCAACCGGAACACCACAGCCTTCCAAGAACGTCACAACCAGCCGATGCCCGAGGACAACGTGTGGCTCAGCCACCGTCGAGCCGAACACGCAGCACTGAGGGCGCTGATAGGTGCCATGCAGGACAGCCCCGGCTGCGCGGTCAAAGGCGCCGGCTGCGGCAGTACCCCCACCGGGCCGGTTCACCTGCCCCTCGACCTCAACCGACACCGGAGGACCCAGCCATGACCGACATCCGCGAACAGCGCACCGCCGTCCTGGCTGCGGCCGCGAAAGCAAAATCTAAAGCCAAGACCAAGGCCGCTGAGGAAGGCATCCGCGCACTGGTCAAGCGCGGTGAACCAGTCAACTTCCAAAGCGTCCAACGTGAGGCCGGCGTCTCCCACGCCTTCCTCTACGGGAACCCTGAACTACGCGGACGTATCGAACATCTCCGCGCGAAGTCCCGTCCCATCTCGGCCCAGCCCACCGCTGAGGACTGCGAGAACACACTCGTGCTCACCTTGACCACTCAGATCAACCAGCTGAAGAAGCAGCACCGACACGAGGTCCAAGTGCTCAGGGCCGCCCTCGAAGAAGCCCATGGAGAAAACCTCGACCTACGACGAGAGCTCAACCGGCGCGGCGACTTTCACCGCAGCCACGCAACGACAGCTGCCACTACGTTGCATCAATCGCAAGAACGATCTGACCTGCACGAACACACCTGATAAGAGCCGAAACCGTCGATAACTCCAGGCATGAATGTGGGTCGATTGAGGGATCCAGGGCTGTAGCTCCCTCGTCCGGAAGGAGGTGTTCGATAGGTCCGAGCGAAGTGCCACGTCCAGGGCGAGGATGTGCCTTCCTCGATCATTGCCGACTTCGTCACCGCGTAGGAGGGGTCAACGTGCAGCGCGCGCAGCGCAGCGAGCACGAACGACGTTGACGCTGACCAGCGGTGACCCACGATCGGCAGCGAGGAAGGCCCTGGCGGGTCAGCACGCTCAACGCCGGGCGATCGGTGCTCAGCCGAACTGTCTAGACCCGTTAAAGAACCGGCGCCAAACGGGTACAGACCACAGTCCTTCCGCTCCAGCCCAGAACCTTTGCCTCAGAAGGAAAAACCCCAGCTCAAACCCGTTCGGTGACCCACATTCATGCCGGAAGACCCACATTTGTATTCTTTGTAGAGCGTTGACACCGGGGTCGTCTACCTCCCCGTTCCGGCGGCCCAACTACACACCGGGGTCGTGCGGGGCGCCCGGTGGTGGTGTGCCGCCGCGAAAGCCTCCGGCGGCCACCCACGACCAGCAGGCTGCCAGGCCGTCTTCCACACGATCGCACTGGGCCACGACCTTGGCGTCCCAGCGGTCCGCGTCGATGCCCTCGACGATGACCCCGAACCACTGGTCCACGTAGATGGCTCCGACGTTCGCGCCCATCGAGTGCAGGCTCATGCAGACCTCGCCCAGGAAGCTCTCCCGGGTGACAGGGTGCGGGTGGAAGTCGGCGGACCCTGCGGCGAGGCGGGCGATGACACGTTCCAGGGTGGCGTCGGCTTTGGCGAGCCGTTCGGGGTCGCAGGTGCAGATCATGCCGAGCTGGACGGGCACCGGGCCGTCGTCGGGCTGGTCGGTCATGGTGTCAAGTCTGCCACCGGGACACGGCGACGGCAGTCGTGCAGATTCCGCCCGCACGACCCAACCAGGAGGCACACTGTGCCCATGCCGAACGATTTCTGGTGGGTTGCCCTCGAGGCGGCAGTCGGCACGCTCGTGGCCGGGCTGTTGCTGGCGGTGGTCGGGCTCCTTGTGCGCCCGACCGAAGAAGTCGTTGAGCGCCTGTCGCGCGTGTCCGCGCGGCTGATGGCCTTCGCCGTGGGCATGGTTGCTTTGACGATGGTGTTCCTTGTTGCCGGCATTGTCCGCGAGAACGTCGTTCATGCTCTGCCAGGGCCGGACCGGCTGGGGTCGCTGTTGCTGTTGGGCTTATTCGTCAGCATCGCCATGTCGATGGTGCTGTATCTGCTCGCGGGCGTACTGGCGTTGTCGGCGCGGGTGCCTCGGGCGTTGTCGGCCATGGGCAGGGTGTGGCGTAGGTGGGAAGGCTGACGAGGGCCGTAAGGCAGGTCGGTTAGGCGAGCGCGCCGCCCGCCTAACCGACCTGCCACGGGCACCGGCCCGTCCGAGGGTCGGGGGACTACGACTCGGGACTCACTGCGGCGGGGCCTGCCCCGCTCGCTGTGTTGAGGTCAGCGATAGAGCCCACTGGTGCAGAAGGGCTCTATCCGGTCACCGAACTGCGAGCGGGCCATCGCAGCACTGAGACCGCTCGCGGGTGGGGTGCCCGCGACAGCTTCGCCTTGCGCCGGGGGCAAGGAGAGATCGATTGCGTCGCGCACGAGGGAGGCCTTTGACCGGTGCTCGACGGCCGCGCGTTCTTCCAGCTGGACATGTAGGTAGAGCGGTAGGTTCACCTGAAGCCAAATGTCGCCGGACTGGATCGCCGACGGCAGCGGGTTGGCTGGCCGGGCCAGGTAGCTGATCACGGCAAACCGCACGGCGTCGGCTACCCCGAAGCGTTGGATGCCAACCGCGGCCAGAACGCCCGGGACGGGCGCCTCCCGCAGCCTGGCGTGCTGGCGCTGGCTGATCTTTATCGAGAACACGTGATTCATTTCTTCGCCTTCCGTGCTCTGAGCAGCGCATCGGCGGCGGCCTGAGGTGTCTTGTACCAAAGCAGGGGGAACGAGCCCCGAAAACATGAATCTGCTGGTCAACGAGCCGACGCGGCGCCCAGCCCAACCGCTATGTCAGGACCCCTGAGGTCCAGGCCGTCGCAGCTGTCCAGCGGGTCAAAGGGCTCTACCGGCGCGGTGAGTGGGTCGGACCTCAGGCACCACAGCGCCAGGTCATGGGTCCGGCCTTGGACCGTGCGGACCCGGCAGTCCAGGACCCCGAAGGTCTGCGCGAGCCGGGGCGCGTTGCTGGCCCAGTCGGTCAACGTCTGACCGGGGAGCATCCGGACCCGGAGCACGTCGACACCCCCGGTGGAGGTGACCGACACGAGCCGGGGCAGGTACTGGACGCCCTCCACCCGCAGCGCCATCGCGGTGGTGACCATGGCGGGCTGCCACAGATACCGGTAGGTCGTCGCGGCCCGCCACGTTCCGCGGACCCGGCACAGGACCAGCCGGGTGAACGACGCGCGGTGCAGTCGCCACCATCCCGCGAGGAGCACCGCCAGGATGACCACCACGACCAGAACCGGAACCGGCCCGTGAGTCGTTGTGAACCGCGACGCCATCAGGACGGCCACGGCGCCGACAACCGCGAACGGGTGACGCAGCAGCCACCACCCGCCCGCAGCCATAGCCGCAGGCCAGAGGTTATCTGGCTTGCGGTGGGGGCGGGGCCAGGATCGGGGTCGAACCGCCGACCTTGTCGATCTTCTGGCAGGAGCATCGACTCTCACTTTGACATGCACGACGTGAGACTTGATCGAGCCGTGCGCGATGACGGCCGACGCGCCGATGACGTGCCACCTGGGGCGGGGCTCCTTAGGGGATCATCGCTGATGTGAGTAAGGGTCATGGGGTGGCACGTGGGTGGCTGGTCGTTACTGGCATGTCAATCGTCGCGGGATGCGCGTTGCTGACGTGGTCGTTGTGGGACCCTGGCCAGAACGGTGCGGCACAAGCAACCGTATTGGCGCTTCCGGTAGGTGTGCTCAGTCTGGCCGTCTCGATGGTGTCGGGGTGGCTGGCCTGGCGGGCACTGCAGCCGGTGACGGCGCCTGACCAGGTCGTGCGTGACCTGGCTCGTGCGGTCCGTGACGATCGGCAACGTTTCCTGGATCAGGCCCTCGGGGTGACCTGGCAGACCCGACCAGCACACGTCACGTTCACCGATCCGGGACTAGGCTCGGTGCCGGCCGCAATTGAGTCGCTGCTGTTGAACTGGCAGAACGTGGACGGTGGTGAGGCCGGGTCGATCGATGACGTAGCGGACTTGTACCTGCGTCAGCCCGGCGGCCGGCTGGTTGTCCTGGGGACGCCGGGTGCGGGAAAGACGGTCCTGCTGTCCCGCCTAGTGGTCGATCTTATTGACCGACTGGGCACTCTCCCGGCTGATGATCTACCGGTAGAGGTGAAGGTCCCCGTGTGGTTGAGCCTGCCCGCGTGCGATCTTGGCGACGTGCAGGGTGTGTCCAGTGACAGGCTCGCCGAGCGCCTCAAGGCGTGGATCAGTGCCAGGCTGGTCGAGGACTACGATCTGCCTCCCGCTGCAGCGGCAGCCCTGGTCGACGGGCACCGGCTTCTTCCGGTGCTGGACGGCCTTGACGAGATGGACCCTGTACCGACCACGGATGGCTCAGCTCGGACAACCCGGCTCAGGGCGTTGGCGGTGCTGCGGGCCTTGAATGCGTCCCGGATCCCGGTGGTGCTGGCCTGTCGGCACCTGGACTACCGCACTATCAGCCAAACCCCAGGCCAGCCCGCGGGGAGCCCCCCGGTACTGACCGACGCCCGGCACGTGATGCTGCAGCCGTTGCAGGCCAAGGACATCATCGGCTACCTCACGGACCGGTTCCACGGTCCGGACGGACGATTACGCGCCCGTTGGCAGCCGCTTGCGGACGCCCTGGCCCAAGGCGAGCCGCTGATGCAGGTTCTGGCCAACCCCTGGCAGCTGTTCCTGGCCGTGACTACTTACACCCAAGAGAACAGCGACCCCGGCGACCTGTTGACAATGACACCTGACCAGGCCGAAGCCCACCTCCTGGCTAACTTGATCACTGCCGTGGTCGAACACAATGACACGGCTGTCGCCAGGGGCTGGACCGCTGGCGATGTCCAGCGGTGGTTGACCACAATCGCCGATCACCAACACCGCACCTCGATCGAACGGGGAATGTCACTTACCGAAATCCGAGTACCCGAGCTGTGGCTCATCTGCGGCCGCCGCTACCCACGGTGGATACCCGCCCTCATCCCGGCCGCAGGATGCCTCGTGTTTGCTGGGCTGACATGGACGACAGGAGACCTTATCTACCGCGTATTCTCGGCCGCACTGCTTACCTTCGGCGGCGTCGGGTTCTATTTTGCGTTCGATGCGGCCACACCACTGAATCGACTCGACTGGTCTGTCGTGCATACATCGCGCGGCCGGCGAAGCATTCGCAACCATCTGGCGGCCGGGGTGGCGGCCGGGGTGGCAATCGGGGTGGTGGCCGGGGTGGCAATCGGGGTGGCAATCGGGGTGGCAATCGGGGTGGTGGTCGGGCTGGTGAGCGGGCTGGTGAGCGGGCTGGTGATCGGGCTTTTATTTGTAATCGTGTACGGGTTGGAGAGGGACGTCGACACCGCGCCCTCACCTGGCATCCTCGTCCGCCAATGCGTGAGCTACAGCCTCACGTACGGGCTGGTGAGCGGGCTGGTGGGCGAGCTGGGGTTCGGGCTGGCGTTCGGGCTGGTGGGCGGGCTGGGGTACGGGGTGGCGTTCGGGCTGGGGTACGGTCTGGCATTCGGGAACGGCAACGTCTGGTTGCGTTACGCCATCGGCGTCCGCTCTGCCGCTCGCCAGGACATGGTCCCTCGTCACGTCGCCCGATTCCTTGATTGGGCGCTGAATGCTGGACTCATGCGTATGGCCGGCAACACCATCCAGTTTCGACACCGCCAACTACAAGACTGGCTCACCGATCCGACCGGGCCACACATCAAATGAGCTCTCAGACGCTCGGATCCACCGCAGTACAACGGGGAGCTACTGCAGCGACCACATGAATCAGCGCTAGAGCGCGGTGCCCCTCGTGTCGCGATCCCACGCAGCGATGCTCCGCGACGGCGCTCCCGGTTGTTTCAAGCAGGCGGTGCATAGGGGCACGGCACGCCCCCCGGTGCAACCCATCATCGTGCGACCCGGGCGGGTTAACGCCACCCGCCAGTCGACTGTCCCAGCATTGCGGCATCCGAGGACGGCGACGGGGTCGCTCTTTGGCCATCCGTAGGCTCTCCCACGGCGGCTCTCACCTGCCCAATGCCCCTTGGCGACAACGACGCCCGTGGTTCCGGACGAGGAGGCCGCAGGCTGATGGCGAATAGCTTCTGCCCGTGCCACTGCCGTGCCAGTAGCACGGTCCAATGATGGGTACACCAGTCCACTCAGGGACCTCGGTCCGACCAGGGTGGAGACGCACACGCTTGGTGGTCGGCGATTTGCAAGCAGGAGGTCCGGGGTTCGATTCCCCGTGTCTCCACCCAGGTCAGAGGCCCTTTCCGCTCGACGGGAGGGGCCTCTTTCATGCCCGTACTCCAGCAAAGTACGGCAACGGGGTTCACAGGACCTCCTCTCCGAACTGGTTGCCGAGGCGTTTGAGCGCTTCCTTGGTCGAGGTCGAGGACACCTGGCTGTAGATGTCCATCGTCACGGCGATCTTGCTGTGCCGCAGGATGGTCATAGCTACGCGCGGGTGGACGTCCAGGGCAACCAGCAGCGACGCGCACGTCCGCCGAGTTGCATGCACGGGTATGACGGGGACTTCAGCCTTGGCCGCCCGGGCCTGGAAGAAGCGTTGGAAGTTCCGAGGGTCGATCGGCGTGCCGTACCGGGTCGTGAGGACCAGGCCCGACCCCATCCAGGCCTCGCCTGCCGCCAACCGAGAGCGCGCCTCGGTCACCTTGCGCAAGTCGAGAGCTCGAGCGCAGATGTCGGGTAGCGGTAGTGGGGCTTCCGACGACAACGTCTTCGTCGGCCTTCGCCGGAGTTCGCCCTTGATCCTCTGTAGCTGCCACGCGATGTGCGCCTCCCCTGACGCGAGGTCGATGTCGTCCCACCCAAGTCCGAGCAGCTCGCCGCGACGCAAACCCAGGATGAGCATGAGGACGTAGCCGGCGTACAGCGGGTCGTCGTCGCGACGCGCGGACTCGAGGAACAACCGAGCCTCGGGGACACTCCAGATGGTGCGCTTCTTCGTTCGAGGAACGGGGACTCGAACCAGACCAGCGACGTTGCGGGTGACCAGCTCGTCTCTCATGGCGGCGCTGAGTGCGCTGCGGAGCACGGTCCAGGCCTGGTGAACGGTCCACTCGGATCCCACCTGATGGCAGCACTTGCTGGCGGCGCAGCATCTTGGCTCGGCTCGGGCAGCATCCTTGCCCTGCGCGCAGCACTGGCACCGAACACGAAGCTCGTTGAGCCAGGTCTGGACGTCCCGCACGCTCAGTTTGTCCAGCCGCTTGCGGCCGAGATCCGGCACGACGTAGAGCCGGGTGAACAAGTCGTAGTTGGTCGAGGTGGTTGGAGCCAGGTTAGGCACCACCACCTCTCGCAACCATCGCGCCATGAAATCGGCGAGAGTGGGCGAGCGGGGGGCGACAGGACCGCGGCGCGCGAGCTCATGGAGAGCGAGCCATTTCTGGTGAACCTGCTCTCGCGTCTTCCCGTAGACGACCTTGCGTTGCCGGCGACCCTCAGGTGTGGTGATCCACACGTGTGCGGCGAAGCCGCTTCTGTAGGGATAGATGGATCCCTCCCCGTTGTGCCGCCTCGTCATGCCGGGCCCTGATCGGATTCCGTGACCCTGAGAGCCACGTACTCGTCGACCCACTGCGGCAGAATCCGGCGTTGTCTGCCGTCCTTCACTGAGCGCAGATCTCCGTGGATGATCGCCATGCGGACCTTGGTCTCGCCGAACCCGAGCATCTCCGCGACTTCGGCGACTGAGAACCACTTCTTCGTCATCGCTCCTCCAAGGCTTGCTGCGCGCGGACTGGGTTGACTTGGTTCGCATCGGCGCGTCGTCCGCCCGGGCTCTTGCGGCGGGAAGGCTGGGCTCTTCCAGTCTTCTCGTCATGGCACACCCGGGAGCGGCATATCCCTGCCCTGTGGACAACGTCGACGCAGTCGACGGTGACCGACCCCCGAGGATCCAGTTCGCTGCGCTCGGGCCACTGCCCGATCGACTGCTGACCCATCACGTGACCCTTCGTGGTTCCGAACCGTTGCACCTCCCTAAGGCGGAACGACCCTTGCCGGCGGTCACCGACGGCCAAAACTTTCTGTCCGGTCCGGTTGAACCCTGCAAGCGACCGTCCAGCGGTCTTGGGCTCAGCAACGTAGGTCCCCACGGTTCGACTCGATCCGTCCAGACGTTGATCGCCATCTTGAATGAGTTGAGTCATGACCGAGTTGGCCGCGGTGGCCATCGCGACCCGGGTTCCCTGCCTACCCGATCTTTGTCGGGCACTCGCCTGTACGAACCGCCTCCGCTTCATCTGCCCATGGGTCAGGACGAAGAAAGCCGTCCCGCTTGTCCGCGCTGTACCGGCGACCTTCCGGGAAATGCCGAGATGAGTACGTGGGCTTGGTCGACCCGTCAGAGATTGATGGTCGGCTCGTCAGCGGCAGTTCGCAGCTCTCCCACGACGGCTGTGACGAGTGCGCGTGCCTCTGCACCAGCATCTCGAGAGGGTATGCCGCATCGCTGCTCTTCCAGCGCTCGTGCGATGAGCGCCTGGTGCTGCGGCAGCCGCGCGATTCCCGAGGCGCCGCCTGCCACCTTGGACACGATGAGGCCATCCTCCAGATAGGCCAACGCTCGACAGGCGTTGAGGACGGCGTACGTCTCCGGCGCCTGGCCAAGAGCCACTCAAGCTCGGAGGCGAGGTAAGCCAGGACGCTGTGGCGGGCCGGGTCGCCGAACAGATCAGCAGCGTCTGGCCCTCGGACAGCAACACCCGCCGCCCTCGTCACAGCGATGTGCATCAACAGGTCGGGGTCCCCCGCGCCGTCATCGAAAACGACCCGCGGCGATGAGCGCGGATCGCAGGGCACGGCGACGTGCAGTAGAAAGTTCCAAGGCGCTCTCGGGTCACGGGCGAGCTTGCGGTCGATCACCGAGAGCTCGATGCCGGAGGCAGGGCCAGATCGGGCGAGTCCACTGATCTGCTCCCCGAAGGTCACCAGCGAGCCACGGGTTGCCGGGCCGTCAGTGACGACCAAGATGTCGAGATCGCTGACGTGGGCCAGCCATCCGCCGAGCGCAGCCGAGCCGTGCAGGTACACGCCGACCAGGGCAGGCCCCAGGCACACCTCGGCGCAGGTGGCCACGGCGTGGGCGGACGCCAACCACTCCGGGGCCTGGGGCGCGGCATATGGATCCTGCGCAGGGCCATCAAACACGTTCACTCCAGCATTCTCCCCGCGCACCCGTCCTCACATGCTTGAATTCGGGGTGGTTACGCGCGCTCAGCTCTTGCCTCTGAGCGCGGCGCAGGCTCAGAGTTCTCAAAGAGTCATCGGGTCAAGGCGTCGGGCGTACCTCAACTCGGGCAGGTCGCCGGCGGATGACGTGGCGCGCTCGCCGGTCGCAGTGAAGCCGGCGTTTTCGTAGAACTTGATGGCGCGCGCGTTGCCCACCAGGACCCACAAACAGGCGTGTCTGTAGTTATGGGCTCGGAGATCGCCCAATGCGGCCTGCATGAGCGCCCGTCCCACGCCGACACCCCACACGCTCGGGTCGGCGTACAGCCCAAACACCTCCCCGACGTCTTGGGAACGTCTGTGGTGTGTTCGTTCCCCGACACCGGTGAAACCCACGACGACGCTGTCGAGCACGGCAACATGGTGGCGGCTGACGCCGGATGTCGACGCACGCTGCGCCCAAGCGCGGATCGAGGACTCATCAGCCATGGCGTCCAGGTAGCTGCGCGGGACGAGCCCTTCATAGGCGACCCGCCAGGAACGCGCCCGCACTCGTGCCGCCGCGATGAAGTCATCGCCACCGGCAGCTCGCACATGCAACGTCGACGCGGACACGCGACCATCCTGCCCGATGATCCAGCTTCAGCGTCATGAACGTGATCGACCGCGATTACATCCGTCGACGGCCTTGATCCACACCTTGACGCTCACGCCGACCAAAGTCCGGACGTCGAAGTTCGTAGGGACATGACAGCCCCACAACCAACGCACCCCCAAGAAAACGCCGAAATCCATGTGGCACACACCTCTTGCATTCTCGGCCTGATAAAGTCGTTGGCACGAAACAACTAGGCGGGGGTGCGCGCATGAACAACGACGGCAAGAGCACCACGACCGACGCCATCGCGGCCACCAACGACGGACGGACCCGGTCGCCGCGGCGCCCGGGACAGACCCTGGGGTGCGGCTGGTGCGGGTCACCGATCCTGCTCCCGGCGCGTGGGCGGACCCCGAAGTGGTGCTCGTCCTCGTGTCGCCACCGGGCTTGGGAGCTCACCCGCGCGGCCGCGTCAGGGCACGCGGCCGTCCGGGTCGTCGACCGGGTTGTCGAGGTCGACCGGCTCGTCACCGTTGTGCAGGAAGTCCCCGTGGCCACCGTCCCCCAGGGCGCGGCGTGGCCCGCGGCGCTAGCCCAGCTCGCCATCGCGCTGGATAGCGGGCGTGTGTATGACCGGGACCTGCCGGCCCTGGCCCAGGCCCTTGCCGGCGTTGCCGACGCACTCGAACGGAGGCCCGGATGGCGACGGCGACCACGCTGACGACGTGCTCCGAGCCAGACCACTGGTTACGGGCCTGCGACGGAATAGGGGGCTGTCACCGAGCAGCGACACGGGGACAGTCAACTGGCCGGGCCCGGAGGTGCCAGGAGATGTCACCTCGTCTGTGCCCAAGTTGGTCGCCAGTCGGGCACTACATGCCGGAGGATCTGGGATCTCCTCCGGCACGGTCAGCAGGTACTAATACAGGGCGGCACTGCCTCAGAGTGGTGGAGCCGCCTCTGTATGTAAGGGCAGAAGGCTGCAGACACGGAGTCCTGCCCATGCCCCAGAATCATCGCGGCCACTAGGTTTGCTCTCAGCGCACGTGGTGGCGCCGCGACAGGCTGCCACGGCGCCCGACGCCTGAAGGACGGTCAATCTATGGGCCTGCTGCCTGCCCGCAAGTCACTCCAACACGGCATCGCCGCTGCCACTTGGTCGATAACCAAGACAAAGGCGGTGGTCTTGTAGTGGCCATCAAGAAGTCGGACCTGTACAGCTCGCTCTGGGCCAGTTGTGACGAACTGCGGGGCGGCATGGACGCCTCGCAATACAAGGACTACATCCTGACTCTTTTGTTCGTGAAGTACGTGACGGACAAGGCAACTGACCCCCACAGCCTGATCGACGTGCCGGTCGGTGGCTCGTTCGACGACATGGTTGCGCTCAAGGGTGACCCGGAGATCGGCGACAAGATCAACAAGATCATCGGCAGACTGGCCGAGGCCAACGATCTGGAGAAGGTCATCGACCAGGCCGACTTCAATGAGGAAACGAAGCTCGGCCAGGGCAAAGAGATGCAGGATCGGCTCTCTAAACTGGTGACGATCTTCGCTGACCTGGACTTCCGCGGCTCACGGGCCGAGGGCGACGACTTGCTCGGCGACGCCTACGAGTATCTGATGCGACACTTCGCCACGGAGTCTGGCAAGTCCAAAGGACAGTTCTACACGCCGGCAGAGGTCTCGCGGGTCATGGCCAAGGTGATTGGCATCGGCCCTTACACGAGTCAGGACGACACGGTCTACGACCCCACTTGCGGGTCCGGTTCCTTGCTGCTCAAGGTGGCCGATGAAGCGCCGCGCGGCATCACCATCTACGGCCAAGAGAAGGACAACGCCAACTGGGCGCTGTCGAAGATGAACATGATCCTCCACGGCAACACGGAGGCGGAGATCAAAGCGGGTGACACGATCACCAGTCCCCAATTCACCAAAGGCAGCGAGCTGCGTACCTTCGACTTCGCTGTGGCTAACCCACCGTTCTCGGTCAAGTCGTGGAGTAACGGCCTGCAACAGGAATACGGCCGTTTCGAGTTCGGCAAGCCCCCGGAGAAGAACGGCGACTATGCCTTCTTACTGCACGTCTTAAAGTCGCTCAAGAGCACCGGCAAGGGAGCCGTCATCCTCCCGCACGGCGTCCTGTTCCGCGGTAATGCCGAGGCCGTCATCCGCAAGGAGCTCCTGCGACGGGGCTACATAAAGGGCATCATCGGCCTGCCCGCAAACCTCTTCTATGGCACGGGTATCCCCGCCTGCATCGTGCTCCTGGACAAGGAGAACGCTCAGGCACGCACCGGTATTTTCATGGTCGACGCCTCCAAAGGCTTCATCAAGGACGGGCCGAAGAATCGCCTCCGCTCCCAAGATATCCACAAGATTGTTGACGTCTTCAACAAGCAGACCGCGATCGAGCGCTACTCGCGAATGGTGCCTTTGGCTGAGATCGCTGACCCGAAGAACGACTACAACCTCAACATCCCGCGCTACATCGACTCATCCGAGCCCGAGGACATCCAGGACCTCGCTGCCCACCTGCATGGCGGCATCCCTGACCGTGACCTCGAAGCGCTCAGTCGATACTGGGACGCTTTCCCGAGTCTGCGGGACAGTCTCTTCAACCCGAACCGACCTGGTTACAGCGACTTGGTCGTCGACGTGCCTGAAGTCCAGCAGATGATCCTGAACTCACAAGAGTTCAAAGACTTCGCCAACGCCGTTCGCGAGACGGTCGACGGGTGGTTCACAGTTCACCGGGCGATCCTGCAGGCTCTGAACGAGCAAACGCTTCCGCAGGAGTTGATCAGCAGGATCAGCGACGACGTACTCGCGCGGTTCAAGCCCACGCCGCTCCTCGACGAGTATGACGTCTACGAACAGGTCATGACCTACTGGCGCGGTGTCATGCACGACGACGTGTTCCTCATCATGTATGACGGGTGGATGGGTGCTGCACAGCCTCGGGCAGCCCGCATCTTGGGCTACGACAAGAACAAGAAACCACAGTTCGAGGACGCAGATATCCAGTTTGGAACCGGTGTTACCGCTGAGCGCTACGTCATGGACTTGATTCCGCCTGGACTTGTGACCTCTCGATTCTTCGCTGTTGAACAGGCGAAGGTCGACCATCTGAAATCGACCGCAGCGGAAGCCACTCGCGTGCTTGAGGAGTATGTCCAGGAACACGCGGTGGAGGACGGACTCCTCTGGGACGCCGTTGATGACAAGGGCAAAGTCACTCCGAAGTCCACGGCCGCGTGCCTGAAGGAGGCTAAGCAAGAAAGTGACATTGAAGTCTCGGCCGCTGTCGCGGTGGCCGTTGGAATGCTGAAACGCGAAGCCGCTACCAAGAAGTCAGTGAAGGAGGCTCAGTATGCCCTCGATCTCGTCACACTCCAGAAGTACGGCGAGTTGACTGAGCCTGAGATCAAGCAACTCGTGCTCGACGACAAGTGGCACGCCACCATCAGTACGCGCGTATCGGGCGAGGTCAACTCGCTGACGCTCGCGCTGGTCGCTCGCATCCAAATACTTGGCCAGCGGTACGGCCAGACGCTCCAGGAGCTCGATGCCGAGATCGCGCGGCTCGACAGTCGAGTTGATACCCACCTTGCCGACATGGGCATCAAATGACCGGGACCTTGACACTTGTGCCACTCAGTTCGGTTACGGCGTGGATGTCTGGAGGAACGCCGGACCGCTCGATCGCTGAATATTGGGTTGGATCGATCCCATGGATCAGCGCAGCTTCGCTCAAGGGCGTTAACGTCTGCGATTCAAATCAGCGAGTTACCTCCGAGGCTGTCTTAGCGGGTAGCAAGATGGCACCCGTTGGAGCAACGCTGATCTTGGTGCGAGGAATGGCTCTCCATCGCGAGGTCCGCGCGGGAATCGCGATGCGGCCCGTTAGTTTCAATCAAGATGTCAAAGCGTTGATTCCATCACGATCGATTGTTCCACGATATCTAACCTACTCGATTCACGCACGACGATCACAGATCTTGAGTCTTGTAACTTCCGCGGGAAGCGGAACTGGCGTGCTGGAGACTGGCGCACTGAAACGACTAGAGATCTGGCTCCCTGATCCGACTGAACAGGCCACTCTCGTGGAGATATTTGACGATCTTGAGGCGCAAGTCAGTGTGCTAGAGCGCTTGATCATCAAGACGCAGGCGATCAGGCAGGGAATCATGCAGCAGCTCCTCACCGGCAGGACCCGGCTCCCAGGCTTCGCCAAGCCACGGAGCGAGGTTCGACTCGGAGACCACGTGGTGTACATCAAAACCGTCGCCCTGTCTCGTGCACAACTCGATAGCGACTCGCCTATGCGCTACCTCCATTACGGGGACATCCACACCAGTTCAGATGTGGTACTCAGAGCTGCTGAGACGCCGATGCCCCGGGCTTCTTCTGCGCTCGTCGGATCCGCAGGGCGTCTCCAGGTGGGCGATGTCATCTTTGCTGATGCCTCTGAAGACCTCGCAGGGGTTGGCAAGTCCGTCGAAATTATCTCCGTCCCGAACGATGGCGTCATCCCCGGACTCCACACGATTGCCGCCCGATTCAACAAGGGCGTGCTTGCAGATGGCTTCAAGGCGTATCTGCAGTTCATCCCGGAGTTCCGCAATGCCTTGGTCCGTCTAGCTGCGGGGACCAAGGTCCTGGCGACGACACGTTCCTACATCTCGAGCATCGCTCTGGAACTTCCCGAGGTGGACGAACAGGTCGCGATCACACAAGCACTCCGTGACTCCGACGATGAAATCCGTGCCTATCGCCACCGCCTCACCAAGGCTATGGCCATCAAACAGGGCATGATGCAAGAGCTCCTGACGGGGCACACTCGCCTCCCGGTTGAGAAGGGCGCGCAGCATGAGCAACGTCGGACAGATTGAGCGCAAAACCCAGGATCGGGTCGTCGCGCTTTTCCGTGACTCGCTGGGCTACGAGTACAAGGGCAACTGGGAGAAACGCGAGGGCAACTCCAACCTCGAGGTGGAGTTGCTTGCGCAAAACCTCCGCGCCCGCGGCTACGACGACCTGTTGATCAACAAGGCGATCGACAAGCTCAAGAGCGACGCTTCGCTTGGCGGTGGCCGTGGCCTGTACGAGGCGAACCGGGACGTTTATAGCCTGCTGCGCTACGGCGTCAAGGTGAAGCCTGGCATTGGTGAACAAACTGAGACGGTCTGGCTCATCGACTGGGCGCATCCGGAGGCCAACCACTTCATCCTCGCAGAGGAAGTCACAGTTCTCGGCGAGCACGCCAAGCGGCCCGACGTGGTGCTCTACGTCAACGGCATCGCCTTGGTCACGCTCGAACTCAAACGCTCGAAGGTCGCCGTCTCCGAGGGGATCCGACAGACCATTGGCAACCAGAAGCCGGAGTTCATCCGTCCCTTCTTTACGACGGTCCAGCTCGTCATGGCCGGCAACGACGTTGAAGGGCTTCGCTACGGGGTCATCGACACCGCTGAGAAGTACTGGCTGTCGTGGCGTGAGCCGTCTGAAATCGCCGACTCCCTCGATCGGGCTCTTTCGCAGACATGCTCCAAAGACCGTCTGCTGGAGCGGATCCACGACTTCATGGTGTTCGACGCAGGCGTGAAAAAGACCTGCCGTCACAACCAGTACTTCGGTGTGAAGGCTGCCCAGGCGCGCATTGCCAAGCGCGAGGGCGGCATCATTTGGCACACGCAGGGCTCGGGCAAGTCGCTGACAATGGTGTGGCTGGCCAAATGGCTCCGTGAACACCAGGCCGACGCCAGGGTCGTACTGATCACCGACCGCACCGATCTCGACGACCAGATCGAGGGCGTGTTCAACGGCGTCGATGAGTCGATCTACCGGACCAAGAGCGGGATCGACATGCTCGCCACCCTCAGCAAGTCCGACGAGTGGCTTATCTGCTCACTCGTCCACAAGTTCCGAAGCTCGGACGATGAGGCAGCCCGCGATGAGGCCGAGGGCGACTTCATCAAAGAACTGAGGGCCAACGTCCCCAAAGACTTCCGTGCGAAGGGCAACATCTTCGTCTTTGTCGACGAGGCCCACCGCACTCAGTCCGGCAAGATGCACAAAGCCATGAAAGAACTGCTGCCTGGCGCGATGTTCATCGGCTTCACGGGCACGCCGCTGCTCAAAGCAGACAAGACCACCAGCATCGAGACATTCGGCAGCTTCATCCACACGTACAAGTTCGACGAAGCCGTAGAAGACGGCGTCGTGCTCGACCTGCGATACGAAGCCCGCAACATCGACCAGGACCTCACGTCCCCCGACAAGATCGACAAGTGGTTCGAGGCCAAAACCAAGGGCATGACCGACCTATCCCGGGCAGAACTGAAGAAGCGCTGGGGCACCATGCAGAAGGTGGTCAGCGCCGAGCCGCGAGCCCGGCAGATCGTCGACGACATCCTGCTGGACATGGAAACGAAGCCTCGATTGATGGACCAGCGCGGCAACGCAATGCTCGTCGGCTCCGGCATCTATCAGGCCTGCAAGTTTTACGAACTGTTCGCGCAGGCCGGGTTCAAAGGCAAGTGCGCTATCGTCACCAGTTACGCCCCGCAGGTCGGCGACATCACCAAAGAAGACTCCGGTGATGGAGCGACGGAGAAACTGCGCCAGTACGACATCTACCGACAGATGTTGGCCGAACACTTCAACGAACCGGCAGACCAGGCGATGACGAAGGTTGAGCAGTTCGAGAAGGACGTCAAAAGGCGTTTCGTGAAGCACCCCGGGCAGATGCGCCTCCTCATAGTTGTTGACAAGCTCCTGACCGGCTTTGACGCCCCAAGCGCCACCTACCTCTACATCGACAAGAAGATGCAGGACCACGGCCTGTTCCAGGCCATCTGCAGAGTCAACCGCCTCGACGGCGAGGACAAGGACTACGGCTACATCGTTGACTACCGTGACCTGTTCAACTCTCTGGAGACGGCGATCACCGACTACACCAGCGGGGCGCTGGACGGGTACGAGACGAAGGACATCAAGGGGTTGCTGTCGAACCGGATCGACAAGGCCCGCGAAGACCTCGACGACGCCTTGGAAACCATCCGCGCCCTGTGTGAGCCGGTCGAGCCGCCCAAGAACACGTTGCAGTATCAGCACTACTTCTGCGCCATGGAGCAGGGCAGCGGCGAGCAGCTCAAGGCGAACGAGCCAAAGCGGGTGAAGCTCTATAAGGCCGTGGCAATCGTCGGCCGCGCCTTTGCCAACCTCGCCAACGAGATGACCGCCGCGGGCTACAACGACCTCGAGGCGGCAGCCATCAAGGCAGAGATCGCGCACTTCGCCAGCGTCCGTGATGAGGTGAAGCTCGGCGCCGGCGAGGATGTCGACTTCAAGCAGCACGAGGCCGGCATGCGCCACCTGCTCGACACCTACATCAGCGCCAAGCCGTCCGAGGTCGTCGCCGACTTCAAGGACACTGGACTCATCCAGCTCATCGTGAAGATGGGTGCGGGGGCGATCAAGAAGCTGCCTGATGGGATCAAGAAGGACCGCGAGGCCGTGTCTGAGACGATCACCAACAACATGCGCAAGTTGATCATCGACGAGCACGCGATGAACCCGAAGTACTTCGACAAGATGTCCCAGCTGCTGGACGCCATCCTTGACGAGCGCCGCCAGGGTGCGTTGAAGTACAAGGAGTACCTCGCCAAGCTCCTCGAACTGGCCGCCAAACTCGGCAAGGGCGAATCCGACACTGCGTACACCGAGTGGGCCGACAACGGAGCTCGACGGGCGCTGGTGGACTTCTTCTTCCCTGAAACCGAACTAGCCGTTGAGGTCGACACGACCATCCGGCACACCAAGCCGGATTCCTGGATCGGCAACCGGATCAAGGAGAAGAAGGTCAAGCTTGCCCTGGCGGAAACGCTGCCCTCTGACTTCAACCGGCTCGATGAGCTCTTTGACCTTGTGAAGGCACGCCGTGAATACCACTAGCGCGTACATGACTGTCCGTGGCATCGACATCGACGTCATCTACAAGGACATCAAGAACCTGCACATCGGTGTCTACCCACCGCTCGGCCGCGTCCGTGTCGCGGCGCCCGTGCGCCTGGACGATGATCGCGTGCGGCTGGCCGTTATCCAACGCCTGCCGTGGATCAGGAAGCAGCGTGCGCAACTGCGCTCGGCTGAGCGACAGACCAAGCGCGAGATGATCACCGGAGAGTCCCACTACGTCTGGGGCATCCGGCACCGCCTCAAGGTGGTTGAGCGTCCAGGCCGTGCCCACGTTGAGATCGATGGTGAGCGACTGCTGTTGTACGTACCCAGTGGAACCGACAACGAGGCTCGGTTGGCGATCCTGCAGCAGTGGGAACGCGCGCAGCTCCGCAACCGGATCCCAGGGTTCATCGAAAAGTGGGAGCCCGTCGTCGCCCGAGCTGTTCCCAAGTGGAGTATCCGGCGTATGAAGACCAAGTGGGGCTCCTGTAACCGCGAGAGCGGCCATGTCTGGTTCAACCTAGAACTCGCAAAGAAGCACCCCGATTGCCTCGAATACATCGTCGTGCACGAGATGACCCACCTGCTCGAACGCAACCACGGGGAGAGATTCATGGCCCTGATGGACCAGTTCATGCCCGACTGGCGTGTACGCCGTGACAGCCTCAACAAGGCGCCCCTGGCCCACGAAGACTGGACGCAGACTGGGTAACAGGTGCCACCGGTGCGGGTAGATCGATGATCATTTTCGGCAAAGCAGTGAGATTTTCGGCCAACTAACGACAGGGCGAGATAACGATGGATTCGCGGACTATGACCCTCGCTGGCGTACTCACACGTGAGGTCCGATACACGGTCCCCCTGTTCCAGAGAAAGTACGTATGGAAGCGTGACAAGAACTTGTGGCCGCTCTGGACCGATGTCGTAGAAACCGCCAGCCGGCTGATGGACGATCGGGCGCTTAACCTCACCTCCACCAGGCCCCACTTTCTAGGCGCACTGGTGCACGAGGGCTTGCCACCAAAGACGGGTCAGATGCCCGAACATCGCCTCATCGACGGGCAGCAACGCATGACCACTCTGCAACTGCTTCTCTCCGCGGTGCGAACGATCGCGTCCAGCCTCGGACTGGCGACCCAGACCAGCCGAATCGGTCGTCTGGTGGACAACCCTGACGACGCGGTACAGGAAGGCTTCGAACGCTACAAGGTCTGGCCGACAAACGCCGACCGAGATGCCTTCGTCGCAGCCATGAGCGACGCGCCAGACGAGACACTTATTGGCACGGCGTACGCATTTTTCAAGGCGCGCGCTACGGACTTCATTGAGACCGGCTCCGGGGGCACAGGCCGGGGCCCAGAGGTCGAAAATGATTGGTCAGGCCCCGTTGTGGGCGAAGTGGCCGAGCAAGCGACACCGGAGCGGAGGCTTGACGCGCTGATCGACACGCTGCGCGACTTGATCCGCGTCGTCGTCATCGAACTGGACGGGACAGAAGACGACTCACAAGTCATCTTCGAGACACTAAACGCAACTGGGACAGTCCTACTGCCCTCAGATCTCGTGAAGAACCATCTCTTCAGCCGCGCTCAGATCGCCGGCCTAGATGTCGGAAAGCTGAACGACAAGTACTGGTCGCCGCTGGACGACAAATGGTTCGCCATCGAGGAGTCTGTTGGACGCACCAAACGAACCCGGCTAGACCTTGCCATCAACTTCTGGACAGCGATGGCGAATGCCAGAGGCTCCGACGTCAGCCACACGTACATGTTCGAGATTTTTCGCGAGGTCGCAAGATTTCGCTCGGGCCCAATGGGACACCCCGACAAAGCGAGCGTGGAACAGCTCTTCTCAGATGTCAGCCACCACGCATGCGTGTACCGAAAGCTGCGGACAGCTCCATACGACTCTGTCGAGGGTCGCTTCATGACGCGCCTGGCCGACCTCGACACGAGCACGCCAATGCCTCTTGTTCTGTGGCTTGCGGGTCAACTTGGCGACGCCGTCGCACGCCCGCAGTTCGAGAGGGCGCTCAGCGCGATCGAATCGTACCTAGTGCGGCGCGCTGCTTGTGGCATGACAGCGAAGAACTACAACCGCGTATTTGCACAGGTGCTCGAGCAAGTCAAGAAGTGCGACACATCCACTGTCGGCGACGAGGTAGCGAAGGTCCTCTTAGACTTCACAGAAGAGACAGTCCGGTGGCCCGAGGACGATGAGTTCCAACTCGCTCTGAGGGAGGAGCCGCAGTACAGACGACCTCTCCGCACCAAACGAGTGCGGATGGTCTTGGAGGCAATCGAGGCAGCCATGCGCGGTCCCGATGTAGAGCAACTTGCTCCGCCAACATCCACTGTCTCGGGCCCCGACGCTCCTGCTGGCGCCGGTGTTACCCAAGGTGGGAACGCATTGACGGTCGAGCACGTGCTCCCTCAGAAGTGGGAGGAGCACTGGAGCCCAGAAGGGCTCTCGGCAGAGGAAACTCAAGAAGAAACGGCCCGGCGCTGGGCAGCCCTTCATCGATTGGGCAACCTGACGTTAGTCACCGGGAGCAAGAACACGGAGATGAGCAATCAGGCTTGGCCGGTAAAGCGTGGTTACCTTTCGCAACGGTCCCTCCTGATGCTGACACAAGCAACCGTGCTGGCGTCTCCAACGATGCCAGGTCATGCACGAAAGCACGGCCCCGAACAACAGGAGCAGGATGCGCTGTTCGGCAACTTATGGGCCAGCCATCCCACAGATGCGATCGGGCTACGTGGCTTCGCTTTGGCAATGTGGGCTGTAGAAGTGGTTTGGCCGCGCGGTTGAGTCTGTTTCGCCTCAGGTTCGAGCGGCTTGCGGTTTTCGGTCCAATGGTTAGCCATAACCGAGGGGGACCACCGGCGCGACGCCAGTGCGACGCCCGTGTGACGCCTGCATTGGTGAAGAGTTTCTGCACTGGGTTAAAGCCACCGGCTTCGCCGGCGGCAGGACAGCAGTCGGCCGGGCATGCGGCCTCCGGCCGGTCCCGCCCTCCGCTGCCCCAGGCTCCGAGCAACGCGAGCCAGGCGCTGAACCGCCTTGGTCAACAACGCCTTCCCTTCTGACCTTCTCGGCTCTGACCTTGTTTTCCTACCGCGGGGTTCCTCGCCCGTGTCCTCCAAGCGTCCTAGGATCGTCGTGATCACACTGGCCCGATCAAGGGATCTCATCGTGGGGGCAACAGGACTGCAGTACTCAAAGCTGGGACCGCTTCGCGAGGCCCTGGCGGAGGCCGCTCGCACGGATGAGACCAATGCGGCGCGAATTGTCGAGCGCTTCGTGGAGCTTCGGCCAGGACTGGAAGACACCCTGAGGGCTCGGCGCCATCACCTGGTCACAGGTCGCAGAGGCGCGGGCAAGTCGACTCTGCTGCATGTCGTGCGTGCGCACCTCCGTAGCATCGGCGCACCCGTGGCTGTGATCGATATGGAGAAGTTCAAGAACCGTCCCTTCCCCGACGTCTTGATCGAGATCCTCATCACGCTCCTGGACGAGTTGCGTCCGTCGGTGCACTTCGGACTTTCGGTCTTCCGCGACCTTAGGTTGAGGAAGCACTTCAGCGGCTCTCGGAAGGAGCTGGAGCAGCTTCTGAAGGATCCCCAGACCCTTACCAAGACGCTGGAGCGGAGACGAGGATCAGACGCGACTGGTCGCGTCGCCGGTTCGGCCAGCACCGTTGTGCCATCGCAAGCTGGCATTGCTCAGGCTGGCGGAAGCGCGGAGGCTTCGCGTCACACCTCAGAGAGTGCCTCGGAGTCTGCTGCATTCGTGGAGATGAAGACCGAGCGACTCCAACAGCTCGCGAGCCGACTGTCCACCGAGCTCCTCCAACTCGTAGAAAACTCCTCGAGCGATCGGGCGCTGATCTTCATCGACGACTTCTACTACGTACGACTTCAAGACCAGCCGGCAGTCCTAGATTATCTCAAGACGGTCACCAAGAGCACCGGGATCTGGCTTAAGGTGGGCGGCGTCGGCGCGAGGATGCGTCCATTCAAGGACGGTGACCCCGCCATCGGCATGCAGTTGAATCAAGATATCGATCCATTGGCAATCGACGTCACACTTGACGACTTCGGGACCGCGCAGCGCTTTCTGGAACGAATGCTAGACGGCGTGCTGGGACCGTTGGGTCTCACGACAGCACAGTTGTTCACAGAGACAGCCCGAAGCAGAATGGTGTTGGCCTGTGGCGGAGCCGTGGCCAGGGACTACATCACATTGACTGCCGGGTCCCTCGACGCAGCCATTGAGCGTCTGAACAAGACGGCCGCTCCTGGTTCCGACACTCTCGTGAATATCTATGCCGAAGATGTGAACTCGGCGGCAAGTAGGAGGATGAGCAAGAAGGAAGAGGAGTTGAGCCTCGACGCCGGTGAGGACGCATCCCAGCTCAGGGCACGATGGCGTGACATCTGCGACTTTATCCGCGAACAGGGCGACACCGCCTTCGTGCTCATCCGTCAGAAGGATCTTGACGAGGCGCAGTGGGGCAACGAGATCCGCCAGTTGGAGAATCTTCGTCTCTTGCATCGCATTCGGGACACCGTTCCAAATACACCAAACTGGCGAGGCATAAAGACGGTTGTGTACATGGTTGACCTAGGCCAACTTGCGGTCAAGCGACTGCGAAATGGCATCCCGACCTTCTGGCTGGCGACGATTGAGTTCGACAAGCTCCGGCGCGCCGAGTGGGTGTACGGGCCAGACTGGCGTGACAAACTAACGGAGAAGCGCTCGAAGCGGAAGAGTAGGCACAGCGAATCACGCAACGATGCCGTGAGTCTTGAGGAGCAGGAGGAAGAGCTCCTCCTGTTTGCTGACCCGTCAGATCTTGACTAGCGCAAAGGAACAGAGACCGATCAGGAACTAACCAACGCGCCGCAGAGGCTCGAAAGGACCCACGTCTCCGAACTGGTCGCCGCGGCGCGTTGAGCGCCTCCTCGGTTCCGGCAGCTGAGACGATCCGCTTGTGACACACGGACGGTCAAGAAGCCCGCTTAGACCGTCGTCGGGTTGTCGGGCATAGGACGAATCCCGTGCGAAGAAACGCGAACCAACTGGCGTCCGAGGGCATCGGGGTGGTCGCACCATATTTCCCAGACTGATGTCAACCCCATCAGGCGGCTCCTACCTCTGACGACGCCAGTCCTGCCTTTGAATGGAATGCTGGTGATCTCGACTCGCATGCCGACCTCTACATCGCGCTTCATCATCCATTCGCCTCTCCTGGCGATGTTGCCGGAGTCGCACCCGTCCATGGTCCCGTTGGGCCCGGTCGTCGGTCGCACCCCGCGGGAGTCACACCCGGAGCCTAACGACGCAAGCTCCCTACGCCGCAACGCAGACAGTCAGCGTGGCGTCCCAACTTCCGCGGAAGACCAGCGGCCGAGCCTCAATGGAGTCTGGAAGATCCGAGACGACTACCCAAGGAACCCGTTCCGGCTCCGATCGGCCGCCCGGAATCACGCATGAGGAACTTCAGCAGGCAATCAGGCGGCAGGGGTCCGTCCAACGCTGATAGTGAGCGTCAAGGCATCCGGTTCGTTGCTCATCGGGACAACTGTGGGCGCAGGTCCAAAAGAGAGGAGGAACTCGCGCAGAGCATCTAGCAGCATCTCCTGCGCCTCCTCGCGTGACGGCGCAGTCGTGATCACACCAGGCAGTTCCACAATCTCCGCCTGTGTCCAACCGTCTTCCACCTGCTGATAGACAGGCGTCAGTTGCAACTCCCTTACAGTGTTCACGTTCCCAGAGTAGAGCCGAACCGGCGAGAACAACATGCTGGCGTTGCTGGTCCCCGTGCTCCTACGCGATTGCAACGGTCGCCAGCACGGTATGCGGCTTTGGTTGTGCGATGGGACTACCAGGGGTGTTCGACGGGGGTGCTAGGTACTAGGCACACCTCCTGCTGGGCTGGCAATCCGAAAGGATCGTTGATGATGCATTCGGCCTCCGGGCGGGGCATACTCAGATCATGCCGCGTCCATCGCACCCTCTTGCTGCCGACCAAGATGAGACTGTCGACGACCTTCTGCGAACCTCCGCTCGCATCAGCAAGTCCGTCCCGCTGCGGCGGGTATTCGTCCAGCAGGGCGCACAGCACCAACCCCAACCGGGACCGTTGGCCTCACTACTGCGAGCCCACGATGAACGTGGCCTCGACTTGTTCCTCCTCCACCACGCCGCGGCCAGCGCGGATCCATGGGACGTTACCCGCGACGCGCGCGTGTGGGCACGGGCGCTGGGGCTGCACCGGGACAGGGACGCCGGTGTCGCAGCAGTGTCCAAGACCTGGCGCCGCCTCGAGGAGAATCACGCGCTGATCCGCCGGGCACGGCGAGGGCGGCTCGCCAAGATAACCGCGCTGCGCGAGGACGGGCTTGGCAAGTCGTACACGTACCCCAACGGCAGCAGGCGCGACGAACGGTACTTCAAGCTGCCCTACGACTATTGGACGGCCGAGCAGCGCTGGTACCGCACCCTGCCGTTCCGTGCCAAAGCGATGCTGCTCGTGTCGCTCAGCCTCCCCGCCGGGTTCGTTCTCCCCACCCATCGCGTCCCCGATTGGTACGGCATCAGTGCGGACAGCGCCGACCGCGGCCTACGCGAGCTCGACAAGGCCGGTCTGCTCCGGCGCGAGATCACGGTCAAGAAAGCGCCTCAGGCGCCGTTGGGCATCGCCCAGGAATACCACCACACCCTGCTGCCGCCCTTCGCACAGCGACGTGCGGTCGCGACGGTGACGAAACTGCGCACCGTCTCGTGATCCGGCTGCGCGATCTCGAGCGGCACCTTCGGCACGAAGGCTGCGACATTCTGCGCGAAGGCGGCCGACACACCATCTGGTGGAACCCGGCGAACCAGAAGCGGACGAGTATCCCTCGTCACCGTGAACTGCCTCTAACGACAGCCAAAGCCATCTGCGTGCAACTCGGAGTCCCTACCCCTTGAGTCAAGGCCGCCCGCTCCGGCCAGCGCGCTTGAGGTCGCAGCCGCGCGGACTGAGAGAACCGGGCCACGCGCGGGTCACCAACCTTGGCCAAGGACGGTCAGCAGCGGTTAGGTGCGGCCGCCGATACCGCGGCAAGACAAAGGAACACTGCGGCCCGTCGACTATTCCCAAGCTGACAGCGCGGGTACGTCACCCGCAAACCGAATTATTCGCCAAGAGCACTGCAATAGGGGCGAGAGGCCCGTACTCCAGAAAAGTACGGCAACGACCCCAACACCAGCCGAGCATCAGACCCACCAGATGCGCCGAGCACGTGCTCAGCGACAGCAGACGCCGAGTCAGCCGCGAGTTTGCAAGCAGGAGGTCCGGGGTTCGATTCCCCGTGTCTCCACCCAGACCAGAGGCCCTTTCCGTTCACCGGGAAGGGCCTCTTTCGTGCCCGTCCTCCAGCAAAGTACGGCAGCGGGTTTCACAGGACCCCCTGTCCGAACTCGTTGCCGAGGCGCTTGAGCGTCTGAACCAGACCCGCAACGACCTTGGGGCAGCACTCGCGTCTCAGAGCGAGAGTATTCCGGACGGTGAGCTGTCACAGAGCCGATAGAGCCAGCGACGCCGTAGATTACCGGTCGGTCGTCCGGTCGCGCTTGTCATTTACCACACGATGTCCTACTGGTGCCCCTCGCGGTTCCGGTAGGCAGAACGAACGCCGTTGAAGTTGACGCGCAAGGCATAGACCGAGGTCGAGGCCGTCACGAAGAGAACGTTTCGCTTGGGGCCACCAAACGTCAGATTCGAGACGATCTCCGGAAGCCGCAGCTTGCCAAGGAGCGTGCCATCCGGGTCGAAACAGTGCAGACCGTCGTGTGCGGCGACCCAGACTCGTCCCGAATCGTCGAGGCGCACTCCGTCGAAGGTCCCGGCGTCACAGCCAGCGAAG
>Ga0097691_1000484_pt1 | contig 34672 bp, 29 predicted proteins | sample NGESurdeep072012_8_FD_72858 | JGI IMG/M metagenome (GOLD analysis project Ga0097691, IMG submission 72858) | Arctic peat soil microbial communities from Barrow, Alaska - NGEE Surface sample 210-1 deep-072012 | ecosystem: Environmental > Terrestrial > Soil > Wetlands > Peat ... | reverse complement strand
TCGTACGGTGGATCCAGCCTGTTGGCCACCATGGCTGCGGTGGGACTCCTGGTCTCGTGCGCCCGGCAGGAGCCCGCAGCACGTAAGGTGCTGGCGCGGCGTCGTAGCGCCAGCAAGGCGCGCGTCACCGCGGTGGTGGACGGACGGGGTTAGGAGGTCGGCGTGGTCAGCATCATCCTCGCCGGCGGCGGCACGGCCGGGCACATCTCGCCCATGGTCGCGACAGCCGAGGCGTTACGCGCCGCCGACCCCGACGTGACGCTGGCCTGCGTCGGTACGCCGAAGGGGATCGAGTCGACGGTCGTCCCGCAGGCGGGACTGGACCTCACGTTCATCCCCGCGGTGCCCTTCCCGCGTCAGCTCAACCTCGACCTCATCACCATGCCGGGCCGGCTGGCCGGCGCCGTCATCGCGGCGCGTCGGATCCTCACCAAGCACAAGGCCCAGGTCGTCGTGGGTTTCGGAGGGTACGCGTCGCTGCCGGTGTACCTCGCGGCGAAGGCGATGCGGATCCCCGTCGTCGTCCATGAGCAGAACCCGCTGCCAGGGCTGGCGAACCGGATCGCCGCGCGGTTCGCGGACCGGGTCTGCGTGTCGTTCCCCGAGACGACGTTGCCTAGGCAGGAGTACGTGGGCCTGCCGGTACGTGCCGCGATCTCAGGGCTGGACAGGGCTGCCCTCCGCGATGCCGCGCGGCGCGAGTTCGGGCTGCCCAGCACCGGGCCCGTCCTGCTGGTCAGCGGCGGTTCCCAGGGCGCTGCGAGCATCAATCGCGCGGTCGAGGGGGCGATGTCCGACCTGCTCGCTGCGGGAGTGTCGATCCTGCACGTGCTCGGGCCGAAGAACATGACGGCGACGACGATCGCGCGTACGGACGTGGGCGCCGGGGCTGTGTACGAGCCGGTCGCCTACGTGACCGCCATGGAACGTGCGTACGCCGCGGCCGATCTCATGGTCGGCCGATCGGGCGCCGGGACGGTCGTCGAGACGGCGGTCGTCGGGCTACCCGGCATCTTCGTCCCCTTGCCGCACGGCAACGGCGAGCAGGCGCGCAACGCGGCGTCGCTGGTCGCGGCCGGGGGTTGCGTGCTGATCTCCGACCGCGAGCTCACAGCCGACAGGCTGCGGGACGAGGTCCTGCGGATCATCAAGGACCCCGACGCCCTGTCCCGGATGTCCGCGGCCGGCCGCGGGCTCGTCCCGGCCGACGCGGCGCAACGGGTCGCAGCGATCGTGCTCGAGGCGGCGCGACGATGACGCTGCTCGATCCGATCCCCGTCCTTCCGGCCGACGACGTCAGCCCGGTGCACTTCATTGCGATCGGCGGTGCGGGCATGAGCGGCATCGCCCAGCTGTACGCCGAGCGTGGCATCGAGGTCACGGGCTCCGACCAGGCCGACTCGCCGACGTTACGGAGGCTCGCTGCGTCAGGGATCCGTACGTATGTGGGCCACCGCGCGGAGCAGATCGGCAACGCTCGTACGGTCGTCGTCTCCAGCGCGGTGAAGGAGTCCAACCCGGAGCTGGCAGCCGCCCGCGACAAGGGGCTGCTCGTCTGGCACCGCAGCGCGGCGCTGGCCGCTCTCATGCTGGGCCGTACGGCGATCTCAATCACCGGTACGCACGGCAAGACGACGACCTCCGCGATGACCGCGATGATGCTGACGGCCGCCGGCGCTGACCCGTCGTACGTGGTCGGGGCGCCCCTGCAGTCCTCCGGTTCGAGCGCCCACCTCGGCGCCGGCTCGACGTTCGTCGTCGAGGCCGACGAGTCCGACGGCAGCTTCCGGCAGTACCCGACGGTCGTCGCCGTCGTCACGAACATCGAGGCGGACCATCTCGACAACTGGGGCACGCCCGAGGCGTACGCGGCGGGCTTCGTCCAGTTCTGCATCTCGCGCACCGTGCGTGAGGTCATCCTCGACGCCGACGACCCAGGCTGCCAGCGGCTGGCTGCGGCGCTCGAGGGCGGAAGCAGCCCTGTGACGACGGTGGGGGAGAGCGAGAGCGCGGACATCAGGCTCACCGACATCGTGGACGATGGCGCGGCGGCGAGCGCGACGATCACGTGGCCGGGCGGTACGGGCGAGCTCCGGCTCGGGTTCCCGGGCCGCCACAACCTGCACAACGCAGCGGCCGCGTTCGCGGTGGGCCACTACCTGGGCCTCGATCCACAGCAGCTGCTCGACGGTGCGTCGCGGTTCGCGGGCACGGAGCGTCGTTTCCAGCTCGTGGCGGAGGTCGGTGGCATCAGGATCGTCGACGACTACGCGCACCATCCCACCGAGATCGCCGCGACGCTGAGCGCGGCGCGAGGAGCGGCCGGTGCCGGACGGGTCGTCGCGTGCTTCCAGCCCCACCTGTACAGCCGTACGCGCGACTTCGCCGTCGACTTCGGCCGAGCCCTCGCCGCGGCGGACGTCGTGATGGTGACCGACGTGTACGCGGCGCGCGAGGACCCGATGCCGGGCGTCACGAGCGAGCTCGTCGTCACTGCGGCGCGCGACGCGGGAGCCGACGTCTCGTACGTGCCGGCGCTCAGCGATGTACCCGCGGCGCTCGCCGAGCTCGCGCGGGACGGCGACCTGATCCTCACGCTGGGTGCCGGTGACATCACGACGGCCGGCCCGGCCCTGGCGAGGCTCCTCGAGGCGGGACGTGGCTGACCGTCCGCGTACCGCCGACGCGTCCGTACGGCTCGCCCACCGGCGGCGGCAGCAGCTTCGCCGCCGGATCCTTCGGGTGGCGGTCGCCCTGGTCGCCGTCGCTGTGGTGGCCGGAGGTGTCTGGGTGATCTTCTTCTCGCAGGCGTTCGCCGCGACGACGGTGTCCGTGACGGGGACATCGGTCCTCACCGCTGATCAAGTCACGGCCGCTGCTCAGGTCCCGCTCGGCACACCGCTGGCGCGTCTCGACACCGCTGCGATTGCGGCGCGCGTCAAGCTGCTGAAGCCGGTCGCCGACGTCACCGTCACGCGGGTGGTGCCGAACAAGGTGAAGATCGCGGTCACCGAGCGTGCGGCTGTGTACGCCGTCTCCTCGGGCAGCGGCTTCGACCTCGTCGACGCCTCGGGCGTCCCGTACACGTCCGTCTCCGCGGTCCCGCAAGGCCTCATCGTCGCCACCATCAACGGGGACGATGCGCGGTTGCGACGCGATGTGGCCACCGTCGTGACCGCCCTGCCGCAGACGCTCCGCGACCGGGCCGTCCTCATCTCGGCCGACACGGCCGACAGCATCGTCATCGAGCTGACTGGCGGTGCGGAGGTGATCTGGGGGAGCGCGGAGAACTCGGCGCAGAAGTCTCAAGTGATCGCGGCGCTGCTCTCGGTGAAGGCCAGCGTGTACGACGTGAGCTCGCCGAGCCATCCGACCACGAAAGGCTGACCTGAGGGGCTGGTCATCGCGACCCTGAACCATAGGTCGAGGTATGCGGCGAGTCGTCCCCGCCAACGTGGCAAAGGATCCGGCACTCTCGTAGCCTGGCCGCACTGGGGACCGCGTGGGTGCCCATGCTCCGAACGATCGAGCGAGGCTTCAGTGGCAACGGCATCCCAGAACTATTTGGCCATCATCAAGGTCGTCGGCGTCGGCGGCGGTGGCGTCAACGCCGTCAACCGGATGATCGAGGCCGGGCTGCGTGGGGTGGAGTTCATCGCGGTCAACACGGACGCCCAGGCGCTGCTCATGAGCGACGCCGACGTGAAGCTCGACATCGGCCGCGACCTCACCCGCGGCCTCGGTGCGGGTGCAGACCCCGAGAAGGGCCGCCAGGCCGCCGATGACCACGCCGACGAGATCGAGGAAGTGCTCAAGGGCGCCGACATGGTCTTCGTCACGGCGGGCGAAGGCGGCGGTACGGGCACGGGCGGTGCGCCGATCGTCGCGCGGATCGCACGCTCTCTGGGGGCCTTGACGATCGGTGTGGTGACCCGTCCGTTCAGCTTCGAGGGCCGACGCCGCTCCACCCAGGCCGAGAACGGCATTGCCAACCTTCGCGACGAGGTCGACACCCTCATCGTCATCCCCAACGACAAGCTGCTCGACATGACCGAGCACCACGTGGCGATCCTCGACGCGTTCCGTCAGGCCGACCAGGTGCTCATGCAGGGCGTGTCCGGAATCACCGACCTCATCACGACGCCAGGCCTGATCAACCTCGACTTCGCCGACGTCAAGGCGGTCATGTCGAACGCCGGCTCGGCGCTCATGGGCATCGGCAGCGCCCGTGGCGAGGACCGTGCCCGCGCGGCCGCGGAGATGGCGGTGTCCTCACCGCTGCTCGAGGCGAGCATCGAGGGTGCCCACGGCGTCCTGCTGTCCATCGCGGGTGGCTCGGATCTCGGGCTGCACGAGGTGTCCGAGGCGGCGAACCTCATCGAGGCGGCCGCCCACGAGGATGCCAACATCATCTTCGGTACGGTCATCGACGATGCTCTCGGCGACGAGGTCCGGGTGACGGTCATCGCGGCTGGTTTTGACGGGGGAGTGCCCCTGCGGCGCCAGCCTGGAAGCCAGATGCCGACGAGGGCCCCGTCGACGCGTCCGACGACCTCGACCACGCCTGCGACGCAGGAGCCGGTCGCGGCCGAGCCTGTGCGTGGCGGGTCCGACGAGCTGGACGTCCCCGACTTCATGCGCTGACGTGTTCGTCGCCGCGTTCGAGCCGTCGGCGAACCACGGGGTCGGGATCGCGTTCACCGACCGCCTCGGCGGGATGAGCCAGGGGTCGTACGGTCCCCTCAACCTGGGTCGTACGGACCATGACGACCCGAGCGCTGTGGCAGCCAACTTCACGCTGGTACGGGCCGAGCTGGGCGTGTCGCGGATCGCGACCCTCCACCAGGTGCACTCTGCCGATGTCGTGGTGATCGACGACACGACGTTCCCCGCCGACCGCCCGGGCGGCGAGCTCGGGGGATCTGCCCCGGGTGGTCTCAGCCTTCCGGTTGCCGACGCGATGGTCACCACACTTCCTGGCGTCGCGCTCTGCATCCGTGCCGCGGACTGCGTGCCCGTCCTGCTCGCCGACCCGCAGGCGCGTGTCGTCGGAGCTGCTCATGCGGGCCGGGTGGGACTGGTTTCAGGCGTCCTGGCCGCCACGGTCTCCGCGATGAGGGACCTGGGCGCGGTCGAGATCACTGCGTGGATCGGACCCCACGTGTGCGGTCGCTGCTACGAGGTCCCTGCAGACATGGCCGAGGCCGTGGTCGCAGCGGTGCCCGAGACGGCTTCTACGACGCGCCAGGGCACTCCTGCGCTGGACCTGGGCGCCGGCTGCGAGGCGCAGCTCGAGCGTCTAGGCGTACCGGCGACGCATCACGGCGGCTGCACGCTCGAGGACGAGCTGCTGCACTCCCATCGCCGCGACGGCGCCGCCGCTGGTCGGCTCGGGGCTCTCGTGTGGCTCGCTCCCGCTGACTGAACCAGCGCGTGTCGGGAGCCGCCTCCCCGGATCGGGCCACGTCCGGGGTTAGCCTCGGTGTGTAGGCGACGGGAGGACCGGACATGGCGGACTTGATCAAGCGTGGCGCTGCCTGGCTAGGCCTGGTTACGGACCATCGCTACGACGAGCGCGGCGAGCTGATCGAAGATGAGCTCACCGAGACCGTCGACGACGACTCACAGCTCGGTGAGTACACGGCGAGCGTGACTCCTTTGACGAGCCGTCGCGCGGCGACCTCCGAGCCGGCGGACCTTTCGCGGATCGTGACCGTACATCCGAAGACGTTCAACGACGCCAAGACGATCGGTGAGAGCTTCCGTGACGGCTTCCCCGTCATCATGAACCTCACCGACATGGAGGACTACGACGCGAAACGCCTGGTCGATTTCGCGGCCGGCCTGATCTTCGGGCTCCGTGGGACGTTCGAGAAGGTCACGAACAAGGTCTTCCTGCTCAGCCCGAACGAGGTCACGGTGACCGCGGAGGATCGCGAGCGCATCGCCGGTGGTTTCTACAACCAGAGTTGAGGTTCGTGGGCCCTTTTGCCGCCCCTCCTCGCGTCGCCAAGTCTCGACCTGTAGTGCAGATGGCAACCGCGCTACGATGCCTTCACCGGCATGTCCTTGGTCCCCTGGGAAACGCTGCTATAGCCTGAGTCAGGCCGATCGCAGGGACGAACCTGCCCCGGTTCTTGGCGTACAGCCCCGCTACGAGTCTCTTTCAGAGGTGCACACATGACGATGACGCTGGACGAGGTCCGCAAGACCCGGTTCCACATGTCCCGCCGCAACGGCTACGAAGTGACCGATGTGGACATCTTCGTGGACAAGGTCGAGGCCACCCTGATGACCATCACCGAGCAGAACGACCACTTGCGTCGTCAGCTCGAGGCGGCACAGACCGGTGGGAACAACCCGGAGCTCCAGGCCGAGGTCGATCGTCTCCGCGCCGAGGTGCAGCGGCTCCGTGGGAGCGCCGACGAGGCAGCTTCCCTCCAGGTGGAGAAGGGGCGCATGCAGGCCGAGCTCGACCAGGCTCGCGCCGGTGCCGGCGACTCCGGGCTGGTCGAGGAGAACCAGCGGCTGCGTCAGCTGGTCGAGAACCACCAGCGCGAAGCTGCTGACACCGAGAGCCTCGCCGCTGAGAACGAGCACCTCAAGGGCCAGATCGCCGAGCTGAACTCGCGACCGGTTGCCACCGGCGAGGGCCCAGACGTGCAGCACATCGTCGTCACGACGAGCTCCGAAGCCAGCGGGGCGGTCATCAAGCTCGTGCAGCTCGCGACCGAGCAGGCGGAGGCGTTGGTGCAGGACGCACAGTCCGACGCCCAGCGTCGCCGTACCGAGGCTGAAGAGCACGCGAGCCAGGTGGTCCAGGAGGCCGATGCACAGTCGGCGCAGGTGACCCAGCAGGCTCAGGCCGCGGCCCAGAAGCTCGCCCAGGAGTCCCAGCTCGAGGCACAGCGACTCACTGACGACGCTGCCCAGAAGGCGCACGAGTCGACGACCGACGCACGTACCAAGGCCGATCGTGTCGAGTCTGAGGCCAGGGTCAACGCGGAGAAGCTCGTCCAGGAGGCCGAGGCTCGCGCCTCGTCCGTGGAGCGCGAAGCCAACTCCCGCCGTGCGGACCTGCTGTCCGCTCTGGAGAAGGAGCGCGACGCCCTGTCCGGCCACGTCGGCAAGCTCCGCGACTTCGAGTCGACGTACCGCGACTCGCTCGTCACTCACCTGTCCGGTCTCGTGGAGGACCTCAAGAACCGCAACTTCGAGCCCGCTGACGCCCCGGTGATCGGTCAGACGGCTGCACAGCAGGCCAACAGCGGCTCGCAGACGCCGCGCCTCGACGCACTGCTCACCAACCACGACTGACCGTCGTCTCTCGAAACGGGGCGCCCTTCACGGGGGGCCCCGTTTCTGTGCGTAGGGGGTGGCGCGTCGCCCTGTGTGTGTCGGCCGTGTATGGTTCGCGTCCTGACAACACGTGCGTGAGAGGTGAGATATGGCAGCGGCTCGTCGTCCGGGGACAGTGACGGACACGTCGACGGACACTCCGGTGATTCCTGTCGCGGAGGGTGAAGACCCATGGACCGCCGAAGAACTGGCCGAGGTGCGGGCCGAGCTCGTCGACGAGGTGGCTCGCATGGAGCGGGCGATCCTCATCGCTGAGGCGGAGCTCGAGGAGTTGCTGCGTGACGCTGGGGACGGCGCAGGTCGCGACCCCGCGGATGTCGGATCCAGCAACTTCGAGCGCGACCAGGAGATGTCGCTCGCGCAGAACGCCCGCGAGATGCTCGACCAGAGCCAGCTGGCGCTCCGGCTCTTCGACCAGGGCGAGTTCGGGGTGTGCGAGATGTGCGGCACCCCCATCGGCAAGGCGCGACTGCAGGTGTTTCCCCGCGCCACGATGTGCGTGAAGTGCAAGCAGCGCGAGGAGCGACGATAAGCGCTAGAGGCGTCATCGGACACCGTGCTGCGAGGCGCCTCATCGTGCTCATCGCGCTCGCTGGACTGGCCCTCGATCAGGTCACCAAGGCGATGGCGGTCGCCTGGCTTGACCCGATGAACCCTCCGAAGATCCTGGGCGGGCTCATCACCTTTCAGCTGATCCGCAACCCTGGCGCGGCTTTCAGCATGGGGGAGAACGCCACGGTGCTGTTCGCGGTACTGGCCATCGTGGCCCTCGTCGTCGTCAGCGTCTGGCTGGTGCCGAAGGTCACGGCACGGACGTGGGCGATCGCGACGGGTCTGCTGCTCGCCGGCGTCGCCGGGAATCTCACGGATCGCCTGTTCCGGCCGCCAGGGGTCATGCGTGGGCATGTCGTGGACTTCATCCAGCTGCCGTACTTCGCGATCGTCAACGTCGCGGACATCTGCCTGACCTCCGCTGCGGTGACGATGGTGATCGTGTCCCTGATCTCCGAGCGTCCTAAGAGCGACGTGAGCGCAGCGCCCGAGGCCCCGGAGGAGTCGGGGCCTTCGCACGCATGAGCGTCCACCTCGTCCCCGACGGTCTCGACGGCGAACGGGTCGATGTCGCCGCAGCGCGCATGACGGGGTTGAGCCGTTCTCGGATCGAGACGCTCATCGCCGAGGGCAACGTCCAGCTTGACGGTCGGCAGGCCACGAAGTCGGATCGGGTCACCGGTGGTGCGTTGCTCGAGATCGAGGACTCCGGCCGTCCGGTCGTGTCGGTGGTACCCCGGGAAGTGGCAGGGATCAGCATTGTCCATGACGATGCCGACATCGTGGTCGTGGACAAGCCGGCGGGGGTCGCGGCGCACCCCACCCTTGGCTGGGATGGACCTTCGGTCGTCGAGCACCTTGCTGCCGCTGGCTTCCGGATCTCCACCTCTGGCGCGCCCGAGCGTCAAGGCATCGTCCAACGGCTCGACGTGGGAACGTCCGGGCTGATGGTGGTCGCCAAGAGCGAGATCGCGTACAGCCGGCTGAAGAACGCGTTCCGGGCGAGGACGGTCGACAAGACGTACCACGCGCTCGTCCAGGGCCGTCTGGACCCCTTCGAGGGGACCGTGGAGGCACCCATCGGGCGGGACCCCAATCACGACTGGAAGATGGCCATCGTCGCCGGCGGACGTCACTCGGTGACCCACTACGCGACGCTCGAGGCCCATCGGTCAGCCAGTCTGCTCGAGATCCACCTCGAGACGGGACGTACGCATCAGATCCGCGTCCACATGGCCGCCTTGCACCATCCGTGCGTCGGCGACCCGCTGTACGGCGCCGACCCGGTCCTCGCGGTCAAGCTGGGGCTCGAACGGCAGTGGCTGCACGCGACCCAGCTGTCGTTCCAGCATCCGACGCGTGGCGAGCAGGTGACGTTCACCAGTGACTATCCCGACGACTTGCGGCATGCTTTGGAACTCGTCCGGTCCTGGTGAGATCGGGCAGTAAGGTGCACGTTGTGCGAAGAGCCAAGATCGTGTGCACCCTCGGCCCAGCGACAGCGGGCGAACGAATGGACGCCCTCATCGAAGCGGGCATGAACCTCGCCCGGCTCAACATGAGCCACGGCGACTACGCAGAGCACGGAGAGCGCCTAGCCGAGGTCCGCAAGGCTGCGGAGGCCGCGGGCAAGCCGATCGCCGTGTTCGCCGATCTCCAGGGACCGAAGATCAGGCTCGGGCGGTTCGAGGCCGGTCCGGTCGTCCTTGCGAACGGAGCGACGTTCACCATCACCGTCGACGACATCCTCGGTGACGTGGACCGCTGCTCGACGACGTACAAGGGCCTTCCGGGGGACGTCTCGGAGGGCGCTGCGATCCTCATCGACGACGGACGGGTCGAGCTGCGCGCCACGCGCGTCACCGACACCGACGTGGTGTGCGAGGTCGTCGTCGGCGGTCCTGTGAGCAACAACAAGGGCATCAACCTGCCCGGAGTCGCCGTGAGCGTTCCCGCGTTGAGCGAGAAGGACAAGGACGACCTCCGCTGGGCGCTGCAGCAGGGCGTCGACATGGTCGCGCTCTCGTTCGTCCGCAGCGCGGCGGACATCGTCGACGTCCACCGGATCATGGACGAGGAGGGCCGCCGCGTCCCGGTCATCGCCAAGATCGAGAAGCCACAGGCCGTCGACAACCTCGATGAGATCATCGACGCTTTCGACGCGTTCATGGTGGCCCGCGGCGACCTCGGGGTCGAGCTTCCCCTCGAAGACGTTCCCATCGTGCAGAAGCGCATCATCCGCGCTGCCCGCACCTGGGCCAAGCCCGTCATCGTCGCGACCCAGATGCTGGAGTCGATGATCTCGTCGCCGCGTCCGACGCGCGCCGAGGCATCCGATGTCGCCAACGCTGTCCTGGACGGGGCGGACGCCGTGATGCTGTCCGGTGAGACCTCCGTCGGTGCGTACCCTGTCGAGACGGTCTCCGTGATGGCGCGGATCATCGCTGCCGTCGAGGAACATGGATTCTCCTCGATCAACGAGATCGAGTGGGATCCGCACACGACCGGCGGCGTCATCGCCATGGCCGCCGCTGAGGTGGCCGGTCGCCTTGGTGCTCGCTACCTGGTCGCCTTCTCCAAGAGCGGGGACACGGCACGCCGCCTCTCCCGCCTGCGTTCCGAGATCCCGGTGCTCTGCTTCACGCCGAGTCAGCAGACCCAGCGGGAGCTCTCGCTGCTCTGGGGAGTGACGACGTTCACGACGCAGGAGCACACGGACTTCCGGGACCTGCTCGAGGAGGTCGACACGATCCTCGAGAGCGAGAAGCTGTGCCAGCGGCGTGATCGCGTGGTCGTCGTGTACGGGTCCCCGATGGGCATCTCCGGCAAGACCAATGCCCTCATGGTCCACCGCCACTACCCGCGCAGCGGGTGGGACGAGGTGGATGTCTGACCCATCCGGGTCCAGGCAGGGTCAGGAGTTTCGGTGCCCGAGAGGGGAGTCGAACCCCTATGCCCTTGCGGGCAGACGGGTTTGAGCCGTCCGCGTATGCCATTCCGCCACCCGGGCGCACAAGCCCGCCCGGAAATTGTGCCACAACCGTCTCCCATGGGGGGACGGCCATCGCGGTGGGCGCGAACCTTGGATCAGTGCCAGAATGTCGCTCGTGACTGACGACGCCACCAATCCTCCCGCACGCCGGGTCCTCGTCGCCGAGGACGAGGCACTCATCCGGCTCGATCTCGTCGAACTCCTCACCGAGGAAGGCATGATCGTGGTCGGGCAGGCCGCCAACGGCGAAGAGGCGGTCGCGATGGCTCGCGAGTTCACGCCCGACGTCGTGGTCATGGACGTGAAGATGCCCAAGCTCGACGGCATCAGCGCGGCCGAGATCATCGCCAAGGAGCGGATCGCGCCGGTCGTGATCCTCACGGCGTTCTCCCAGCGTGAGCTGGTCGAGCGGGCCAGCGAGGCCGGGGCCATGGCGTACGTCGTCAAGCCGTTCGACGCCTCCGACGTCATCCCGGCGATCGAGATCGCGGCGGCACGGTTCGCCCAGATCATCGCCGTCGAGGCTGAGGTGTCGGACCTGCAGGAGCGGCTTGCGTCGCGCAAGGCGGTCGACCAGGCGAAGGGCCTGCTCCAGGAGTCGCTCGGTCTCACCGAGGCCGAGGCGTTCCGCTGGATCCAGAAGACGGCCATGGACCTCCGCAAGTCCATGCGCGAGGTCGCCGACGGCGTCGTCGACCATCACAAGGCAGGCAGAGGCCCCAAGGGCTGAGCCCTGGTCATCGTCTGGCTGAACGGTGGCGCTCGGCTTGATCCGGCACTAGCCCTCGGCGATGAGCCGATCGAGCGTGGTCCGGCCCATCAGAGCCATCGGCGGGTTGGTGTCTTGGTAGTACCAGTACGCCCCCGCGGCCTGCTCGAACGCCCAGGCCTTGCCGCGTTCCCACTGCAGGTCAGGGCAGGGCAGCTCCCTGCGGAGAACCTCCCGCGCATCGCGCCCCAGCAAGTGCCAGGCGCAGACCAGGTCGAGCGCGGGGTCCGCGGCCCGGTACCCGCCGCCGTCCAGCACGCCCACGAGTCGGTCGTCGTCCACGAGCATGTTCCCAGGGATGAGATCGGTGTGACTCATGAGGTCAGGATCCTCACGCGGCAGCTCTCGGTAGGACGACCACAGGCGTCGAAGCGCCGCGGTGTCGATCAGATCGCGGCTCTTGTCCAGGCACTCGTCCATCCACGCGTCGTGGTCGGTGAGGTCGCCGCCCCTGCCGCCGCCCTCGAATCGACGTCCCCGGGTGTCCGCCTCCCTGAGCGCACCGATCAATGTCGCCAGGTCGTGCGCGAAGGCTTCCGAGTCGGCGCAGGAGGTGGGCGTCGCCGTACGGCCGTCGAGCCAGGTCTGCGCGCTCCACGGCATGGGGTAGCCGTGGCCGGGATTCCCGATGTGTACGGGTCGTGGCGTCGCGAAGGGACTCACGAGTCGTAGCTCATCCGCCGCATCAGCCTCCCGCTCCAGCCAGGACCTCACGTGGTCCGGGTCGTCCGGACGCAAGGGGAACCGGGCCGTGAGGTGGCCGCCGACCCGGAAGATAGCGTTGACCGTTCCGCTTCCCGACAGGTGCTCGACGGGCAGGCCCGCGTACCCGGGGAGCTCGTCCGCGATCAGCGCGGCGACCTGGCCCTCGTCGACCGTGAGCTGGTCGTCGTGCATGGGGCTGACCACGGCGTGGCCCCTCTAGATCGTCCCGGGACGGAGCTGGCAGGTGAGCCTGGCCGTCGTCATGCGGCGGCCCTGCTCGTCGGAGATGACGATTTCGTACGTCACGGTCGTCGCCCCCAGGTACAGCGGACGCGCGACGCCCGTCACCCAGCCCTCGCGCGCCGCGCGGTGGTGCGTCGCGTTGATGTCGACACCGACGGGGAGCAGGTCGCGCTCGCGTCCGTACGCGTAGGCGGCGATCGACCCCAGCCCTTCCGCGAGCGCGCACGTGGCGCCGCCATGGAGGATGCCGGCGATCTGGGTGTTGCCCTCGACCGGCATCCGGCCTCGGGTCTCCTCCGCCGACACCTTCTCGATGACCACGCCGAGCCGCTCCTCGAGCGGGCTCGTCATGGTCGCCATCCAGTCTGGAAGATCCTCGTGTGTCACCCCCGTACTTTGGCAGACGCATCCACATGAGTTGTGTCAGTCCGGGCGGATAGAGTCGCGGGCATGGCGATCCAGACCTCTGAGCGGCCCAGGCTTCTGCTCATCGACGGCCATTCGATCGCGTACCGGGCGTTCTTCGCCCTGCCGGTGGAGAACTTCTCGACGTCGACCGGTCAGCACACGAACGGGGTGTACGGGTTCACCTCGATGCTCATCAACGTGCTCCGCGACGAGGCGCCGACCCACCTCGCCGTGGCGTTCGACGTGTCCCGCCAGACGTTCCGCATGGAGCTGTACGCGCAGTACAAGGGCAATCGCTCCGCCTCGCCGCCCGAGTTCTCTGGGCAGGTGGCGCTCGTCAAGGAAGTTCTCGACGCCCTGAACGTGGTCCACCTCGAGCTGGACGGCTACGAGGCTGACGACATCATCGCGACGCTGACCACGAAGGCCGTCGAGGACGGCCTGGACGTGCTGATCGTCACCGGCGACCGCGACGCCCTCCAGCTCGTCAACGACCACGTCACGGTGCTCTACCCGCGCAAGGGGGTGTCCGACCTCGCGCGGATGACCCCGGCGGCCGTCCAGGACAAGTACTTCGTCACCCCCGACCGCTACCCGGAGCTCGCCGCGCTCGTGGGAGAGACGAGCGACAACCTGCCGGGAGTGCCCGGTGTAGGTCCGAAGACCGCCGCGAAGTGGCTGGAGGCGTACGACGGGTTGGAGAACCTCGTGCGCCAGGCGGCTGACGTCCCCGGCAAGGCAGGGGAGTCGTTCCGCGAGCACCTCGATGACGTGACGACCAACCGGCGGGTCAACGCGCTCATTCGCGACCTTCACCTGCCGTTCGGCAGTGCCGACTTCGAGAGACGGCACTGGGACCGCGACGCGGTGCACCGGCTGTTCGACGGGCTCGAGTTCCGGGTGCTGCGCGATCGGTTGTTCGAGGTGCTGCCCGCGGAGGAGCCCACTGCCGAGGGCGGATTCGAGATCGTCGGCGACGTCCTCGAGCCCGGCACCGTACGGGACTGGCTGGCTGCTCACGGGTCGGGCGTCCTGACCGGGATCGAAGCCGTCGGGCGCTGGGGGAGCGGCACGGGTGACCTCGTCGCGCTGGCGCTGGCGAGCGCCGACGGCGCCGCTGCATACCTCGACGTCACCGAGCTGAGCCCCGACGACGACGCGGCGCTCGCCGCCTGGCTGAGCGACCCCGCCCACCCGAAGGCCGTCCACGACGCCAAGGGGCCGCTGCTGGCCATCTGGGCGCGCGGCTGGGACCTCGACGGGCTGGTGAGCGACACCCAGGTCGCCGCGTACCTGCTGCGGCCCGACCAGCGCACGTACGATCTGGGCGACCTCGCGCTGCGTCATCTGAAGCGCGAGCTGCGCGCTGAGGTGGGCGGCGGTCTGGCAGGCAATCCCGACGACCAGCTGATGCTCGACTTCGGCGACGAGGGCGCCGACTCGGGGGAGGTGGCGCAGGCTGCCATGCTCCGGGCACGCGCGGTGATCGACCTGGCCGAGGCGTTGAGGCTCGAGCTCGAAAGCCAGGGAGGGACGCTGCTGGTACGCGACGTCGAGCTGCCGCTGCTGCGCACGCTCGCCACGATGGAGCGCACCGGGATCGCCGTCGACACCGACCTGCTCGACGAGCTGTGGCGTGGGTTCGACGACCGCGTGTCGACCGCCGCGTCCGCCGCGTACGACGTCATCGGCAAGCAGATCAACCTGGGTTCGCCCAAGCAGCTCCAGACCGTCCTGTTCGACGAGCTGCACATGCCGAAGACCCGCAAGCTCAAGAGCGGCTACACGACCGATGCGGACGCGCTCGAGGGGCTGTACGCGAAGACCGGTCACCCGTTCCTCGCCCACCTGCTCGAGCACCGCGACGCCATCCGGTTGCGGCAGACCGTCGAGGGGCTGCAGAAGTCGGTCGCTGACGACGGCAGGGTGCACACGACGTACGTGCAGACGATCGCCGCGACAGGGCGGCTGAGCTCCACCGACCCCAACCTGCAGAACATCCCTGTACGGACCGAGGCGGGACGCCGTATCCGCGAGGCGTTCGTCGTCGGGGCCGGCTACGAGACGCTGATCACGGCCGACTACAGCCAGATCGAGATGCGGATCATGGCGCACGCCTCGCGCGACAAGGGCCTCATCCAGGCGTTCCGGTCAGGGCACGACTTCCACACCGTGATGGCGGCCCGCGTGTTCGGCGTCGCCCCCGATGCGGTCTCGATCACCGAACGGGCCCGCATCAAGGCCATGAACTACGGCCTCGCGTACGGGCTGAGCGCGTTCGGCCTGTCCCAGCAGCTCGGCATCGAGACGTCCGAGGCGCGAGTGCTCATGGACGAGTACTTCGAGCAGTTCGGCGGCGTGCGCGACTACCTCATGGGCGTCGTCGCCGAGGCGCGGAAGACCGGCTACACCGAGACCCTCCTCGGCAGACGCCGGTACTTGCCCGACCTCGGCTCGTCCAACCGCCAGCGCCGCGAGATGGCCGAACGGATGGCGCTCAACGCCCCGATCCAAGGCTCCGCAGCCGACATCATCAAGGTCGCGATGCTCGACGTCGAGTCGGGTTTGCAGGCTGCCGGGCTCGCCAGCCGGATGCTGCTGCAGGTGCACGACGAGCTCGTGCTCGAGGTCGCGCCGGGAGAGCGTGACCAGGTCGAGGCGCTGGTGCGGGACAAGATGTCCGGCGCGATGGCCCTCGATGTCCCACTCGACGTGTCGGTCGGCGTGGGTAGGTCCTGGTACGAGGCGGCGCACTGATGACGCAGACTCTTGCAGAGCTCACGTCGGTCGACGACCCGGCGGGTCCGCTGCTGAGGGAGTGGCTCGAGGCCGGGCAGGTCGACGCCCAGATCCTGGCGGTCGAGCCGGAGCGCTGCGACCAGTGCCTGGTCGGCATGCAGGTGACGCTGCGGTCGGTGCTCGGCGCGCTCGCATACGAGACGGGCGGCCTGCTCATCGACCACGGCTGGCTGCGGCTCCTCGGCGGCGGTCACGGGACCTTGCCGTCCCTGTACGAGGCGCTGGGCCTGAACGAGGGCTCCACAGCCCCTGAGTACTTCGTGCTCGGGTGGGACGTCGTCGGCGGGGTCTTCGCTCTCGACGGAGGCGCGCTCCGCGGGGTGAAGGGCCACGTCTGCTACTACGCCCCTGACGCGCTCCAATGGGAGAACCTCGATTTCGGCCACGCCGAGTTCGTACGGTGGACCCTCACGGGTGGTCTCGCGACGTTCGCCGCCGACCTGCGCTGGGAGGGCTGGGAGACCGAGGCGCCGGAGATCCCGCTCGACGAGGTCTACCTCAGTGACCCCCCGTTGTGGACACCCGAAGGCCAGGAGCTGGACGAGGCGGCGCGCAAGCGCGTGAGGGTCGACGAGCTTCTTGCTCGTCACGGGGAGGCTGCCGCGGCGATGGCGTACCCGGCGCCTTCCGACCTGGATTGACCGCCTGATTCAGGCACAGGTAGGCTTCCGGGTGCGCTGTGACCTGCGCGGCTTCGGCATGGAGTAGGTCGCGCTCGTGATGGTTCAGGTCTCGCACCCGTACTCGATCGAGGGTCGCGGCGTGCCACTACTCGCACCACCATCAATGGAGCCCCACTACATGACCTTCACCTACGAGGCACCGCAGATCGCCATCGACGACCTGGGTTCGCCCGAGGAATTCCTCGCCGCGGTTGACGCGACCATCAAGTACTTCAACGACGGCGACATCGTCACCGGCACCGTCGTCAAGGTCGACAGGGACGAAGTCCTGCTTGACATCGGTTACAAGACCGAAGGCGTCATCCCCTCCAAAGAGCTCTCCATCAAGCACGACGTGGACCCGTTTGATGTGGTCTCCGTCGGCGATGAGATCGAGGCCCTCGTTCAGCAGAAGGAGGACAAGGAGGGTCGCCTGATCCTGTCCAAGAAGCGTGCGCAGTACGAGCGCGCCTGGGGCACGATCGAGAAGGTCAAGGAAGCCGACGGCGTCGTCACCGGCCGCGTCATCGAGGTCGTCAAGGGCGGACTCATCATCGACATCGGCCTGCGCGGCTTCCTGCCGGCGTCGCTGGTGGAGATGCGCCGTGTGCGCGACCTGCAGCCCTACGTGGGCCAGGAGCTCGAGGCCAAGATCATCGAGCTCGACAAGAACCGCAACAACGTCGTGCTGTCACGTCGTGCGTGGCTCGAGCAGACCCAGTCCGAGGTGCGCCAGAACTTCCTCACGCAGCTCAAGGCGGGCCAGATCCGCAAGGGCATCGTGTCGAGCATCGTCAACTTCGGCGCGTTCGTCGATCTCGGCGGTGTCGACGGTCTCGTCCACGTCTCCGAGCTCAGCTGGAAGCACATCGACCACCCGTCCGAGGTTGTCGAGGTCGGCCAGGAGGTCACGGTCGAGGTTCTGACCGTCGAGCTCGACCGTGAGCGTGTCTCCCTGTCGCTCAAGGCGACGCAGGAAGACCCGTGGCAGACGTTCGCCCGTACGCACCAGATCGGTCAGATCGTGCCGGGCAAGGTCACCAAGCTCGTACCGTTCGGTTCGTTCGTGCGGGTCGAGGAGGGCATCGAGGGACTTGTCCACGTGTCCGAGCTCGCCGAGCGTCACGTCGAGATCCCCGAGCAGGTCGTCGCCGTCAACGACGACGTCATGGTCAAGATCATCGACATCGACCTCCAGCGTCGCCGGATCTCGCTGTCGCTCAAGCAGGCCAACGAGGGCATCGACATCGCCGCTGACGATTTCGATCCCGCGCTGTACGGCATGACCGCGTCCTACGACGAGCAGGGCAACTACATCTACCCCGAGGGCTTCGATCCGGAGACCAACGAGTGGAAGTCCGGCTACGAGGTGCAGCAGCGCGCATGGGAGCTGCAGTACGCAGAGGCCCACGCTCGCTGGGAGGCTCACAAGAAGCAGGCGGAGGAGGCCGAGCAGGCCGAGAACAACGCTGCTGTCGAAGTGAACACCGGCACGACGTACGCTTCCGGTTCCGCGGAGCCCGCCGAGGGTTCGCTGGCCTCGGACGAGGCGCTGCAGGCGCTTCGGGAGAAGCTCACCGGCGGCAACAGCTGAGCACGTACATGTCACAGACGGGCCCTCGCAACAGCGGGGGCCCGTCTGTGGTTGTCGGGCTGACCGGAGGTATCGCCTCGGGCAAGAGCAGCGTCGCGACGCTGCTCGCTGCCCGAGGCGCGGTGATCATCGACGCCGACGTACTCGCCCGCGACGTCGTGGCCAAGGGCGCCCCTCTGCTGGATGAGGTCGCAGATCGGTTCGGCCCCAGCGTCCTGGCGGCCGACCGCTCATTGGACCGGGCCGCGCTCGGCCGCGTCGTCTTCGCCGACCCCGCCGCGCGGCAGGACCTCGAGGCGCTCATCCACCCGGCCGTGCGGCGTCGTGCGGCCGAACTGCAGTCCGCGGCACCAGCCGGCGCCGTGGTCGTCCACATCATCCCCCTGCTCGTCGAAACTGGTCAGTCGGACCGCTTCGACCTCGTCGTCGTGGTCGACGCGGACGAGGCGACACAGCTCGCCCGGATCCGTACCCGAGACGGCCTCGACGAGTCAGCCGGCCATGCCAGGATCGCCGCGCAGGCCACCCGTGACCATCGGCTCGCCACCGCCGACGTGGTGATCGACAACTCCGGGACTCCAGCCGATCTCGAGCGTCAGGTGTCCCGGCTCTGGCAACGCCTCATGTCCTTTGCAAGAGATTCCGCCACAGGCGCCGAAAAACCTTCCTGAGAGTCGATCCGCGCCTTCCGCGCGACCCTCGGATACGCCAGTCTGTGCATGGGCCATGTAGACCGGCCAGGGACGATCAGAAGGGGATCTCGTGGAATGCCCGCGCTGCAACACCTCACTGCCTGAGGTGGCGCACTTCTGCCACGTCTGTGGCACCGATCTCGTCAGCGAGGACGGCGGCCGGAAGGCCTCGTTCGCCCTCAAGCCGGACGAGCCAGTGGCGTCTTTCGCCCTCGTCTCGACGATCATGCCCCGGGGAGTCTCAGGGCGACCGAACACGTACCGGCTGGCACTGGAGGTCACGCTGGCCCTGGTCGCACTGACCGCCATCGTCGGCGCCGTACCGATCGCCGTGATGATCGCGGCCTTCGCCGTACCCGTCGTCTACATCGTCTACCTCTACGACGTGAACCTCTGGGAGGACGAGCCCCTAACGGTCACGGGTGCCGCCTTCCTGCTCACGCTCGTACTGGCGATCGGCTGGACGTTGGCCTGGGTCGCCATGAGCGGCCACAGCCCGGTGATCCAGATCACCGCGGGAGTCGGCGGCCCGACCATCCTGGGCTTCCTCATCGCCGGCGTGCTCGCACCGGTCGTCGGTGAGCTGATCCGCGAGGCCGGGCCGATCTTCCTCGCGAGCCGTCCGAAGTTCGACGACCTGATGGACGGCCTGACGTTCGGAGTCATCTCCGGCGTGGCGTACGCGACCGGCGACACCCTGGTCAAGCACTGGGCGCTGATCACCGGAGGGTTCTCCTCAGGCACCGACGGCGGCGCGTGGCTGGCCCTGCTGGTCCTCGAGGGCTTCATCAAGCCGCTGGTGCTCGGCACCGCGACCGGCATCGCCTGCGCGGAGTTCTCGGGTCTCGGCGAGGGCTACGACGGCTTCACGAACAGGTACTTCCGCGGCTTCGGCGAGGCCGTGCTGGCGTCGGTGCTGTACTTCGGCGGCACGTACCTGCTCAGCTACGTCCCGAACCCGGTCGTCGGTACCGTCCTCAGCATCCTGTACGGACTGGTGCTGCTCGCGGTTCTCCTCATCCGTGTTCGCACCGTCCTCCACAAGGGACTGCTCGAGGCGGCCCTGGAGTACCAGGCCCGCACTGCGGGCGTCGGGCCCGACGGGGTCTTGTCCTTCTGCAGCCGGTGCGAGATGCCGCTCCTGCCCGGCGCCGCCTTCTGCGGCAACTGCGGCACGTCCGTCCGCGCGTCGTCGCGCCTGCACAGCTCCGACCCGGTGCTCGTGTCGGTGGCAGCGGCAGGAGCTGACGAGTCGGTGGCTGAAGCGTCCTCGACCGACGAGTCCGTGACTGAGGCGTCCTCGACCGAGCCGTCCGCCGCCGAAGCGTCCCAGCTTCCGAAACCCCCACGGCGCCGACGACGACCGAAAACGTCTCCGCCGGACGCACCGGATGACTCGGCCCCCAGCGTCGACGCCACGGATGAGGAGGGTCAGGCATGAGCCAGGGTCCATGGGGTCCGCAGAACCCTCAGGGCGGCTACCCGCCCCAGCAGCCCTACCAGGGAGCACCCGTCCAGCCGCCTCAGCAGGGGATCGGACAGCCGCCGCAAGGCTACGGTCAACCGCAAGGCTACGGTCAACCGCAGGGGTACGGGCAGCAGCAGGCGTACGGGCAGCAGCCTCCGTACGGTGCGCCGGGCTATGCCGGTGCACAGCCCGGTGGCTTCGGCCCGAGGCCGTACGGGCCGGGTATGCCTGGGGCTCCCGCGCCGCGCGGCGGTAGCTCGACGAAGATCATCGTCATCGTGGTGGCGGCCCTTGTCGTCCTCGGTCTCATCGGCGGTGCTGTGGCGTTGACGGGCAACAAGGGCGGTACGGCAGGGCCGTCCGTCGTGCAGACAACGCCCGCGCGCACGACGACGTCCGCTCCGACCACGGCGACGAAGGCCCCGACCACCACGGCGACGACTGCGCCGACGACCTCGACCGGCGGCGCGATCGCGTTGCCGAACGGGCTCTCGGTCACGCCGGCGTCCGGATGGACCGTCAGCGATCAGAGCGCGGACACGGTCGTCCTGACCAACGGGAGCGCGTACTACTACGCGATCGCGGTGTCCGGTGTCACTGCCGGTACGACAGGGGCGGCGATGGTCGACGCGTACCAGACGAACTTGTCGAAGAAGCTCACCAACATCACGAAGTCGAGCACGGATGCCATCGACATCGACCCGTCGATATCGGTGGCTGAGGGCGGCTTGAAGGGGACCTTCGCCTCGTCCAGCGGCACCGAGCAGCTCGGCGTCGCCACGATCGGATCGGTGCGCCAGTCCGATGGCGTCACCTTCCTGGGCGTGCTGATCTACGACGCGTCGAAGAGTTCCGCCGACCTGAAGCAGCCGTACACCGACATGGCGACGTCGCTGCTGAAGTCACAAGTGAAGTGACGCACGTGCTGGGGGGCGGCGCTGCTGCCCTCCAGCACCGCGCGAAAACTGTCGGTGCCACCACGTAACCTCACCTCTATGCGTCCAGCAGATCAGGTTCAGCGACGGGTGGCACCGTTCCGCGTCCACGCCGACTTCGAGCCGGGCGGCGATCAGCCCGCGGCTATCGAAGAGCTCGAACGGCGCATCAAGGCCGGCGAGACCAACGTGGTGCTTCTGGGCGCCACGGGAACGGGCAAGACGGCCACCATCGCGTGGTTGGCGGAACGTCTGCAGCGCCCGATGCTGGTGATGCAGCCGAACAAGACACTGGCCGCTCAGTTCGCCAACGAGCTGCGGGGGTTCTTCCCCGACAACGCGGTGGAGTACTTCGTCTCGTACTACGACTACTACCAGCCCGAGGCGTACATCCCGCAGACGGACACCTACATCGAGAAGGACTCCTCGCTCAACGAGGAGGTCGAGCGGTTGCGTCACAAGGCGACGTACTCGCTGCTCACTCGGCGCGACGTCATCGTCGTCGCGAGCGTGTCGGCCATCTACGGACTCGGCACGCCGCAGGAGTACGTCGAGACCGCGGTGAGGCTGCGTGTCGGCGAGGAGCACGGACGCGACGCACTGCTCCGCCAGCTGGTCGACATCCAGTACGTGCGCAACGACGTGGCCGGCACCCGCGGCACGTTCCGGGTGCGCGGTGACACCGTCGAGGTGTTCCCGATGTACGAGGAGCTGGCCTGGCGGATCGAGTTCTTCGGCGACGAGGTCGAAGCGTTGTCCACGCTCCACCCCGTGACCGGTGAGGTCGAGTCCAACGACCAGGAGCTCCTGGTCTTCCCGGCGACCCACTACTCGGCCGGGGCGCAGCGCATGGAGCGTGCGATCGCGACGATCGAGGCGGAGCTGGCTGAGCGACTGGCCGAGCTCGAGGGGGATCAGCGGCTGCTGGAGGCGCAGCGGCTGCGCATGCGGACGACATACGACATCGAGATGATGCGCCAGATCGGCAGCTGTTCGGGCATCGAGAACTACTCCCGTCACATCGACGGCAGGACGGCGGGCAGTGCGCCGAACTGCCTGCTCGACTACTTCCCCGAAGACTTCCTCCTTGTCATCGACGAGTCCCACGTCACGGTGCCGCAGATCGGCGGGATGTACGAGGGGGACATGTCACGCAAGCGGATGCTCGTCGAGCACGGCTTCCGGCTGCCGAGCGCGATGGACAACCGGCCGCTGCGCTGGGAGGAGTTCGTCGACCGTATCGGGCAGACCGTGTACCTGTCGGCGACGCCCGGGCCGTACGAGCTGGCCAAGTCTGAGGGCTACGTGGAGCAGCTCATCCGGCCGACGGGCCTTGTCGACCCAGAGATCGTGCTCAAGCCGACCAAGGGGCAGATCGACGACCTCATCGGCGAGATCAGAGCACGCGCTGAGCGTAACGAGCGGGTCCTGGTCACGACGCTCACCAAGAAGATGGCGGAGGACCTCACCGACTACCTGCTGGGCAACGGGGTCCGCACCAGATACCTGCACTCCGAGGTCGACACCCTGCGGCGCATCGAGCTTCTCCGGGAGCTGAGGCTGGGGGAGTACGACGTGCTGGTGGGGATCAACCTCCTCCGTGAGGGCCTCGACCTTCCCGAGGTGTCGCTGGTCGCGATCCTCGATGCCGACAAGGAAGGCTTCCTGCGCAGCGGCCGTAGCCTGATCCAGACCATCGGCCGCGCGGCTCGAAACGTGGATGGTCAGGTCCACATGTACGCGGATGCGGTGACCCCGTCGATGCAGCTGGCCATCGACGAGACGAACCGACGCCGCGAGAAGCAGGTCGCCTACAACGTGGCTCACGGCGTCGATCCGCAGCCCCTGCGGAAGAAGATCGCCGACATCACTGACATGCTCGCGCGAGAAGATGCCGACACGCAGAGCCTGTTGTCGCGCAGCGGAGGTCGCGGCGGCAAGAGGCAGGCGCCGGTCCCCTCCCTCTCTGAGCGAGCGGCGAAGCGTGACCTCAAGGGACTGCCCGCGGGGGAGCTCGCCGACCTCGTGGCCGAGCTCACCGACCAGATGCACGGGGCGGCCGCGGAACTGCAGTTCGAGACCGCGGCGCGATTCCGCGACGAGATCTCGGATCTGAAGAAGGAGCTGCGCCAGATGCTGGAAGCGACGCGTTGACAGACACTGGGCCACCCACCCGCACCAACCTGACCTTGAGCGCCCCCTAGACTGGGAAGCGCTCAAGGAGGGGAGTACTCCCACGGCGGGCATGTCGTCAGCACACCGCACCAGCGGTCGGCGGCCCGGTCGGGACTTCCCGATGGACGAGACCTTCCGAGCCGATCCGGTCCGCCCTGAAAGGTCTCCTTGAATGCACGTCACTCCGCTCGCCTGGACGCTCACCATCGTGGTGCTGCTGGCCGTCCTCGCTCTCGATGTCTTCGTCGTGGGCCGACGTCCGCACGAACCGAGCACACGTGAGAACGCTCTCGCGATCGGCATGTACGTCGGCGCCGCGCTGCTGTTCGGTGTGGGGGTCGCCTGGATGATGGGCCCGGCGTACGGTGGCCAGTTCATCGCCGGCTGGCTCACCGAGTACTCGCTGTCCATCGACAACCTGTTCATCTTCCTCATCATCATGAGCAGGCTCAGCGTGCCGCGTCACCTCCAGCAGTTCGCGCTGCTGGTCGGGATCATCCTGGCGTTGGTGCTCCGAGGCGTCTTCATCGCGCTGGGCGCGGGGCTGATCCAGCTCTTCTCTGGGGTGTTCTTCCTGTTCGGCGGCTTCCTGATCTACACCTCGATCGGCCTGGCCAAGGACTTCTTCGAGAAGGACACCGAGGAAGAGGCCACCGACAATCTCGCGACGCGGTGGGTGAAGCGCAGGTTTCGCTTCACCGAGGAGTTCCATGGCACCCAGCTGCGGATCCGCGAGGACGGCCGCCGGACCTGGACCGCGATGTTCCTCGTGATCGTGGCGCTGGGAACCGCGGATCTGCTGTTCGCCCTCGACTCCATCCCGGCGATCTACGGGCTCACGAGCGAGCCGTACCTCGTGCTCACCGCGAACATCTTCGCCCTCATGGGGCTTCGGCAGCTCTACTTCCTGCTGGGCAACCTGTTGAAGAAGCTCGTCTACCTCTCGCTCGGCCTGTCGGTGATCCTGGCCTTCATCGGGGTGAAGCTGGTGCTCCATGCGATGCACGAGTACCACCTCGACACGCGGCTGGGCTTCGACGGCGAGATCTCCCTGGGCGTCTCGCTCGGGGTGATCGTGGGGACGCTCGCCGTGACGACGATCGCGAGCATCATCGCGTCACGCCGCTCGCCGAGTCAGGACTGAGTCAGCGAAGCGGCCCGATGCTCATGTGCTCGGCTCCGGACACGGCCGTGCGGGGGAGTCTGCCCGTCAGCCAGCCGAGGAGGTTTGCGTCACTGCCCGTCATCTCTGAGGAACCTGGCCGGGAGCCGACCCGCAGGATGCGGCCGCTGTCGGTCATGAGCGAGATACCGGGACCCGTGACGAGGTCCGTCCGTCGGTAGAGGTTCCAGGCAAGCAGCCACTCAGCGACCCGGTGGTCGATGTCTCCGAACACGAAACCGCAATCGAGGTCGACGTGATGGAGTACGACTTCGTTGAGGCGCATCATCGGCAGGTCCGAGGCCGTGAGGCCGTCGAGGCGACCGTACAGGGGGGTCGCCCATCCTTCCGCCGTCACCTGGTCGAAGCTGTCGTTGAGGAGAGCCGAAGAGGTGTCGAGATCGATCTGGATCTCCAAAGGGCTACGGCGGGAACCGGCTTCGAGGGCCTGGACGAGGTCGTCACGCTCGAGCTCCGGACGGGAGGCCAGGCGCATCAGGTAGCGGCGCAGGACGTCGGCGTTACGTGCCAGGTGGGTGGCGACGTGGGCTCGCGTCCATCCGGGGAGCGCGGTGGGCCCGAGCCAGTCGCTGTCGGAGATCGCGATCGTGTCCCCGAGAAGCCGCTGCGTAGCGGCCATCTTGAGCTGCCTGACCTCGACGAGGTCGGCGTCGGGAACGATCATGACAACCAACCTACGGCCCCCAGACCGCCCTTGGGACCACCGCCTCGAGATCGGCGGACGTGAATTGTCGGTGCGCCCCCGTACGATGACCGGCGTGATGGACAGACTCGTTGTCAGAGGCGCCCGGGAGCACAACCTCAAGAATGTGTCGCTCGACCTGCCTCGCGACGCCCTGATCGTGTTCACGGGTCTGTCCGGTTCCGGCAAGTCGTCGCTGGCGTTCGACACGATCTTCGCCGAGGGCCAGCGACGCTACGTGGAGTCGCTTTCCGCGTACGCCCGGCAGTTCATCGGCCAGATGGACAAGCCGGCCGTCGACTTCATCGAGGGCCTCTCGCCGGCGGTGTCGATCGACCAGAAGTCGACCTCGCGCAACCCTCGCTCGACCGTCGGCACGATCACGGAGGTGTACGACTACCTCCGTCTCCTGTTCGCCAGGGCTGGACGGCCGCACTGCCCGCAGTGTGGCGAGCCTGTCAGTCGGCAGACGCCTCAGCAGATCGTCGACAGGCTGCTCGCTCTCCCCGAGGGAACCCGCTTCCAGGTTCTGGCGCCGGTCATCCGGGGAAGGAAGGGCGAGTACCACGAGCTGTTCACCGAGCTGGCCACCGAAGGTTTCGCCCGCGTCCGGGTGGACGGCGAGGTCCACCAGCTCACGCAGCCGCCCACGCTCGACAAGCAGCGCAAGCACTCCATCGACGTGATCATCGACCGGCTCGCCGTCAAGGCGACCGTGAAGCAGCGGCTCACCGACTCGGTGGAGACCGCTCTGGGGCTCGCCCAGGGCATCGTGTCGATCGACTTCGTCGACGAGCCGGAGACCAGCCAGAACCGGGAACGGCGCTACTCGGAGAAACTGGCGTGCCCCAACAACCACGACATCGCGATCGAGGAGCTCGAGCCGCGGCAGTTCTCGTTCAACGGCCCGTGGGGCGCCTGCCCCGTCTGCTCGGGGCTGGGCACGATGCTCGAGGTCGATCCCGAGCTGGTGGTTCCCGACCCGTCGATGAGCCTGTCGGAGAACGCCATCTCGGTATGGTCGTCGCCCACGGTCGCCGGCTACTTCCAGAACCTGCTCGCAGGCCTGGCGGAGACCGAGCACTTCTCGATGTCGACGCCGTTCCGCGACCTGACACCGGAGGTCCAGAACCTCGCCATGCTGGGAGCCGGGGAGCCGGTCTACGTCCGCCACCGCAACCGCTACGGACGGGTGCGGACCTACTCGGCGAAGTACGAGGGGGCCATCCCGTACATCAAGCGGCGTCACGCCGAGGCGGAGAGCGACGTCGCGCGGGAACGGTACGCCGAGTTCATGCGCGAGATCCCGTGCGCGACGTGCCACGGGGCGCGGCTGAAGCCGACCTCGTTGGCGGTCACTGTCGGCGGCAGGAGCATCGCCGACATCGCGGGGATGTCGATCGACGAGGCCGCGACGTTTCTGAAGACGCTCGAGCTCACCTCGCGCGAGGCGCAGATCGCCGAGCGCGTCCTCAAGGAGATCCAGGAGCGGCTCCGGTTCCTCCTCGACGTCGGCCTCGACTACCTCTCGCTCTCCCGACCAGCGGCCACGCTGTCCGGCGGCGAGGCACAGCGGATCCGGCTGGCCACCCAGATCGGGTCAGGACTGGTCGGCGTGCTGTACGTGCTCGACGAACCCTCGATCGGGCTCCACCAGCGTGACAACCGTCGGCTCATCGACACGTTGCTCCGACTGAGGAACCTGGGCAACACGCTCATCGTCGTCGAGCACGACGAGGACACGATCCGGGCGGCCGACTGGGCAGTCGACATCGGCCCGGGCGCGGGGGAGCACGGTGGCGAGGTGATCGTCTCCGGACCGGTGAGCGAGCTGCTGGCGAGCAAAGAGTCCATCACCGGCGCGTACCTGTCAGGCCGTCGGTCGATCCCGCTGCCGTCCGCGAGGCGGCCGCTCACGGGCCGCTCGGTGACGATCGTCGGGGCGCGCGAGAACAACCTTCAGGACGTGACGGTGTCGTTCCCCTTGGGCCAGCTGATCTCGGTGACGGGAGTGTCCGGCTCAGGGAAGTCGACGCTGGTGAACGGGATCCTGTACGCAGCCCTGGCGCGCCGCATCTACAACTCAAAGCAGATGCCGGGACGTCACACCCACATCGACGGCTACCACGAGATCGACAAGGTCATCCACGTCGACCAGTCGCCGATCGGGCGAACGCCCCGGTCGAACCCGGCGACGTACACGGGGGTCTTCGACCGGATCCGCGCCCTGTTCGCCGAGACCCCCGAGGCGAAGGTCCGCGGCTACCAGCCGGGCCGCTTCTCGTTCAACGTCAAGGGCGGCCGGTGCGAGAACTGCTCGGGCGACGGCACGATCAAGATCGAGATGAACTTCCTGCCGGACGTGTACGTACCGTGCGAGGTGTGCCATGGGGCCCGCTACAACCGCGAGACGCTCGAGGTGCACTACAAGGGCCGGACGATCGCCGAGGTGCTCGACATGCCGATCGAGGAGGGTGCTGAGTTCTTCGCGGCCATTCCAGGGATCGCACGCCACCTCACGACACTGGTGGACGTCGGGCTCGGCTACGTCCGGATGGGGCAACCGGCTACGACCTTGTCGGGCGGCGAGGCCCAGCGCGTGAAGCTGGCGGCGGAGCTGCAGCGGCGGGCCACGGGCCGGACCATGTACGTGCTGGACGAGCCCACCACTGGGCTCCACTTCGATGACATACGCAAGCTGCTTGGAGTGCTTCAGAAGCTCGTCGACACAGGCAACTCCGTGGTGGTCATCGAACACAACCTCGACGTCATCAAGTCGTCCGACTGGGTCATCGATCTCGGACCCGAAGGTGGGTCGAGGGGCGGTCAGGTGATCGTCACCGGAACGCCGGAGCAGGTCGCGGCTTGCCCGGAGTCGTACACGGGTCAGTTCCTCGCAAAGGCGCTCAAGGGCACCGACATCGGGGTCGCTGAGCTGCTGGTCGCGCCGCCGCCCCCGCCGCCGGTCAAGAAATCACGAGTGCGTCGCCGGACTGCGTGACGGTGGCCGCGGCGAGCGCCCTTCTCGCAGGCCCGGAGATGACCGAGCCATCTTTCACCGAGAACTGAGAGCCGTGGCAGGTGCAGACGATCGCGCCGTTCGTGATCTCCGACACCGGGCAGCCCTGGTGCGTACAGACGCTGCTGAACGCCTTGTAGGTGCCCGCAGTGGGCTGCGTCACCACGAAGTTCGCGTTCTGCATGATGACCCCACCGCCGACGGGGACGTCCGCCTTCTTCACGGAGTTTCCGGCTGCGGCGCCGCCACCCGAACCCCCGGAACCCGTTGTCGCTCCGCCCCCTCCGTTGCTCGTCGACCCACCGTTGCCCATCGAACCGTCGCCGCCGGTCGTGGCGTCCGTGCATGCCGCGAGGCCTAGTCCGGCGAGCGTGAGACCCATGCCTGCGGCGAAGAGACTACGACGCGGGACGTCAGGAAACATCGAACCTCCTGGTTGGTTGACGCTTCAACCCTACGGTGAGCAGTGTGGCAGACCCAGTCTCGCCCACAACTCACAGCCAAACGTGGGAAATCCACAGGAAGGCCCCAGGTCGGTCGTGGCGGCTACATTGGGCGACTGTGGCAGATCCGGTGACGTACAGACCGAAGGTGGGGTCCATCCCCACGGACGCCGGCGTGTACAGGTTCAGCGACGCCCACGGCACCGTGATCTACGTCGGCAAGGCCAAGAACCTCCGGCAACGGGTCAACTCCTACTTCGCGGATCCCGCAGGGCTCCATCACCGCACCCGCACGATGGTCTTCACCGCGTCCAAGGTCGAGTGGACGGTCGTCCAGAACGAGCTGGAGGCGCTGCAGCTCGAGTACACGTGGATCAAGAAGTACGACCCGCGGTTCAACGTGAAGTACCGCGACGACAAGACGTACCCCTGGCTCTGCGTCAGCTGGTCGGACGAGTTCCCACGGGTGTTCGTCGGACGTGGCTCCAAGCGGCGCGGCTGGCGCTACTTCGGCCCGTACGGTCACGCGTGGGCGATCCGCGACACGGTCGACGCGCTCCTCGGCGTCTTCCCGATGCGTTCCTGCAGCGCCGCCACGTTCCGCTCGGCGGCGGCGTCTGGTCGGCCGTGCCTGCTCGGCTACATCGACAAGTGCTCCGCCCCCTGCATCGGGCGCATCACCCCCGAGGCCCATCGAGAGATCGCCGACGACTTCTGCGCCTTCATGGGCGGCCAGACGCGTGTGATCGAGCGGCGGCTGGAGAACCAGATGGCGGCCGCGTCCCACAACATGGAGTACGAGCGCGCGGCCGTCGTCCGAGACCAGCTGGGCGCACTGCGAAAGATCCTGGAACGCAACGCGATCGTGCTTCAGGACGGCACCGACGCCGACGTGGTCGCGATGGCGGTCGACCAGCTCGAGGTCGCCGTTCAGGTGTTCCACGTCCGCGACGGACGTGTCCAGGGAGAGCGGGGCTGGGTCGCCGACCGCGCTGACGAGGGCGACGAATCGACGCTCATCGAGGCATTCTTGCTGCAGCTGTACGCCGAGCAGGTGTCTCCCGACATGACGCCTGTCGAGCGCCGCCGTGCCGTACCGCCGCTGGTCCTCGTGCCCGCGTTGCCGAATGGTGCGGAACTCATGGAGCAGCTGCTCGCCAGCGAGCGGGGTGCGAAGGTACGGATCCAGATCCCGCAGCGCGGCGACAAGCGCGTCCTGCTCGACACGGTCGCGCGGAACGCCTCCGAAGCCCTGACGCGCCACAAGACGCGGCGAGCGAGCGACCTCACCACCCGCAACCGTGCGCTGGAGGAGATCCAGGAGGCCCTGGGCCTTCCGACCGCGCCGCTGCGCATCGAGTGCTTCGACATCTCCCACCTGCAGGGCACGGAGACCGTGGCCTCGATGGTCGTCTTCGAGGACGGCCTCGCCCGCAGGTCGGAGTACCGCCGGTTCGTCGTTCGTACGGTCAGCTCCAACGACGTGGGCGCCATGACCGAGGTGCTGACCCGGCGTTTCCACCGCCTGTTCGAGGAGCGGCAGCTGCTCGCCGAGGTCGATGGTGACGAGGCCGCCGCCGCTCTCATCGACGCCACGACCCGGGCGCCTCGCGGGTTCGCGTACGCGCCGGGCCTGTTGGTGGTCGATGGCGGAGCGCCCCAGGTGGCGGCCGCGCAGGCCGTCCTCGACGGGTTCGGCGTCACCGACATCGCCGTCTGTGGCCTCGCCAAGAGGCTGGAAGAGGTGTGGCTTCCCAACGAAGAGTTTCCGCTCATCCTGCCGCGGACCAGCGAGGGGCTGTACCTGCTGCAACGGATCCGCGACGAGGCGCACCGGTTCGCTATCACCCACCATCGCGGCCGTCGAAGCGTGTCGATGGTGGAGTCGCTGCTCGACGACGTCGCCGGCTTGGGAGAGGTGCGCCGCAAGGCGCTGCTGCGCCGCTTCGGCTCGATGAAGAAGCTCCGTTCCGCGACCGCTGCAGAGATTGCCGAGACCCCGGGCTTCGGCCCACGGCTCGCGGAGGTGGTTGTCGCGGCCGTGGCGTCCCAGCAGGTTCCCGAGTCCGTGAACCTGACGACGGGAGAAATCCTCGACTGAGCCCGTGTGGCCCCGGCCACTCGCGTGTCGTCGCTAGCGATAATGGCAACTGTGAGCGAGCACCAGACAACACAGCGAGTCGTCGTCATCACCGGCATGTCCGGGGCGGGCCGGCGCACGGCCGCACACGCGATGGAGGATCACGGCTGGTACGTGGTCGACAACATCCCTCCCGTGATGCTGCCGCTTCTCGTCCGGCAGCTTGCGTCCGACGGGATCACGAAGCTGGCGGTCGTCATCGACGTACGCAGCCGCGCTGACATGCAGCACCTGCCGGTGGTGTTCTCGGACCTGGCCGACCAGGGCATCACCGCGGAGATCTGCTTCATCGAGGCCACCGACGAGATGATCGTCAAGCGTCAGGAGTCGTCTCGTCGACCGGTGCCGCTCCAGGAGGACGGCCGGATGATCGAGGGCATCCGGCGTGAGCGCCGCATGATGTCGACCCTGCGGGCCGCCGCGGACATGGTCATCGACACGACTTCTCTCAACGTCCACCAGCTCCAGCAGCGGGTGGCCCACGCGTACGGAGGCGACGACCGTGACGAGCTCCGCGTCATCGTCGTGTCCTTCGGCTTCAAGAACGGGGTGCCGATCGACTCCGACATGGTCTTCGACGTACGGTTCCTGCCCAATCCGCACTGGGTGCCGGAGCTGCGCCCGCAGACCGGCCTGTCGGAGGCCGTCTCGTCGTACGTCCTTGGGCAGCCCGCCGCTGAGCCGTTCCTCACCCACCTGCTCGGACTCCTCGACAGCGTGCTGCCCGGGTACGTGTCCGAGGGCAAGCGGCAGGTTGAGCTCGCCATCGGATGCACGGGTGGGAAGCACCGCTCCACGGCGATCTCGGAGGAAGTGGCCCGCCGGCTTCGCGAGCGGTCGCTGAACGTCCAGGTCATGCACAGGGATCTCGGGCGCGAATGACCCGCCAGATGTCCAGGCTCCCGGCCGTGGCGGCTCTGGGAGGTGGGCACGGTCTTTCGGCGACGCTGACGGCGCTGCGACGGCTCACCGACTCGCTGACGGCGATTGTCACGGTCGCCGACGACGGCGGGTCGTCGGGTCGGCTCCGCGAGGAGTTCGGGTGCCTGCCGCCGGGCGACCTCCGCATGGCCCTGGCCGCGTTGTGCGGGGACGACTCCGAGGGCAGGCTGTGGGCCGACGTGCTTCAGTCACGGTTCGCCGGCAATGGTCCGCTCGCCGGACATGCGATCGGCAACCTCCTCATCGCCGGCCTGTGGCAGCGACTCGCCGACCCGGTCGAAGGCCTGGACATGGTCGGCCAGATGCTGGGGGTACGTGGCCGTGTGCTGCCGATGTCGGCGGTCCCTCTGGCTATCGAGGCGGACGTCGTCGGGCTGCGTACCGACGCCCCCGACGAGGTGATGGTTGTACGTGGCCAGGCCCAGGTCGCGAAGACCACGGGCCGCGTCGTCGGGTTACGGCTGCGTCCGGATCGCCCACCCGCTCATCCCGACGCGGTGGCCGCGCTCCAGGAGGCCGACTTCATCGTGCTGGGACCAGGTTCCTGGTTCACGTCGGTCCTCGTACACCTCCTCGTGCCGGAGCTCGCGGACGCGATCGTCACCTCGTCGGCGGAGCGGATCCTCGTGCTCAATCTCGTTCCGGAGGACGAGACAGCGGGGTTCTCGCCTGCCGCCCACATCGACGTGCTCGCCCAGCACGCCGCGGCGCTCCGGCTCGACCACGTGATCGCCGACGAGCGCTTCGCGCGGCTCGACGGACACCTCGGGACGTACGTGGAAAGCCTCGGAGCCCAGCTGCACATCGCGAGGCTAGGGATGCGCGATGGGTCGGCCCGCCACGACCCGTTACTCCTGGCCGCCTCGTTGGCTGGGGCCATGGGTCTGTGATCGGGTCTGGGACACCCGGCGCTGTGTGACAAGATTGCCCAATGGCGTTGACCCAGCAGGTGAAGTCAGAGCTGGCGACAGTGGTGACGACCAAGCCCTGCTGCCGCCGCGCGGAAGCTGCCGCCATGCTTCGGTTCTCCGGTGGCCTTCATCTCGCTGGTGGACAGATCATCGTGGAGGCCGAGCTGGACACCGGCGCCGCCGCCCGCCGTCTGCGTTCCACGATCACTGAAGTCTTCGGCCTGCAGTCCGAACTCGTCACGGTCACCTCGTCCGGCCTGCGCCGTGGCACCCGCTACATCGTCCGCCTCATCAAGGACGGCAGTGCGCTGGCCCGTCAGACGGGTCTGGTCGACAAGCGTGGCCGTCCCGTGCGTGGCCTGCCGCCCTCCGTCGTTGGCGGTGGCATGTGCGACTCCGTGGCGACGTGGCGTGGGGCATTCCTCGCGCACGGCTCGCTGACCGAGCCCGGTCGCTCGATGTCCATGGAGGTGACCTGCCCCGGTCAGGAGTCGGCGCTGGCGCTCGTAGGTGCCGCCCGGCGCCTCGGGATCGTCGCCAAGCCGCGTGACGTCCGTGGCGTCGACCGCGTCGTCATCCGCGACGGCGACGCCATCGCCGCCATGCTCACCCGCCTCGGAGCCCATCAGACGGTGCTGGCCTGGGAAGAGCGCCGCGTACGCCGCGAGGTACGTGCATCGGCGAACAGGCTGGCCAACTTCGACGACGCCAACCTTCGCAGGTCGGCCCACGCGGCCGTCGCCGCCGGGATGCGCGTGAGCCGCGCGCTCGAGATCCTCGGCGAGGACGTACCGGGGCACCTGCTCACGGCCGGAACGCTCCGTCTGGAGCACAAGCAGGCCTCCCTGGAAGAGCTCGGCGCCCTCCACGTACCGCCCCTGACGAAAGACGCCGTTGCCGGCCGGATTCGCCGACTTCTCGCCATGGCCGACCGCCGCGCGACAGAGCTCGGCGTGCCTGACACCGCCGCCGTGCTGCCTCCTGATTACGACGAGCAATAGTCGTCATCGACTCCTGACCCGGGTGCGCGCGAGCCGAGGAGATTCGTTAGGCTGACAGCGTCCGAATGTCTGTTCCGGGTGCGGGAGCATCCGGTGAGAAGGAGTCCTGCACATGACTGTCAAGGTTGGCATCAACGGGTTCGGCCGCATCGGTCGCAACTACTACCGCGCTCTGGTCGCTGCCGGCGCGGACCTTGAGGTCGTCGCGGTCAATGACCTGACCGACAACCACACCCTCGCCCACCTGCTCAAATACGACTCGATCCTCGGCCGTTTCCCGGGCGAGGTTACCTACGACGACGCTGCGATCTACGTGGACGGCAAGGCGATCAAGGTTTTCGCTGAGAAGGATCCCGCTGGTCTGCCTTGGGGCGAACTCGGCGTCGACATCGTCATCGAGTCGACCGGCTTCTTCACCGATGGCACGAAGGCCAAGGCCCACCTCGATGCGGGCGCCAAGAAGGTGCTCATCTCCGCTCCGGCGAAGAACGAGGACATCACGATCGTCATGGGCGTCAACGACGACAAGTACGATCCGGCGACCCAGAACATCATCTCCAACGCGTCCTGCACGACGAACTGCCTGGCGCCGATGGCGAAGGCCCTCAACGACGGCCTCGGCATCGTCAAGGGCCTCATGACGACGATCCACGCGTACACGCAGGACCAGAACCTGCAGGACGCCCCGCACAAGGACCTCCGTCGTGCGCGCGCCGCCGCCCTCAACATGGTCCCGACCACGACCGGCGCCGCCAAGGCCGTCGCGCTCGTGCTGCCGGAGCTCAAGGGCAAGCTCGACGGGTACGCCATGCGCATCCCGATTCCGACCGGCTCCGCCACCGACCTCACCTTCGAGGCCGCCCGCGAGACCACCGTCGAAGAGGTCAACGCGATCGTCAAGGCTGCCGCCGAAGGCCGCATGAAGGGCAAGCTCATCTACACCGAGGACCCGATCGTCTCCAAGGACATCGAGACCGACCAGGCCTCCTGCGTCTTCG
>Ga0097691_1000483_pt1 | contig 34766 bp, 25 predicted proteins | sample NGESurdeep072012_8_FD_72858 | JGI IMG/M metagenome (GOLD analysis project Ga0097691, IMG submission 72858) | Arctic peat soil microbial communities from Barrow, Alaska - NGEE Surface sample 210-1 deep-072012 | ecosystem: Environmental > Terrestrial > Soil > Wetlands > Peat ... | reverse complement strand
GACGCTGGTCACCAGGCGCGGCGCGGTCGCTCGCCTCCCCGCGCCGTCGGGCGGCGCGAGAAGCTGCGCTGCGGCCGCGTCGAGCAGCACTCCAGCCGCGATCGCGAGCCAGCTGATGGCGACGAGGATCGGGCCCAGGTAGTAGCGCTCGATGTCGGCGTTCGTGTACGAGACCGCGAACCAGCAGGTGACGACGAGCCACGTCCCCGTGAGGAGGGCGTACCGCGGTCGGCGCATGACCACGATCAGGAAGGCGGCCGGGATGAGCGCGACGAGCAGGCCAAACTGGTCGGTCGCAACCCGTCCCAGCTCGGCGACCTTGCCGACGACGTCCGTGAAGAGCCCGGTCATCCCACCGGTGAACTGCGCGCCCAGCACCACGTACCAGAAGCCACCCCAGGTGGCCGGGTGGCCGTAGACCAGCGGCGCGCCCATCGCCGCGCGCACTGGCAGCTCGAGGTAGAGGACGGCCGCGACCGCGACGAGGGCAAGGACGCAGCGTCCCAGCTGGGCTCGGCGGAGCCAGACACGCGGCTCGACTGCCAGGATGAAGAGGGCGATCCCGGGGGCGAGCAGGAAGGTGAGCGCCTGGTTGCCCAGGGCGACGCCGTAGAGCGCCGCAGCGGAGACGAGCCAGCGGTCGGCGTCCGCCCTGCCCGTGCGGACCCGCTCCTCCCATCCCACCAGCAGCACGAGCAACCCGGCCACGAGAGCGAGGTGGAGCATGTGCGGGTCGGCGAACGAACCGACCCGCCACGGGATCGGGGTCAGCGCGAGGAGCACGCCGGCTGCGACGGCCACGGGGGTCCGGCCGGTGAGCCGGCGCACGAGCACGACCGCCAGCGCGGCGGCCACGCCGAGGAGGATGGCGGAGAGCAGGTTCATCCGCAGCGCCGGCTCACCGGCCGGCGTCAGGAGCAGGCTCGCAAGCCAGCCAAGCAGGACGTAGCTCGGGTAGCCGGTCGGATGGGCCGTGCCCAGCACGGGGGCGACGACCTGGAACTCACCCGTGTCCCAGAGGCCCAGCCCTGGCAGCAGCGTCGACCGCGCCACGGCGAACGCGACCACGCCAGCGAGCCCGGGTGCGGCGCTGCTGGCGAGCATGCTCCAGCCCCCCCGCGGGGCCGAGGCGGCCTCGCCGCTCACCAGCCCAGCGTCCGTGCCCAGGCGAGCCCCCAGGCCTGCACCACCGCGGAGGCCGCGATCAGGCCGCCGACCAGGAGGCCGCCGCGCGCCGCACCTCGGCCGTGGCGCGCGATCAGGCGCTCCGCCCCGAGCGCGAGCGGAACGAGAAGGAACGGCGCGAAGTCCAGGCTGAAGCGATAGCCGAACTGGACCCACCCCTGCGAGAAGTGCATCACGTTGACGACGGCGATCACGAGCGTGGCAAGCAGGCCGCCCGCCACTCGCCGATCGCGGAGCAGCGGCAGCGCGCCCGCGGCCAGCAGCCACGCCGGGCTCGTGAGCAGGAGGCTCATCCCGACCGGGCTCGGTACGAGCCACGAGCACCCGGCCGCGCTCCAGATCTCGCGCGCCACGCCGGCCGCGCAGGCGGGCACCACGTCCGGGAGGCCACCAAGCATGATCCCCAGGTTCTGGGGGATGTAGCGGAGGTCCTGGAGCGACCAGGCGGCGTTGTAGTGGAGGTCCGGGTAGGCCCACACCTCGTAGCGGTAGAGCGCCTCGTAGACGGGGTTGAAGAGCGTCCCGCTGACCGCGAGGTTGTAGAGGAGGAATGCCCCGACCGGGAACGCCATGCCGAACCCCGCGCTCACGGCCCGCCGTCTCCACGTGCCGCCCCCGCCCACGAGCACCAGGAAGACGACCCCGAAGACCACGGTCAGGCGACTGGTCACGGCGAGGCCCAGCAGGAGGCCCGCGACGACCTGCCGCCGGTCGAGGAGCCACTCATGCGCGTCGACGTCGAGGCCCGCGGCCCGGTCATCGGCGTCGAGAGCCACCGCGACGGCGGCGAGCGTCAACCCCACCGCGACCACGTGGGCCAGGAACCACGTGGTCCCGAGCGACGACGCATACCAAAGGACCGTCCCTGCCCCCACGAAGACCGTCAGGGCGGCGCGAAGCCCGGCCCGGATGGGGAGCCGACCAAGGAGCCAGAAGGCCAGCCCCACGTCCAGGGCGCCGATCACGACCGCCAGGAACGCCTGGTCGGTTGCCATCCCCCAGATCGCCACGAACGGGAGGAGGATCACGGCGGGGAGCGGCGGGAACGGGACCATCCCCCGACCCGTCTCGTTCCCGGAGGCGTCGAGCACGGGGATGACGTCGTTGAAGTAGTCGTTCCCGGGCGAGGTGGCCGTGCCCGGAACCGGGTAGCGGATGGAGGCCTGGCCGTGGAGGTAGGCGTCTGCCTGCCAGACGAAGTGGTTGTAGACGGTCGGCCAGGCCGGCCGGGTGAACGCGTACAACACGAAGAAGACGACCACCAGCCCCATCCCGACCGCGAGCGTCGCGCGGGCCGGCGGAGCGGCTCGTCGCGCGGGCCGGCTGGAAAGCGTCACCGGACCCTCGGGTATACTCCGGTCCACCTCAGCGCTCGATCACGGAGGCCGTTCCCCTTGGCTGGCCCCGCACCGGGCGAGCAGGCGCGGGCGGGCGAGCAGGCCCGGGTGCGGCTCCGGGACGTCGCCGTCCCGCTCTGCATCCTTCTCGCGCTCGGCCTCGCCCTCCGGCTCATCATCGCATACGTCCTGCTGCCCGGGTCCGGGTTCAAGGTGGACGTCGGCTCGTTCGACGGCTGGGCCGTGGAGCTCGCGCGGAACGGGCCGTTCGGGATCTACGACCGTCCGATCTTCATCGACTACACTCCGGGCTACCTCTACGTGCTGTGGGGTCTGGGCCTGGTGGCGCAGTTCCTGGGCATGCCCGGCGGGGCTCCAGGCGCGCTCCTCAAACTGCCCGCGATCCTGGCGGACCTCGGGCTCGCGGTCGCCGTCTTCCTGCTCGCGGCCGACCTCGGCGCGCGGCGCCGTCCCGCGCTGGCCGCGGCCGCCGCGGTCCTGTTCGTGCCCGTCACCTGGTTCGACAGCGCCGTCTGGTCGCAGGTGGACTCGGTCGGGACGCTGGTCCTCCTCCTGGCGGTGCGTGAGCTGTGGCGCGGCCGCGACGAGCGCGCCGCGCTCCTCACCACCGTTGCGGCGATCATCAAGCCCCAGTTCGGGATCCTGATCCCGCTGGCGGCGGTCCTGATCGTGCGGCGCAACCTGGTCACGCGGCCGCCCGGCCACGGCCCACGCCGCCTGCTCACCACGACGCTGGTCGGGCTGGCCACCGCCCAGCTGCTGTGCCTGCCGTTCGGGCTGACCATCGTGGGCCTGCTGCGCCAGATCCTCGACACCGCCGCCGGCTACCCGTGGCTGACGGTGAACGCGTTCAATCCGTGGGCGCTCGTCACCCAGGCCGGGGCCGGGCTGGCGCAGAGCGGGAGCTGGATCCGGGACGTCACGGTGGTCGGGCCGGACGGCGGGGCAGGCTTCCTCGTCTTCGGCATCCCGGCCGTCGTGGTCGGCAGCGCAGTGCTGCTCTGCGTGATCGGCTTCTTGGCCGCGACGATCTGGCGGCGCGACGATCGCCGGACCCTGCTCGTCGCCCTGGCTGTCCTGGCCATCGCCTTCTTCGTCCTGCCGACGCGCGTCCACGAACGCTACCTCTTCCCGTTCTTCGCACTCGGGGCGGTCCTCCTCGCGGTGAGCCCCCGCTGGGCCGTCGTCTACGTCGTGCTCGCGGTCGCCAACACTGCCAACCTCTACGGGATCCTCACCGAGCCCTTCTACCAGAACCTCGGGCTCGACCCGATGCTGACCGCGTTCGGCGGGTTCGGGGGCCAGCTGGGCGAAGCGATCCGCTCGTGGAACGGGGTGGCGGGCAGCGTCGTCCTCCACGCCGGTGGCCTGCTGGCGGCAGGCTGGTTCCTGGTCCGACCGGCACCGGAGGAGGTCGACGCGACCGCGGTGCGGCTTGCGGGCGAGTCCGCGGAGGTGCCAGCGGACGTGCCGAAGAACGCGCTGGCCGCCAGCCTGTCGGCTGAGGCGCCTGCCGACCCGCCGGCCGCCGCTCCGGCCGACCCGGGGTCCATCGGCGTGCCGGCATCCGGCGGGCTCGCCGTCGGCACGGCTCTCGGCCGGGCGGCCGAGAGCGCGCGCTCGCTCGTCGGTCGCGCACCCTTCGATCGCTCGCACCTCCTCGATCGCGAGGGAGGCGGCCGGCTCGACCGGCTCGACCTCTGGTTCATCGGCGTGATCGTCGTCGCATCGCTCGTCATGCGGACGTTCGGTCTCGGCGAGCCGGCGCGGATGCACTTCGACGAGGTCTACCACGCGCGGACCGCGGCCGAGTTCCTGCAGGACTGGCGCTACGGGCAGCCGCACGCGATCTACGAGTACACCCACCCGCATCTCGCCAAGTACGCGATCGCCGGCGGGCTGGTCGCGTTCGGGGACGACAGGGTCACGGCGACGAGCCAGCTCGGCGTGCCGGTCATCGACGTCGCGATCGAGCCACGCTGGGACGCGGCGGGCGGCCCGGGGACGGTGCTCCAGGGAGGTGACCGCCTCTACGTCGCTACGGGCGCTGACGTCCGCGTCTTCGACCTGAACACGCGCGAGCTCCTCGCGACGTTCGTGCTGCCGGGCGCACAGGCCGTGGCCATCGACACGGCCGGTCATCGCCTCTATGTCGGCACGGCGTCGGGCAGCGTCCTGGCGCTCGACACGGCCATCAGCGCCGGCGACCTGCGGGCGGCGGGTGCCGGCGGCCCGACCCCGATCACGCTCGCCCCGTTGACGACGGCCGGCGGCGCGGTGGAGCGCCTCTGGGTGGTGAACGGCGGGGCGACCCTGATCGCGGCGACCCCCGGCGACACGCTCACGTCGCTCGACGCCACCAGCGGCACGCGGCTCGCCTCGCTCAGCCTCCCCGGCCGCGCCGAGGTCGTGGACGCCGGCAGCGTGAACGCGCTGGTGGCCGACCCGGGGACCGTGACGGACCCGGCCGGCGTCGCAGCCCAGCTCGCCCGGATCCTGGGTGGGCCGGCCGCCACGTACGAGAAGCAGATCCGCTCGGGCGCGGCGCAGGTGACCATCTCGACGGCCATCGCCGGACAGCGCGCCCAGCTGGACGCCGCCATCGCGAGCGGCTCCCTCGCCGGCCTCAGCATCACGGGCGTGCCTCGCATCGCGGTGGCGGACGCCGCGGGCGTGACGTTCGTGGACCCGACCGGCGGTTCGGTGACCGGCCAGGTGTCGCTCGACGCCGCGGCGACCGGCCTGGTCCGGGCCGACGGCCTCGATGCGCCGACGCTCTACGCGGCGACCGGCCACGCCCTCGCCGCGATCCTCCTCCCGGCGGACGGCACGGCTCCGTCTCTCTCGCAGACGGTCTGGATGCCCGCCGCGATCAGCCGGGTCACCTACGACACGTCGAGCCAGATCGTGCACGCGCTGGGCCGCACTCCGGACGGGACCGGCTGGACGGTCTACGTCGTGGAACCGCGCGGGAACAGCGTGTTCGCGGACGCGCGCCTGCCGTTTGCGCCCGCCGCCTGGGCAACCGACGTGAACCCCGACCTGCCCGCCACGGACCGCGAGCAGCTCCTGGTGTTCGGCGGCGACGGATCGGCCGCGTCGGTCGACATCGGCCAGCACGCCTTCGCGTGGCGACTGCCGGGCGTGATCGCGGGCGCGCTCATGGCCGGCCTCCTGTTCCTCCTGGCGCGGATCCTCTTCCGGCGCCGGTCCGTGGCGATCCTGGCCGGCCTCTTCGGCCTGCTTGACGGGATGTTCTTCGTCCAGCAGCGGATCGCCATGAACGACACGTACGCGGCGTTCTTCATCGTCGCGGCGGTCACCCTTTTCGCGGCGATATGGACGGGGGCATGGCGGTGGCGAGGCGCCTTCTGGGTCGGGATGCCGATCGTGGGCCTGCTCCTGGGGCTGGGCCTCGCATCGAAATGGGTGGCCCTCTACGCGCTCGCCGCGATCGGGCTCCTGATCCTGGTCCGGTCGGCGCTCGGACGGGTGCTGGTCGTGCTCGCCCTCGGCGCGGGGACGGCAGTCCTCGGGTACATGGCCGTCTCCGTGCCGGCGGGCGCGACGTCTGGAGGGAACCTGGCCTTCCTCGCGATCATGATCGGGTTGACGCTGGTGGCTGCCGCCGTGACCGTGCTCCACCCGATCGCATGGTCCGTGGAGGAGGTCCGGATCGCGGTGGCGGCCCCGGCCGCGGCCGGGGCGCTGGTCGCGCTTGCGGCCATCCCGCTGGGGCTCGGCCCCGTGGCCCTCGCGCTCGCGCTCGGGTGCTTCGGCTTGGCGGCGCTCGCGATGGGGGCCTTCTGGCTCGCGGGAAGGCTCGGCTTCGGGCCGCTCGCGCCACCGCTCGCGCCCGACGATCCGGCCGCGCTGCTCGAGCCGCCCGCCCCCGCCCCGGAGGGCTGGCTCCGCCCCGGCTGGCGCTGGGGCCTGCCAGTCGCCTGGGCCGGCGGCTCGCTGCTGGCGATCCCCGCCGCGGTCTACGTCGCGCTCTACCTTCCGTGGGTGGCCCTGGGCAATCGGCTGACCTCGTCCTGGCCGCCCGGGAACACGGGCCAGACGCTGCTCGACCTCACGAAGTCGATGTACGACTACCACAACAACCTGCGAGCGACCCACCCGGCCGCCTCACCCTGGTGGGCCTGGCCGCTGGACCTCAAGCCGGTCTGGTTCTTCCAGCAGTCCTTCGCGGGATCGACGTCCGGCGCCATCTACGACGGGGGGAACCTGGCCATCTGGTGGCTCTCGATCCCGGCGATCGCGTTCGTCGCGTGGCAAGCGTATCGGCGCCGGAGCCTCGGGCTGGGGCTCATCTCCGTCGTGATCGCCTTCACGTGGATCTCGTGGGCGCGGATCGACCGCGCCACGTTCGAGTACCACTACTACGCGACGCTCCCGTTCGTGATCCTCGGCCTCTCGTACTTCGTGGCCGAGCTGTGGCACGGGCCGTCGGCCCGGACCTGGCGGCTGGCCCGGGGTGGCGCCGTTGCGGCCCTCCTCGCCCCGGTCGTGCTGTGGCTGGGCAAGGGCCCGCTTTGCGCGATCGCCGGTGTCGAGAAGGTCGACCCGGGCTCCCAGGCGTGCTCCGCGGCCGCGTCCCTGCCGTTCTCCCTGACGACCCAGGTGGTGGGCGTCATCGGCGTCATCGTGGTGGGCGGCGGGCTGCTGGTCTGGCAGCTGGTCCGCCTGGACCGGTCGATCCGGCACGGCGCCGACGCGCGCGAAGCCGCGACCGCCTCCCGCCGCATCGTCGTGACGGGACTGCTGGCAGGCGCAAGCCTCGTGCTTGCCGCGCTCTTCCTCCCCGCGACGCCGCTCGTCCAGACGCCCAGCATCCCCGGCGAGCTCGTCTCCTTCCTGTTCCTGTTGGTCCTGGGACCCATCGCCTGGGTCACCTGGAGGGCCCGCTCGCCGCGTCGCTTCGCGGTGGGGATCGTCGTGGCGGCGGCCGTCGTGTTCGTCGCGTTCTACCCGAACTGGTCCGGGATACCGCTCCCGAACGGCATCTTCAACTGGTACCAGGGGCTGCTCCCTACATGGCTCTACCCGTTCCAGTTCGCCGTCAACACGGACCCGGCCTTCGCCGTCTCGTTTGCCAGCCCGTGGCCACTCCTCCTGCTCGCCGCGGTACTCGTCTCGGCGGGCATCGTGGCCTACAGCGCGTGGGTCTGGCGGATCGCGATCGCGGAGCGGCGTGCTGACGAGGCCTTCGAGGCCGCCGGGAACGAGCCGGCCGACAGCGCGACCGAGCCCGCGGATCCGGCGGGGCCCGAAGGCTCCTGACCCGGTTGTCGGGCCGTCAGGCGACGGGACCGCCCCTCGGGTCCGGCGGGACTTCGGCGTGGAAGTCGCGGGGCAGCGCGCCCTGGGCCGCGAGGCGCCGGATCACGAACCCGTAATAGGCTTCCACCCGGGCGGCGATCCGGTCCCAGCCGAACTCCTCGACTCGCTCGAGCCCACTCTGGGCCATCCGCTCGCGAAGGTCCGGGTCGGCGAGGAGCCGGAGGATCGCCTCGGCCAGGGGCCGTGACTCACCCGGGGGCACGAGGAGCGCCTGCTCGCCTCGCTTCACGACACCCTTGTAGCCGTGGATGTCGCTGCAGACGATGGCGGTCCCGGCCGCCATCGCCTCCAGGAGCACGATCCCGAACGACTCGCGGCCGGTCGCCGGCGACGCATAGACGTCGGCGCTCTTGAAGAGCTGGACCTTGTCACCGTCGGAGACGCGGCCGAGGAACTCGACGTCGGGGAGGCGCCGGGTCATCACGTAGCGGCGCGCCTCGCGGTCCTGGGGTCCGGAGCCCACGACGAGGAGGCGGCAATCGCAGCCGCCCTTGCGCAGGATTCGATATGCCTTGAGGAGCGGGAGCAGCCCCTTGCGCGGCTCCAGCCTGCCGACGAACAGGATGTTCGGGCGGCCATCCTGCCAGCGGGCCATCGGGACGGCGTGGGCGAAGCGGAGCAGGTCCACGCCGTTCGGGATCACCTTGTAGTCGCCGGGCAGGTAGCGGTCGGCGAAATGCCGCGCGGCGGCGCTGACCGCGATGCGGCCGTGAAGGTTCCGGGCGACGGGCCCCAGCATCCTGCCGCCCAGCTGGTAGCCCGGCGCAAAGCCCGCGTAGGCGTGGAACGTGGCGATGTTCACGCTCCGGGACTCGCGCAGCGTGAACAGCGCCAGGAGCGGCACGAAGGGCTCGTGGAAGTGCAGCAGGTCGAACTGCTCGCGTTCCAGCACCGCCTGGATCTGGCTCCGGTAGCGTGGCGAGACGGTGAGCGTCCCCATCGACCCGTTCGACGGCACCGAGAAGCCCTTCCCGATCCGGATGACGTCGCCCTCGGAGCTGCGCTGCAGTCCGTGGCTGGCGGTCAGGATCCGGACGTCGTGGCCACGCCCTCGAAGCGCCTCGTAGAGGTGCCCGACATGGTCGTTGACGCCGCCGGGGAGCGGGTAGACATACGGCGTGACCAGCCCGATCTTCATGACGCGTCCTCGCGCGGTCGCACGACGCCGGCGGTCTCGTCCGGCCGCGGCGGCCGGAAGCGGCCACCCGGGTAGCCCAGGTCGCGGCCGGTTCCATCGCGTCGCACGCGCCCGCCGACCTCCGCGCGCATGTCGCGGCCGTACTTGCGAAGCTGCCTGCCGAAGGTCGGGAGCTGGGACGCCGTCCGGTGGAAGGAGCCCTCCCAGCCGGTGGTGCCCGCCAGGATCGCGCAGCGCACGTCCTCGGCCGTCCGCCCGGGAAAGGTGGTGACGCCCGTGCCGATCGCCGCCGCCTCGTGAGCGTCGCTGTTGCCGACCGTGGCCATGCCGTGGGCCGCGGCAAACGCCCCGACCCGCTCGTGGACCAGCCGCCCGAACGTCGTGGGGTTGAACGCCTCCAGGGCGTCGGGCCGGACACGTGGGTCGCCCGAATCCAGGAGCCGCCGCAGCGTCCACCCCTGCGCACAGAGCGGATAGGGGAAGAGCGGGTGAGCCGGAATCGCGATGCCGCCCTGCTCGTGGATCTCGCCGATCGTCGTCCGCATCGGCCGGAGCGGCCGGAGCCGCTCCTCCACGAAGAGCGCGAGCAGGTGCCCATCGCGCGTGGTCACCTCCTCGCCCACGACGATCTCAACGCGCAGCCCCCGCGCCCGGGCGAGCGCCCGCGCCGCGATCGCGGCATCGATCCGTTCATGGTCGGCGATGCCGAGGACGTCGAGATCCGTCATCGCCACCACGTGGGCGAGGATGGCCTCGATGCCATCGGTCCCGTCCGAGGCGAGCGTATGGACGTGCAGATCCGCCCGGCCGTGCGGCTGCAAGGGGTCCGGGCCACCGGGCGATCGACGAGCGGTGCCGCCCGCGCTCACGGCCGGGGCTCCGGCTCGAGGTCCGGCCAGATCGGGAAGAAGACCGACCACCACTGCTCGGGGGCGTCGGCGATGAGGCGCTCGAACGCGGCAGCCTCCTGCGCCAGCAGCGCCTCCACCCGCGCACGCCGGGCGCCCGGTCCCGTCGCCACGGCGCCGCCCGGCGGCAGGATCGTCTCCAGGCGACCGGCGTAGCGCTCCCCGCGGAGGCGTCGGACGGCCGCCACGTGGATGGGGGCGCTCGATTCGATTGCCAGCAGCGCAGGCCCGACCGGCAGCGGCGCGGGCGCCCCGAAGAACGGGACCGGGACGCCTCCCCCGATGATGTCCCGGTCGCCGATGACTCCCACGTACTCGCCCCGGCCGAGGGCGGCGCGGAGCTCCCGGCGGGCAGCTTCCAGGCTGACGAGGCGGACGCCCGAGGCCGAGCGCGCCCGCGTCATGAACGCCTGGAGCGCCGGGTCGCCGAGCGTCTCCATCGGCGCGGTGATCGTGGTCTCGTTCCGGGTGAGCAGGATCGCCTCGGTCGCCTGGAGCGACCCGAAGTGGAGGGACGAGAAGACGGCCGGGCGGGTCGCGAACGCGGCGTCGACCGCGTCGGGAGTCTCGATTCGCGTCCGGCCCGGGGCCTCGCGGACCACGGCGGCTGCCCGGATCAGCTCGGCGTACGTCCGCGCCGCGTGCCGGTAGGCGGCCCGGACCAGCCGCTCGAGCGCCGCGGGATCGTCGTCGGCGGCGCGCGCGCGGGCGCTCCCTGTGCCCGTGGCCGCGAGGTGCGCGACGACGCGGCCCAGGTTCGCTCGCGCCTGCGCAGCGCGTGCCGGCGTGGCCCGGTACCAGAGCTCGCCTGCCGCATCGGCCGCGGCGCCGACGACGCGCGCCGGCAGGCGGTTCGCGAGCCAGGCAGCCACGTCGAGCAGGCTGACGCGCAGCCGCTGGGCGCGGGTCGCGCGGTCTGGGGCGTCCGCGGTCGGCCCGGTCAACGCGCCGTTCACGCGGTCTCGTCCGCTGGCACGCGGTTCGGCTTGGTCGCGGCTTCCGGAAGCGGCGGCGGTCCGGACGGTGCCTCGACCAGTGATTCGAGCCGGGCAATCTCGCCCGGATCGTCCGGCCAGATCGGCTTGAAGACGCACCATTGCTCGGGCGCGAGCCGGATGCCCGCCTCCAGCACGTTGGCGATCTCCTGCGTCGCGCGGCCGAGCTCCGCCGGCTCCATGGAGGTTACCGTGATCGGCGCGCCGACTTCCGTCACGTGGCGGCCCTCGGTCCGGATCACCCAGAAGGGAAGGATCGTCGCGCCGGTCTTGGCCGCCAGCACCGCGGGCCCGGCAGGGAACCGCGTCCACGCGCCGAAGAACCGGACGGGGATCCCGTCGGGACGGTAGCCCCAGTCCACCAGGAGGCCGACGATCTCGTGCCGGTGGAGGACCCGGAAGACCTCCCGAAGGTTCCGCCACGGGATCTGCCCGACGCCCCAGCCGCGCCGCTCGCGGTCGAGGTGAGCGAAGAGCTCCTCGTACGCGGTGTCGTCGGCGACGGCGTGGATCGGCCAGCCCCGGCCCGCAAGGCCGGCCGCGGCCGCCTCGTTGTTGCCGAGGTGGGCGCCCACGATGATCAGCCCCTTCGATTCCTGCCAGGCTGCGTGGAACGGCTCGGCGGCCATGTCGCCGATCTGCGCGACCCGCGCCGCGTGCGACAACCGCGACAGGCGCATCAGCTCCAGGACCCAGCGGACCTGGTTTCGATAGACGGCGCGCGCCAGGGGGCCGACCCGGCGATCGTCCCGCGCCACGCCGAGGACGCGCGCGGCGTTGGCGCGGACGTACCGGCGCTTCGCCGGCCAGGCCCAGTAGACGGCGACGGCCACCCAGCCGCCGACACGTGTTGCCGGTCCCAGCGGCAGGCGTCCGAGGACCCATGCCCCGGCGCGGTACCCGAGGACGGCCAGCCGAGCACGAATGCGCCGCCCCTGCGCATCCCGGTGGTGGGGCGCCCGGAGGCCGCCCCCAGGCTGACGAGAACTGACGCGGGCCTCGGTGCCCGGCACCCCTTCAGGGGCGCCGGGCGTCCCGGGGACGGACGTCACTTCGCGGCGACCTTCTCGGCCCCCTTGGCAAACGTCCGCAGCGTGCGCGCGACGATCTTCTCCGTCCCGACCAGCGTCTCGTTGTCGTCGCCGCGGATGAACGCTTCGACACGGTTGAAGGCGATGTCGTCGTGGAGCTGCTGCGGCGGGCTCTTCATGAAGTAGGCCGAGGGCGCGACGAGCGTCCCCTTGAGGCCGCGGTCCAGGCCCAGCTTCAGGCAGCGGATCGCGTCGGTGATGACGCCGGCGCTGTTCGGGCTGTCCCAGACTTCGAGCTTGAGCTCGGCGCGGAGCGGCACGTCGCCGTACGTCGTGCCTTCCATCTGGATGTAGCAGAACTTGCGGTCCGTCAGCCACGGAACGTGGTCGCTCGGGCCGACGTGGACGTTGCCCGGCTCCAGCTCGTAGTCGAGCATGGAGGTGACCGCGTTCGTCTTGCTGATCTTCTTGCTCTCGAGGCGCTCTCGCTCGAGCATGTTGAGGAAGTCGGTGTTGCCGCCGAAGTTCAGCTGGTACGTGCGGTCGAGGCGGACGCCGCGATCCATGAAGAGGCGTGTCATCACGCGATGCGTGATGGTCGCGCCGACCTGGCTCTTGATGTCGTCGCCGATGATCGGAAGGCCCTCCGCGGCGAACCGGCGCTGCCAGTAGGGCTCGCGGCCGATGAAGACCGGGATCGCGTTGACGAAGCCGACGCCGGCCTTGAGGGCCTGCTCGGCGTACCACTTGGTCGCCTCCTCGCTCCCGACCGGGAGATAGGAGACCATCACGTCGACCTCGCGCTCCTTGAGGATCCCGACGACGTCGGCCGTGGGGCCGGGGGCCTTCTCGATGATCTGGCTGAGGTACTTGCCCAGGCCGTCGTGGGTCATCCCGCGGTCCACGGTGACCCCGATGTGCGGGACCTGCTGGAAGACGATCGTGTTGTTCGGGTACGCGTAGATCGCCTCGGAGAGGTCCTTGCCGACCTTCGTCTTGTTGATGTCGAACGCCGCCACGAACTCGATGTCGCGGACGTGGTACCCGCCGAGGCTCACGTGCATGAGCCCGGGCACGAAGTCTCCCTCCTTGGCGTTCTCGTAGTAGTAGCGTCCCTGGATCAGGCTGCTGGCGCAGTTCCCGACGCCGACGATCGCGACGCGGATCTTGCCGTCCTTGCGCTTCGCCCCGGCCCAGGTGCCGGTCGGGTTCGCGCCGGTTCCGTTGTTGCTCACGCCGTTCGTGCTCCCTTGCTTCGAGTCCTTCTTCGCCATTTGGTTCTCTGTTGCCTCCTGTGGATGGGTTGGTGGCCGATGGGTTGGGGGGTTCGATGGTCAGCTCGGGCGCTCGGAGGCCTCCCCGGATGCCTGGGCGCGCACGTGGAGGACGCGCTGGATGACCGTGATCGTGGCGCCCAGCGTGATGATCGCGAGGGCTCCCGCGAGGACCGCCGAGCCCGTCGCGTCCGGGGCGGCCGCCACGCCCCCGGCCAACCCGGCGGCGCACAGCCCAAGCGCCAGCACGACCAGGCGCACCTCGCGCGGCATGAGCCCGATCGACGCCATGCCCGTCCCGCTCGTGAAACCCAGCCCCTCCGACTTGGCGCGGGCGTAGCTGACCAGGAACGCCGAGGCCATCGCCGCGGCCGCCAGCCACGCGCCGACCTGGAAGTCGGCACGCGTGCTGCCGATGACGATCCCGACGTACACGAGCGCCTCGCCCCAGCGATCGAAGACGCTGTCCATGAACGCGCCGAGGCGGCTCACGCGCCCCGTCGCACGAGCGAGCGTGCCGTCGAACATGTCGAAGGCGCCACCGGCGAAGACCACGAGGCCGCCGACCAGCCAGAGCCGGTTGGCCAGGAGGATCGCCCCGACCGCGGTGATGCCGAAACCGACGAGGGTGAGCCCGTCCGGCGTCAGCCCCAACCTGCCCAGGGCGAGCGCAATCGGCTCCCCGAGCTTCTTGAGTCGGCCGCGCGTCTCGTTGGAGATCGCCATCCCCGCGCCCTCAGCTCACGACCGGCGGGGCATAGCCCAGCACGTCGCGCTCGCGGGCGGCAACCTCGTCGAACGCGCCCGGCCGGAGGGAGCAGATCGTCTCGCGCCCCACTCGCCGTGTCACGACCAGGCCGGCGTCGCGGAGGCGCTTGAGGTGGTGGCTCACGAGGGGCTGGGACAGTCCCACGTGGTCGATCAGCTCCGTCACGGTCGACGGCGTCTCGGCCAGGCGCCGCACGATGCGGAGCCGGTTCACGTCGGCGAGCGCCCGGTGGAACGTGCGCAGGTCGCGCAGGTCGTCGGGCTGGTCGACGATCGAGGCAAGCGTCCCGCGGATCCGGGCAGGCGAAGGGGACAGGGCAGGGCTCCCGGGGGTGGTCTGGGCGCGACCGCCCGGCGGCGATCAGCGCCTCAACACGCATTTATATAAAGGCCTGTTGATCCTAGAGAGCCATGCCCGGCATGTCAAGAACCGCGCTCATGCGACCCCGGCCAGCGCCCCCGCAGGACGAGCACATTGGCTTGACTTTCGTCACAGCCCGATGCAAAGTGTGCCCAATCGCAACCAACCGAAGTCCGTCTTCCAGCCGGAGAGACCCCGTGACTCCGAAGGCCACCAGCGTGCCTGACGGCGTCTTCGCGCGCGAGCGCCAGCAGCAGATCGCGCGGATCGTGGAGGAGTCGGGTCGGGCCAGGGTGACGGAGCTCGCCGGAAGCTTCGGCGTCTCGGCGGTCACGATTCGCAAGGACCTCCTCGTCCTCGAGGGGAAGCGCCTCGTGATCCGCACCCACGGCGGCGCGATCGCCCTGGGCGAAAGCCGCCCCGAGCTTGCCTTCGAGATCCGGGAGCGGCTCCAGCGGAAGGAGAAGATCGGCATCGGCGCTGCCGCCGCGGGTCGCGTCAGCGACGGCGAGAGCATCGTGCTCGACGCCAGCACCACGGCCCTGTACGTCGCCCGTCACCTCAAGGCCCGCGAGCCCGGCTGGCACGGGCTCACCGTGGTCACCAACAGCATCCGGCTCGCCTCCGAGCTGGCGGGCCACCCCGGCATCACCGTCCTGATGCTGGGCGGCCGCGTGCGCTGGGAGGCCCTCTCCGTGGTCGGCCCGCTGGGCGACGGCTTCTTCCGCCGCGTGAACGTCCAGAAGGCGTTCGTGGGCGCGGCCGGCTTCACCCTCGAGGCCGGTCTTTGCGACGCGATGGAGGAAGAAGCGCAGATCAAGCGGTCGATGGTCAACGCGGCCCGCGAGGTGTACGCGGTGGTGGACCACACGAAGTGGGGCCGCCTCGCCTCGGCCACGTTCTGCCGGACGGACCGCCTGGCCGGCGTCTTCACGGACGCCGAGGCACCCCGGGAGATGGTGGCGGCGTTGCGCGGCACGGGGATCGAAGTCGTCGAGCTCGGCCAGCCCGGGCCGGCCGACGCCCTGGGGCGCAGCCGAGACGTGGCATCGTGACGCACGCGCTGACCGCCGAGCCCGGGCCCGATCCGGCGATGGCGTCGGCCCCGCCCCGCGTCGAGCTGCGCGGGATCTCCAAGCGGTTCGGGGCCACTGCCGCGCTGACCGACGTGTCGATGGATCTCCGCGCGGGCGAGATCCACGCCCTGGTCGGGGAGAACGGCGCGGGCAAGAGCACGCTGGTCAAGATCCTGGCCGGCGTTCACGCGCCCGACGCCGGAACGATCCTGCTCGACGGCGTCGAGACGCAGATCGCGAATCCAACCGCGGCCCGGGCGCATCGCGTCGCCGTCGTCCACCAGGAGCCCAGGCTCTTCCCCGACCTTTCGGTCGCCGAGAACGTCTTCCTGGCCAACCCGCCGACGGGTCGCCTGGGGGAGATCTCGTGGCGCGAGATGCGGCGCGCCGCCGCGGCGCTCTTCACGCAGCTGGACGTCCGGCTCGACGTCGGTGCGCCGGTCCGGGGCCTGTCGATGGCGGACCAGCAGTTGGTCGAGATCGCCAAGGCACTCTCGCTCGATGCCCGGGTCCTGATCCTCGACGAGCCCACGGCGTCGCTCTCGACCCACGAGGTGGAGCGCCTGTTCACGATCGTCCGCCGCACGCGCGACCGCGGGGTGGCGGTCCTCTTCGTCAGCCATCGTCTCGACGAAGTCTTTCGCTTGAGCGACCGGGCCACGGTCTTCCGGGACGGCCGGCACGTGATCACGGCCGCCACTCGGGACCTGACCACCGCCGACCTGGTCCGCCACATGGTCGGCCGCGCGGTGACGCTCTTCCCGAAAGGGGAAGCCGCCATTGGCGAGGTCCTGCTCGAAGTGCGGGGGCTGACCCGGGCGGGCGAGTTCCGCGACGTCAGCTTCACCGTTCGGGCCGGCGAGATCCTGGGTCTTGCCGGCCTGGTCGGTGCGGGGCGCACCGAGATCGCCCGCGTGCTCTTCGGGATCTCTCGACCGTCGGGGGGCGAGGTTCGCCTTGACGGTCGGCCGGTCCACCTGGCCACGCCATCCGCGGCCCTCCGGGCCGGGATCGCCTACGTGCCCGAGGACCGCCACCTGGACGGCCTGGTGCTGGACTTCTCGATCGCGGACAACATCACGCTGCCGATCCTGCCCCGCCTGTTCCCTCGCCTGTTCGTGCGGCGCTCCACCGAACGCTCGCTTGCGAAGGGATACACGGACCAGCTCCAGGTCCGGATGACGGGCGTCGACCAGCTGGTGCAGGCGCTCTCCGGCGGCAACCAGCAGAAGGTGGTCATTGCCAAGTGGCTGGCCACGAAGCCCCGGGTGCTCATCCTCGACGAGCCAACCCGCGGCGTGGACATCGGCGCGAAGGTCGAGGTCCATCGCATCATGTCGGACCTCGCCGCGTCCGGCCTGGGCATCATCCTGATCTCCAGCGAGCTGCCCGAGATCCTGGCCATGAGCGACCGGATCCTGGTCCTGCACGAAGGCCGCATCACCGCCGAGATCGCGCGCGCGGACGCGACCGAGGAACGCGTCATGTTCGCGGCGACCGGCCAGCTCGAGTCGTCGGACGCCCCGTCCTCGACCTCGCCTGCCGTCGCGGCCGGCACATCTCCGTCCGGCCCGGCCGGGGCCACCGATGTCGGCTGAAGTCTCGGCCCGCCCGTCCGGGCCCGGCGCGGGCGCGCGCATCCTCAGCACGGTTGGACGCTCGCGCGAGCTGACCCTGGCCGGCGTGATGGTCGTGCTGTGCCTCGTCGTGGCGCTCCTGGCGCCGCACTTCCTGTCGCTCTCGAACCTGAGCCAGGTGGCCACGCTTGCCGCGATCATCGCGATCGCGGCGGTCGGCGAGTCGATGGTCATCATCACGAAGAACGTGGACCTGTCGGTCGAGTCGACGATCGGCCTCGTCGCGTTCGTCGTGGCCGACGTCCTCCGCCAGAAGGCACTGCCCGTCCCGATGGCGTGGCTCGTGGGCGTCGGCCTCGGCCTCGTGCTCGGCATGGCCAACGGCGCGATCATCACTCTGCTCCGGGTCCCCTCGCTGGTGGCCACGCTGGGGACGCTGAGCATCTTCCGCGGGCTCGACTTCTTCGTCGCCGGCGGCCACGAAGTGAACCTGGCGGACCTGCCGCCCGGTTACTCGGACGCGGCGACCTCGGCGTTCTTCGGCGTGCCGCTGTTCGTCATCCTCGCGATCGTCGTGGTCGTGGTGGTCGCCCTGGTCCTGCGCCTGACTCGATTCGGCCGGCAGCTCTACGCCGTGGGCAGCAACGCCGAGGCCGCCATGATCATCGGCATCCGATCACGCCTCATGGTCTTCGGCGCCTTCTCCGCCTGTGGCCTCCTGGCCGGCATCGCCGGGGTCCTCTGGGGGATGGAGTTCGGGACGATCTACGCGACGTCGGCATCCGGCGTGGCGCTCCAGATCATTGCCGCCGCGGTCGTCGGCGGGGTCACGATCGCCGGTGGTGCGGGCACGGTCGTCGGCGCGGCGCTCGGCGCGCTCTTCCTGGGCCTGATCAACAACTCGCTCCTTCTGCTCCAGATGCCGCAGGAGCTGCTCCAGGTGATCTACGGCGCGGTGATCCTGGTGGCCGTCACGGCCGATGCCCTCATCCAGCGTCGCGAGCGACGCGTCGCCGCCGAGCACGCATTCCGATGACCAACCCGCGCCGCGCCTCCCCGAACCCCGGCGCCACGGCAGCCGGCGCGCCGGTGGCTGCGAGCAGGCCGCTGTTCCAGCGCGCGTCCGGCCTCCTGCGCTGGGAATCCGTGCTGCTCGTGATCCTGGCGCTCCTCGTGGTCGAGGGCACCCGGCTCTCGAAGTTCTTCCTGACGGGCCCCAACTTCGCGAACCTCGTCAGCGCGGTGATGGAGGTCGCGATCGTGGCCCTGCCCATGACGCTGATCATCATCACCGGCGAGATCGACCTCTCCGTCGAGTCGATGATCGGGCTGTCCGGCGCGATCCTCGGCTGGCTGTGGGCCGCCGGCGTCCCGATCGAGGCCGGGATCCCGATCGTCCTCGTGGTGGGAGCGCTCGGCGGCCTCCTCAACGGGCTGCTCGTGGCCCGGATCGGCCTTCCATCCCTGGTCGTCACGCTCGGCACGCTCGCCCTGTTCCGGGGCCTGGCGAACGTGGTCCTGGGGCCGACCGCCGTCAGCAACTTCCCCGCGGGCTTCACGGCCTTCGGCTTCGGCAACATCCCCGGCACGCCGGTCCCCTGGACGCTGATCGTCTTCGCAGTCCTCGGCGTCGTCTTCTACCTCGTCGCCCACCGGACATGGATCGGCCGCCAGGTGTTCGCGGTCGGCAAGAACAAGGACGCGGCCCGGTATTCCGGGGTCCGGGTCGGCACCCTGAAGGCCGCGCTCTTCGTCCTTTCCGGTGTGATCGCCGCGCTCGCCGGCGTGATCCTCGCCGCGCGCTTCTCCAGCGCGCGGGCCGACAACGGGACCGGCCTGACGCTGGTCGTGGTCACCATCGTCCTGCTGGGCGGCGTCGACATCAACGGCGGCAAGGGCACCATCACGGGCGTCATCCTTGCCGTGTTCACCCTTTCCGTGCTGCAGAACGCGCTGCGGCTCGCGGGCGTCTCGAGCGAGTATCAGGCGGTTGCCGTCGGGCTCCTCCTGATCGGCTCGGTCACCGCTCCCTACCTTGCTCGCCAAACCAGGTCGTACAGTGATCGAGCTCGCCGAGGCCGGCACCCGCCGGCCGGCTCGGTCGAACGTGGCGAGGTCGTTTGATCAGACTCGAGGAGGAGACAGTTACATGATCTATCGCGCTCAGCGGCTCGCTGCGGGAGTGGCCGTCCTGGCCCTTGTCGTGGCAGCCTGCAGCTCGTCCGCAACCACGGCCCCGTCGGCGGCCCCATCCGTCGCCGCCCCGTCGGCGGCGCCCTCGGCCGCCGCCCCGTCGGCGGCGCCCTCGGCCGCCGCCCCGTCGGCGGCTGCCCTCAACGTCGTCGTCATCCCCAAGCAGATCAACAACCCGTACTTCGACGTCGCCTTCAAGGGCGCCCAGAAGGCAGCCACCGACCTCGGCGGGACCGTCACGCAGGTCGGCCCGAGCGCGGCGGATGCCACGCAGCAGGTCCCCTTCATCCAGACCGCGACCACCCAGGGCGTCAGCGCCATCGTGATCTCCGCTGACGACGCGACGGCTGTCGCGCCGGCCCTCCAGGCCGCCATGGCCGCGGGCGTCAAGGTCGTCGGCTACGACTCCAGCCCGGCCGTCGGCGCCTACAACGTCTTCGTCAACCAGGCCGACACGGCCGGCATCGGCAAGGGCCTCGCCGACATGGCGTGTGACGAAGCCCCCAGCTGCACCGGCGAGATCGCCGTCCTCTCCGCCGCGCAGTCGGCGACGAACCAGAACGCCTGGATCGACGCCATGAAGACCACGCTCAAGGATCCCAAGTACAAGGGCCTCGTGCTCGACGGCGTCGTCTACGGCAACGACGACCCGCAGGTGAGCACCACGCAGGCCCAGGGCCTGCTCCAGGCGCACCCGAACCTCAAGGTCATCATCGCCCCGACCACCGTCGGCATCGTCGCCGCGGCCCAGGTCGTCAGGGCGGCCAAGAAGACCGGCTCCGTGTTCGTGACCGGTCTCGGCACGCCCAAGGGCATGCAGGACTACGTCAAGGGCGGCGAGGCGCCGGAGTTCGCACTCTGGAACGTCACCGACCTCGGCTACCTCGCGTACGCCGTCGCGGCTGACCTCGTCAACGGCACGATCAAGGGTGCCGAGGGCGAGACCTTCACGGTCAGCAGCCTCAACAACGGCGCGCCCTACACGATCGGCAAGGACAACGTCGTTGTCCTCGGCCCGCCATTCGTGTTCAACAAGGCCAACATCGACCAGTTCGTCGCGTCGTTCGGCTTCTAGCCCGAACGCACTCGCGGAGGGCCCCGGCGGCCAGCGGCCGCCGGGGCCCTCGCACTCAGCGGCACGAGGAACGCCATGGAACGTGTCGCCTTCACGATGAAGCTCCTGCCCGGGGCGGAGGCCGAGTACCGGCGCCGCCACGCGGCCGTCTGGCCGGAGATGCTCGAGGCGCTCCGCGCGGCGGGCTGCCGCGACTACTCGATCTACGTGCGGGACGACGACCTGTTCGGCGTCTTCGAGGTGGACGATTTCGGCCGCTTCCGGGCCATGATGGACGCGGCCCCGGTCAACGCCCGCTGGCAGGCTGACATGGCCTCCCTGATCGATCCGTGCACCGACCCGGCGACGGGCTTCCACCGACGCCTCGAGGAGGTGTTCCGCCTTGACTGACTCGGCGCTTCGCCTGGTCGCCATCGACCTGGGCGCGGAGAGTGGCCGCGTCGTGGTCGGGACCTTCGACGGCGGGCGCCTGGCCCTCGAGGTCGTCCACCGCTTCGCGAACGTTCCCGTGACGCTGGCCGGTACGCTCTACTGGGACTTCCTGCGCCTGTTCGGCGACGTTTCCGGGGGCCTGCGGCGAGTGGCCTCCGGCGGCCCGGCGGCATCGGTCGGGGTCGACACGTGGGGCGTGGACTTCGGCCTCCTGGACGCTCGCGGCCGCCTCCTCGGCAACCCGGTCCACTACCGCGATGGACGGACAGCCGGCATGCTCGACCAGGCCCTCGCGACCGTTCCGCGCGCGGAGATCTACCGCGCCACGGGCATCCAGTTCATGCCCATCAACACGCTCTTCCAGCTCCTCTCGATGGCCCGCGCGGGCGACCCGCAGCTCCGTGGAGCGGACCGCCTGCTGATGATGGGCGACCTCTTCGCCCACTTCCTGTGCGGGAGCTCGGTCGCCGAGTACACGAATGCCACGACGAGCCAGTGCATGGACCCGTTCGCCCGCGACTGGGCGCGCCCGCTGCTGGAGCGGCTGGGCATCCCCACCGGGTTCCTCCCCGAGATCGTGCAGCCCGGCACGGTGCTTGGACCGCTCCGCCCGGACGTGGCCGCCGACACGGGCCTCGCGGCTGTCACGGTGGTCGCCCCGGGATCCCACGACACCGCCTCCGCCGTGGTGGGCGCCCCGCTGGCGGACGAGACGACGGCGTTCCTCTCGTCGGGGACGTGGTCGCTGATCGGGCTGGAGGTGGCGGCTCCGGTTGTGTCCGACGTGACCCTGGCGGCGAACCTCACGAACGAGGGCGGCGTCGCCGGCACGATTCGCCTGCTGCGCAACGTCATGGGGCTCTGGCTGGTCCAGGAGAGCCGGCGCGCGCTGTGGCCGTCGGGCGACCCCCCCTCGTACGAGGAGCTGGCGGCGCTCGCCGAAGAGGCGCCGGCGTTCACCGCGTTCATCAACCCGGACGACGAGCGCTTCCTGCGCCCGGGCGACCTGCCGGCGCGAGTTCGGGCGTTCTGCGCCGAGACCGGCCAGCCCGTTCCCCAGGATCACGGGACGCTCATCCGGGTGATCCTCGAGAGCCTTGCGCTCCGCTACGCGGTCGCCGTCGACGAGCTTGCCCGCGCCTCCGGCCACCCGGTCCGGGCGATCCACGTGGTGGGCGGCGGGTCGAACCACCGGCTGCTGTGCCGGCTGACCGCCGACGCGACGGGCCTCCCGGTCCGAGCCGGCCCCGTGGAGGCGACGGCGATCGGCAACCTCGCGGTCCAGGCCATTGCCGCCGGGGAGCTCGCATCGGTGGCCGAGGCGCGCGAGCTGGTCGCCCGCTCGTTCCCCATCACCTCGTACGACCCCGGGGGCGACTGGGCCGAGGCCCGCACCCGTTTCGCCGCGCTGATCGCCCGTCCCGCACCCGACCCTGCCCGCGAATCCACCTCGCCGTGAACCGAAGGAGACCGCCATGCCGCTGATCGAGTCCGTCGCCCGCCCGTCCACGGACCCCGCCATCGAGCGGGTCCAGTGGGCGATGTCGGGCCTCGCCGTCGAGCTGCCGTCGTGGGGCTTCGTCAACACGGGGACCCGCTTCGGGGTCTTCCCGCAGGCCGGGGTGCCCCGGACCGCCTTCGAGAAGGTCGACGACGCGGCGACGGTCAACCGGTACACCGGGATCACCGGCTCCGTCGCCCTCCACATCCCGTGGGACCGGGTGGACGATTGGCAGGCCTTCGCGGCGTACGCGGCGGAGCGCGGGCTGCGCATCGGCGGCATCAACAGCAACACGTTCCAGGACCAGGACTACATGCTCGGCTCGCTCTGCCACCCGTCACCGGCGGTCCGCGCGAAGGCGGTCCGGGCGATCGTCGAGTGCTGCGAGATCGCGGCCGCGACCGGGTCGAAGGTGGTCAAGGTCTGGCTCGGCGACGGCACGAACTACCCGGGCCAGGACGACCTGCGCTGGCGGCGCCACCGCCTGGTGGAGGGCCTGCGCGAGATCTACCCGCACCTGCCCGCGGACGTGCGGATGTTCCTCGAGTACAAGCTCTACGAGCCCGCCCTGTACTCCACCGACGTCCAGGACTGGGGCCAGTCGCTCTCCGTCTGCCGTGCGGTCGGCGAGCGGGCCACCGTGTGCGTGGACACGGGCCACCATGCGATGGGCGTCAACATCGAGCAGATCGTGGCGATCCTCCTGGCGGAAGGGCGTCTCGGCGGGTTCGACCTCAACGACAAGAAGTACGGCGACGACGACCTGATGGTCGGCTCGATCGACCCGTACCAGCTCTTCCGGATCGCGCACGAGCTCGTCAGCGCGATGCGCGACGACGCCGACGCGGTCGCCCAGCGCTGCGCGAATGACGTCGTCTACATGCTGGACCAGTGCCACAACATCGAGCCGAAGATCCCGGCCCTGATCCGCTCGGTCATGAACCTCCAGGAGGCGATGGCGAAGGCGCTCCTCGTCGATCGCGAGGCGCTCCTGGCCGCGCAGGCGACGGGCGACGTCCTGGAGGCGAACCGGCTGGTGGCGGACGCCTACGCGACGGACGTCCGGCCCCTCCTCGCGGAGCTGCGCACCGCGCGCGGCCTGCCCGCCGACCCGTACCGGGCCTATCTCGAGAGCGGCGAGGCCGAGGCGCGGGCGGCTGCCCGCGCCGGCGGCAAGGCCGCAGGCTGGGGCTGATCCGGCCCGTCAGCCGGCGGCCGCCACCTGCGCGACCCGCGACTCGATCCGCCCGATGAGCGAGCCCCAGGACTTCACGAAGGACTCGGCGCCCTTCACCTGGAGGTCGTGTCCCACGGCCCCCACGTCCACGCCGGCCGCCGCGAGGCGCGCCATGAGCGCCTCCGCGGGAGCCGGATCCGCGGTCAGCAGCTGCCCGACCCTGCCGTGGTCGGCGAAGGCGAGGAGCGCCTCCTCCGGCATCGTGTTGACGGTGTACGGCGCGGCCAGCCCTTCCACGTAGAGGACGTCGGACGCTGCCGGGTCCTTCGTCCCGGTGCTCGCGAAGAGGAGCCGCTGGGGGCGAGCCCCCTCGTTGAGGAGCCGCCGCCAGCGGTCGGACGAGAAGAAGCGGCAGTACTCCGCGTACGTCGTCTGCCCGATCGCGATCCCCAGCCGGTTCCGGAGGTCTTCGGGCACCGACCCGGCAACCGCGGCGTCCCAGCGGCTGATGAAGATCGAGGCGACCGAGCCGACGCCGGCCGGCAGGCCGGCTTCCACGCGACGCTCGATGCCCCGCGTGTACGCCTCCGCGCAGGCGAGGTACTGCGGCGCGGAGAAGAGGAGCGTCACGTTCACCGGCACGCCCGCGAAGATCGTGTCCTCGATCGCCCGGAGCCCCTCGGCGGTGCCGGGGATCTTGATGAAGAGGTTGGGCCGCATGCCGAGGCCGTGGAGCCTGGCAGCCTCCAGCGTCGTCGCGGTCGCGTCGTAGGCAAGGACCGGCGAGACTTCCAGGGAGACGTAGCCGTCCACGCCGCCGGTCCGGTCGAAGACGGGCCGGAAGATGTCCGCGGCCTCCCGCAGGTCGTCCAGGGCGAGGCCGAAGAAGATCTCCTCGGCGACGGTTCCGCGTGAGGCGGCCGCACCGATCGCCTTGTCGTACGCCGAGGTCCCGCCGATCGCCCGGTCGTAGATGGTCGGGTTGGAGGTCAGGCCGGTGACCGCCAGCTCGCGGGCGTACCGCTCCAGCGTCCCGCTCGTCAGCAGGTCGCGGGTGATGTTGTCGAGCCAGAGGCTCTGGCCCGCCCGATGGAGAAGTCCGGTCGGGTTCATCGTGCCTCCACGTGCGAATCGTGCGCTCCGGCCGCGGAATCGTGCGTTTCCGGCGTCGAGCGCCCCAGGGCCAAAGGATGCCACGCTTTCCCGCCGGGACCGGATCGCGACGACGGCCGGCGCGCGACCCCGTCGTCCGGATAGTGGCGGCGCCCCGCACATTGCCTCAGCCGGCTGGCGCAGCGGCTCACGGACAGATGACGACCTTCAGGCCGTCGCGCCGAGCCGCGGTGCGGAACCCCTCCACGAACTCGACAAGGCCGTACCGGTGCGTCACCACGGATGAGACGTCGACCAGGCCTGCTTCCACCAGGGCGATCGCCCGGGGATACGTCCGGTTCATCCGCCGCGAGAAGCGAAGGTCGAGACCCTTGCGCCGGGCGATCGAGGCCGCGATCGTCGAGTGATCCCCGGCCGGGATCCCGGCCACGACCACCGTGCCGGCGGGCCGGGCGAGAATGGCGGCCGTCTCGATCGCGTCGTCCTGCCCGGCAATCTCGATCGCGACGTCGACCCCGCGGCCGCCCGTCGCAGCGAGCAGGACGTGGCGCTCGGCGCCGCCGTCGACGAGCGCTGCCACCGCGCCCAGTCGGCGGGCCGCGTCCACGCGGTGTGGCAGCCGATCCGTGGCCACGATCGTCGTCGCGCCCGAGGCGCGCGCCAGCTGGATCAACAGGAGCCCGATCGGCCCGCAGCCGAGCACGCCGACCGTGTCGCCGGGCCGGACCCGCCCGAGGCGAAGCGCGTGGATGGCCACGCCGAGCGGCTCCAGCATGGCCCCCGCCGCGTCGTCGATCGCGTCCGGGAGCGGAACCAGGTTCGCCGCCGGCCAGGCGATCAGCTCGCGCATCGCCCCATCGGTCGTGGAGTGGCCCAGGAACCGCACCTGCGGGCACAGGTGGCCGCGGCCGGCGACGCACGTCTCGCACGTGCCGCACGGGACCTGCGGGTCGAGCGCCACCCGCTGGCCCGTACGCGGTCCGTCCACGATCACGCCGGCCGCCTCGTGGCCCAGGACCAACGGGCGGGTGAGCACGGCCTCGCCGATCCCCGACTCGTCGTACCAGTGCAGGTCGGAGCCACAGATGCCGACCGCCGTCACCCGGACGAGCGCCTCGGCCGGTCCCGGGACCGGCGCCGGCTCGTCGGCGAGGCGAAGGTCGCCGCTCCCGTGCAGGCGGAGCGCCTTCATGCGGCGCCGTCGTCCGCGGCTGCCGCCAGGAGCGCCTCTTCCGCGGCGCGGGTCCAGCGACCGCCCCGGAGGCCCGCTGCGACGGTCGGGAAGCGTCCGGCGAGGTCCGAGAGCCGGACCATGCCCAGCTCGTGGAGCGCCGGGTAGACCACGATCTTGCCGCCCGACGTGCGGCCCTCGACGGCGGCGAGCGCGTCGGTGACGCCCTCCATGCCGGTGATCGCGTCGACCGAGATGTTCGTGTCGAGCTCGCCGCTCTCGAGCTTGTGGAGGACGGCCTGCATGTCCGGGATCCGGGAGCCGCTCGTGCCGAAGAGGTAGATGCCCTTGGCGAGCACCGCGTCGAGGTCGATGGCCGCCCGCGTCCCCGCCGCGAACCCCGCGAAGATGTTGACCCGGCCGCCATCCCCGGCCAGGTCAACTGCCTGGACGACGAGCGGCGGCGCGGGGACCATGACGGCGACGTAGCTGAACCCCGGCTCGAGCCGGGTCGTACGGCTGTCGAGGAAGGCCGCCGGGATCCCGTTCGAGGCCGCAAGCGGCCCGGCGACCCGGGCGAGGTGCGCGAGCCGAGCCTCGTCGATGTCGACCGCGGTCAGCGTGAGCCCGCGGATCGGCGACGAGGCGGTCCGGACCACGTGCATGAAGCCCATCGGGCCCGCGGCGCCGATCACGGCGACCCGGTCGCCGGCCCGCAGCTCGCCGTCCACCGGCGCGATCGAGTAGCCATCCGCGGCGCTCGCGCCCGACGTGCCGACCCACCGCGTGAGGTCGTAGTGGATCCGGCCGACGTCCACGGCGACGGCTCGCCCGATCCGGTGGCCGCCCAGGACGATGTCGATCACGCCCCCCGTGGCGAGCAGCGCCTGGAGCTGCTCGACGCGGTCGGCGTCGGCGCCGAAGTAGACGATGTCGTCGAAGGCCTGGGCAGGCAGCGTGGCGACGTCGGCCGCCACGGCGATCGCCGGCTCGGCAGGTCCTGCCGCCTCGTCGATCGCCTTGCGCTGGGCAGCGTCGGCCACGACGACCGTGATCGCGGCCGGCGTCGCGGCAGCGAGGAGCGGCGCCAGGCCCTCGATCCGATGCCCCCGGTCCGCCACGACGAGCAGCCGGCTGTCAGGCGCCAGGCCTCCCCGCTCGCGGCACGCGTACGACGCCTCGACGCAGGCCCACGGCTCCAGGAGCGCGATCGCCGAGCCGCTCGGCGCCTCGTCGACCGAGATGAGGAACCGCTCGCCGGTCCCGGGCTCGACGATCATCCGCTCGTCGAGGAGGACGTACTCCTGGAGCCCGCCCTCGAAGTTGTACCCGAACGCGGCGTTCGAGCCGGGCGTCAGGAGGTGGCGGTAGTCGGTCTGGACGAGGACGCGCTCGCCGACCGCGTGCCGCTCGACGGCCGCCCCGATCGCCACGATCCGTCCGGCGACCTCGTGGCCCGGGACTGTCGGCAGCTCGCCCGGCACGTAGCTCGGGATCTCCGAGAGCACCGCCGCGTCGATGCCACCCGAGACATCGGCCTTCCGGAGGTGCGTCGAGAACGCCTTCAGGAGCTTGGTATCGGAGAAGCAGATCCCGACCGCCTCGACCCTCACGAGGAGCTGGGTCGGACCGGGCGCCGGCACGGGCTTGGCCCGGTTGTGGACCAGCTGCCCTGGACCGACGATCTGGATCGCGTGCTGCGTCGCCGGCACGGCTGGAGCGGGTTGCGGCGGGGTCTTCACCTGGCGGATCCTCGTGGCGGCGGGCAGGGAACGGGCCCGGCTGGCGGCCCTCGCGGCCGCGCCTCCGGGGTGGCGGGTCAGCTCAACATCACCTGGCCGCCGGTGACGGGCAGGGCCTGGCCCGTCTCGTACTGCTGGGCCACCAGGTAGTAGAGCGCCTCCAGCACGTCGGCCGGCGTGCAGCCACGGCCCATCGGAACCCTGGCCTCGTAGAAGCGGCGGACATCGTCGATCGTCTTCGCGCCGGGCACCTTGCCCTCGCGCAGGTACTGGACGAAGAGGCCGTTGTCCGGGTCGGCCCACAGCGGCCCCTCGAGGAAGTTGCCCGGGCAGATCGCGTTGACCTTGATTCCGTCGCCGACCAGCTCGAGCGCGAACGACTGGGTGAGCCCGATCCCGCCGAACTTGGATCCCGCGTAGGCGCTGTTGCGGCTGGAGCCGACGAGCCCCGACTTGGAGTTGATCTCGATGATGTCGCTCCATCGATCGGGCTTCGCGCGGTGCTGGCGGGCCATGATCGGCGCGGCGAACCGGACGCACAGGAAGTAGCCGCGGTAGTTGACCCTCGTGACCAGGTCGAACTCGGCCAATGGCTGGCTCGTCACGCCGCCGGCACGCAACACGCCCGCGTTCGAGACGAGGAGATCGAGGCCGCCGTAGCGCACGACCGCCGAGTGGAGGCCGTCGGCGACGGACTCCTCGTCCATGACGTTCATGGCGACCGCGCTCGCCCGGCCCGGCCCCCAGCGGGCCTCCAGGTCTCGGGCGTTCGATTCGGCGAGCGCCGCGTTGAGGTCGGCGAACACGACGTGGCCACCCTGCTCGACAAGGTCGGCCGCGATGGCGAGCCCGAAGCCCTGGGCGGCCCCGGTGACGAGCGCCACCCTGCCGGCGAGACGACCGGTCACGGCCGTGCCGGCGGCCACGCCGCGGCGGTAGGCCTCCGCCTCCCAGACCTCGATGAACGTCCGCTCGGCATCGGACAAGGCCCGCACGCCGCCGAGCGACAGCGCGCTCCGGGCGACACGCAGCGCGTCGAGGCAGACGTGGCGCGCGGTGTCCGCCTCGCCCCACGTGTCACCGGCCGCGAAGAGGCCGAGGCCCGGCACGATCACGATGATGGGCGGGGCGCCATGGGAAGCGACATGCGCCTCCAGGCGTTCGCCGAGCAGGGGCGGAACGTCGTCCGGCGCGACGCTGTCGGGAACGTCCACCAGGAGCGGCCACGACCCCGTGTAGACGATCTGGTCGGGGGTCATGGGCCCGCCCAGCACGATCGCCCGCCCGGCCGGGGTCGCGGTGAACCCTGCCGCGAGGGGACCATCGTCATAGGTGATCACCCTGAGCGCTCCGCTGCCTGCGAGCAGCCCGCGGAGCGTGGGCGAGATCACGTCCACGAGCGCCCGGGTGCGAGCCGGGTCCGTGCCGGCCGGAGCCGGCTCCGCAGGACCCGGGCCGGTTGGCGCTGCCGCGGCGCGGCGCATCTCCGCCCGGACCGTCTCGAGGAGCCAGGCCGATCGCGCGTCGATCTCGGCCGTCGAGTCCCCGCTCACGATGACACCATGGTTCTGCATCAGCGTGACGGCCGGCGCCGGCCGGCCGAGGCGTGCCACATAGGCGCGTCGGGCTTCGACGATGGCCCGCGCGAGCGGCAGGCCGGGGTTCGTGTAGGGCACCCAGACTGCCTGGTCCCCGAACAGCCGCCCGGCGAGGCCGGCGCCGTCGCTGTTGCAGGTGACCGCGTTGATGTCCACCGGGTGCGTGTGCAGGACGAATCGCTCGGGCAGGAAGGCGTGGAACAGGAGCTCCACCGAGGGCCGCCGTCCGCCGGGGTCGCCCAGGCGAGCCGCCATCGCCGTGCGCATGACCGGATCTTCCCCTGGACCTCCTGCTTCCTCCCTCGCCCCGGTCGCCGCATCGCCGGCGTGGAGCAGCGCGAGCAGCGGCTCCATCTCGAGGGGCACGAGGTCCCCCGCGGTGAGCGTCGCGAGCGCAACCCCGCTCGGCTTGATATAGAGGATGCCGTCGATCTTCGCCGAGGCGTTGCCGCCCCCGCCCCTCGAGAACTCGGGGTCGCGGCCGTACCGCCGGGCAACCTCGACGAGCTCGTCGAGAGTGGCGACCGGCATCGCGGGCAGCTCCCGCCGGCCAGGCTGCCGGCCGTTCATCGGGCCGTCGTCACGGATGTCGCGTCGATGAGCTCGGCGCCCAGCTCGGCGAACCAGCGGATGCGCGCGGCGCCGTCCGGGAAGCCCGGGTTGAGCCGACCTTCGACGTCGATGTAGCCCTGCCGGCCGGCCGTCCGGAGGTGCTGGTGGGCAGCCACCACGCAGGTTGCCTGCCAGAAGGCTTCACGGGCGGCGGGCGAGGGCAGCGACCCGTCGATGCAGCGAGGCTCCAGGGGGATCCGCCGCCGGGTGTTGTGCTCGGTCCCTGCCATCACGATGATGCCGGCATCACGGAACGCCGCAACGTAGGCGTCCACGACCTCCGGTCGGTTGCGCCCCGGGATCAGCTCAGCGGCGTGGATCCCATTCGCCAGCAGCCGCTCGGCCAGCCGTGCCGGCGGCTCCTCCCACGGGCAGACCGGCGATGCCCCGTCCGCCAGCGTCGGGTAGCAGGGAATGCCCCCAAACCCGAGGATCACGCGGTAGGCGTCGTCGAACGAGACCGGCGACTCCGGCACGAACGCCGGCCGGCCTGCCTTCATGAGCCGCGAGCGGATCGCGTCCTGGACCGCGATCGGATCGTCCACGGGGCCGTCGAAGGGTCCGCCGAACGCCCGGGAGAGCCGTTCGTGCCGCCGCTCGGGTGCCACCGCCAGGAAGACGGCCTCCTGGAACGCCATCGCCAGGTGGCGCTCCTGGAGCACGACCCACTCGGTCGGGACCTCGGACCGCTCCGCGACCTCCGCGGCGATGTTCTCCGCGGTCAGCGCGGTATGAAGGCCGGCCTTCTCGAGGCAGGTCCGGAGCAGCGGCGCCATGGCGCGCATCCGGTCGGCGTCCGCCGCACGCGCCTGTGCCACGAGGCCCGCCGCGGCCGCCGTCGGCGCAGTGAACGGGTCGACGCCCTTGGCGCAGAGGTACGTCCGCCCGGGGTTCCCCGGATCGTTGACCCTCGTGCCCGCGTCGCGCAGGGTGTCGACGACGCTGATGAACTCGAGGCCGAACAGCGGCACGATGCCGGCGGCCCGGGCGGCATCGGCGAACCGCGCGTAGATCCGCGGGTCGTGGAAGTTCGACGCGCCCAGGACCCGGACGCCCTCCGCGGCCGCGGTCTCGACGGCGTCCTCGGCGGTCTGGAAGGCCGAGAAGTTCGGCGGCAGGTGGACGTGCGTGTTCACGATGGCCCGCCCCGCCTCGCCCGGCCGGCCCGCGCCCCTGCTCGAATCGTCGCTCATCGGCCGTTCCGTTTCCTGCTCATGCGTTTGAGTCATCCGGCGCCGTCACCAGTCGCTGGCGTGAGAACGGGTCATGGAGCAGCCGAACGAATCCATGCGGGTGTTTACGATTCGTTTCGACTGAGCATAGAATACGCCAGCAAAGACGAAGCCTCAAGCACCAACCGAGAACCGAGGTGCAGCATGCCGATCCGGGAGCCGTTCCCCGACCTCGATGAGATCCTGGCGTCGATCGGGGAGGCCGGGAGCCGGATCGCAGGGATCGGCGCAAGCGAGGGTGGCGCCGGCAACATCTCGGCATGCATCGGGTGGCCCCTCGAAGTCCGGCGCCAGTTCCCCGCCACCGAGGAGATCCAGCTCCCCCTCCCGGCACCCCACCTCGCGGGATGGCGGATCATCGTCACCGGATCAGGCCGGCGCCTCCGCGACATCGGGACCGACCCGGCGGCGAACCTCGGCGTGGTCGTGGTCCACCCGGGCGGCGAGACGGGGACGCTCCACACGTCACCGCGCCGGCTGTTCGACGCGCTGACAAGCGAGTGGAACTCCCACCTCGGCGTTCACGACGACACCATCGCCCGGGCCGGCACGAACTTCCACGCCGTGATGCACGCCCAGCCCCCGCACCTCGTGTACCTGAGCCACGTGCCCGAGTACCTGGACGAGGCGTATTTCAACCTGCGCCTGCTGCGCTGGGAGCCGGAGACGATCGTCAACCTGCCGCAGGGCGTGGGCGTGCTCCCGTTCATGGTGCCCGGCTCCAGCCAGCTCATGGCGGCGAACATCGCCGGCCTGCGCACGCACCGGGTCGTCCTGTGGGCGAAGCACGGCGTCATGGCCCGGTCCGACATCTCGGTCACCCGGGCCGCCGACCGCATCGAGTACGCGGAGACCGCCGCGCGCTACGAGTACATGGACCTCCTCGCCGGCCAGCGCGCCGAGGGCCTGAGCCGGGACGAGATGCGCGCCGTGGTCGCCGCCTTCAACGTCAGGACGGACGTCGTCTGAAATAGCCCCGATCCGCCCCCGCGGGGCTCTTGACAGATGCGCTAGTCTGCACTGTGTTATCGATAACGGATACCGATAACATCTTCCAGCACCGTCGAGCCGCCTGCGCGTCCCCCGCACGTTTGGCCCGGTCGTGGACCTGTCGACCCGTCCAGCCGACCGGAGGGAGAATCCGCGATGGTTGAGCTCCTGGTCGAGATGACCGGCATCAGCAAGAGCTTCCCGGGCGTTCGCGCGCTCGAGGAGGCGCGCTTCGAGCTGCTGCCCGGCGAGGTCCACGCGCTTGTGGGCGAGAACGGCGCGGGAAAGTCGACCCTGATGAAGATCCTGGCCGGCATCTACCGGCGGGATGCCGGCAGCATCCGAGTCAAGGGCAGCGAGGTGGAGATTTCCACCCCCCACGCCGCCCAGTCCCTGGGGATCAGCATCATCCACCAGGAACTGAACCTCATGAACCACCTCACGGTGGCCCAGAACATCTTCATTGGCCGCGAGCCACGCCGCGGCATTCTCCTCGACGAGGCCGCCCTGAACGCGAAGGCCCAGCAGCTCTTCGACGACCTCCACCTGAAGCTGGACCCGCGGCGGCGCGTTGGCGCGCTCGCCGTCGCACAGCAGCAGATGGTCGAGATCGCGAAGGCGCTCAGCTACAACTCGGACGTCCTGATCATGGACGAGCCGACGGCCGCTCTGACCGACACGGAGATCGATGAGCTCTTTCGGATCATCCGCCACCTGCGCGACCGGGGGAAGGGCATCGTCCACATCTCCCACCGCCTCGAAGAGCTCAAGCAGATCTCGAACCGGGTCACGGTCATGCGCGACGGGCGCTACATCGCGACCGTCAACACCGCCGACGCCGAGATCCAGCAGATCATCAGCATGATGGTCGGGCGGACCGTCTTCGAGGCAACCCCCGAGCTTCCGGAGCAGCGCGACCCGAACGTCGTGCTCGAGGTGAAGGGCCTCAACCTGGGCCGCCAGGTCCGCGACATCAGCTTCTCGCTCCACCGCGGCGAGATCCTGGGCATCGCCGGCCTCGTCGGGGCAGGTCGCACCGAAGTCGTCCGGGCCATCTTCGCAGCGGACCGCCCGGAGTCCGGCCAGGTCACCATCAACGGCAAGCAGGTGGTCATCCACGGGCCCAGCGACGCGGTGCACCACGGGATCGCCTACCTGTCCGAGGACCGCAAGCGCTACGGCCTGGCGCTGGGCATGGACGTCGAGCTCAATACTGTCCTCGCCTCGCTCCGCCGCTTCGCGAACGGGTTCGGCTGGGTCAGGACCGGCGCCACGCGGAAGCAGGCCCTGGAACAGGTCCAGGCCCTCGCGATCAAGACGCCCAGCATCCGCCAGCGGGTGAAGAACCTCTCCGGCGGCAACCAGCAGAAGGTGGTCATCGCCAAGTGGCTGACCGCCGACACCGACATCCTGATCTTCGACGAGCCGACGCGGGGCATCGACGTCGGCGCGAAGAGCGAGATCTACCGCCTGCTCAACGACCTGGCCAAGCAGGGCAAGTCGATCATCATGATCTCCTCCGAGCTGCCTGAGGTCCTCCGAATGAGCCACCGGATCCTCGTCATGTGCGAAGGACGCATAACCGGTGAGCTCTCCTCGGCGGAGGCCACGCAAGAAAAGATCATGACGCTGGCCACCCAGCGCGAAGCGGTGGCGGCAGCGTGAGTGCCACCAACCCAACCGGTCAGCCACGAGGCAGCGAACCGATGCAGACGACATCCGCGCCGGCGCGCTCGCGCGCCCAGTCGCTCCTGGCGGGCGAGTCGATCCAGCGCCTGCTGGCCCTGGCCGCCCTCGTCATCCTCCTCGTCTTCTTCTCGATTGTCGTCCCCCATTTCGCGAGCACTAACAACTACATCGACATCCTGACGGCGACGGCGGTCAACGGGGTCCTCGCGACCGGCGTGACCTTCGTGATCATCACCGGCGGCATCGACCTCTCGGTCGGCACCGGGATGACCTTCACGTCGGTCGTGGCGGGCATCGTGGCGGTCAACATGGGGCTGCCGCTGCCCCTCAGCCTGCTCGCCGCCCTCGCGTCGGGCGCCCTGGTCGGGTCGATCAACGGCGTGCTCATCGCCAAGGCCAAGCTGCCGCCGTTCATCGCCACCCTGGGCATGCTCTACGTCACGCTCGGCATGGCCCAGGTGATCTCGGACGTCCACCCGATCTACTTCGACCAGGAGCCCGCGTTCCAGCAGTTCTTCATGGGCAAGCCGGTCGCCGGCATCCCCAACATCGTCTGGGTGATGCTGGGCGGCGCGGCGATCGCGTGGATCCTCCTCAACAAGACGATCCTCGGCAGGTACACCTTCGCCCTCGGCTCCAACGAGGAGGCGACCCGGCTCTCCGGCGTCAACGTCGACCGCTGGAAGATCATCATCTACGCCGTTGATGGCCTCTTCGTGGGTCTGGCCGGCATCGTCATCGCCTCGCGCATGAACTCGGCCCAGCCGGGTCTCGGTATGGGCTACGAGCTCGACGCGATCGCAGCGGCGGTCATCGGCGGCAACTCCCTCTCCGGTGGCGAGGGGAGCGTCGTCGGCACGATCATCGGCGCCTTCCTCATCAGCACGCTGCGCATCGGTCTCTCGGTGGCCGGCATCCCCGACCAGTGGAAGTCGGTGATCACGGGCCTCGTGGTCATCGGCGCCGTCTGGCTCGACATCCTGCGCCGGCGCAGTCGCGCCTGAGGGGCACACGCCCCTTCATCTCACTTCGGGCCCAACAACGGCCGCGCGGCGGCCGGAATCGGGAAGAACGGTCCAGCAAGGAATACGGAGGAGTACATGAAGCTCACGCGCCTCACCAGCCTCGCGGCTGGCTCCATGGCCCTGGCGCTGGTGGCCAGCGCCTGCTCCAGCAGCGCCACGACGGCGCCCGCAGGCGCACCGGCGTCGGCGGCCGCACCGG
>Ga0097691_1000481_pt1 | contig 34809 bp, 28 predicted proteins | sample NGESurdeep072012_8_FD_72858 | JGI IMG/M metagenome (GOLD analysis project Ga0097691, IMG submission 72858) | Arctic peat soil microbial communities from Barrow, Alaska - NGEE Surface sample 210-1 deep-072012 | ecosystem: Environmental > Terrestrial > Soil > Wetlands > Peat ... | reverse complement strand
GGATCCGTCATCGCCCTCGCGCGAATCGGTGTCGATGGCGGCGCACCCATAGAGGTGAATCGACTCAAGCGGCACCTCCATCAGAGCGATCACGCTGCCGCCCTTGGCCGCTCGCACCTCGATCATCGCCTCGAGCAGGTGATCCCTGTCATCGATCAGGTCGTCGCCGAGCAGGACGGCGAACGGGTGGTTGCCGACATGGTCCCGAGCGCACAAGACGGCATGACCCAGGCCCAGCGGCTCGCCCTGTCGCACGTAGTGGATGATGCCGAGGTCGGTGGACTTGCGAACGCGCGCGAGACGCACCTCGTCACCCTTGGCCTCCAGCGCACGTTCAAGCTCCCAGTGACGGTCGAAATGGTCCTCGAGCGCGGTCTTGTTGCGTCCGGTCACCATGAGGACGTCGTGCAGCCCGGCGCGCGTGGCCTCCTCGACGACGTACTGGATGGCTGGCTTGTCGACGACCGGCAGCATCTCCTTGGGCGTGGCCTTGGTCGCGGGCAGGAAGCGGGTGCCCATGCCGGCTGCAGGAATCACAGCCTTGGTGACGGTGCCCCGTGAGAGCTCGGATGCGGCGGGTTGCTCGTTCGAGGTCATGGCCCCGACATTAGTCGGACAGGCGCTTGCTCCGGGCGATGTGGGCGCGCCAGCGGCACCGGTGCGACGACTCAATCCTCGATACCGGTCATGATCGGCGTCTTCCCCACGCGCATCTCGCTGGGCGAAGGTGCCACAATCCCCGCATGAGTCAAGCGGCCGGGCCCGCAACCCCGGCGGACAAGCAGACATTGCGGCGCCAGCTGCGGGCGCAGCGCCGATCCCGTGCGCCGGGTCGGGACCGAGACGCCGACGGCGCCGCCATCGCGGCAGCCACCAGCACGCTGCTGGACACGCTCCCCGCCTCACCCTCGCGCGCCGGTGAGCACCCGTCATACGGCGTCCAGCCTTGCGTGGCGATCTATCGCTCACTGCCTACAGAGCCGCCCACCGAGGCTCTTGCCGAGATGCTGCTCGTGCGCGGCCTGAAGGTGGTCGTGCCCGAGATGTTGCCCGACAAGGACCTCGACTGGCACGAGCTACGGGCCGACGGCAGTGAGGGGCCCAGGCTCGGCCTTGACGGGATCACCGCGGCACGCATCATCCTGGCGCCGGCCCTCGCGGTCGACCACAGCGGCACCCGGCTCGGACAAGGTGGCGGAAGCTACGACCGGGCGCTTTCACGGCGCCACCTGGGGGCAGTCATGGTGGCCATCGTCAACGACGAGGAGTATGCCGCGTGGCCGCTGCCCAGCGACGCCCACGACGTGCGCGTGAACGCCGTCATCACCCCCGGTGGAGGCCTCACGCCGATCGGGGGCTCCGGATCAGTTGCCTGAGGCATCCGGGGTCAACGTCAGCTCGGCTTCGCTGCCCGCTCGGACCGCCTTCTGGCTGAACGGCCACGGATACGTGTCATTCAGGACCCACGCATCTGCCTGGTCGACATAGTTCGCGTCGTAGGGGTGACCGGAGTTGCCACTCTGGTTGACCCATCTGGACGCGTCGAGATCGCCCAGGTTGACGACCATCCGCATCGACGGAGCCCAGTCCACCTGATATCCCTTGCTGGCCTTCCAGCCGTTGGCGTCGACGATGGAAGACCCACCGGGCATCTGCCAGGGACCACGGTTGAACATCGCCCGCACCGGAGCCAGCACGGCGCTGCCACCCAAGACCTTGTGCTCGAGGGTGAGCTGGTGCAGGCGCCCCCACTGCCAGGTGCCGGGGTTCTTGCCCAGCCTCCTGGTCAGGTCCTTGCGTGCCTCGACCATCGACTGGCGAAGGATCTCGTCACGACCCTCGATGACCCCGGGCGTCAGGTTGTTGTCCCACCACTGGTCACGGGGCGACTTCAAGAGCCGGGAGACGGCTTCCATCCACTGTGAGCCGCCATCCGGCTTCATGTCGCCGAGCTCGCCGCCAAAGGTCAGCTGCAGGATGTTGCTCCACACCGCGTTGTAGAAGGCGGCGGCGGCGGCTGACGGTGACCGGCCGGTGGGCTGGGTGAAGTCCCAGCTGCGAAGGAGGTCCTGGGCCTCCTCGGTGAAGGGGTCGTTGAGCTTGACCGCCAGGAGCGCCTTGACAAGCTCAGGCGCGAACTCGTTTCGGGTGTCACCCTGGATCTGTGACATCCGCGCCGGCGTGACCTTGGGCGTGGCCGTGATCAGGGTGCGAATGCGTTCGCTGCGATAGCCGTAGTCCCACTCGGTGGTCAGGAACGGGAAGGAGCTGGCCGTCACAGCCTGGTTGGCAGCGACGATGTAACCCTCGGGGGGGTCGTATGCCGTGGGCATCTGCTCGAAGGGCACGAAGCCCGTCCAGTCGTATCGCGGGTCCCAACCCGGTGCCGGCCAGTAGCCCGGTGGCGCCCCCGCCGTCGAGGACACACGGATCGGGATCTGGCCAGGAGCCTGGTAGCCGATGTGGCCGTGGGTGTCGGCGTAGAGGAGATTCTGTGCCGGGACTGCGAAGTCCTTTGCGGCATCACGGAACTGGGCGAAGTCCTGCGCCGTGTCGATCTCGAAGAGGGCATCCGCGGTGTGCCCGGGCAACAATCCCGTCCAGGCCAGGGAGACGGCGTACGAAGCGGTCTCGGCCTTGCCGGCGACCGGAGCGGTCTGGCCGGCCTGGGCCACCGAGGGGATCACGTCGGAGAGCAGCGGGCCGTGAACCGTCTCGCGGACGGTGATGGTGACGTCACTGCCACCGGCCACCTTGATCGTCTCGGTGCGCTTGGTCAGGGGCAGGAAAGCCTTCAGGCGGCGGAAGGAGTCTCCCTGGAGCTGCTCGAGGTAGAAGTCGCTGACGTCGGGGCCAAGGTTGGTGAAGCCCCACGCGATCGTCTGGTTGTGCCCGATCACGATGCCGGGCAGACCGGCGAAGGAGAAGCCCGTGACGTCAAAGGGACAGGTCGGCGAGACGCTGCGGCAGTGCAGCCCGGTTTGGTACCAGATGCCGGGTATGCCAACACCGAGGTGAGGATCGTTGGCCAGCAACGGTTTCCCGGTTGATGAGCGCTGCGGCCCCACCACCCACGAGTTGGAGCCGACGCCCTCGCCCCGACCGACCATGACGGGCAGCTGGTCAAGGGCCGTGGCGACCTCGCCGTAGACGGTGCGGGCCGCCTTGTCATCGAGGGCTGCCGGTCTGGAGGAGGCGGTCTGGACCGCCCGGATGGGCGAGGCCGCACCTTGGGTGGAGCTGGCGACGCTGGGACGCCAGTCCTGCGCCGAGAGGATCGGGTGGTGGGAGCCGATCGGGTAGGGCGGAAAGATCTGGGCAAGACGCGCAGGGGTGATGCGCCCCGCGAGCCTGGCGCGGGTGAGCTCGTTGTCATAGTCGCCACGCAGATCCCACGCCATCGCCTTGAGCCAGGCAAGGGAGTCCGCCGGTGACCAGGGCTCGACGCGGTAGTCGGGGAACTTCTGCCCGAGAACCGTGTACTCCAGACCCATCTTGTCCGGACTTCCGGCCGCCTTGATGTAGGCGTTGACCCCGTCGGCGTAGGCCTGGAGGTACTGCCTGGTCGTGGGCGCCAGGGTCGGCAGCTCGGCCTCGGCCACGCGGCGCCAGCCCATGGTCCGGATCACGCGGTCGGTCTGGACCCCGTCCTGGCCGACCATCTCGGAGAGTCGGCCAGCGGTGATGTGCCGGCGCAGGTCCATCTCGAAGAAACGGTCCTGGGCGGCCACATACCCCTGCGCGCGGAAGAGGTCCTGCGGGTTGTCGGCGTAGATCTGCGGAACGCCACGGGCGTCGCGCAGGACCGTGACCTTCGCGGTCAGGCCGGAGAGCGTGAGCTGTCCGGTGGTCTGTGGGAAGGACCGCCGCACAAGGCTGACGCCGACACCGGTGGCGACCACGATGGCGATGACGACCAGGGCCACGACGGCGACGGAGATGCGACTGGCGAGTTTTGCTCGGGACACCCTGCGAGACTAGGACACATCCAAGCCATAGCCGCGTTCACCGTCTCCGACCTCGACCTCGCCCTGCTGGTCGGGACCTTGGTGCTGTTGCTCTCCGTGGCAACCGTTCGCCTCTCGGTGCGCTCCGGTCTGCCCTCGCTGCTTCTCTATCTCGGCATCGGCGTGGCCATCGGTGAAGCCGGTCTCGGCATCTCCTTCAACTCACATGAGCTGACCCAGGTCCTGGGCTACAGCGCCCTTGTCCTCATCCTGGCCGAGGGCGGGCTGACGACGTCGTGGGACGGCATACGGCGATCGATCGCACCCGCGGCGCTGCTGTCGACCCTGGGGGTCGTGGTCTCCGTCGCCGTCGTCGGGCTGGCGGCGCACCTGGTGCTCAAGGTCTCGTGGACCATCGCGCTCCTGGTCGGGGCCGTCCTGGCCTCCACCGATGCGGCGGCGGTGTTCTCGGTACTGCGCCGCGTGCCTCTCCCCCGCCGCCTCACCGGTCTCCTGGAGGCTGAGTCCGGGTTCAACGACGCCCCTGTCGTGATCCTGGTACTGGCTCTCTCCGCCCAGGCTTCCCCCGGAGGCAGCCACGCCCAATGGTGGCAGCTGCTGTTCATCGCGGTCGCCGAGCTCGCGGGCGGTGCCGCTACCGGACTTCTGATCGGGTATGTCGGCGGACACCTCATGCGCCGGATCGCACCGTCTTCATCCGGGCTGTTCTCTGTCGGGGTGGTGTCGCTGACAGTGCTGGCCTACGCGGCCGGGGCGATGGTGCACACGAGTGGCTTTCTCGCGGCATACCTCTCCGCCCTCCTCCTGGGGAACATGCGACTGCCGCACCGGGCCGCGGTCCGCGGGTTCGCCCAGGCGCTGGGCTGGCTGGCCCAGATCGGCCTGTTCGTGATGTTGGGCCTCTTGGTGCACCCCGCCCAGCTGACCGGGCAGATCGTCAAGGCCATCGTGATCGGGCTCGTGCTGTTGTTGGTCGCCAGACCGCTGTCGGTCATCGTGTCGCTGACACCGTTCCGGATGCCATGGCGCGACCAGGCGTTCCTGTCCTGGGCCGGGCTGCGTGGCGGCGTGCCGGTCGTGCTCGCGACCGTGCCACTCACCGCGGGGACACCGCACGTCGAGTGGCTCTTCGACCTTGTCTTCGTCCTGGTGGTGATCTTCACCCTGGTGCAGGCTCCGACGCTGCCATGGGTCGCGCGTCGGCTCGCAGTGACGGACAGTGACCGGGCGCTGGACCTTGAGGTCGAGTCCACCCCCCTGGACGAGCTCGGCGCCGACGTCCTGCAGATGACTGTCGGCGCCACGTCCAGACTGCACGGCGTCGAGGTGTTCGAGCTGCGCCTGCCGACCGGGGCCAACGTCACCTTGGTCGTGCGTGCGGGCAAGGGGTTCGTGCCATCCCCGAACACGGCCTTGCGCCATGGCGACCAGCTCTTGATCGTCGCAACCGCCGAGACGCGGCTCGCCGCCGAGTACCGCGTGCGTCAGATCAGCAAGGAGGGGCGGCTCGCCGGCTGGGTCACCAAGCCCCGGCTGCCTGGCCATGGGTCTGGACGTCGCTCGGCGCGCTGACCCGGTGCCATGTGGCGGGACTTTCTGGGACGGGTCTGCGGTTACACTTGGCAGTCAGACCCTGAGAGTGCCAAGTGGAGGAACCGTGCCGACGTACGCCTACGCGTGTACCGCGTGCGAACACAACTTTGAGATCGTCCAGTCCTTCACCGATGACTCGCTGACCCGGTGCCCCGAGTGCGAGGGTCGGCTGCGCAAGATCTTCAACGCCGTCGGCGTCGTGTTCAAGGGCTCGGGCTTCTATCGCAACGACTCCCGCAACGACTCACGCGGCCACTCCCGCAAGGGCTCCAGCTCCGAGTCGCGCGTCGGGTCCGGGAGCCACCCCGCGTCGTCGAGCACATCGGAGCGCTCGTCCTCCGACTCGTCCTCGAAATCCTCGGACTCATCCTCGGACTCTTCGTCGAGCCCGGGCGCGACGAAGACTGCGACGAAGACTCTTCCGAAGTCCGAGGGCTCGGCCGCCTGAGGCGGCTTCCCGGTCCGGACTTCTGCACATCCGTTCAGCTCGTCGCCCGACCTTCCACAGGACCTGACAGGCCTCTGGCCCTGGGCTGTGCCGCGGCTAGTCTCGGCGCATGACAACCAGCACCGACGGCGCGCTCACCCCCTCGCCCCGCGCCGAGATCGGGGTCATCGGGGGCTCGGGCTTCTACTCGTTCCTCGCCGACGCCGAGCGCGTCAGCATCACCACGCCGTTCGGTGACCCCAGCGACGACGTGGTCATCGGGGATCTCGAGGGTCGCCGGGTGGCCTTCCTGGCCCGCCACGGCCGGGGCCATCGATTCCCGCCACACCGCGTGAACTACCGCGCCAACCTCTGGGCGCTGCGCTCGGTCGGGGTCCGGCAGGTGCTGGCGCCCTGTGCGGTCGGCTCCCTGAAGCCGGAGCACGGGCCGGGCACCATCGTCGTGCCGGACCAGGTGGTCGACCGCACCTGGGGCCGCGATCACACGGTCTACGACGGCATCGGTCCGGTGGTCCATGTCGCATTCTCCGACCCTTACTGCCCGCGAGGTCGGCAGGTCGCCATCAACGCCGTTCGCGCATCCGGCGACATGGTCGTTGATGGCGGAACCCTGGTCGTCATCAACGGCCCGAGATTCTCCTCGAGCGCCGAGTCCCGATGGCATCAGCAGGCCGGGTGGACCGTCGTCGGCATGACCGGTATGCCGGAGGCCTCGATCGCGCGCGAGCTCGCCATGTGTTTCACCACGATTGCACTGGTCACCGACCACGATGCCGGGGTCGGGGGCGGCGAGGCCGTCACCCATGCAGAGGTGCTCCGGGTGTTCGCCCGCAGCATCGACGGTTTGAAGGCGGTTCTGCGCTCAGCCGTCGCCCTGATGCCGCCCGCCGAGGATGACGCCTCCGCCACCTGTTCGTGTCGGCGCTCCCTTGATGGTCTGACCCTGCCGATCATCCTGCCAACATGAGACCCGACCCCGTGAACGGGTCGGGAGCCGCCGATGTACAGGATGCGCCAAAGGGCGCCATCGAGCGCCTTCTGCCGGCAGGTCTGGTCGGTGAGGGACGGCGGCCGGCCTGGCAGCGCACCCGACTGCGCCGGGTGCTTTCGGCTGGACTGGTGGCTATGGCCGTTGGGTTGGCGATCAACGCGTTCCTTCCCAAGCCAGCTGTTCGGGGCATTCCGGTCGTGGTCGTGGCCCAGGACCTGATGCCCGGGCATGTACTCACGCGCGGCGACCTGGTGGTGGCGGACTGGCCCAAGGACCTTGAACCCGGGGGCGCCGTCGCAGATCCTGGAGCGCTCGTGGGCAAGTCGCTCGGTGCGGGGATGTCACGCGGTGAGGCTGTCACAGCAGCCCGTGTTCGAGGTCCAGGACTGTTGGCCGGAGCGCCCAGCGGACTGGTAGCGGCCCACGTCCGACTCGCGGACCCGGCCATGGCCGCCATGACGGCGCCCGGCGACCACGTCGATCTGATCAGCTCGGCGGGCCAGGTGATGGCCGCGGATGTCGTGGTGCTGGCTGTGGACGCCGGCTCGACGGAGCGCGGCGGCTGGTCAGCCACGGCGGGGGCCGGGCCACCTGGCGGAGTGGTGGTGGCCGTTGAGAGCGGCGAGGCCATGCGGCTGGCGACCACCGACCCATCCGGATTGTCGGGGCTCGCTTTCAACCTCGTCATGAGAGCGCCCAGCTCCTGATGGAGAACGAACAGGCTCATACCTCGGACTGGTGCAGGCAGGAAACTCCGAGAGTGGTTCTCCGCTAGTTTGACGGCCTAGAGGAATCCGTCGGGAAGGGATGAACAGCTCATGAGTGGGCTCAAGAAATTTGTGATGCAGGGCAACTTGGTCGAGCTTGCCGTCGCATTCGTGATGGCCGCTGCCTTCGGCCTTGTGGTCAAGGCTTTCGTCGACATGGTCATGTCGCTCGTGGGCAAGATCGGCGGCAAACCCGATTTCAACAGCATCCAGCCCGGTGGCGTGCCGCTCGGCGCGTTCATCACCGCGCTGGTGGCGTTCGTCATCCTGGCCGCCGTCGTCTACTTCTTCGTGGTCAAGCCCTATGAGGCCGCCAAGGGCCGTTTCAGCTCTCCCAAAGAGGAGACCGCGCCCGCGGACGTCGTCCTACTCACCGAGATCCGCGACCTGCTTGCCCGCCGCGGCGACGTGGTCTGATCGCCTCACTCCTCGCTGATCCGTACTCGGCGAGTGCCGTAACCGCCAGCCGGTGCACTAGCCTGCCTACGAGTGATCACCGGCGTCCTGATCGTCGCCGAACCTGGAGTCGGTCTCACACGCGCGCGAGTGTCCCGCCAGTTCGTCTGTTCACCGTCCAAACCCGAGGTGGTCCTGATGTCCTTAGCTCTTCCCGCACCGACTCTGCCGCTGGTGCTCGCCGACGTCTGGTCGCGAACCCGCACCGCCGACGTGGTGACGGTCGTCTCTGCGGCCGCACTGACGACGGCCGCGGCCCAGATCGCGCTACCTGTCCCCGGCTCCCCGGTCCCGGTGACCGGCCAGACCCTGGCCGTGCTGCTCACCGGTGCGGCACTCGGGCCCCTGCGCGGTGCGCTCGGGCAGCTTCTCTACCTGGTGGCGGCCGTCGTCGGGCTGCCGGTCCTGGCCCAGGGCGCCGGCGGCATCCACGCGGTCTTCGGCGCCACGGGTGGCTACCTTCTCGGTTTCGTCGTGGCCGCCGTCCTCGTCGGTCGCCTGGCAAAGGGCGGCTGGAGCCGCACCCCGGTCCGCGTGCTCACCTCGTATGCCGTGGGGTCAGTGGTCATCTACGCGTTCGGCGTGACGGTGCTCGCGTTCGTCTCCGGACAAGGCATGGCCTGGGCGCTCCAGAAGGGCCTCGTACCCTTCCTCCTCGGCGATGTGCTCAAGGCTCTGCTGGCCGCGGGGCTGCTGCCGCTGGCCTGGGCGGCGGTACGCCGCATCAACGGCTCGACGGATGACGCGGCGTCAGACGGCTCCCCAGCACGTCCGTAGTCGTCCGCCGATGCGCGCGGTTCTCTTTGAACACTTCCGATCCCAGCCAGTGGTGGCGCACGTGCCTGATCCGGCGTGCCCACCGGCTGGTGCGCTCATCGAGGTCCGCTCCACCGGACTGTGCCGCAGCGACTGGCATGGGTGGATGGGTCACGACGACGGCATCGACCTGCCGCATGTGCCAGGTCATGAGCTCGCCGGCGTCATCACCGAGCTCGGGCCGTCCGTCCAGGGCTGGCAGGTGGGCGACCGCGTCACTGTGCCCTTCGTCTGCGCCTGCGGCCAGTGCGCGACATGTCTGCGCGGCGACGGTCAGGTGTGCGAGCGGCAGTCCCAGCCAGGCTTCACCCAGTGGGGGTCGTTCGCCGAGCTGGTGGCCATCGACCGTGCCGACATCAACCTGATCCGGCTGCCGGACCACATGTCCTTCGATGTCGCGGCCAGTCTCGGGTGCCGGTTCGCCACCTCCTACCGGGCCGTTCGCCATCTGGGGCGCCCCGAGCCGTCCGAATGGGTGGCCGTGCACGGTTGCGGTGGCGTCGGCTTGTCTGCGGTGATGATCGCCGCCGCGCACGGCAGCCGCGTGGTGGCGGTCGACATCTCCCCCGAGGCGCTTGACCTGGCGCGCGAGGCAGGTGCGGCCGAAACGGTGCTGGCCACGGAAGACACCAACGTGCCGGCCGAGATTGTGGAGATCACCGGCGGCGGCGCTCGGGTCTCGATCGACGCGCTCGGAAGCCTGCAGACCTGCACGAACTCGATCCTCTCGCTCGGCAGGAGGGGCCGGCATGTGCAGGTCGGCCTGATGCTGGGTGGCGATCAGGACCCACCGATACCGATGTCGCGGGTGATCTCCTACGAGCTGCAGCTGTTCGGCGCGCACGGCCTCGCGGCGCACTCATACCCAGCGTTGCTGGCTGAGATCGAGGCCGGGCTACTCGCGCCACAAGAGCTCATAACCCGCACGATTGATCTGCCAGGCGCCTGCGAGGCGTTGACCAGGATGGCCGAACATCCAGGCGTCGGAATCACCATGATCCATCCTTGAGGGCCGCCAGAGTCCGCACCAACAACACGTCGCTCGTTGACCTCAGGGATTCAGCATCAAGGACCGCTGCCCCGGGCTGAGGACGGAATCCGTCGACCTGCCAACCTGACGGTTGTGCCGGTGCCATGCTGGGGGGCATGACGAAGAAGCTCCTGACCGACCTCGAGATCGGCCGTGCTGCCGAGCTGCTGCCCATCGAGGAGGTCGCGGCCTCGGCTGGCATCGCCGAGGAGCACCTGGAGCCCTATGGCAGGTACATCGCCAAGGTCGCTCCCACAGCACTGGCGGCCATGTCGGACAAGGAGCCTGCCAAGTACGTCGTCATCACGGCGGTAACACCCACCCCCCTCGGTGAGGGAAAGACCACCACGGCGATCGGGCTCGCCCAGGGGCTGTCGCTGCTGGGACACCGGTCGATGCTCTCTCTGAGGCAGCCCTCGCTCGGACCGACGTTCGGCATCAAGGGCGGCGCGGCGGGAGCCGGCTACAGCCAGGTCGTACCCATGGAGGCCGTGAACCTGCACCTGACCGGCGACTTCCACGCGGTCACCTCGGCGCACAACCTGCTCACAGCCATGGTCGACAACCACCTGCACCACGGCAACGACCTCGGCATCGACTCGAGGACGATCGCCTGGCGGCGAGTGCTGGACGTCAACGACCGGGCCCTGCGCAACGTGGTCGTGGGCCTCGGCGAGCGGATGGACGGCGTACCTCGCCAGTCGGGCTTCGACATCACCGCCGCGAGTGAGGTGATGGTGATCCTCTCGCTGTCGACCTCACTACGGAACCTGCGGGAACGTCTGGGCCGCATCGTCGTCGGTTTCACGTATGCCGGTGCGGCGGTCACCGCGGAGGACCTCAAGGCGGCCGGTGCCATGGCGGTCATGCTTCGGGACGCGATCAAGCCCAACCTGCTGCAGACGCTGGAGAACACGCCGGCCCTGATCCATGCCGGACCCTTCGGCAACATCGCCACCGGCAACTCCTCTGTGGTTGCCGACCTGCTCGGCATCCGCACAGCCGACTACCTCCTCACCGAGGCCGGCTTCGGTGCCGATATGGGCGCTGAGCGCTTCTTCGACGTGAAGTGCCGTGCGTCGGGGCTGCAGCCGAACGCCGCCGTGCTTGTCGTCACCGTGCGCGCCCTGAAGACGCACTCCGGTCACTACCAGGTGGTGGCCGGCCGCCCGCTCCCCCCGGAGATGCTCGAGGAGAACCCCGAGGATGTCCGACTGGGTGGCGCGAATCTGCAACGCCACATCGAGATCGTGCGTCGCTTCGGGGTCTCACCAGTGGTGGCCATCAACGCGTTTCCCTCCGACCATGAGTCGGAGCACCAGGTGATCAGGGAGATCGCGGCTGCAGCCGGAGCGCGGGTGGCCGTGACCCGGCACGTCGCCGAAGGCGGCAAGGGTGCTCTGGAGCTGGCGGCCCTGGTCGTCGAGGCGGCGGAGGAGCCGACGACGTTCAGCTACCTCTACGATCTCGATGCGCCGCTCGTCGACAAGATCGAGAAGGTGGCCAGGGAGATCTACGGCGCTGATGGCATCGACCTGGCGCCGTCGGTGGCCAAGCAGCTGAAACGGTTCGAGGTGCTGGGCTATGGCGCCTTCCCTGTCGTCATCGCCAAGACACACCTGTCAATCTCGTCGGACCCGACCCTGCTGGGCGCCCCGACCGGCTGGCGCATGCCCGTGCGTGAGGTCCGGGCCGCCGTCGGCGCCGGATACGTCTACGCCATCTGCGGGGAGATGCGGACCATGCCCGGCCTGCCGAAGCATCCGGCCGCCGAGCGGATCGACATCGACGAGGACGGCAACGTCGTCGGCCTGTCCTGAGTCGCAGTCAGCGACACCAGTATCGACGATCTCAGGCCCAGTGCGGAGGACGCTGCTCCCGCAGCCATTCGTCGTGTGAGTCCTCGCGAGGCGACTCGCCCCAGCCCGCGTCGGTGTCATCACGGGTCTGTTCGGGTTTGGACCCCGACCCTGTCGTCGTGGCTTGCTCCTTCGAGTCCGCGGCCTTCCGTCCCGGCTCTTTCTGGTCTGGCTCGCTCTGGTCCGGCTCCCTGCGGGCGTCAGACACCCTCGCCTGGTCGCCCAGGGGGCGCGCCTCTGAGGCCGCCCGCACCGCTGCGTTGACCCTGGCGACGTCGCGCGCAGGGTCACGGAACAGGTCGGTGCTCCAGACCCGCACGTGCTCCCATCCGAGGCGGCGCAGCTGCTCGACCCGCAACCGGTCCCGATCGCGAGTGCTGGACATAGCGGCATACCGCGGGCCGTCGGTCTCGACCGCAACAAGGACCCGGCCGCGTCTGTGCGGGTCCTCGACGGCGAGGTCCAGGCGTTGGGCCGAGGTGCCGTAGCCGGCGTGTACGACCAGACCTTCGGAACGAAGCCGGGAAGCCAGCTCGGCAACCAGCGGATCCACCGAGGCTTCGTGACGCGCCGCGTCCTCGGGCCCTGACTGGGAGCCGCCGTCCGCAGCGTAGGAGAGGAAGTCTCGCAGCATGAGGGCGCCACGAGCCTTGAGCCGCGTCGGGTCGAGGTCCGCAGCGGTGAACGAGGAGACGACGGTCATCCTGCGGCGAGCGCGGGTGATCGCCACGTTGAGGCGACGCTCGCCACCCTCGAGGTTGAGCGGCCCGAAGCGGTGGAGCACCCGGCCGTGGGGGGTCTTTCCGTAGCCGATCGAGAGGATGATCGCGTCGCGCTCGTCGCCCTGGACCCGCTCGAGGTTCTTGACGAAGAATCGCTCGACCGCGTCTTCGTCGAAGAAGTCGCCAAGACCCTCGGCGCCGATCAGGGCCGAGCGCAGCGACTCGTTGATCCGGTTGGCATGCTTGATGCCCAGGGCAATGACACCCAGCGACTCGCCCGGGCGGGTGCGCGCATGCGACAGAACCAGCCCGACGACGCGGTCCACCTCGGCTTCGGTGGACTCGATCGCCTCGAGGCCCGGCTGAACCGGCGCTGAGCCGTCGACGACCTCGAGGCGGACCACGGCCTCATCGCTGGTGCCGGGAAAGGTGACGAGCGCGCCGTCATACATCTGGGCGTTGGCAAAGGACACCAGGCGCTCGTCCAGCGAGCGGTAGTGCCACGTCAGCCGACGCACCGGCAACGCCGCGGCGAGGACGTCGAGAATCGACTCGAACCCTTCAGTGAGGGAGTTGTCCGTCGGGTCAACAGGGGCATCCTCGTCGATCGCCGCGGTGAAGAAGCTGGTGGGGGGCAGCTGGCGCTCGTCACCTGCGACGACCACCTGGGTTGCTCGTGAGATGGCCGAGACCGCCTGCGCGGGCGGGATCTGCGACGCCTCGTCGAAGATCACCACGTCGAACCATCGCCCGGCAGGCAGGATCGAGGCAACGACCAATGGGCTCATCGCCCAACAGGGCTTGATCGCGGTCAGTGTCTCGGAGGCAAGTGGCAGCAGGTCGCGCAGGGGCCGGTGCCGCCGCGACTTACCCGCTTCCGCACGCACCAACGCCTCCTGCTCGGGGTGGTCAGCGAGAACCTCGCGCAGGCGACGCCCGACCGCTGCGCGCACCCGCTCGACGGTTCCGGCAAGGTGCGCGTGGTCGGCCTCGACGTACTCCGCCCCGATCCGCCGCAGGAAGTCGCCGTCGTGCGCGCCATAGGAGCTGTCGCGGACACTGACGTCGTCGAGCACCGACGTCCACCAGACGAAGTCCATCTCGGGGGCCACGTCGGCTACTGCGACCCCCCGACCGGCGAGATCGTCGACCAGCGGCCCCATTCCGGACTCGCGCAGGTCATCGATGACCGAGCCGACGCGGGGAAGAACGGCGAGGCGATCGCTACGTTTGGCGAGCGCCTCAAGGCGAACCTGCAGATCGGACAAGGGCGTTCCCAGCAGGTCGCCACCGGCTGCGGTCGTTGCGAGCCGGGCACCGAGCCAGCCCAGGTCGAGGTCGAGGGTGTCGTAGATGTGCTCAGCATCGTCGATCCCCCCAGGCACCTCCGGGCGTCCTCCGACTCCCGCCAGGTGGCCCCAGGTGACGCGTTGCTCCTGTGCAACCTTGAGTGCTGAGTGGAGATCGGCCGGCGGCGAGCCGGGGCGTAGCAGACTGCGCGCCTGACGCCGCAACCGGAACCGTGACCAAAGTCCGAGCCGAAGCCCATGGATGTGGCGGTAGTCCTTGCCGGCTGTGGCTCCCACCATGGCGGTCAGCGGCACGTCGAACACCTCGGGGCGGAAGATCTCCAGCGTCTGGCGCACCTGCTCCACAACGCCCAGTGCTCGGCCCCAGTCCGCTGGGGTCTTGGCCTCAGGCAGTCCGGCTTCGACCATCGCAGCCGCGAGTCGCTGTTTTGCGCCATCCAGTCCACCGCCCGCCAGGCGGCTGGTGATCTCGAGCGCCTGCGCCGCATCCTCGGGGGAGTTGACGCGCGCGCCAAACCAGGGGTCGTCGTCCTCCCCCGCCGTCCAGGCTCCCAGAGAGGCAGCCTCGGTCAGCGACTGGCTCAGCTCTGCAACCCGATCGCGGCTGATGCCCATGAGGGCATCACCATGGAGGCGGACCCGCGAGGTCGGCGGCCTGGGGCGCGCCCACAGCTGGGCGAGTGCGACCTGTGCGTCGAAAGCGCTGACGCCCCAAGGGTTTCGCTTGTCGTGTAGCGCCGCGCGATGCTCCACCAGTCGGGTACGCCGCTCGGCCAAGGTGTGCTCGATGGCCGCAGTGTCAGGATCCTCGACCTCACTGGCCCGCTCCAGGGCTGCTCCGAGCTCCTGCGCCAGCCGTCTCTTGTTGGACGCCCCGTCGTAGACATCCAGGACAAGGTCGCCCAGGCCCAGACGCTCCAGCCGCCCGACCACTGCGTCGATGGCCGCACGCTTCTCGGCCACGAACAAGGTCCGTCTTCCCTCACTGGCGAGGGACGCGATCATGTTGGCGATGGTCTGGCTCTTGCCGGTGCCGGGCGGGCCCTTGATGACGAGGTTGGCCCCGCTACGCACGGCGTCGATGACGGCCTGCTGGGACGAGTCGGCGTCCAGCACGAGATGCTCACGAGCCGGGTCGGTGTCCGCCGGGGAGTCGGGGACAGTGGTGCGGACTGCCTTGAGCGCTGCCGGGTCGCCGGCCAACGCGGCAACGACGTCATGGTTGGCCAAGGTCTCGGCCTGGGCCGAGAGGTCGGCGACCATCGGCAGCTTGGCGTAAGAGAACGTGCCCAGCACCAGCCGCGGCGCGATCTGGAACTCGGGGATGCGCTCACACATCCGGCCGAGCGCGGCAAAGACCGGGAGCGGGTCGAAGCCCCGGGTAACGGTGGCCATCTCCTCGAGCGCCTCACTGTCGAGCTCGATGCCCTGCTCGGAGCGCAGATAGTGCTCGAGGACCGGGTTGAGCTCCACGTCGTCGCCGAGGTCGATGTCGAAGTCCTGCTGGGCGGCGCCGGTGGGCTTGAGCACGCACGAGCGCAGCAGCACCGGCGCGCACGGCGGGCGAGGCGCTCCCGCGACCTGCCAGCTCGCCATACCAACGGCAAGGAATCCGGCTGTGATTCCACGCTCTTCGTGCAGCTCGAGGGTCTTGGCGCGGATCGTCCGAACCCGCCGACGAGCCTCCTCCAAAGCGGTCGGCTCGCGCACGAGATCGGAAAGCTTGGTCGGCCGTCCGGCCAGCAGCATGGCCACACCGCCGGGATGGGCGCTGGTCAGGTCGAGCGTTCCGGAGGGCAGGTCGCGGTACCAGAGAAGTGTGTTGCGGCCTCCGAGGTCCACCAGATGCCGCTGCCAGGCGCGCACGGCCACCGCCACCCGATCCGCGCGGGGATCGGCGCCTTCAAGGGCGACCGACGCGATGGGCGACTGCTCGGCGGGGTCCTGCGGGGACTGACTCACCACAGCAGGCTAACGAACCGGTATGCCGGTCGCCGCCTGCCGCCTGCTTACCGGGTGTCGGACCTCGCTCAGCCGGCTCACAGCCTTTCTTCACGATTGTCCCAGCCGATGCTGCCAATATTCGGCCAGGCAAGGAGGCCAACCCTGCCGAACGAAAGGAACGCCCGTGCGTCTTAGAGCACCGATCTTCAAGGGCAGCCGGCCCACGATCGTCGGGCTGACAGCCGCTTTGGTAGTGGTGGGTGGTGTGGGGGCCTGGGCTGTGAGGCAGTCGTCTTCCTCGGACGCCGCCACCCCGACCCTGGTCAGCGCGACCACGAGCACGATCCGTCAGAGCGTCTCAGCCACGGGGACCATCCAGCCTGCCAACAGGGCTGACCTGTCCTTTACCGTCAGCGGAACAGTCACCTCGGTTCCCGTTGCGGTAGGTGATCAGGTCAAAGCTGGCACGGTCCTCGCCAGTGTCGACTCCGCGAGTCTCCAGACGGCCGTGTCTCTCGCCCAGGCAAACGTGACGGCAACCCAAGACCAGCTGACCGCTCAGCAGAACGCCGCGTCATCAGCGGTGCAGATCGCCTCCAGCCAAGCACAGCTCACTGCCGCGCGGAGCAAGCTCACGGATGCGCAGAGCGCCCTGGCCGCTGCCAGGATGACGTCACCTCTTGCTGGAACTGTGGCTCAGGTGAACCTCGCGGTGGGCGACAAGACCGGTGGTGCATCAAGTACATCCAGTGCTTCCGGCGCTACAGGTGCTTCCTCATCTTCCTCGTCTTCCTCAACCGCCCAGATCGTCGTCATCTCAACGACCTCATGGGTGGTCGAGGCCAGCGTCGGCAGCGAGGACCTGCCCCAGCTCACGAAGGGTCTGCAGGCGGAGATCACGCCCACTGGCAGCGCCGCGAAGGTCTTCGGCACAGTCAGATCCATCGGCATCGTTGCCTCTTCGTCCTCGAGTGGCAGCGCCAGCTTCCCGGTGACCATTTCAGTCACCGGTAGTCCCAAGGGCCTGTATGCCGGTGGCGCGGCGGAAGTGTCCATCATCGTCAAGCAGGTGGAGAACGTTCTCACCGTGCCGACCAACGCACTGCACACAGAGAACGGCAAGACCGTGGTGCATCAGCTGAAGAACGGGGCGCAGGTGAGCACGCCGGTGACTGTCGGCACGACATACGGTCCTGTCACCCAGATCCTCAGCGGGGTGAAGACAGGCGACAAGGTGATCGGTACCACCTTCAGGATCGGCGGCAACAGCTCTACCGGAGGCAACCGGACGCGGCAGGGTGGCGGCGGTACGGGAGGCTTCGGCGGGGGCGGTACGGGAGGCTTCGGCGGCGGCTTCAACGGTCCCCCGGCCGGCGTGGGCGGCGGCAACTGATGGACATGGTGTCCCTCCCCGGTGCTGGCTCCGAGCCGATCCTTCGGCTTCGCGACGTCGGCAAGGTGTACGCCACCGGGGCGGTGGAGGTCGAGGCCCTGCGGGGGGTCTCCCTGGAAGTCGCACGCGGCGAATACGTTGCCATCATGGGGCCTTCCGGCTCGGGCAAGTCGACGCTCATGCACATTCTGGGCTGCCTGGACGTCCCGACCACGGGTACCTACGACCTGGCCGGAGAGGACGTCAGCACCATGAGCGAGGCTGCCCTTGCCACTGTGCGGAACCGCCAGATCGGTTTCGTGTTCCAGCAGTTCAACCTGCTGGCGTCGCTGCCGGCCTGGCGCAACGTTGAGCTTCCGTTGTGCTACACGGGCATGGGACGAGCCGAGCGCAGGGAGCGTGCCATCAGCGCTCTGGAGCGGGTCGGTCTCGGTGACCGCGTCAACCACCGGCCTGGTGAGCTCTCCGGAGGCCAGGAGCAACGCGTCGCTGTGGCAAGGGCGCTGGTCACGGACCCCGCCCTCATCCTGGCCGACGAACCGACCGGCAACCTCGACTCCCACTCGAGCGCGGACGTCCTCGCCCTCTTCACCGAGCTGCACGAACAAGGTCGCACGATCGTGCTGATCACGCACGAGCGGAATGTGGCCGAGTCGGCTCAGCGCATCGTGAGAATCCTCGACGGAGAAGTGGATTCGGCCATGTCCGCTGCCGCAGGGAATGTCCGATGAAGTGGGGCGAGACCATCCGGACCGCCCTGGAGGCCATCCGTTCGCGCAGGATGCGCTCGTCCCTGACGATGCTCGGAATCCTCATCGGCATCGCCGCGGTCATGCTCACGGTCGGGCTCGGCCAGGGTGCGCAGGCCCAGGTCCGGGCCCAGATCAACCAGCTCGGCAGCAACCTTCTCATCGTCTCCCCGGGAAGCTCGACCAGCACCAGCGGTCTACGAGGCGGGCGCGGATCCGCGTCGACACTGACCACCCGGGACGCAATAGCGCTGGCAAGCCCGGACGTCGCGCCCGACATAGCCCGGGTTGCGCCGGTGGTCACCGGCTCGCAGTCGTTGACCGCGGGCAGCACGAACTGGACGACCAACGTGGTTGGCACGACACCGGACTGGCTAGCCGTCAGAGCCCGGAGCCTGACCGAAGGACGCTTCTTCACGACGGCCGAGCTCAATGACGCGGCATCAGTGGCAGTGCTCGGCTCGACCACAGCCACCGAGCTCTTCGGCGGCCGCAGCGCTCTCGGGCAGACGATGAGCGTCAACGGGACGACATTAACCGTCATCGGCATCCTCAACACCGCGGGTTCCTCGACGACAACCGACGAAGACGACCAGGCGCTGGTCCCTCAGACGACCTACGCCAGCCGAATCGCCAGCGGCGGCAACGCCACCGGCATCTCGACCCTCTACATCGAAGCCACCTCGACGGACACCCTGTCCGCCGCATACCAGGAGGCCAACAAGGCTCTGTTGTCCACGCACGGCATGACAGCGGCTACTGCCGACTTCACCATCAGCAGCCAACAGTCACTGCTGACCACGGCCACCTCCACCGACCGCACCCTGACCGTGCTGTTAGCGGGCATCGCCGCAATCTCGTTGCTGGTTGGCGGTATTGGCGTCATGAACATCATGCTCGTGTCCGTCACAGAGCGGATCCGTGAGATAGGGCTGCGCAAGGCGCTGGGCGCGACCCCCCGCGCCATCAGACGACAGTTCCTGGTCGAAGCCAGCACACTTGGTCTGTCCGGAGGCGTCCTCGGTCTGATCCTCGGCCTGGTCGGCGCCCGGGTGCTGCCGCACTTCTTGAACCAGCCGGTGACCATTCCCGCGGTCGCCGGGATCGGTGCCCTCGGTATCGCCCTCGTCATCGGCATCGTGGCCGGGGTCTATCCCGCCAGCCGCGCTGCACGACTTGCCCCCATCGACGCCTTGAGAAGTGAGTAGCGACATGACCATGAACAGGATCGCCGCAGGAGCGGCGGCGTGCTCCGCCCTGTTGTTCGTCAGTGCGTGCGGTGGCGGCACATCGGCAACCGCTGGTGCCCTCGCCGCGCCGACGACGGCGTCATCCGGGGGCGCTGGCGGCGACTCAGCAAACGGGGCCCGCGGGTTCCCGGGAGCCACCGGATTGCTGGCCCAGATCGATGGCACGACATTGCAGGTTCAGGGCGCCGGCGCCCAGACGTCGGTCACGTACTCCTCCGCCACCTCCTTCACCAATACGGTGGCAGCGAAGCTCTCGAGCGTTGTCGTGGGAGCCTGCGTCCAGGCGCGCAGTGCGCGGCCGACCTCGGGGACGGGCGGGTCCGCCCCGACCGCCGCTCCCAGCGCCAGCAGCGGGCCGATCGTGGCTGCGTCGGTTGAGATCTCGGCGGCGGTGAACGGGAGCTGCTCAACCTTCGGTGGACTGCGCACGCCAGGGGCTCGTCCGCCCGGGGCGACCGGAGGGCCAACCTCCGGCCGAACACGTGGACCAGGAGCAGGCGGCAACGGGTTCGGTGGCAATGGGTTCGGAGGGTTCGTTGGCTTCGGCAAGGTCACGGCGGTCAACGGCTCCAGCTTCACCATCGAGAGCTCGCGCCCACAGAACGGCTCTGGCACCACGGCCGTCCCCACCACACGGACCGTGCAGACGTCGGCAGCAACGACCTACACCCGGACCGAGGCCGCCAACGCCAAGGCTCTTGTGGTCGGCTTGTGCGTCACCGCGCTGGGCAAGAGCTCCGACACAGGGTCGATAGCTGCCACGTCGATCCTCCTCCGGCCCGCCGAGAACGGTTCATGCTCCTCGGGATTCGGAGGACGAGGACCCGGCGGCAGCCCAACCTCAGCAGGCGGTGGCTCCGGTGCCTGAGGCCCCACAGCGGTCCCTGCGTCGAACGTGGATGCGCCGGGCGATCCCGGCCGGTGCCGTCGCCATCCTCGTGGTCGGGGCCACCGCAGTGGTCCGCACCAACGCCAGCGCCAGCCCGATCGACACGTATCGGACCACCACGGTAACGACAGGTTCGGTGGAACAGCGCCTTGACCTGACGGGATCGGTCCATCGGGTCAACCAGGTCAGTCAGAGCTTTGCCGTCTCCGGGACGGTCTCGCGCGTCTCGGTGGCCGTCGGAGACAAAGTCACGGCGGGTCAGACCCTGGCCACACTCGACACCCGGCCGCTCAGTAGCGCGGTCACCGCAGCAGAGGCAGATCTGGCGCAGGCCAAGGCCACCCTCGAGTCCGACCAGACCGCCACAACCACGGCCACGACAACCGCCACGAACGTCGCACCGGCTCAGACTGCGACGACCAGTCCGCGTGCTGCAGGTCCATCCGGGCGATCGGGTGCCGGCGCGACCCAGAGCCTCGCGGCGGCCCAACAGCGCGTGACCAGAGCCCAAAGCGGAGTCGCATCAGACCTGGGGCGAGCGACTGCCGCCTTGGCACAGTGTGCGACTTTCTTCCCGTCCGCGCCTTCACCCTCTGCCCCCGCCGACACCCCAACCACCCCCGTTCCGACCACGACCACGGCCGGCACACCAAGCACACCGAGCACACCGAGCGCTGGTCCGACCGCAACCGCGACTCTGACACAGACACCAACCGAGGCTGAGATCAGTGCCTGCCTCGGCGCGCTGCGAACCGCCCCGACACAACAACAGATCCAGCGGGATCAGCAGGCGCTCACCAGCGGCCAGGCAGATCTCACCAAGGCTTTTACCCTTGCCCTCACGACCGCCGGCAACAGCGCCACAGCATCCACGACAACCAACCGGTCAACGTCGACCAGTCAGTCCGGGAGCACCTCGTCCTCGGCGACCCAGTCCTCGACGAACCGATCTTCGGGTGGGCAGACCGGCTCGACGGGTCAGTCGGTCGCGGCCCGTGTCGTCTCGGACCAGGCCGCCGTCACCAACGCCGACTCGGCGTTGAGCGTCGCGCGGGCAAACCTTGCCTCAGCAACCCTGAAGTCATCCATCGCGGGCACGGTGGGCTCGGTCACCCTGATCAACAACGCATCCAGCCAGGGCAGGAGCATCGTCATCGTGGGCACCGGCGCCGTTGAGCTCACCGTCAACGTGCCGCTCGCGGCGATGGCCAGCGTGCACGTGGGACAGAAGGCGAACGTGACACCGCAGGGCGCGACCTCATTCGTGCCCGGTGCGGTCACCTCCATCAGCCTGCTCCCGTCCGCTGCTGCGACAGGGACAGGATCGGGGACGGGGGCGACGCAAGCGACAGCGGCAGCCAGCAGCCCGACATACCCCGTGGTGATCCTTGTTCCGGACGCCCTCCCAGCGCTCGCCTCGGGCTCTCATGCGCAGGCCAGTCTGCTGGTCGGAACCGTGGCCGACGTGGTTACCGTCCCGAACTCGGCGCTGACGCCGCTCGGCAACGGACAGGCCCTTGTGCTGACGCTCAAAGGCGGTGTCGCCACACGGTCCCTGGTCAGGACGGGGTATGCCGGGATGCTCACCACCCAGATCACCTCGGGTCTGACCCGAGGTCAGCCGGTGGTCATGGCCGACCTCAGCACAGCACTGCCGACGAACACCACCAACCCCCGACGATTCGGCGTCGGTGGCGGGGTCGCTGGCGGGTTGGGCGGCGCGGGACTCGGCGGTGCAGGACTCGGCGGCGCGGGACTCGGCGGCGGTACGATCACCGGCCGGTCCGGCTTCACCCCGGGCGGGTAGAGCGACCCAGAGCAGCGGCACTCTCTTCGGTCGCGGGGACCCGCCAGAGGCAGTCGCTTCCGTCAAACCCAGAGCGCCGCTCGCGGCACCATCACCGCGCTGACGCGGCCCAGCGAGCGCCACCAGCCAACCCCCTGCCAGAATGGGCAGCCGCGTCGGGTTCCTGGGTGGGTCCGCACGCGCCCCGCCCTCGTAGCTCAGGGGATAGAGCAACCGCCTCCTAAGCGGTAGGTCGCTGGTTCGAATCCAGTCGAGGGCACCAAGAGGAACCCACAACACCTGAATGGGTTCCAACCAGAGGCCACAGGTTCCCAGCCAGAATGGCCCCTCGGCCAGCGCGCCGACACCGGACAGGCCCTCTCGAGCCCACGGGGACGGGCAGCGACCGTGCCGGGGATCAACCCTGCAAACGGCTCTGGCCCCTCACCGCCGAAGCGGTGAGGGGCCAGAGGCTGCACGGCTGGTATGCCACCGTGTCGTGAATCGGTCTATTTGACCCGACCGTAGGTCGCACCGGCGAAGATGGAGCGCAGGGCGACGGACTTGCCTGTCGTCGGGGAGTCCCACATCATTCCGTTGCCGGCGTAGATGCCGACGTGGTAGGCCGGTGAGCCGAAGAACACCAGATCGCCCACCTGCGGGGTGGACACACGGGTCGTGGCCTGGCGCTGCTCCTCGGCCGTGCGGGGCAGGCTGATCCCGAGCCGGTTGAAGACGTACTGCGTGTAGCCGGAGCAGTCGAAGCCGGAGGTGGTGGTGCCGCCGTAGACATAGGGGACGCCGGCGAGGCTGGCAGCAATACCGAGCACGCCCGAGGAGACCGGAGCCGGAACGGGAGCCGCATTGGCCAAGGGTGGACGGGAGGCTGAGCGGCTGCCGCTGATGGTCGCGCGCGAGACTGCCGCGACCGGCTTGGGCTGGGCAACACCGCTGAAGCCGATGTCCCCGAAGGATGGCGAGACCAAAGGAGCCTGCGCTGCCGTGGGAGCGGCAATCGGAAGGACCTGGGTCGCAGCCGGTGCCTTGGGCTTGGCGAGGGTTGGGGTCAACGTGGCCGCGGACGCCGGAATGGCGAAGGAGGCCACCATGCCACCGGAGACGGCGATCACGGCCGAGGCTTTGGCCGCCGGTTTCGCTGAACGCGAGATCGCCGCTGAGAGTGATAGGGCAGGGTTGAGACGAATTGGGACGCGATGACGTCCCGAAACGTGATTCGACACAGTGAGTAAACCTCTCCAAACGCCTACGAGGTCAGCTGTCGGGTTCGGGTGGGAGATATCACCCGGCCATCACGTCCAGCGCCTCGACCGAGGTCGAGCGCCACCGAGAGGGCTTCACCCCAAGGAGCGTCTCTCGACGCCCCAAAAGTGGGTCCCCCGCTCCTGCCAAGCGGATGTTGTAGGTCTCGAATGCGGTGACAGGACTAGGCGAACCGCATCAAGAACTCCACCCGGGAAGGTGAAGCACCACAAACGTACACAGGGAACTGGCGGATGTCACATTCAGGTCACGGCGAGCCCAGCAGATGGACAGGAAGCCACCAGCCAGCTAGACCGGCGTGTCGGCGAACACGTGGGCTGCGACATCCTCGGGCAACGAGACCCCGGCGACCTCGTCGGCGCCTTCACGCACCACGACGATCCGGCCACTCTCCCGGCGCACCAGAACGCGCTGCCCGGGCATCAGGCCGGCGTGGGTCAGCAGGTTCAGCGCCTCCGGCTCGACCTGGGCCGGTTCGCCGATCCGGCGCACGGTCACGACACTGGGCCCGTCGTCAGCAAGCTCGAGCAGGCTGCTCACCCCCCGACGGAAGTCTTCGCTCGGCTGCTCGCCCAGCTCGTCGAGCCCCGGGATCGGGTTGCCGTACGGACTCTCGCTGTGCTCACCGATCAGCGCCAGAATCTTGCGTTCGACCCGCTCGCTCATGACGTGCTCCCACCGACACGCCTCGTCGTGGACGTACTCCCATTCGAGGCCGACGACATCGAGCAGCAGCCGCTCGGCCAGTCGGTGCTTGCGCATGACCCGCGTCGCGAGCCGACGCCCCTCGTCGGACAGCTGGATGTGCCGGTCATCCGCGACCGAGAGCAGACCGTCGCGCTCCATGCGTGCCACGGTCTGGGAGACGGTGGGACCCGAGTGGCCCAGACGCTCGACGATGCGAGCGCGCAAGGGGACGGTGCCCTCCTCCTCGAGCTCAAAGATCGTCCGGAGGTACATCTCGGTGGTGTCGATCAAGTCCGTCACGCACACAGCCTCTCACCGATCACCACAGACAGACCCGTTCGACGCGAGGGACTAGCGTTCGATCTCATGAGCGAGTCTTTCGTCGTCCCGACCAGGTTCTGCGGCCCGCCGATGTCGGGCAACGGCGGCTGGACCAGCGGTCACCTGGCACAGCTGGTCGACGGGGCTCTGGAGGGTGGCGCGCTCACCGTGCGCCTGCGCACGCCTCCACCACTGGACGTCGAGATGGCCATCTCACGCGGCGACGACGGCACGGTCGAGGCCTGGGACGGCCAGACCCTCGTGGCCCAGGCCTTTGCCGCCGAGCCGATGGACGTCACTGACGTGCGTGCGCCGGTGACCCACGAGCAGGCGCAGGCGGCCGGGCCGGCATACGAGGGCCTGCGTTCGCATCCGTTCCCCACCTGCTTCACCTGCGGTACCGGTCGCGACCCCACCGACGCACTGTGCCTGCACACCGGCCTGCTGGTCGGGCACACGACGCTGCGCGCAGCAGCCTGGACACCGCGGGAGTCGACCCCGGAGCTGGTCTGGGCGGCACTGGACTGCCCAGGCGCCTGGGCCTCTGGAATAGCCGGACGAGAGATGGTGCTCGGGACGATGACGGCCGCCGTGCACGACCTGCCGATGGTCGGGGAACCACATGTGGTGATGGCCTGGCCACGGGGGCAGGACGGACGCAAGTACTACAGCGGAACCGCTCTGTATGCCGGCGACGGTCGCCTGCTTGCCCAGGCCGACGCGGTGTGGATCTCGGTGGACGCCTCGACGGTTCGCCCGGCCTGACCATCGCCCCCCAGCTTCGCGGCCGGGCCTGTCCACCACAAAACCGTTGCGAGCGCCCATCGGCCGACCTACCGTATAGGGACACGAGAAGGGAGGTGGTCCGCCTAGTGAGTAACCAACGGACGCGTGAGGTGGCTGTGCGCTAGCCCAGTCCGTCGTCGGCTGCCCTCCGGGGCGATCAGCGACAGGGACGATGTGGTGACCGCAATCCCATGCAGACACCGCAGCCCGTGAGGATGTGCGACCCGTCCATCGCACCCTGGTGCTGCCAGACCTCGCGGGCTGTCCCATGCCCAGCTCCTTCTGCTTGCTCAGCTCAGGCCGCTTTGCTCAGTTCAGGCCGGTTCCTGAACCGAATCCGGCGCCTTTGAGCGGCCTGAACTGAGCAAAGGGGTAGTCAGGCCGGCTCAGCCGAGCAGGACCCGAACCAGCTCGCCGACCGCCTCGTCCGGCGCCCACTCCATCGTGGCGGGGCCGACCGTGAACTCGGTCCACGACCAACCGGGGACGTCCTCGGAGTCCTGCCACTGCGGAGTCACGGCAAGGCGCTCGCGTTCCATCACCGTGACGACCCGTTCAGTCACCGCGTCACCGGGCGCCTCGACGAAGATGCGGAAGGCATTGCAGTGAGGGATCTCGGGGAAGGTGCGAATCCCGCTTGCTGACAACAGTTCCGCCATCACCACAGCCCGCTCGTGATACTCGGCCATGCGCGGCAGCTCCTCGCGCAGCCCGCGAAGGGCGGACACGGCGTACGGAAGCATGGTCCACAGCGTGCCTCCGTGGCGGCTGCGCCAGAGCCGCACCTCGGCGATGACGTCCTCGGGTCCGGCAACGACCGCGCCGGCCAGCCCATGCAGGCCCTTGTAGAACGAGACGTAGACGGTATCGGCGAGGGCAGCGATCTCCGCGGGGCTCCGCCCGAGATTGGGGGCGGACTCCCAGATGCGGGCGCCGTCCAGGTGCAGAGGCACTCCGCGGTCACGGCAGGCGCGTGAGAACGCCGCGAGCTGCTCCCATGACGGCAGCAGGTAACCCCCATCGCGCAGCGGCAGCTCCAGGAGTACGGCACCGAGCGTCCCCAGGATGGCGGCCAGGTGGTCAGCTGTCGGAACGACACCTCCGGTCGTCAACAGCGCCCACTCGAAGCCGTTGAGCAGCCGCGGGCCGTCCTGCTCGTGATGCAGCAGGTGGGACAACTCAGGTATCGCGATGCGCCGGCTTCTGTGCAGATCGCTCAGGACCCGCAAGGTCGACTGCTGCGCCATGGTGCCGCTGGGGAACATCACCGCCGCGGGCTTGCCGAGCAGATCGGCGACCTGGCTCTCCAACGCCGCGACCGGACCGCCCTCGCCATAACGGTCCCAGGACGCATCATCGGACCGGTCGAGCTCGGCGATGACACTGCGCAGCTCTTGCCGCGGCGACACCGGGTGCCTGCCCATGAGGTTTCGTTCGACGCCGGACAGCGCGAGCTGACGACGCTCGGCCAGGGAGGGCGCTAGCTGTGGTTCAGTCATGGCGCCCATCCTTCCCGGTCAGGCTGGCGTGCTCACTTCAGGCCGGTTTGCTCAGTTCAAACCGGTGTCTGGGCCGAATCCGGTGCCCGAGAGCGGCCTGAACTGAGCAAGAGGTATTACGGCTGCCGCCTTTCCAGTCGCCATGCCCCGGCATCGTCGAGCGAGCCCTCGCCCGCCCGGACGAAGACGAGGCGGTCGTGCAGCCGGTTGCTCCTCCCGGCCCAGAACTCGACCTCGTCGCAGGTGATCCGGTAGCCGCCCCAGAAGTCGGGAACGGGCACATCGGTGGGGCTGCCCAGGTCTGGCCACCGGGCGGCATACCGCCCGTAGGCCTCCTCCAGACCGGATCTGCCCTCGATCACCTGTGACTGCCTGGACGCCCAGGCGCTGATCCGCGAGCCCCAGGGGCGCTCTCTGAAGTAGCGTTCGACCTCGCCCCGACCCAGTGGGCCGGCCGTCCCGCGGAAGCGGATGGCGCGATACATCCCGGCCCACACCAAGGCCGCCGCAACCCGCGGATTGCCAGCAATCTGAGTGCCTTTGGCCGATTCGAGGTTTGTGACAAAGCCTGGTCCCGCCGAGTCGAGGAAGCGCAGGAGGACGGCTCGGACGTCCGGGCGCCCATCCGCGTCGACCGTGGCCAGGGACATCGCCAGAGGCTCCGGCACATCGTCCCGCTCGACCGATCGATAGACCGCGTCGTCCACCCAGCGCCTGGCCTGCTCCCATGGTGTGGCGGCAAGCTCGGACTCGGACAGACCCTCACCCGAATACTCCCGGCGCAGCGCATCGCTCATGCCACGAGATTAGGCTGGACCCACGCTCAAGAGGGAGGGCACCATGCCGGGCAAGGCAAAGGCACTGTCCAACGTCGTCAAGCTGGGGGTCAAGTACGGACCCGTGGCGTATGAGGCGATCAAGCACGGCAAGGAGCCGGCCAAGGAGTTCGCCCAGAAGCAGCTGAGCAGGCTCACGGCACGCAGGCAGGCGCTGGCCCACGCCGAAGGGCTCATGGACGGCTCGATGATGTCCGTGTGGGACGGCGACCTGCAGGTTTGGGTCGTGTTCAACGGCAACGAGCCCATCGCCAGTCACCCGACGGTGACCACCCCGCTGGCGGACCTTGTCCAGGGCTACGACCTGGGCAAACGTATCCGGCCCATTGTCGACCTGCGCCCGAACGCCAATCCCCTCAAGGCAATTCGTCGCAAGAGGTGACCGTCAGGGCGTGGGTTCGCGGGCGTCATACCGCAAGAAGCCGCGCTGCCATGCGCTGAGCGCGCCGACGGCAAGGACGCAGGCGATACCGCCCGCGATCGCGGCCACGGCCTCGCTGGATGCCGTTGCGACCGACCCGGCCAAGAACTCGCCCAGGCGCGGCCCACCGGCGACAACCACGATGAACACACCCTGCAGTCGTCCGCGCAGATAGTCGGGGGTGGCCGCCTGCAGGATCGTCGTGCGGAACACGGCGCTGACCGAGTCGGCCGCACCCGCGCAGCCGAGGAAGAGCACGCCCACCCACAGTGCTGACGACCTCGTCAGCACGCTGCCGGCCGAGCCGACTGCCAGCCCGAAGCCGAATACTGAGACGCCCCAAAGGGCGACACAGACCACGACGGCCAGCCCTTGGCGCCGCAGGTGGCCAAGCCTGCCCGAGAAGAGCATCGCCACGATCGAGCCGACGGCGATCGCGGCAGCCATGAAGCCCACCGTCCTGGCCCCACCCCCGAAGGCCAGCGCCGCGACCGCGGGGAACAGAGCCCGCGGCATTGCCAGGATCATGGCGCAGAAGTCCGCGAGAAACGTCATGCGCACGTTTGGCCGGGTTCCGAGGAACCGCAACCCATCGAGCACGCTCGTCAGCCCGGGCCGGCCACCCGACAACCCCTCCGGATGCGGCTCCGGCGGGATCGACGGCAGCCGGAACAGCCCCCACAGCGCCGCCGTGAACAACGCGACGTCCACGGAGTAGGCCAGCTTGTAGCCACCCCAGTCGACCAGGAAGCCAGCCATCAGCGGTCCGACCGTGAGGGCGACGTTGAACGCGAAGACACCGAGGGCGTTGGCCGCCGGGAGGAGATGGCGTTCGAGCAGTCGGGGGTAGATAGCCGAACGGGCGGGACTGACCACGGCGAACCCGGCACTGTTAACCGCGACCAGCAGGTAGAGAACCAGCGGGTTGGTGTTGCCCCCCCACGCCTGCAGCGCCGTGAGGATGCCGGAGGCCCACATGAACGAGCTGGCCACGAGCGCGACCGTACGTCGGTCGTGCGCGTCGATCAGCGCCCCGCCGTAGAGCCCCATGACGATGATCGGCACAAGAGCGAAAAGACCCACGAGTCCGACGGAGAAGGACGACCCGGTCAGGTGGTAGACCTGCAGCCCGATCGCCACGACGGTGAGCTGACTGCCGACGCCTGCCAGGGTGAAGCCGGTGAACAACCGCCGGTATGCCGGGCTGACCCGCAGCGGGGTGAGGTCCAGCAGGATCGGCACGCAGCCAGCCTAGGAGGGCGCACGGATATTTCCCGCCCGGCTGCGGGGTCGGACGGTGCACAATGGCTATTCGACCCGGCGACGACGCCGGCCCTTGAAAGGGTCTCCGCATGAACGAGCGCGACTTCAGACCAGGCCTCGAGGGCGTGATCGCCTTCGAGTCCGAGATTGCCGAGCCTGACAGGGAGGGCGGCGCGCTGCGTTACCGCGGCGTCGACATCAACGACCTGGTCGGGCGGGTGTCCTTCGGCAACGTCTGGGGCCTGCTCGTCGACAATGAGTTCAACCCCGGCTTGCCGCCGGCCGAGCCATTCCCGCTCCCGGTCCACACCGGTGATGTCAGGGTCGACGTCCAGAGCGCCCTGGCGCAGCTCGCCCCGGTCTGGGGGCTCCGGCCGATGCTGGACATCGACGCCGAGCAGGTGCGCGACGACCTCGCCCGCGCCTCGGTCCTGGCCCTGTCGTTCGTCGCCCAGTCCGCCCGCGGCCAGGACCACCCGATGGTGCCCCAGCGGGAGGTGGACAAGGCGCACACCATCGTCGAGCGGTTCATGATCCGATGGCGTGGCGAGCCCGACCCCCGTCACATCGAGGCCATCGACGCCTACTGGGTGTCCGCGGCCGAACACGGCATGAACGCCTCAACTTTCACCGCCCGCGTCATCGCCTCGACCGGAGCCGACGTCGCAGCCTGCCTGTCCGGGGCCGTCGGCGCCATCAGCGGTCCGCTTCACGGCGGAGCGCCATCTCGGGTCCTGCACATGATCGAGGGCGTCGAGCGGTCCGGCGACGCGACGGCATACGTCAAGGGCGTGCTGGACAAGGGCGAGCGCCTCATGGGGTTCGGCCACCGTGTGTATCGCGCGCAGGACCCTCGCGCGCGCGTGTTGCGGGCCACCTGCGAGCGCCTGGACGCACCACGGTTCGCGGTCGCAGCCGCGTTGGAGCAGGCAGCCCTCGACGAGCTCCACGCCCGACGTCCCGACCGGGTCCTCGCCACGAACGTCGAGTTCTGGGCCGCCGTGCTGCTCGACTTCGCCGAGGTCCCCGCGGCGATGTTCACGCCGATGTTCACCTGTGCGCGAACGGCCGGGTGGTCTGCACACGTGCTCGAGCAGAAGCGCACCGGTCGCCTCATCCGCCCGTCGGCCCGGTACATCGGTGAGGCACCGCGCGGTCCGGAGCAGGTGGCGGGCTGGGGGGAAACCGGCTCGTCGGTTCACGCCCTCTGATCCATCCCCACTGCGAGATCTGAGTCCCAGTGAACGGACCACTGGTCCGGCCGCGCGCCGTGGCTGTCACACTGGCGCCTCAGCGATCTGCCAACGGAGTCAGGTCGGGTTCCTTACCCGCCACTTCTCACCCCGAGGTGATTTTGCGTGACTGACACCGCCACCCTGTCCATCCCCGCCGAGCTCCTGCCCGAGGACGGCCGCTTCGGCTGCGGACCGAGCAAGGTCCGTCCGGCCCAGGTCGACTATCTCGCCTCCCTCGGCCGCAGCGTTCTGGGCACCTCTCATCGACAGGCCCCGGTCAGGAACCTCGTCGGACAGGTCCGTAACGGGCTCGCCGAGCTGTTCAGCCTGCCCGAGGGCTACGAGATCATCCTGGGCAACGGCGGCTCAACCGCCTTCTGGGACATCGCCGCGTTTGGCCTGGTCCGGGACCGCGCACAGCACCTGGTGTTCGGTGAGTTCTCGGCCAAGTTCGGCTCGGTCACGCAGAAGGCCCCGTTCCTGGGCGCTTCCACGATCATCAAGGGCGAGCCGGGCACCCTGGCGACGCCCGAGGCGGAGGCTGGCGTCGACGTCTACGCCTGGCCGCACAACGAGACCTCGACCGGCGTCATGGCACCTGTGAAGCGGGTCAACGGCGCCGACGAGGGCGCACTGGTGCTGGTCGACGCCACGTCCGGGGCCGGCGGACTGCCCGTGGACATCGCCGAGTCCGACGTCTACTACTTCGGGCCGCAGAAGAGCTTCGCGGCCGAGGGCGGCCTCTGGCTGGCAGCCTTCTCCCCAGCGGCCTTGGCGCGGGTCGACGAGATAGCCGCCTCCGGCCGGTGGGTGCCCGACTTCTTCAGCCTGCCGACGGCGATCAGCAACTCACGGCTCAACCAGACCTACAACACCCCTGCTGTCTCCACCCTGGTGCTGCTGGCCAGCCAGATCGAGTGGATGAACGCTCAAGGCGGTCTGGACTGGGCCGTGAAGCGGACGACCGACAGCTCCAGCCGTCTGTATGACTGGGCCGAGGCCACGGCATACACCTCGCCGTTCGTCGCAGACCCGTCCGCGCGCTCACTGGTCGTGGGGACGATCGACTTCAGTGACGAGGTCGACGCTGCTTCGGTCGCCAAGGTCCTGCGCGCCAACGGCGTCGTCGACGTGGAGCCCTACCGCAAGCTCGGACGCAACCAGCTGCGTGTGGGGATGTTCCCGGCCATCGACCCTGAGGACATCTCGAAGCTCATCGCGAGCATCGAGTACGTCGTCAGTCAGAGCATGTGACCGGGCGAAGCATGTGAGCGGGCGCAGCAGCTGACAAGGCGCAGCGCCTTCTCAGACGGCGGTGCCGGGGCGCACCAGCGTCACGATCGTCCCACCCGGAGCGAACAACAGCGGGCTCCCGGCGGCGTCGGTGAATGTCGTCGGGGCGCCACGGCTCGATCGATGCCACGTGCCTTCGATCCGCTTGCCGTCCCGGAACAGCACCACGCGACCTGAGCCCACCGACTTGGTGAACGCCGAAGGATTTCCTTTGACATCGACATCGGAGCGGTCCGGGCTCACCTGGCAGAACTGCACGAGCACGTTGGGTTTGGCGACGGGGGCGCCACTGGCGGTGAGGATCCGCCGGCCACCCTCGGTGCGCACATAGCGGGTCAGCTTCGCGTCCCAGACAAAGCTCACGCCAGTGGATCCCACGCGGGTGTTCACGGTCGCCGCTGGTTTCGCGCCTGCAAGCCGAGGATCAGTGACCGCCCAGGTGAACCCCACGTTGCGCACGCCGTCGCCCTTGATGGCAGCACTGACCTGGGCCAGGTTCGAGACGACGTTGTATGGCGCCGGCCGTGAGCGGTCGCGGGAGAAGCCCACCCCTCCACGGTCGTTGATGGAGCTGTGCAGGCCCGACCGGTCCAGGGTGGGCAGGGAGCTGCCACCGCCGCCGCTGGCGACCACGATGATCCGCCCATACTGCCCCAGGAGCTCCGAGTCGCTGGCACGAACGCTGCGGACCGCCCGCACATTCGGCTTGGCGCTGGCGAACACCGCCACCATCCGCGTCAAACCGCCCTCGACCTCCTCGATGTAGATCACATCGGCCTTCTCCAGGCCCATCGATGGCCGCCCGGCCGCTGTGTCGTCGACCTTGACCGCAATCACGGGCCCGCTGGGCGGCACGCCGACACCGGTGAGTGGATTGGGACCCACCGGGGTCGGTGTCGGGGTGGGGGTCTGCGTGGTCGTCAGGGCGGTCTTGGGCGCAACCTTCGGTTTGGCGTCGCTGCTGCACGCCCCCAGAGCCGCCGCCAGCGCACCAACCGCCAGAACCGTGGTCACCCGAACGGCCAATGTGGCACCTGTCTTCGATCCAGCTGTCAGCACGTCACTCCCACCTCTTGGGCCGTCGCTCCGACGGCGCCTCAAGAGCGTAGTGAACCACGTCCAGCCCGAAACGATCGGATCCCCGGGGGTTTGGTGACCTTGGCCACTCCGTGTCCTTTCGGGCCTGTCGCCAAGCCCGAATTCCTACGGTCAGCCCAAGAATTCCCCAAGGCCGACTTCGGATACTGCTGGACGTACACAGATTCGGAATTGGTGCTCGTCAGTGTCCCGGGCGATCTGGCCGGAAAGCCGGCGGAGAGCCTCCGACAACGGGAGAAACGGCCATGTCGAACAGCACGGGTGTGGAAGCGAACGCGGTCCCCTGGCGCAGGATTCGGGCCGCGCTCCCTGCGGTCGCGTTGATCGCTGCCGGCATCACCTTCGCGGCACCGGTTGCCCCACGGAACATCTCGAGCGCCCCCGTCTCGAAGCACTCGCCCGCGATCGTGGTTCCCGACACCCCGCTGACCATGCCGGCTGCCGGCGGGCCCGGCTGGACCGGTCCCTTCGCGGTGCCCGATCAAAAACCACCGGCTGTGGAGCCTCCCGTTGGCTCAACATCGACTCTGATGCCACGAGTTGGCTCCGCGCCCACTCTCGCGTCGTCACAGGGCATCGCCCGCCTCCAGCAGCTCGACTCCTGCCGTCCTTGACAGCACGGGCATCCCGGTCCGCGCCCTGGATGCCTACCGGAAGGCCGCCACCTTGGTCCAGGCGGCCGATCCAGCCTGCAACATCGACTGGGCGCTGCTGGCCGCCATCGGGCGCGTTGAGAGCAACCACGCCCGCTTCGGTGGCAACCAGCTGGACTCGGCCGGCGTGGCCCAACCGGGCATCATCGGCATCCGTCTGGACGGCACGAACGGCACCGCCCTGATCAGGGACACCGACGGCGGCCGGTGGGACGGGGACACCGTCTACGACCGGGCCGTGGGCCCGATGCAGTTCATCCCCAGCACCTGGCGGGCCGTGGGCGTCGACGGGAATGGTGACGGGGTCAAGAACCCGCAGGACATGGCCGACGCCGCCACGTCGGCTGCCGTCTACCTCTGCTCAGGGCCCGGAGACCTGACGCGCCCCGGCGACCTTCATTCGGCGATCATGCGGTACAACCCTTCGGAGTCGTACGTCACCACTGTGACCAGCACCGCCGACACCTACCGGCACGGAGTAACGGCACTTCCGGCTTCTTACCTGCTCCCCGTTCAATCGGCCCATCCGACTCGGGATGTCGCCAAAGCTGCACGCATCCGCGAGCTGCACGTCCACGCCGCACCGGCGACGGCAGATGCATCTCAAGCCGCGTCAGTCCAGGAGGCACCAGCGCCCGCGACTCCACGTGCGTCCACACCACCACCACCGGCCCCACCACTTCAAGCCGCGCCCGTGCCTGGTGCAACCGCTCCTGCCCCGGGTCCGTCGTGCATCCCCAACCCGGGCACGCCCGTGCCCGCCACGCCGGTCCCTGTAACACCGGTCCCTGCAACACCGGTCCCCGCGGCACCCAGCCCCGCCATACCGTCCCCTGCAACACCCGGCCCTGCCGCACCCGCCACTTGTCAGCCAGTCCCGGCGACGCCGACCCCTGCTGCACCCGGCTCATGCCCGCCGGCCCCGACGGTTCCCGATCCGGCAGCACCCCCCCCGGCCTGACACCGACGGCCGGCACCCCACCGCCGCCTACCCAGCAGGTTTGCACCACCGCACCTTGAAAGGCTCGACCATGAACAACATGGGCTACGTCAACATCCGGCCCGGTTACTACCACGTGGCCATTGATAACGAGAAGATCGACACCTTGCGGGGGACTACGCCATCTGCTTTGAGGCCTTTGACATCCATGGCCAACAGGTCCGCGGAACGTTCGCGACACCGGTGCAAGCAGCCGAGGTGCTCGCCCTCGAGGCGTATCTGCGTGACCTGTTGACCGATGGGCTGATGGCCTCCTGAAGACTTGGTGGAAACGGCGGTGCAGCTCGACCACGCAATCCACCACGACAACCGGTGCAGACCCCGGGCGCATGGCCGCGCCTCAACGAACCAGCTGTCCAACCAGAACGGTCATCAGCATCGCGACGAGGGCGATCAGCACGATTCCGCGCCGAAACCTGGGAGTCATCAGCTGGCCAGCTCCGGCACCGGCTCGGGGATCTCACC
>Ga0097691_1000480_pt1 | contig 34904 bp, 35 predicted proteins | sample NGESurdeep072012_8_FD_72858 | JGI IMG/M metagenome (GOLD analysis project Ga0097691, IMG submission 72858) | Arctic peat soil microbial communities from Barrow, Alaska - NGEE Surface sample 210-1 deep-072012 | ecosystem: Environmental > Terrestrial > Soil > Wetlands > Peat ... | reverse complement strand
TGCGGCTGGCACGAACGCCTGGCCGGCCAGGGAGGCGCGGATCATCTCGATCAGGTCGGCGGGCAGGTGCGAGAGGTTCGCGACGGTCTCGTTCTTGACCTTCCCATCTTCGCGGTAGGAGCGGCGCAGCAGGTGTGTCTCGTAGTTCCGCTCCACCCCATCCTTACCGACGTAGTGGCGACGGTGGGTCGATACGTGGACTGCGTTACCTCGTTTAGGCATAACCGAACTCTACCGTTACGTATGCCTCATCACAAGTAGATTAGTGACGACACGCCCAGGCTATTTCAAACCTATCTACGCACGTCAGAGCACAGATTCACCGTCAAAGGCCACGTAACTTCGGGTTAGTGAACCTGGCCGACAGGGGACTCGTCCGGATACTTGATCTCGTCTTTGTCCGAAAGGAGATCGACGAGTCAGTCGTCGCACCTGAGCTAAAGGACCTCAACGGTGAGGGCGAGCTCGACCTGTCCGTCTTTGAGAGCATCGTGCGAACTGCTCGGCGACGACGACATCCAGGAAGCCGGTGATGTGCTCCAGCGCGGCAGCCAAGAGATCCTGGTCTACGAGAACGTCTGGGCGGCGCCGTTTGCCGCAGCGGTCCGTGGCTCAGGTGGCCAGCTCGTCGCCAGCGGCCAGATTCCCATCCCAGCAGTGCTCTCCGCGATGGACGCCATCAAGGCGAACATCTGACGCCCGAAGGCACGTACAACGCAGTGATGTAGCCGCGGCAGACCAGGTCAGTCGTCGATGCCTCGAGCGGCGAGGGCGTCCCCGACCCGATCGGCGTGCCGGATGGTGCGCACCACCACTGGCGTGACGAGTGCTCGGGTGCTGTGTTCGAGTCCGCGGGCGCGTCGCGCGTCGCGGGCCTCGTGCAGTGTTGCGGCGATGACGGGGACAGCGCGAATGGTCAGTGCGAGCAGCAGGGCGACGCGATCCGGGTCGACTCCGATGGCCCGGGCTGGTTCGAGGAGACGGGCGATCACGTCAAGCAGATCGATGACGCGGGTTGTCAGGCTCATCAGCGCGGCCCCCACGACGGCCACCACGAGGGTGCCCACGACGGCGACAGCCGTCTGCCAACCGGCGGTCCACCATTGGAACGGCAGCAGGAACAGCACGAACCAGCGCAGCGGCCACATCTGCTCCACGAGGGTCCGGACACCGAACCCGGCAATGGCATACAGCCCGGCCACCAGAACAAGTCCCACCAGGACCAGGAGAAGTGACTGAAAGGCGACCAGCACGGTTGAAAAGACCAGCAAGCACAGCAGTTTCGGGCCAGCTGCTGATCGATGCAGCGGCGACGTTCCCACCCGGTAGGTGCTGTTCAGCATGACCGCTGCGCCCCCATCAGGGCCTCGTAGTGACGGATCGACTGTTCGGCGGAGCCATCGGCGACGACCCGGCCCTCGTCGATGACCAGGACTCGCGGCCAACCGCGGAGCAGCTCAAGGTCGTGGGTGACCAGGATGACTCGCTGGGCCAGGACCTCAAGGAGTCCTGCCACGTGCCGGCTGTTGCGCAGGTCCAACAGTGTCGTCGGCTCGTCACAGACCAGGACCTCCGGCTCGGTGACCAGCACCGAGGCAAATGCCAGGAGCTGCTTCTGACCGCTGGAAAGCAGGTGCGCCGGGTGGTCTGCGTGGCCGCCCAGTCCGTAGCGGGCGAGGACGTCGCGGACCCGATCCGCCACCTCCTTCTTGCTCAGCCCATGGCGTCGCAAGGAGAACGCGACATCCTCGGCGACGGTGGGCATCACGATCTGCGCGTCCGGGTCCGAGAAGACGAACGCGACCTTGCGACGAACGCCCGCCCCGTCGCGAGCCGTATCCATCCCGTCGACGAGCACCCGCCCGGTCGACGGAACCACCAGACCGTTGAGGAGCCTGGCCAGGGTCGACTTCCCGGAACCGTTGGCCCCGATGACCCCGATCCGGTCCTCGACCAGCGACAGGTCGATGTCTGACAGCACCTCACGGTCGCCATACCGGTGGCTTACGCCCTCGATCCGGATCAACTAGCCCACCCGCTCCGCCAGCAACGCAAGCCCCTGGCCGCCGCCGATGGCGCAGGTCGCAATCCCCAGCCGGGGACCGTCCACCCGGACCATCTGGGAGAACAAACGCACCAGGAGCATTGCGCCGGACGCGCCCCACGGATGACCCATCGCGATCGCGCCACCCTGAGGACAGACTCGCGCAGCATCGCGGCCCAGGGGGTCAAGGCCGAGCGCATCGGTGCAGGCCAGGACCTGGGCGGCGAACGCTTCGGTCATCTCGACCACTCCCACCTCCGCCAGCTCGGTCCCACAGTCCTTCAACAGCCTGGCCACCGCCGGAACCGGCCCCAGGCCCGGAGTGTTGGGGTCCAGTCCCACACAGACCCAGCCTCGCAGGGCCAGGCCGGGAACGCCCAAAGTGGCCCGGAGGTGCTCGGCCACCACTGCCACCGCTGCCGCACCGTCACTGACCCCGCAACAGTTGCCGGCCGTCACCGTGCCTCCGGGGACGAAAGCAGGGCGCAACCGCGACAGAACGGCCTCGGTCAACCGGCGCGGTCGCTCATCGGAGACCACGCCCCCGACCGGCACGAGCTCTGCGTCGAAGGCTCCCGACCTGGCGGCTGCCAGGGTCAGGGCGTGGGATCGGGAAGCGTAGGCATCCTGGCGCTCCCGGGTCACGCCACGCATGGCAGCGACCGACTCCGCTGCGGGCCCCATGTCCGGGTCGCCGATCTCAGAGGGCGCGAAAGGCGCACGATCGTAGGGCGTTGGCAGACCGGTCGACGTCGTCGGGCGGGCCAGGCGCCACGGCGCGGTGCTGGCACTCTCCGCTCCCCCGGCCAGAACGAGGTCAACGGCGCCTGCCAGCACGGCGGTTGCAGCCTGATGCACCGCCTCCTGACCGCTGCCGCACTGACGGTCCACGGTCACCCCGGGCACTGCGGTGCCCAGCCCCGCTGCCAGGGCGGCCACGCGGGCCGGATTGCCACCAGGTCCCCGGCAGTTGCCGATCACCACGTCATCCACGCCCGGAGCCTTCGGGCCGAGGTCTTCCACCAGGGCACGGAGCACCGGCCTCAGCAGCCCCACGAGATCGACTCCGGCCAAAGCGTGCCCTGCCGTGCCTATCGGGGTACGGCGCGCGGCGATCACCACCGGTGTCCGGTCGGTGGAGCCGTTCATGGCTTGTTCAGACTCACGGCGAGGTCCGGTAACGCGTCACGCTGGAGCTTGCCTCCGGAGGTACGTGGGAGGGCGTCAGCGTGCAACCAGCGCCGCGGACGGGAGGGCGCCGGTATCCCCGCCACCGCCGCGCGAAGGGTGCCGTCCAATGCTGATCCCACCACGACGGCCGTCAACACCTGTCCCAACCTCGGATGAGGCACGCCGAGCACCGCGACCTCGTCGACGCCGGGGAGCTCCCGCAGTAGCCGCTCGACCTCTTCCACACCCACCGTGTGCCCCCCTGAGGTCACTGCACTGGTGCCGCGCCCCAGGATCTCAAGCCCACCCGGAACCACACGGGCCAGGTCCTGGACCGTCGCCCAACCTTGCGGGTCACGCCGGAGCGGGCCGTCAGCACGGGCACTCAGGTAGCCACTGGCCAGGTACGGCGAACGCGCCCATAGGACCTGCTGCCTCAGCTCGGTCTCCACACCAGGAAAGGCGCCGAACGGTCCGCGGCGGTCCCGCCACGCCACCAGCGACAGCTCGGCCGCCCCGTAGTACTCCACGACGTGCCAGCCGACAGCCTCGCACCGCTGCCTCAGTGTGGCCGCGCAATGATCACCCGCGACGACCACGCGTCGGACCAGGGGCAGGCCCCCAGCCTCCGCACGATGCAACAGCCCCGGTAGCTGGGAAGGGACGCAGTGCAGTGCCGTCGCACTGGCCGGGTCGTCGTCCCGAAAGGCCACCTGAGCACCCACTGCGCCGGCATGAAACGCGCCATACAGGAACAGCGAGGACCAGAGCGGTCCCGGCAGCCACACCGTGTCCTGCGCCGTGATCCCGGTGATGTCGCTGAATGAGGCGACGCTGACCTGCCAGGACTCGACAGTGCGCACAATCCCCCGGGGCCGGCCGGTTGACCCAGAGCTGAAGAGAACCATGTCACCATCACCGACCACGCCGCCCGAAACGGCGTCATCGACCTGCCCAGTGGCCACTCTCACGAACGACCGTGGCCACGTGGGATCCAGCACGGCGAAGGCACTGGCGGTTCGCACAGCCTGGGACACGGCGTCATAAAACCGCGGCTGCTCCCGTTGCTGAACGACCGTGCAGGTCACTGCGCGCTGACCCGCTCGCGGCGCCGCTCGCTCTTGGTGGCTCCACGGCCCCCGGTAATCCCCGGGTAGCCACGATGGACGGCGGAGGCCACCCCCGTGGCGATGACCACCTTGATTGCATCGCCGGGCAGGAAGACCAGCGACGCCACGGCGGCCACCCACACAGATGTGCCGGTCACTGCGGCCTGGACGGGTATCCCCACCAGATAGACGACACCGATGCCACCCAGCACATTGGCCAGAGCACCCCACCACAGCGGGTATGCCGGCAGCCCTCCCTGCACCAGCCACCCGATCACCGCGGCCCCGAACACCCAACCGAACAGGTATCCGGCGCTAGGACCGAAGAAGACGGCAAGCCCCCCACGCCCCCCGGAGAGCAAGGGCAGCCCCGCCGCGACGAGCACCAGCAGAACGAGAACCGATAGCGAGGCGCGCTTCCAGCCCAGGATCGAGCCGGCGAGCATGACGCCCATGGTCTGCAGGGTGACCGGCACCGCGTTGCCGAACACATGGATGCCACCTGGCAGCCCCAACACGGCGATCAAGGCCGCAAAGGACGCAACCAACGCAAGATCTCTTGAGCTCAACCGCTTCTTGGCAGCGCTCGCAGTGGTCTGATGCTCGATCATGGATCAGGTCTCCCTTATGAGTGCAGGAGACCATGGTGTCATGTGATCTGGGCAGGATTGAACCTCAAGAAGAACCGGACGTGCGAGCAGGAGGCTCTCGTCAGGAGGCGATGCCGTCTCCGCCCAGAAGAGCACGAACCTCGGACTCGCGGTATCGGCGGTGACCACCGAGCGTGCGCAGCGAGGTGAGCTTCCCCGCCCGGGCCCAACGCGTCACAGTCTTGGGGTCGACGCGGAAAAGCGCTGCTACCTCGGCCGGCGTCAGCAGGGCGTCGCCTTCAACAGAGTGGTTAGTCATGGGTCCTCCGATGCTGCACGGATCTGATATGTCCATTTTGGGGCATGTGCGAGACAAAGAGAACGACGCGCGAGAGCCATATCCGGGTGTCCGATATGACTAGTTACTCCTGTTCGGACGGGTTCGTCCTGCGGCCCACCGGCCTGTTTCTCGCTCGGCATAGGCTGAATGTGCGCAAACCTCGCACTCCAGTTTAGGACACAAGGAGTCACCACCGTGGCCACGTCATCGCCTGCCGGTTCGACATCACCCGCGCCTCTGTCACCACCACCCCCACCTCTGTCCCCACTGGGATATGAGCAGGTCGCCTTCTGCCACGACGAGGCCACCGGCCTGCAGGCGATCATCAGCATCTACACCACGGCGCTGGGACCGGCGCTGGGTGGCACGCGCTTCTACCCGTACTCCACGGAGCAGGCCGCTCTCCAGGACGTACTTCGCCTCTCGCGGGCCATGGCCTACAAGAACGCGCTGTGCGGCCTCGACCACGGGGGCGGCAAGGCAGTCATCATCGGTGACCCTGCCAAGGACAAGAACGAAGCACTGCTGCGCGCCTTCGGCCGGTTCGTCGAGAGCCTGGGCGGCCGGTACGTCACGGCTTGCGACGTGGGCACCTACGTCGCCGACATGGACGTCATTGCCAAGGAGACCCGCTTCGCGACCGGCCGTAGTGAGGCCAACGGCGGCGCCGGAGACTCGTCGGTACTCACGGCATTCGGCGTCTTCCAGGGCATGTGCGCCAGCGCAGCCCACGTCTGGGGCAAACCAAGCCTGGCCGGCAAGACCGTCGGTATTGCTGGTGTGGGCAAGGTGGGCCACCTGCTGGCTGCCCTCTTGTTGGAGAATGGTGCCCGCGTGGTGGCGACCGACGTCAACAGCTCTGCGCTCGAGGCGTTACGCGAGAAGCATCCCGAGATCGATGTCGCAGCAGACGTGTTCGCGCTGGTCCGCTCCGAGCTCGACGTCTACGCCCCGTGCGCTCTCGGCGGCGCGCTCGATGATGCAACGGTTGAGGCGTTGAGGGCAAAGGTGGTCTGCGGAGCAGCCAACAACCAACTCGTCGTGGAGGGCGCCGGTGGTACCGCCGAGGCTCTGATGGCCCGCGGCATCACGTATGCGCCGGACTTCCTGGTCAATGCCGGCGGCGTGATCCAGGTCAGCGACGAGCTCCACGGCTTCAACTTCGCTCGTGCCAGACACCGCACCTCGGGCATCTTCGAGGCGACGGCCTCGGTACTGCGTGTCGCCGCTGACAAGGGACTCTCGCCAGCGGCCGCTGCGGATCACCTCGCCGAGGAGCGGATGGCCCAGGTCGGCAGCAACCGGATCTGGCTCCCGACGCGCTGATCCGGGAGCGTCGAGGGGCCCTGGTTCCGAAGAGTCGAGGCCCCCGGCATCCGGAACGGGCTCAGAGCGTGTACCGTTAGGACTACGAAATACGAGATTCCCGGGGCCGCTCCGTGATGACTCGAACTGCGATCTGTGGTTCGGTCGAGCGATGCCGCCCCGGCAGACGCGCAAGGGGGTCGACGTCATGGGGCGCGGCCGAGCCAAAGCCAAGCAGACCAAGGTTGCTCGTGAGCTGAAGTACTACAGCCCGGACACTGACCTGAGTGCGCTTGAGCGAGAACTGCATGCACCGTCAGCATTCGACAGTCCGCCGAAACGTGTCCCTGACACCGTTCAGCCAGATGATGACGACGACGGCTACGAGGCCTACGGCCGGTCGGCTTCAGGCGAGGGCTGATCCACGGATGTGATCTGACCGCCGTCGTCCTGAGCTCTTGTGGTCCGGAGTCCCGCTCGTCCTGAGCCTTTTCGCAGTATGCTCTTGCGTCCCTGGGGCGTGAATCAGCGCGGCGAAGTTCCCACCACTTGCACGGAGCCTCCGTCAACGCCCTTGGTCCCCCGGACCACCTCGACACCGTCCTGTATCGGTGCCGTGACCATGTCGCTGACCTGACCGAGCAGCCAGGCGTCGATCCCTTGGTTCTTCAAAACCTCGATGGCAGAGTCGCTGTGGGCTGCCGGCAGAACCGCCACGAAGCCGATGCCCATATTGAGCGTGCGCTCGAGATCCGCCAGCGGCACCCGACCAACCTCTCTCACGACCTCGAAAACCACGGGCGGGGTCCAGGTCGACCGGTCGATCTGGGCGAAGACGCCCTGCGGCAAGACCCGGGCCAGGTTCGCGGCGAGCCCGCCGCCGGTGACGTGGCTGAAGGCATGAACGTCGATGCCCTCGGTACGGGTGAGCGTGAGCAGGTCTCGTGCATAGACGCGGGTGGGCTCGAGCAGCTCCTCGCCCAGTGTCCGGCCGAACTCCGCCACCTGTCGGTCAAACGCCCACCCGGCGGAGGCAAAGATCTTGCGTACCAGCGAATAGCCGTTGGAGTGGAGTCCTGACGAGGCGAGAGCAACCACGACGTCACCCGCCACCACCCGATGCGCCCCCAGGATGCCCGCATAGTCCACGACTCCCGTCGCGGCGCCCGCGCAGTCATACTCGTCGGGCCCCAGCAGGCCGGGATGCTCGGCGGTCTCCCCGCCGAGCAGGGCAACGCCGGCGGCCACGCAACCGGCCGCAATACCGGAGACGATGGCTGCGATCCGCTCGGGCACGACTTTGCCTGTCGCGATGTAGTCGGTCATGAACAGCGGTTCGGCGCCACAGACCACGATGTCGTCGACCACCATCCCCACCAGGTCGATCCCGATCGTGTCGTGCTTGTCCATCGCCCAGGCGATGGCGACCTTGGTGCCCACGCCATCTGTGCTGGTGGCCAGGACCGGACGGGTCATCCCGGCCAGCGCACTGGCGTCGAACATGCCCGCGAAGCCACCCAACCCGCCCAGCACCTCGGGGCGCTGCGTCTGCCTGACCGAGGCCTTCATCAGCGCGACGGCCTTGTCTCCGGCGTCGACGTCAACACCTGCATCGGCGTAAGTAGTGGGGGCGGGTTCAGAGGTCATGGCTCAGTCTCCGTTGTCGTTCCGGCATGACGGGTTGCCCGGGAACTCAGGGCCGCGAGAGGGCGTCAGCGGCACCGCCGGCGACCCCGGTGCTGACACCCTCGACGTCCAGACCCCCGGACGTCGGAGTCTCCAGACCCGGCAGGACCTCGAGGAACTGCTTGCCCAACAGAGTCGAGTCGGGCAGCTCGATCGGGTAGTCGCCGGTGAAACAAGCCGTGCACAGCTGCTCGCGCGGTTGCCCTGAGGCCTCGATCATCGCGTCCTCGGAGAGGTAGCCCAGGCTGTCGGCGCCGATGCTGGCCCTGATCTCCTCGACCTTGAGGCCGGTGGCGACCAGCTCGGCGCGGGTGGCGAAGTCGATGCCGTAGAAGCACGGCCACTTCACCGGCGGGCTAGAGATGCGTACGTGGATCTCGGCCGCGCCGGCCTCTCGCAGCATCCGGATCTGAGCACGCTGGGTGTTGCCGCGCACGATCGAGTCGTCGACCACCACCAGTCGCTTACCGCGGATGACGGTCTCCAGTGCGTTGAGCTTCAGGCGGATGCCGAGCTGACGCAGCGTCTGGCTGGGCTGGATGAAAGTCCGCCCGACGTAGGAGTTCTTGACGAAACCCTGCCCGTAGGGGATGCCGCTGGCCTCGGCGTAGCCGATCGCCGCTGGCGTGCCGGACTCCGGCACCGGGATGACCAGGTCGGCTTCGACCGGGTACTCCGTGGCCAGACGCCGCCCCATCTCGACCCGGGCCTCATGCACCGACCGGCCAGCAATGGTGGCGTCGGGGCGCGCGAGGTAGACGTACTCGAAGACACAGCCCTTGGGGTCGGGTTCGACGAACTGGTGGGAACGCAGACCGTCCTCGTCGATGGCGATGAACTCGCCCGGCTGAACCTCGCGGATCACGCTGGCGCCAACGGTCGCGAGCGCTGCGGACTCACTAGCCACCACCCAACCGCGTTCCAGGCGGCCCAGGACCAGCGGTCGGATGCCGTGCCGGTCGCGGGCGGCATACAGCGTCTGTTCGTCCATGAAGACGAAGCTGAAGGCACCCTGGAGCTTGGGCAGCACATCCAGGGCGGTGGCCTCAAGGCTGAGGTCGGGATCGCTGGACAGCAGTGCGGTCACCAGTGCTGTGTCTGTGGTGTTGCCCCGATGTAACTCACCGCCGAGCTGTCCGGCGAAGGCGTCGCCGTGGCGTTCGAACAGCAGGTCACGCAGTTCGGCTGAGTTGATGAGGTTGCCGTTGTGAGCCAACGCGACGGTGGAGTCGTCGGTGCCGCCGAGGGTCGGCTGGGCGTTCTCCCATGTGCTGCCACCTGTCGTGGAGTATCGGCAGTGACCGATGGCCAGATGGCCTTTCAACGAGCCCAGGCTCGCCTCGTCGAAGACCTGCGAGACCAGACCCATGTCCTTGTAGACCAGCAGCCGATGACCATCACTGGCCGCGATGCCGGCGGACTCCTGACCGCGGTGCTGTAGCGCATAGAGCCCGAAGTAAGTCAGCTTGGCGACGTCCTCGCCGGGGGCCCAGACTCCGAAGACCCCACAGGCGTCCTGGGGAGCTTTCTCGCCGGGAAGAAGATCGTGGGTCAGTCGCCCATCACCGCGTGCCACGTGTCACAGTCTCCCACAGCCCAGTAGCCCGACGGGCCGTTCCACGGCTGGCCAGTCGGACGAGACTCACGGCCGCTTCTCCAGCAGGACCGCAATGATGGCTCCGACCAGCGCGCCAAGTCCGGCAAAGATCAACCCGAGGAAGCCCAGTACGACCGCTGAGTCGTAGCCGGCATCGACCGGGCCGATCACGCTCAGGAAGAACCCGATGAGAAGCCCTGCCAGGGCGCCGGTGAGCAGGAACGCCGTGAACTTGGGTGTTCTGCGGGCCGGGCGCGGCTGTTGTCCATGGGGCTGCTGACTCACGGACCTAACGTAATCCACCGACGCTGACCCGCAAGTCCGGGGTCCACGTGTTCAGCGGAAGCGGGGGATGACCTGGGAGGCGACAGTCTCCAACACGCTCAGTTCACCGGCATACGGACCATCGGATCTGGGCCAGTGGGTGATCACATCGGTGAAGCCCAACTCACTGGCGCGACCCACCATCTCCTCGAACGCCCCCACGCCCGAGAGGGCGAACTGCGGTGAGGAGTCCAGGTTGAGGTGCCGCGCCAAGGTGGCGGAGTCACGGCCCGCAGCTGCAAGAGCCTCGTCCAGGCGTCCGCCGAGCTCCGCCAGAGCGGCCCACCACAGGTCCAGTGTCTCGACCTTGGGGCCGGTGGTGACCCAGCCGGTGCCGTACTCGACCGCGAGGCGCAGCGAGCGCGGACCGTTGGCAGCCAAGACGAACGGGATCCTCGGCTGCTGAACCGGGCCGGGCAGGGTACGTGCGTCCACCGTTGAGAAATACGTGCCATCGTGAGAGACGTGGTCCGCGGTGAGCAGCTGATCGAGCAGCCCGGTGAACTCGCAGAGTCGGTCGAAGCGTTCCCCGGGCGTCAGCGGCGCACCGCCGAGGATGGCACTGTCGATGTCGCCTCCGGCGCCGATTCCGCAGGTCACTCGGCCGCCGGAGATGTCGTCCATGGCCAGTAGGTCGCGCATGAACGTCACCGGGTGCCGGTAGTTCGGCGAGGTGACAAAAGTGCCCAACCGGATCGTCGAGGTGACCATCGCGGCCGCCGTCAACGTGGGAATAGTGCCGAACCACGGCGAGTCCGGCAGCCCACCCCAAACCAGGTGGTCGTAGGTCCATGCATGGTCGAAGCCCAGTTCCTCGGCACGACGCCACATCGGGGCCGCGTCGGACCAACGGTGCTCGGGCAGGATCGTCAGTCCAAATCGCATGTCTGCAGGCTAGTCCGCCACGAGCGGCAACATCCCGGCCAGCGTGGCTCGCTGACCACTCGCGTGCACCGTGCCGCCCGCCAGCGCTGCGGCCCAATCCGACGCTCCGGTAACTAGATCCAGCCAGGTCCGGGCATCCATCTCGACGATGTTCGGGGGGGTTCCACGGGTGTGCCGCGGGCCCTCCACACACTGCACCGCGCCGTACGGCGGGACGCGGACTTCCAGCGTCCGCCCTGGCGCCCGATCGGCCAGCTCCTCCAATGAGTATCGGACTGCCGTGGCGACGGTTGCCTTTGGCGCCTCGGACGGGTTCACCCGCCATTCCGCCAGGGCTTGCAGACCCTCGTCAGGGGGAATGCGGCGACGAGGTGGCATGGCGTCCATGGTGGCATCAGGGTCCACCTCCGCGCGATCTAGGGTTGATGCCATGAAGGCGACAACCATCTACGCTGCCCGCGACGTCCGGCTCGAAGACCAACCGGACCCGACCATCCAGAAGCCGACTGACGCGATCGTGAAGGTCGTCGCCGCCTGTGTGTGTGGCTCGGACCTGTGGTATTACCGCGGGGACAACCCGATCGAGGATCCGTTCCGGATCGGCCACGAGTTCGTCGGGGTCGTCCAGGAGGTTGGCTCAGAAGTCCGGTCGCTGCGCAAGGGCGACTTCGTCATCGCACCGTTCATGTACTCCGACAACACCTGCCCGCACTGCCTGGTCGGGATCCAGTCGTCGTGCTCGGCGGGCGGCTTCTGGGGCGGAACCGACCGCGACGGGCTGATGGTCGACGGCGGACAGGGCGAGTACGTGCGGGTCCCGTTGGCCGACGGCACCCTCGTTTCAACACGCGAAACCCCCGACGCGGCAATGGTTCCGTCACTGCTGGCCCTCTCCGACGTGATGGGCACCGGCTGGCACGCGGCGATGGCAGCAGGCGTCCAGGAGGGAGACACGGTCGTCGTGGTGGGCGACGGCGCGGTGGGCCTGTCGGGCATCCTTGCCGCCTCACGGATGGGTGCCGAACGCGTGGTCGCCATGTCCCGGCACGAGGAACGCCAGAAGATCGCGCAGTCGTTCGGTGCCACCGATGTCATCGCCGAGCGCGGCGAGACCGGTGAGGCTGCCGTCCTCGAGCTCACCGGCGGTGTCGGCGCCGACGCCGTGCTGGAGTGCGTGGGTACCAGCCAGTCGATGACGACCGCCATCACGATCGCCCGCCCGGGCGCCACCGTCGGCTATGTCGGAGTCCCCCACGGAGTCGAGCTACCGGTGCGCACGATGTTCTCCCGCAACGTCGGCGTCGCGGGTGGGGTTGCACCGGTGCGGCAGTATCTCCCGGACCTGCGCGACGACGTGCTGTCAGGGGCGATCAACCCGGGTCTGGTCTTCGACCTCGACCTGCCGCTGGAGAAGGTAGCCGAAGGGTACGCAGCGATGGATGAGCGTCGCGCCATCAAGACGATGCTGCGCCCCTGAGCCAGATACGCCGCCTGGCTCAGCGGAGCGACCCCACTGAGCCGGGGTGGCGCAGCGAGTTCGGGACCTGGCTGAACGGTTGGAAAACCGTTGCCTGGTCTCCCGTGTTGCTACTTGAGGGGCTCACCTGCGCCAGCGCGGCCGCCTTGGATCGTCTCGCTCTGCGCATCTGGGTCGAGGCATCCGACGCGGTCCGGCTTAGGCGTGGTCTAGATCGGGACGGGCAGGACCATCGCCTGCTATGGATTGACTCGATGCTCACCCAGCGCCTGTTCTTCACGAAGGACGCAACCGGGACGAGGGCCGAGCTGCGGGTCAACGCAAACCCGAGCACTTCCCATGATCGAGAGTCCGAAGTCGGGCCGCTCGACCAAGTGGCCTCAGAGAGCGCATCGGCAGATCCCGGTCAGGGTCAGCCGCCTTCAACAACCTCTTTCAGCCCGCGGAGCATCATCTCCCAGTTGCCCTTGGCCCGCTGCGCCTGCTCCTGGCTGGCGTTCTTGTCCTGACTCAGTGAGATGTGCGTCTTGTCCCCGTTCTTCCTCAGCTCATACAGCAGCGTGTGGTAGTTCCCAGGCACGTCCTCTAATCCGCTCAAGGGGCTGAAGTGAGTCACTTTCAGACGCCGTTCCGTCTCGATCTCCACGATCTCGCCCTTGTCCTCATACGCCTTGCCCTCATACTCGCCCCTCCACACGATCGGGCTGCCCTGCTGCCAGTCGGTCTCCACCTCGGACCCGAACATGTACCTCTTGATGAGCTTCGGATCAATCAGGGCGATCCACACCTGAGCCGGGGAGGCGTTGACCTCAGTTTCTGCAGTGGCAACATAGTCAGCCATGGTGTTGCTCCTTTCGTCGGTGACTTCGTCCCGACTCGTTCTGACCGAGTGAGGTGGCAAACTGCTTTCTGATCCAGGGGTCCACGATCTGGTGGTAGGCGTCCGGGTAGTCCCGGCGCACCGCGTGCCCTGCCCCCGGGACAACTTCGACCTCGATGTGGTGGTTGCCGAGCTTGGCCAGTCGCTGGCGGGACTGGGCCGTGACGAGGACAGCCTCCTCCCGGCCACCGGTGACCACGAGGGTCGCCCTGGCAATGGCGGCCCCGTTGTCGATCCATGGTGTCTGGCAGGCGATCTGGTCCCGGTCTGTCAACGACGGGTCGAGCTGCGCCTTGGACGTTGCCCATGGCCGGAACTCGATCTCGGGCCATAACGGGAGCTCGACCCTGCCCCTGGCCGTGGCCCCCTCACAGTCGTCACGGAAGCGCTGGACCGACTGCGGGAGGGTTTCCGGCGTTGGTGGCCATTCACCTCCTCGCGACATGGTGGACCACGGCGGATCCTCCAGCACGCCTGCGCGGACAAGATCGGGCCGGGCCGCCAGAACCGTCCCGGCCACACCCGCCCCCATGGAGTGACCAACCAGGAGCGGGGGGTCGCTCCCCTCGTCGACAAGCGCTTCCAGCAGGGAGACCACGTCAGCGACCATGTCCTCGAACCGGTTACTTCCGCTGGTGGCAGGGTCGAAGCGGGGAGACTCGCCGTGTCCGCGAGCGTCTGGCGCGACGATGCGATAGTCGTGACGCCAGCGGCGCACCGCGTCCGGCCAGCACAGACCTGAGTCGGATAGACCATGCAGCAGCACCAGGGTCGGGCCGTGCGCACGCCCGAGTGTGTGCACGGTCAGTGGGTCAGTCACGGACAGAAGTATCGCAGGGTTCCGCCTAGGCTGATGAGCATGCCGGAGGAGCATGTCGCAGGGATCGAGTTCGTGCCCGAGGGCGACGGCCGGGGCGGCGTCACGGTGATGATGGACGGCAGCCCTCAGTCCCACGTCAACCTCGCCGATCCTGGCAGCCTCGGCTTCGAGTACATCGCGCACTTCGCCGCGGTCATCGACACGCTGCCGGCTGGTCCGCTCGGGGTCACCCACATCGGCGGCGCCGGACTGACCCTGGCCCGATACGTCAACGCCGAACGGCCCGGGTCTCCGCAGATCGTTCTCGAGCCGAACATCGAGCTGACCGAGCTGGTACGCCGCGAGCTGCCGCTGCCACGCCAGCACCGGATCCGGGTGCGCCCGGTGGACGGCCTCACCGGGGTCGCTCAGCTCGCCGACGCGAGCGCCGACGTCGTGGTGCTTGACGCGTATGCCGATGGCGGGGTCCCGGCCGAGCTGACCACAGTGGAGTTCCTGGCCGACGTATCCAGGGTGCTCCGGGCCAACGGGACGATGCTGGTCAACATCACCGACGAGCCCAACATGGCCTATCTGCGGCGGGTGTATGCGGGCCTGGTCGCCGTATTCGGGCAGGTCGCCCTGATCGGCACCCACGAGATCCTCAAGGGCAAGCGCTTCGGCAACACCGTGGCCGTGGCTTCGCACAGCCCACTGGACCTCGCCGCCCTGCGCCGGCAGGTCGCCAAGATGCCCTTCCCGACCGGGCTGCGCGAAGGGGACCAGCTGGCCAGACAGTTCGCCGGATCCGCTGTGTTCACCACCACGGACAGTGCACAGTCACCGCCACCCCCACCGGTCAAGGGATGGCGCGTGCGCTGAGTCGAGAGTTCGCCCACCATCCATCCGCGCACCAGCTAGCCCGAAGTTACGTGCCGTGCAGCGCGTGAAACCCCTGTTGATGCGATGAAGGAGCGGGGCCTTCTCCCGCTCCCAGCGGCGCCTCCCAGCGTGATCATTGGGAGTATGCAAGTCGCGCGCGAGAGGGCGAGGAGGCCCCTAAATGGAAGCGTATGCGGGTAAACAGTATGTGGGAATTGATCTGCACGGTGAACAAGTCAAATACCCCAAGGTTGGCTGGGTCCGGCCACGGGACCGCGTGTCGATGCCACCCGGGGGAACTGGATGCCATCTTGGAAGCTGCCGCAATTGAGGACTTCACGGTCAGCGCCACCGACTTGAGTATTCCGTCGACGGCCCAAGACTGTGCTCTCCACAGTCGGCTGGCAAGGACCCTTCCCGAATCCGTAGCGGGATCCATCACCGGACGAGAACGCACACCCAGCGTCTAAATGAAGACTTTCGATCGCGGGCGGAAGACCGCCTGAGGGCGTCCGGTACCGAGGGCGTCGACATTCCGTATGTCTGGACTGGTGCCCATCTGGCATCCGGTTCGCGGACCTCTTCGCCCCTTTGGGGCAGGGAGGGGAGGGTTGACTCACCGGCATACCTTGAACACATGAAAATCGGACTGCAGGTCGCGGACTTCACCTGGCCTGGTGCTCCCGCCAGCATCGGCCCCACCTTCGCCCGGATCGCCCACGACGCCGACGAGGCCGGCATGGCGAGCCTGTGGGTCATGGACCACTTCTTCCAGATCTCGACGATTGGCCCGCCGGAGCACGAGATGCTCGAGGGCTACGCGGCGCTCGCGTATGCCGCGGGCGTCACGAAGACCATCACGCTCGGCACCCTGGTGACCGGCGTGACATACCGCCATCCCGGGCTACTCATCAAGACCGTGACGACCCTCGACGTCCTGTCGGGCGGCCGCGCCTGGCTCGGGATCGGCGCCGCGTGGAACGAGGAGGAGCACCGCGGGCTCGGCGTGCCCTACCCAGTCACGTCCGAACGCTTCGAGCGTCTCGAGGAGACACTGCAGCTCGCCCGCCAGATGTGGTCCGGCGACGACAGCCCCTTCGAGGGCGAGCACTACCGGCTGGAGCGGCCGCTCAACTCGCCGGCTGCCCTTTCCAGGCCCCACCCGCCGATCCTCATCGGTGGGGGCGGGGAGAAGAAGACGCTGCGGATGGTGGCGCAGTACGCCGACGCCTGCAACATCTTCGACATGGGCCCGGACGGGGTAAAGGCGAAGTACGACGTGATCCGCGGGCACTGCGATTCGGTGGGCAGGGACTACGCCGACATCGAAAAGACGGTGCTCAGCAGGGTGAACCTCGCCGAGGAGAGCGTCGAGCAGGTCGTGGACCGGTTCGGTCAGCTGGGCGCCGTCGGCACCGACCACGTCATCGTCGGCCTGGCCCGGGTCCACGAGGAGGGCGCTTTCGAGAAAGTGCCCGACCTAGTCGCTCAGGTGAACGCCCTGTCATGACAGGCGCCCCAACAGCGGCTGAATGAGTGCACTCCGATGAAGGGCGGTTGGGACCTCCGGTGTCCCGCAAAGGATCCCTCACTGAACAAGGACACACGCCCATCGCGGCTATGAGCGGACATGTCCGTCGACGTGGCAGGCTGCGCCGATGTCGGACGACGGGCTGTTACGCATCGCTGACCTGCGGGTGGCCATCGACGGAGTCCTGCCCGAAGCGGAACCGCGCTTGGGTCGAAAGGTCGCCTTGCCCGGGAACCACGACGGGCGCCTTTCGGTCGACTCGGCCTTCGACATGACCGCCTTTCGGCAGAGTCTACCGTCGGGCAGTCGAGCGATGACCGCCACCGGCACAACCGGCACCGACCAAAGGTCGCTTCGTCATCCCGAAGCGATAGTCCGTGACGTCCGCCGCGCGTCACGTAGGGTGCCAACGACTGAATCGAAACGTCCCAGACTCTCGAGGTGACCCATGGATCCACAAGTTGCCGATCTCGCGTTACGACTTGCGGAAGTGGCAGTGCGCAACACCGCGACCGTGATCTCCGAACGCATCCAGGCCGCGAAGGCCAAGCGGAAAGACAGCGAGGTCATCGCGGAGATGGAGGAGATCATCTCAAGTCTGATTGCGGACAAGAATGAGATCACTCAGATCGCGCAGGCCCTCGAGGAGAAGTTCGTGGCACAGAGGATCTCCCAGACGGAGATCAACTACGTGACATCGAACCTGGTACCCCTGATCGAGAAGTTGGCCTCCGCTTCAGCGGAGGAGGGCGACACCTCCGCGCAGGACTCGATCGCGCTGTTTAAACCTCTCATCTCGGAGGAGACCCTGACCGTTCTCCAGGTGCTCGGGTTCAACTTCAAGCAAGCGATCGGAGAGCCGCTGACGGAACTCCTCCGCGGGTACATCCTGGCCCAAGTACCCAATGAGCCCTCCGAGGCTGCGGCCACCCTCAATCAGCAACAGACCGTTGAGCTTCTTCGTTTGGCCCAAGATCCGGATGCGTTTGCACGTTTTCAGGGGCTGACCAGCTAGGCACGACCAGACCCGCCGGCTCGGTCTCCGACGAGCGTCGTGCCGACTGCAAGAAACCGCTCATGCACAATCGCGATGTGACCGTTCGCCCGTCCCGATTGGCGCCGACCAGCGGCGTTGACAATCCTCCCACGCGGGGCTTGGGCAGACCGATCCTGAAGCCTCGATCGACGCGGAGACCCGGGCACATCGGCGTCCACCGATACAGGTTGCGGTCGCCGAGTGGTATCCGTCTGTCCGATGCAGCAACGGCAACCGGTGATCGGTGACTACCCCGCTCACCGGACCTATGGTCTTCGCAAGCGGATCCATCACCGGACAAGAACGCACACCCAATGCGGCAGAAGCGGACGTTCTGCGGGTCATCTTGGACCCGATGGTGCGCGCGAGTTCGTCAGCCTCGACGGCATGTTCGAGAACCCGAGTTGGACAACCGACTATTCAGAGTTCTGAGCTTTGTCGGCGGATGTCATGCGCAGCAGCTCGGACTCGCCCGAGATGCCCGGATAGGATTTGGTGGTTGTGGGCACCATGGGCCAGATGTCTTTCTGCTTCACCAAGCGCGGGGACTGCAGCTCGATCTCGTGGCCGTCTATGGAGAGCCGTGCCGCCTGCGCGGCCAGGACGTTCTTGACCCAGTCGGTGCGCGGCCCGTACAACGGGATGAACAGGTAGCCATCGGGCAGGGCGTGGGCGTCGAGGGGAGTCCGGTAGGTCTTCCCCGACGATCTGCCGGTGTGGATCAGTACCGGCCGGGCGCCCCGGCGTACCTCCATGGGGTTGAATACCCGCTTGTTGATGTGGGCCAGCCAGCGCGGTAGGGGCATCGTGGTTCCCCACTCCTTGGAGACGCGCTTGTTACCGCGGCGAGACCGACTGCGTCTGGGATCGCTCAGACGGTCTGGTGCGAAACATGACAATGCCCAGCCAGATGAACCAGACGATCTCGAGCAGGCCGAAGACCAACCGGGCGTCCAGCAGAACCGGAATGACAGATGCAATCCCCGCAATGCCGATCAAGATCCCGAGCCAGTTCAGAGCCTTGGGCAGACCGGCGGTGCGCAGTGCTGCCAGGCTGACGAGCAGGACCCAAAGACCGCCGAGCAGCTCTCCTTGCCCTGAACCGAGTCCCTCTGCCACCGGCTCGATCGCCTGCCACGCCGAGACGGCTTGAGCCGGGCTCTTGTCATAGAGCTCGATCACGGACGCCGCGCCGTAGTTGAAAACCAGTCCGCTGGCGACGAGCATGCAGGCCCAGATGAGCCCCACCGCGCCACCTACGGCAGCGATGCTTGGCGAGCCCCCCAAACGCTTCCAAAGTGCCAGAGCCAGCGCCGCGAGAACGATCCCAAATACCACGTAGGTGATCAGATGCATCACGTACATGCCGTTCTGGTTGGCGACCAACGCGGTCACCTTCTGAGCAGAGCCGACCAAACTTTGGAAGTCCACCACGATGAGGAAGTACGGCATCGCCACGAGGTAGGCAGCCGCGAGATACAGGGCAGCAACTCCTCCGGCTCGCTGTTGTCTGGCATAGGCGAGAGCCTGCGTGTCCTGCGGGTCTGTGGCGGTGGCGCTCACCTTTGGTCTGTTACTGCTATGTAGAACGTTCATCACTGCCTCCCTCTCCTGATGACAAGGCTCCGGAGCCGGGCGCGTCTGGCCGAGAGTGGACTGTGGGCCTCACCAGAAGGCCAAACAGGAGCCCGGCAAAGATCAGTCTTCTCCGCGGAAACGGGCGCCATCCGGGACGAAAGTCCCTTGATCAGCCGAGCCACCACGGAGGCCGGCGACCACGAGTTGCGCAGGTCCGACGCATGGTGCGGTAGCAGTGCTCACGCCGAACTCGCCGGCATCACCTCGTCCGCTACCTCGTGTGAGCCAAGCTGAGCCAGTGACACGCACCGCGGTGCGAGCAGTGCGATCGACTCGGGCCTTTGGATGCACTCAATTCCGACATGGTCGAGCGCCCCACCAGCGGCAGTTGAGTGCGTTCAGATGGGCCACATTCCCCGGATGCGGCCAGCATCGGACACTATCGACCCAGGGGGCCGCCGAGAGATCGAGACCTACGGCGTCATCGAACGCACAGCCGACGGCGCGATCGAACGCACAGCCGACAGATTGAATCCTTTGGCTATCAACCACACGGCCAAGACCATTTCCTGGAGACCTATCGGGGCGCTGAGAACATTGTTCACGGTCGTGAAGCCGAAGTCCTGGGTGAAGCCGGCGTAGACGGTGGCGACCAAGCTCAAGGCGGCTCCAACAAGACCCCAACCCGATAGCCATCGGGGAATGAGTCTCGATCTGTAGAGGACGTAGCTATACATGAGAGACCCGATACCGAACGGGATCATCGCGACAAACCCGTGCACCCAATCCCGTACCGCCACCAATGCGTCTCCGGTGACCTGAAACGAGGACGAGGCGGCGGAGCCTGCCGCCTGCTGGCTCACGGTCAGCAGCGCAAGCAGGCTGAGGGTCCCGATCAGGATGAAAACGTTCTCGACCACCCTGCCAACGACAGATCCAAGAGCCAGAGTTGGGTTGAACAGCCTAAGGACCGGATACAGCGCTATGGCGATGCCCATCCCGGTCGCAGCCCAGACGAACTCGATGAGCGCCGTCATGACCACGGCGTTGTCGCTTCCCGCCAACTTGGCGAAATCGACGGGCGCGCCCACCGTAGCGCCCAGCGGAACGATGCTCAGTATGGACGCGGCCGAGCAAAGGATGAACAGAACTCCCACCGCGATCGCGTTTCCTCTGTATGACTTCATCGTTTCTCGCCTCCACTGCCTGAATACTGGAACACGTCGTCAAGGGGACGCCCAGCACCACTAACTCACGCTAGGGCGCCCTTCGTGGGCGGTAGTAGGGACGAAAGTCCCTGCTTGCCCGACGGCTTGCCAGGTCCGTTGCTCGCCTTGCTTGGTTGATGGCGCGACGTCAGCGGCGTCGCGGTCGAGGGGCGGCGGCACCGGGTGTAGGCCTCTTGCGGATTACCGGATCTCGGCATGACAGTGAGTCTCGATAGCGGAACGGCCAGCGGTGCAGGTCGTGACCCCTGCCGCTCCGTCGGCCGTCACCGCAGAAGGATCCCGCTACGGGACGACCAAGGTGGCGTTGACGCCGCTGTCACGTGCTCCGCTGAACGTTCCGCTACCGGGACGGTGGACAGCCGGGCATGCCCCGATGAGCGGAAGAGTGTCGCGACAGGAACAGACGTGCTGCGTCAGCTAATGCGAGTGGGTTCGTCGTGGCGTTGTTCCGCCCACAATGACGCGGGCTGTGCGCGTTGGTTGCCTATGGCAGCGAGGGTGCGATCTGAGGTGGCGGCCATTTCCAGGCGGTTCGGGCGATGGCGACGAGGAGTATCACTTCGATGAGGCTTCCGAGGAAGTAGTAGGCCCACGTTTCGCCGATGGCCGACCCGATGATGGTGATGATGTAGAGGACGCTGACGACGATGTTGATGATCCGGTTGACTCGTGGTTTGAGCAGGAGTGACAGGACCACCATCAGAGTTGGTAGCAGGATGTAGATCAGGGTGAGGGTCAGGAATATCTGGTTGACCGTGAATCCCGTGGTAGCCACCTTGCCGTCGAGAGCAGCTTTGAGAACATCAGCGCGGAGGGACGCGAAGATGTCGACGTAGGCGAACACGAACAGCATCGCGATCCACAGTGCGCAGAGCACGAGTTTCACATCGACTTTGGTGTCTTGGTACTGCCGGGTTGTTGTCGTCGTCACGGGGATCTGCTCCTCTGGTTGGGCACTACGGGCGGCATACTCCTGAGGGTTCATCTCGGCCCTTCCTCGGTGGGAAGCCGCTTTGCTCGTTCTGCTACCCGCCCATCTCGTCACGCCTCGAGGGCGGCATTTGCATCGTCTCGCAAGCACGAGTACCCGCCGAAGGGACAAAGGTCCCGCCTTTCGCATCCCCGGATGGTAAGTCAGATCAAGCCCCGAAATCTGCCGAATCGTGGAGTTGGCAAACGACCGGATGTCTGCAGCGATGGGTGTGCGTTCTTGTTCGGTGAGGGATCGGCTATCGGACAGCCTGGTCCGGTCATCGTTCCCCTTGTGACACCGGCGGCCACCGCCCTCGAGTTGGCAGTAGGGCCTGCGCTCGTCAGTAGGCGAGGGTGCCGTTTGAGCCAAGGAGGCCTGTCACGCTCCGGCGGACCCCCGCGCCGCCGTGTGCACGCTTTGCACGGGCGGTGGGAGTGAGTGACTCGCCCGGTAGCGGCCGCCGTGAGCATGGTGCGCTGACCCGGCTGTCGAGCCGGCCACGTCCGGAACTGGCACGTTGAGGCCTTCGCGCGACCATGCCGCCGACGGCACTGCAGAGCGTTGTCGCTGTACTACGCCCACGACCACGAACGGATGATCGAACTCCTCGACCGAATCGGTCACACAGTCACGGCCCGATCAAGAATCAACGAGCCCTGGGCGTGCCCCAGTGGCGGGTCTTTTCGCCGCAGAGACAGGGCTCGTGCGCAGCATGACGATCCCGAGCCAAGCGAACCAGATGATGAGACCCAATCCATAAACAGCCTGGAGGCCAGTCAAGGCCAGAACCGAGAGGATGCCTGCTACACCGGTCACCACGCCAAGGTAGATCAGCAGCCTGGGAAGCGCCCTTGCCCGCAAGGCCGCCCAACTCAGCAGTAGAAACCATAAGGCGCTAACGATCGTTTCCCCGCCGCCTGCACCCAAACCGGTTTCCACAGAGTCGAGCGCCAACCAGACCGTTGCAGCTTGAGCCGGATTCTCGCCATGGAGTTTGACGACTGTGCTCAAGTCGTTGATTGAGAGTGTGCCGACCACAATGACCAGGACGGCCCAGATCAGCGTGAAGATGGTCGCTGCCTGAGCCAGCACAGCTGAGCCAGCCTTCAATCGCTCATATAGCGCCAGTGACAGGAAGATCAGGGCCACGCCGAAGGCCAGGAAGATGATTTCGTTGAATGCGCGCATGGCGCCCTGGTTGTCCGCAAGAAGAGCCACGGTCTTGCCTGGATCAGCATCTTCGGAACCGAGACCTTTGGGTAACAGCAAGGCTGCAAACACCACAAGGCCCAGGAGGTTTGTTGCTGCCCCGATCAGTGCGGCAATGCCGCCCATCCTCTGTGTAGTCTGCATCTTTCTCCTCTATTCATAGGGCTGACATGCCTGGATAGATCTCCTCTGGACTGCAGTACCCCACGACGATGTCAGCATCACTGAGGACGTCGCCCGCGATGTCGAGCCGGTTGAGGGCGCCGAGGACCGACAAGCCTCCGGTGGCCCAGTCGGTAACGTGTATTGGTTTCTTGAGCGCCTTATCTGGGCAGGCCGGCGTCTTCACGCAGATACCCCCCCCGGGCTGTCAGACCCGCCTGCCCCTCCAGAGCAACCTCGACGTGCGGGCCGCTGGTCAGTCGGTGGAATTCGGCGTCACTCATTGCCAGCACCTCATACCGCCGGCGGCCGCCCGACGAGGCCCAACCCTCCTGTGGTCGACCTGGAACCCACGGGAGTCCCGCCCCGCCGGTGGGGTGGGGGGGCGAGTGTCGATGAAGGTGTTGAGCGTGCCGTGCAACCCGCCGTAGGTCGTGACCAGCAGCGACTTCTTGGGGCTGACCCAGACCTCGGCGAACAGGCACGGAACACCCCAGCTCTCCTGCTGCACCACGTACACAACCAGAGCTCGGCGCTTGTCCAACTGTCTGCCTGATCGCGGTTTCATCGTTACCGTCTGACTCATTTCGCGCGCCCCGGGGCGGGTACCGAAGACCCTTACATCTGCGATGCTCGGCGGTCGCCCGTTGGCCCACTAGGGCATTAGGTCCTATATCAAATTCTTTGAGGCGTATCGCTGGCGTCAGACGACGGTCGGCGACTCGCAAAAAGCTGCCCGCATGCGGAACGGTTAGCGGATCACCTGGCCACTGCTCGCTGCCGCCTTGGTCGTCCCGTAGCCGGATCGCTGACCGGTCACCGATCGGCTACCGCGTCTACCTCGGCCTCAGCGGGCCACCGTACCCGGGCGCCGTTGACGTAACGATTTCCGGCGAACCGGTGCCGACGCGCGTCGGCGACGCCGGCAATGTGGTCTGCGGGGAAGAGACCGAGCGTTGATTCAGCCACCTACCGTGAACGACTGCTTCAGGTCGGCGTTGGAGCTGTCACCGGCGTACACGTCGATGGTCCCCGGCTCGACCACGAACTTGCCGCTGTTGTCATAGAAGCCGAAATCGCTCTTGTTGAGGGTGAAGGTGACGGTCTGCTTGGTGCCCGGCGTGAGTGTCACCCGCTGGAACCCGCGTAGGCGGCGCACCGGCTGGGAGATGCTCGCCACGGGGTCATGGATATATAGCTGAACCACGTCGTCGCCCGTGCGGGCGCCGATGTTGGTCACGTCCACTGTTGCGGTGACGTTGCCGTTCTTTGAAACGCTCTGCGCGCTCAGGCGCAGGTTGTTGACGGAGAAGTTCGTGTAGCTCAGACCGAAGCCAAACGGGTACAGCGGGTCGCATGCGGCGACGTCGCGGTAGCGCGAGACGTACTTTGACGCGACGTCGCACGGACGCCCGGTGGGTTCGTGGTTGTAGTAGATCGGGACCTGGCCCAGTACGCGGGGGAAGGACACTGGGAGCTTGCCGCCCGGGTTGACTTTGCCGAACAGCACGTCGGCCACCGCGTTGCCAGCCTCGACGCCTGGGAACCAGGCCTCGAGGATCGCGGGCGAGGACGCGTCCACCTGCGACAGGGTTAGCGGTCGGCCATTGAACAGCACCACCACGAACGGCTTGCCCGTCGCCTTGATCGCGTCGATCAGCTCCTGTTGCTTGCCGGGGAGGTCGATCACGCTGCGCGACTCGGCCTCGCCGCTCATCCCGCTGCCTTCTCCGAGTGCTAGGACCACCTGGTCGGCTGCCTTCGCCGCGGCGACCGCCGCGGGGAACCCGGCGTCCGAGCCGCACTCGTCCGCAGGGGTGTTGTCTGGGGGGTCCTTGACGACGATCTTGCAGCCCTCGGTGTAAGTCGGGGGGGTCGTGCTCGTGCTCTGCGCCTTGATGCCGTCGAAGACCGCCACGGCGTCGGTATCGCGGCCCTGGCCCGCCCACGGCCCCAGCATGTCGTGCTGGGAGTTGCCCAGCGGGCCGATCACTGCGACCGACTTGGAGGGGTCGAGCGGGAGCGTCCCGCCCTGGTTCTTGAGCAGAACCATTGAACGACTGGCCGCCGCCCGCTCCGCGGCGCGGTCGGCAGCCGTCAAGAAGCTGTTTGGATCCGTAGCCTTGGTCTGGTCGACGTAGGGGTGCTCGAAGAGCCCAGCGCGGAACTTCACCCGCAGGATCCGCCGCACCGCATCGTTGATCCGCGACATCGAGATCCGGTGTTGCGCCAGCAACTGCTTGCCGTAGTCGCGGAAGAACGTGCTGACCATCTCGGAGTCGGTGCCCGCGTTCAGCGCGGCCTGCGCCGCGTCGGGCCCGTCAGCGGCGATGCCGTGGCCGCACGAGCCGCTGTCCGGCGTCTTGGGCGGGCACGCGCGGAGTTCGGCAATGGCGGTGTAGTCGGACTCGATGAAGCCGTCGAAGCCCCATTCTGCCTTGAGGATGTCAGTCTCGGTCTGATGGTTGGCGCACCCGGGGACGCCGTTGATCGCGTTGAACGAGCACATGACCGTTGCGGCGCCGGCGTCGATCGCGGCCTTGAACGGCGGCAAGTAGAGGTTGCGCAGCCGCTGCTCGGACATGTCGGTGGTGTTGTAGTCGCGGCCGCCCTCGGGCTGGCCGTAGGCGGCGTAGTGCTTGACGCTGGTCACGACCTTGTCCGGCGCGGAGTAGTCCTTGCCCTGCGCGGCCTTGACCCGGGCGGCGGCGAAGACCGAGCCTAGGTACGGGTCCTCCCCTGCGCCCTCGGCGATCCGCCCCCAGCGCGGCTCGTGCGAGACGTCGACCATCGGGCTGTAGATCTGCTTGATGCCGACAGTCGCCGTCTCACGAGCAGCGATGGTGTCGTCGGCGGTGACCACCGACGGGTCGAAGCTGCTCGCGGCGCCCAGGGGGATCGGGAAGATCGTGCGGTAGCCGTGGATCGTGTCGTAGGCGAACAGGATCGGGATGTGCAGCCGCGACTCCTTCACGGCGACCTGCTGGAAGTGGTTGATCTTCGCCGGGTCCGTGAGGCTGAAGACCGAGCCGACGCCGGCGCGCGCGTCCGCGTCGGTGATCTGCCCGTCCGAGAGCAGCTCGAGCTGCTGCAACTTCTCGTCGACGGTCATCTGCCCCAGCAGCTTGTTCACGCGGGCCTCGACGCCTAGGGCGGCCGCGGTCCCTGTCGGCTGCAGTGCGGCCTCGCCGCTGGCACGGCTGGTAGCGACCGCCCCGCCCATGACCAGCGAACTGAGCACCACGATCGTCGCCCCGATCACGGCCCCACGTCCTCGAGGTCTCATGGCCCCTCCTCCTGGTTGACTGCGACTCAACCGGCCGCGCTCGGGCATGTTCCCCCGCAGGCTAATTTTCAAACGTACATCCGGTTTCGAGTGCTGGGAAGGGGGTAATGCGGGATCCTGGCCGGAGGTGGAATCCGCCACGTAGTGCTCGATCCAAGCCGGCAGAGCAGCGTCGTCGGGAAGATGGGTCTTCCAGGCCGACTCGGCGAATGCCTCGGCGCCGTTGGTCAACGACGTTCCGGTCGGCGGTGGCAGCGCGTGAGTCGCAACCACGAGGGACCGGCTCCCATCACCTGCGAACACCTGCAGTCGACACACGTTGGGTCCGGTAGCGCCGGGGACCGGGGCGACCGCGGCATCCACCTGCTGGGCAGCCACACGTTTTAAGGGACGGTCGAGACGGCGCCATCCGGCACCCACGACGAACTACTGGGGCAGATCCGAGCAGCGGAGAAGGACCAGCGAGAGTCCCTGGCCCTGCATGCGGTCAAGATTCACGACGACGCCACGCTGGTGAGCGCGAGGATCGGATAGCCCCCTTCGGCTGTGTCGCAAGCCGAACGATGACCGGCTCAGATGAGTCCGGTCATCGTTCCACTTGTGGCACCTGACGCACTGCATGTAACCCCGAATGCTTCACCAGCTCGACCCCACCCAAGATCCTTCACGTCCCAGATGCGGCCTGGTTCAATCCGCCACAGCCGGCTGAGCCCGCCGCGCAACTCCCACTGGCCTCAAAGATCCTTGCGCATCGCCGCGGGGAGGTGTACGCCTTTCTGGGGACGCGCGAGGATGTCCCGAGCCGCGTGGTCCCCCATTTGCCGTCGTGCGAAGGAGCACCGCTCATGCCCACAAGACGCCGCCTCGCCGCCTTCGTCGCGGCCACCCTTGCCGCGCCGGTAGCGCTGGCCTTCGGAACCCCGGGTACGGGTGCGGCCGCCACCAGGGGGTCGAGCGCTCTCGCACGCTCCCCGGAGCTGTCGACGACCACCCGGCTGGCTGACCGCCGATCCATCGTGGTCGGGACCCGGGCGTACGAGGTCGGCGCGGAGGACGGCTCCTACCCGGCGGAGGGATTCCATACCCGCGGGGAGATGGGTGGATTCTGGACTCCCCCGATGAAGATGCTCGACGGCATCTGGTTCGCCGTCGACGGGCAGTGGCTCAAGGGAACCAGCTTCACCAACGGCTATGGCTACGCCCGCTACGGCGAGGCCTCGGCGAAGAATGTGGGCGTCAGCCGTACCGACTTCTTCCCCGACGGCGTCAGGGCCGGCCTGGTGGGGCTGACCTTCACCTCGCGCAACCCGCGCAGCATCCAGCTCACGATGGACGCGCACTCCGAGTTGATGAAGGCCTACCCGTGGGGCGAGACGACGCCCAGCCAGACCACCTACAACCTGCCCGACACCGGCTCCTACGACGGCCGGTCGCTGGTCTTCCGCGAGCAGGGCACCCCTCCCGTCGCCAACGCAGAGCTGCACGACTACGCGGCCGTCGTCGGCTCGACCCTGGCGCCGAAGTCTGCACGTCTCGGGCCCGACTACCGCGGTCCGCAGGACCCGGCGGTCATCTGCCCCGCGTCGGGCCCCAACACCCCGCAGCAGCCGAACCGCTGCGACGACACTGCTTATGGCAAGGGAACAGGCGGCGAACTGCGGTACACGGTCAAGCTGAGCAAGGACACGCCGACGACGGTCTGGTTCGCCGTGGCCGGCTCGGACAAGGGGCTCGCCGACGCGAGCACCCAGCGGACCACGGCCCTCGCCGACCCGGCCGGCCTGCTCGCGCAGAAGGTCGCGCAGCGGCAGGACATCTCCGCCCGTACGACGGTGACACTGCCGGGTGACCCGCAGCTGCAGCAGAGCGTCGAGTGGAGCAAGCAGAACATCGCCGACTCCCGGCAGGAGGCCACGGGCCTGGCCCTGCGGGTGACCAACGCGGGTACGAAGTACCCGGCGCCCAAGGGCTCACTGGCCGACGCCCAGTGGATCGGCGCCGGCTGGCCGGACTACCCGTGGATCTTCGGCACGGACGGCGAGTACACCGCCTTCGCCGCCGTGGCCAGTGGGCAGTTCAGCGCTATCGAGAACCACCTGCGGACCCTGCGTGACATCAGCGACCAGGTGAACGACCGCAGCGGCAAGGTCATCCACGAGTCCGTCTCCGACGGCTCGGTGTACTTCGGCGCCAACTCCGACAACGGGAACACCGACGAAACGGTGAAGTTCCCAAGCATCGTCGCGCTGATCTGGCGGTGGACGGGCGACAACGCCTTCCGCGACGACCTCTATGACTTCGCGGTGCGTAACATGCAGTACGTCTACTCCACGCTGGACACCGACAACGACGGCTGGCCGGAGGGTGCCGGTAACGTGGAGCGCACCGGTATGGGACCGGAGAAGCTCGACGTCAGCGTCTACGCGATCCGCGGCCTGCGCGACCTCGCGGACCTCGCCGCCTCCAAGGGCGACACCGCGACGCAGACGTGGGCGACGCAGAAGGCCGACACGCTGCAAGGCATCTTCGAGAGCACCTGGTGGTACGGGCCCGCAGCCAACGGTTACGCCGACTCCCTCGACGACCCGGGCAACCTCCAGCTCTTCCAGCGCTACTGGATCGGCCTTACGCCCATCGAGGCCGAGCTGCCCGCTACGGCTACTAGTCCGGCCGGCCCGGTAGCGAGCTTGCTCGACCACGCAAACACGGCCGTCCTGCAGCGCGAGACGTCCTGCTACACCGCGGAGTTCGGGTTGTTCCACACTGGGACTCCGGGGTGCGACGCGGTCACCTCATCCGCCCCCGCCGACCGCACCATCTTCACGCTCGGGACGTCGGTCATGGCCGTCGCCGAGGCGGCGCTCGGCCGGATGAGCCCGGACCAGCTCCCCCGCTACACGACCGCGCTGGCGCGGGTCCAGCTCGACCCGTCGGTATGGGAGGTACCCGGTGACATGCCGGAGATCTCCCCGTCGCCGGACTTCGGCGCGAACATCGACAAGCGGTTCACGGAGCGGTCGAGCGGGCTGCAGGCCTGGGGCACCTACGGCGTGCTGTGGCCGGTCGTGCATTACGAGCTGGGAGTCGCGCCCGACCTCGGGAACGGCGCGCTGTCGATCGTCCCGCAGGTGCCGGCCGGGCAGCCCTCAGTCGCCGGCAAGGACATCACGCTGGGCCGTGGTTCGGTCGACGTGAGCGCAACGAGCGGCAGCACGCGCCTCGAAACCACCGTGACGCGGCACCTGTCGACCCACCTGACCGTAGGCGCGGTTCTGCCGACCGGCGCCACCCCGGCGACCGTCACCTTGAACGGTGCACCGACCACCTACCGGACTGTTGCGACGGCCCGCGGCAGCGAGGTCCTCGTCGACGCCGGAACGGGTACCGGCGGCGCCGATCTGGTGGTCACCCTGGCCTGAGTCCTTCAGCAAGCAGTCGTGATTCTGCCGCCCGACGTCGACGGTTTGCTCCAGCATCCTCGTAAGCAGTTCCGGAGGGCGCTGGAGCGTGCCGTGGACTGGTGGGAGGGGGGTCCCTACCTAGAATCCCGCTCCGACCGGAGCCATCGACCCCCGCGAACCGCATTAGATGTCTCCCCTGGGCTGGTCGCCCGGCTGCTCGGCCCCGGAGCCTGCGCGGCGTCCGCTCATCGACACCCTCATATCGTCGGGTGTTGCGACGACCGCTTGAACCCAAGGTTCGGCATGCGGTGATCGCTTACATCTAACGGTGAAGTTGTTCGCGGCAGCGTGGTGGCAATGGTCGGTGAACGGCTATTCGGCCTGTTCACGCGCATAACCCGGATGAGCGAACGTCCTCAACTCGGCTACGAGTGAGTCCCGATAGGCGAACCTCATACAAAGAACTGCGCAGGTTGTGGGCACCCGCGAAGGTGCGTCCCCGTATCACCCGCCCGGTGAAGATTCCCGCACAGGGACCTCGTACGGAGCACAGCCCGGCGTACCGGATCAAGCCTCTCGGCCAGCGGGCACCCCTGCGCGCCTGGGCAGCAAGGCGGCGGGTTCACCATCGGTAAAGTCCCTGACCAAGGGTGAGGCAATAGCCTGACGTCATGTCGCAGTCCGCCAAGGAACACAAACTCAGCCCCGGCTCATGGCCGGAGGAGATGCCCTGTGGCCCAGATGGCCGGGTCGAGGAGGGGCTGGTCGTGTGGTCCCTGTCCGGGAACATCGAAGGCCGCACGACGGGTGCGCGGCTCCGTTGTTCGTCCATTGGTTGTCCCGGGTGGTTCATCGGTGTCACCTGGGAGACCGGACAGGGCTTCAGGCCCTGCTCGCAGGGTTGGCGATACGATCCGGTGACCAAGACCATTCGCATCACCGGGGGCGGTGAGATCTCGGCCCGGTTCGTGGCCCCCGCCCCACTTGGGACACCCCCTCTGCCACGGGAGCAATGGCCACCCAGGGACTTACTGGTCAAACGAATGGGCTGGCGCGTGAGTGGCACCGGCTCGCACCGGTAGTCGACGCTCATCAGCTCAACGGCTGGACCCTCCGCCTTGACGATGGCCCGCGTCCCGACGCAAAGGCCATATCCGCGCTGCAGGGCCCGGTCCCAAACACTGCGCGGCGCAGCACGAGGGTCTTTTTCCGCGTAGTTGGGCGGTTAGAAGGCGAGGGTTCCGTTGGGGGTGCCATTTCCGGTGGGCCCGTCGTAGCCGGTTCCGCCGGTACAGAGGTAGGCGCCGCTGGTCTTGCGGCCGCGGACGCACGTTCCGTTTTTTCCGATGTTCACGTCGTACAGCGACCCGGTCGGCGCGCTGTAGGCGAGGGCTGCCGGGATGGCGGCAGTGTTGCCGGACAGCGCGTAGACAGCGCCGATGATTGGGGCGGCGACGCTGGTGCCGCCGAAGACGTACCAGTTGGTGCCACCGGTGCTGCCGTAGCTGTCATACACCGCGACCCCGGTGCTCGGGTCGGCATCGGCGGCGACATCGGCGATGGTGCGGCGGGAGCAGGCGGGGTCGTGTTGCCAGCTGGGTTTGGTGATGTAGGTCGAGCAGCCGCTGCCGGCGCCGCTCCAGACGGTCTCGCTGGCGCGGGTGCCGTCGGTGTTCAGGGTCAAGGTGGTGCCGCCGACGGCGGTGACGGTGTTGAACGCGGCCGGTGCCTGGGCGCCGTAGCCGCTGTCGCCGGAGCTGACGGTGATCGCGACCCCAGGATGGTTGTAGTGGGTGGCGATCGTGGTCTCACCGGAGAACTCGCTACCACCGTAAGAGTTGGAAATGACCTTCGCACCCAGGGATGCGGCCCTGTCGACGGCAGCGGCAAGGTCGTTGAACGAGTTGGAGTTGGCTCCGACGTAGAGGATGTGGCAGTCCGGGCACACCGCGGAGACCATTTCCAGGTCGAGCATCTCCTCCTGGCCCCAGCCGGTGTTGCCGCTGACCGTAGAGATAGAGCCGCCGGACTGGTTGACCTGGGCCAGGGTCGCCGCGCCGAGCCCGAACTGGCTGCGGTAGGCCGCCAGGTCCGACGCCGCGTTGGGGTTGGCGTAGGCGTCGACAATCGCCACCGTCGGTGCCGATCCCGCGCCTAGGCCGTAAGCGGCGCGCAGCTGGGGCGGGGTGTACCCGCTCTGGTAGGTGGTCGAGGCGAGCGGGTGCAGGCTCGCATCTGTCACCACACGTGCGTGGCACGCGACATAACCAGCGGGTTTCGCGGCACATACCCGTTTGCTCTGCGCCGCGCCGTTTGCTGATGCGGCAGCGACCGGCGAGGCTCCCGCTGCCAAGAGCCCAAACAGGGTTATCGCTGCGCTCGTGATGGCCAGCACACCTCGACGTGTCATGAAGAACCTTCCGGTATGCCGTTGGTTACCGCGCTTGGGTGCCACTATGAGGCCCGATCACGCACCTTGTCGATAGCCCAATCCGACCCGATTGTCCGTGGGGTCGTGCTGGATGAGCCATCCGTGGTCGGGATCGTGGGACCGGGTGTCGGACGTGCCGACTACGATCGTGGTAGGTCAAGAGAGGCAGCGCAAAGCCCCTGAGCTAGCTGCCCAGCAACCCGGCTCCGCCTGGGTGCCCCTCAGGGAAGACCCGGCCCGCACATCCTGTGCGGGCAAGCGCGGATCACCGGGCGTCAAACACGGGATCCCTCAGCCCCGGGAGCACCGCCATGTCCAGGAAGATCGACCTGGAGTCGTTTGATCGCCTGGTGCCCGACCCGAACCGGGTTCGGTTGCATCTCCTACCTCGCCGGGCACAACCCTCACTGGATCCAGTGGTCGCACAGCGCGAGAGAGACCGGGCCCGCTAAGACGTGGCCCGGGAAGGTTGTCACCGTCGAGGGCGAGGTGCTGACAGTCCGCAAGCCGGACGAAAGCCTCACGCGGTTCCGGTGCCACGACCCGGTCCGGCTGATCTTCATCCTCGAGCACCTGGGCGTCGACGTCGCGGTCAACGACCGGTGGTCGATCCTGCGGGCTGGCATCACCGAGGCTGGTGCGTTCTGTTTCTCGGTGAAAGCCGACGACGGGCAGCCCCTCGGACCCTGCCCGATCGGCGCCCTGCCCTCGAATGTGGCGGGGGTCGATGTCCGCAGGCACGTTGGGTTCAGCGCCCCCGTGGCCATTGACAATGCCAGGCGGGACAACTGAGCGGCGCCTTGAATCGCAAGGGCACTGGCGACGGTTTCTTGTGCCGGCTGGTCAAGGAGGCACTGCGCATGCGCCCCTCACATCATGGGGGTTAAGTGAGAGTGTCCAGCAAACGTCCGCCCAAACTGACGTACTCGCTGTGCGCTTTCCGTCGCATGGAGATCCGAGGGCGGACGTCTCAGCTCGTGAGTGGGCCTCCGGCGACCTCGCCTGCCTCGCCCTGGTCCGCCTCGCCGTCGCGGGCCTCACCTCGCGACTGTGGGCGCAGAGCACCCATGACCTAACTCGGCCGCCGTTCTGATCGTTGCCAAGGGTTGTGGTCTGTCAACTGGAGCCTCACCGGCCCCGTCACGCGGGAGACGAGCCGCTCGAGAAGGATTGCGACCTCCTCCCAGTGCTCGTCCAACCATGGCCACGAACCCCCGGCGGCGCGGTGTCGTACCTCTTTGCGCAAATCCTTCAACTCGGTGAGCAGCGTCACCGATGGGGTCTCAGGCCAAAGGCTGGCGAGTGGGCTGGGGTCGAGCAGGCCGGAATCTTTCGCCCTGGCAATAAGTTCTGCGAAGGAGAGCCTCTTGGCCCGCTTGTTCACGAGTTCCTCGAGGACAAGCTCACAGGCAGTGTGCAGCTCCTCAAGGAGTACTTCAGGTGCGATCTCCGCGAAGTTCCAGCCGACGATGAGATCTTCGGTGATTGAGAGCCGAGCTTGCAAGCGGAGAGCACCAGGACAGTTGTAGTCGTATGGCGGGTAGCAGTAAAAGGTGTCGGCGACGCCTCTCAACAGCATGGGGCCTTCCTGCCAGACGTGGCGACCGCGCAGCATCATGTCAGCGAACCCACGGCCCAACCGGGCTCGTTGAGTTGGACCCAGGGCCACGCTTCCGCACCCCTCAGCCACCAATGGGAGGTCGCGCTCAAGCCGATAGCCGAGGAGATCTGTGCGTCGGGAGTTCCCGTCGACGACTACGACGACGTGGCGAAGAGCGAGAGTGCGCCAGTTCCACGAAATGCCGAGCCTGCGAGCCCTGGTTCGCGCCGCAGCTTGGCAGACGCGGACGATCGGCGCCTGTACCTCCGTATAAGTGAACTCAAAGTCGAATCCCGCCACGGTCTATGTGTAACGCACGGAAGCAGCGGAGGACCCGTCATCTCGTCGTTCAGCCGACACCGATCCGCCGCTCCACGTACTTGTGCAAGGTCGTCAGAGTCATGCTGGCGACTTGTGTGCCCAAGGATGAGAGGAAACGGCGCAGCCTTTGACGAGCGGCGAGCCGGTCGACACTTCGAGCGTCGGGATCCTCCAGCTCGTGCAACGCGGACTCCAGATCGACCGTCCTAGGTCCGCCGAACTGATCGATGAGCTTTAGAAGATCCTTCGCTTCGGAACCAAGGTTGGCCGTCCCTTGGACGTTCTGGATTACGTTCCCGGTGACCCGTTCGATTTGATTGACGGTGAGGTGGAACCCGCCATCAATGTTGGCGGCCGCTGCCACAGCGCCCGGTTTCTGCGACATCTCTCATGGTTCTGCGTAGTTGGGCTTCCCAGGTCTGCACATGGTCAAGAGTTCGACGACCCGCCCTTGCCCGGCACACCGAACCAAAGGTCAAAGTCGATGGCGAGCAGGACAGGCTGGGAAGCGTCAAGGAGAACTGGAGAGTCGCACGCGGGAATGGTTGGTTCTCCCCAATCCGGGTTCTCAACCGCCACAAGAACCGGCCGGGGCCTTCGCGTCGCAGAACGTCATGCCGGAATCCGTCCACGTGATGACGCCACCATCGAGTATGAACTTTTGGTTCGACCCGTGTGGGGTGTTCGGGTCGGAACTCGTGTCCACGGTGGCCGTCGCCGTCGGCATGCCTTTCTCTGTGACGACCTGAGCAATGTGCAAGGTGACTTGCCCGCCGTCGATGATCAGGTTGCCCTCCATCAGATCGCACGGCGGCGTGGGATTATCGGGCTCCTCGCTGTTTCGTGTGGGCGGCCTAGTTGATCTTCTGCCATTCTGTGACTGATTCCGGTGGTGTCGCCGGGCGGTGATGGGGTCGGTGGGTCTGCTGGACGGGTTGGATTTGAACGAGATGTTCGGGGCGGCGTTGGGCCTGGCGGTGCCGTGGCAGGTGGTCTCGGTGGAGTTCGACCCGGAAGCTGGTCGGCTTGATCTTGGGCTGGACTTCCCGCGGGGCTCGC
>Ga0097691_1000479_pt1 | contig 34975 bp, 45 predicted proteins | sample NGESurdeep072012_8_FD_72858 | JGI IMG/M metagenome (GOLD analysis project Ga0097691, IMG submission 72858) | Arctic peat soil microbial communities from Barrow, Alaska - NGEE Surface sample 210-1 deep-072012 | ecosystem: Environmental > Terrestrial > Soil > Wetlands > Peat ... | reverse complement strand
GCTCCGGCGCCCCCTCGGGCTTGAGCCCTTCATCATTCGTCATGTGTAACACTCCGGTTGAGGTTCAATTTACCTCAGCCGGGTGTCTCAATTATCCGTGCCGCACCCCAGATTGGTGAGCCAGGGGCTTGCTGTGCATGGCCTCTTGCGAGAATCGCGCAAATCAGCGCATTGCTGAATCGCCGGTGATGTTGCCGGTGAAGGACTGAGGATCACAGCTAAAGCAAAGCCCCCGGTGCGGAAACACCGAGGGCTAAAAAGGACTGGCCGCTAAAGCAAAGGCCATTCCCCTTAGAATCGAATCGTGGTCGCGTGTCAACGGGGAATCATTTCCGCGAATGGCGGAGCTTTGCTTGGCGGCTCTTTCACAAAGGGGCCACCGAATGTTTGCAGAGCAATTCACAGCGGCGATCACCACCGCCTCGCTGCACAGTCTCGACCACTTATCCAAAGCTATTTGGCAAAGCCACGGCGCCGGTGCGATCACCGACGCCGACGCGCAGCGTCTTGCTGAAACGCTTGAAGCTCGCCGCACCATTGCGAGAGCAGCTCACAAGCCTGGGCTCGCACCTGGTCGCCTCTCCATTTTCCCGCCGCGGCGAGTGCAGCGATCACCAGACAAGGCGCGATCACTAGAGCGCCGTCGCACGCTGGCGTTCTCAGGCGTCATGCCACCGCAGCTCGCGTGTCGTTTCACTACTGGCGAATTAGCGGTGATGCGTGTCGTTGCCGATGCGGTGCGTGAGAACGGGCAATGCGTGAAAACAATTCCAGAGATTGCCGCCCGTGCTGGCGTGTGCCGTGCCACCGCACAGAACGCGATACGCGAAGCAGCGCGACAAGGCTTGCTAGTCGTTCAAGAGCGCCGCCGTGAAGGCCGTAGGAACGACGCCAACGTGGTGCGGATCGTTTCCGCGGAGTGGCGTGCGTGGATCCATCGGGGGGGTGGGTCTAAATTTTTCGGCCCCACGGATAATCAAAATAGCTTTCAGGAAAGAAGCGGCCTTCGGGAACAGCAACGGTCTAAGCGGCCTTCCCAAAAAGGCGGGAAAACAGACCACCGCGAGGCCGCTGATCGGCTAACTGCCTAGTCATAACCTGAGCCTGTTCGGACCAGCGATCCCGTTCCTTGCGGGTATCGTCTAACTGCGCCTTGAGCAGCTCAGCCGTGGTTTTTAGGCCCATATTTTCAGCTTCTAGGCTCGCCAAGCGCACCGTTGCGTACTGTTGCGCCGCAGCCCTACTTGCAGGGGGCGCACCGCTGCGTGGCTCGGCAACGGGATAGACCCTGTGAAGCTCAACGGGCTCAACCTGCCACTCGCCGTGGGCGTCTTTGGTGCCGGTAATCTTGCCCGCCTTGATGGCTCTCAGGATTGTGGTTTTATTCGTTCCGGTGGCCTTGGCGGCTTCTGCGAGGTTGTATGGCATGGGGCGCTGCATATCCGGTGCGGTGGGTACTGCGCCACGGTGCGCTGCATCGGTTAATGAACCGTTGCCCATAGGATGGGCATGAGAGCCATTCTAAGCCCCGTACAGAGGGTTTGCTCGATAAGAGGCAAATACCACCCTAGCCGGAGGCCCACTAGGGCCGGGGCGAGGCTTATAGGCCGTATCTCGGGCCACCTACCCCCCAGGAACGACTAGCTTGGTATGTAACCCATTGAGATCACTACCGATATCGAGTTCCGTAAATCCCCAAGATACCCGAGCCAGCCTTCTATTTTATTGATATTTTTTATGTTCCGAGCGGGCAAAAACGACCACCACCGGGGCGTAGCGCGGGTGGGTGCTGCGTCCGACAGCGCACCGTCAGGTGGTCCCGATACCGGGGGGCCTCGCGCGCGTGAGTGTCAAGAACGTCAACCACCGGCCACGCGGCGCTGTGGGCGTGGCAGCGCAACGTCCCGTACGGTGCGTAGGCTGGCGCTGATGCGGTAACGCTTGCCCAGGACGATGCCACCGGCCTGGTGCGAGTAGGGCGTGTTCCACCAGGCTTGCTGCGTCCGTTGCTTCGTTAGGTAGCCGATCACAGACCTGATCTTGCCTTTGTCAGACCAGGTTTCAGCCTGGACGGCGGGCTTGACCACCACTTCGCGTGGCCCAGGAAACCAGCGTTTAACAGCCTTTTCGAGCGCGTTGATCGTGCCTTCGGGGACGTGCGTCAGCGCGTGAATATGTTCGCACTTGCCGAACTGATCCTTGCTGCCATGAGAGTTCGAGGGCTTCACACTGTGGTCGTGTCAGCAATTTCGTCGGCTTCCGCGAGTGCATCCAGGAGGTAGTCCTCTATAACTGGTAGGGGCCTGAGCTAGGCTGCAAAAGAGCAGCTAAGATTTTGATTAAAAGAACGAATCAACCGAAGCACCATACGTCGCTGTGTTTAGTTTTTGAATAGGAACGTTCCTGATTTACCCCAGGTATCCACCAGTTTCCCTTGCCAGCTCTCAGCCTGTGTTGTACGGTATTCTCAAGATAGCCGAACACGAATAGGGGTCAAGCTATGGCAAGCAAAAAGAAATTGATCGAGGCAGTTGCCTATCTCAGAACCTCAAGCGCCGCAAATGTTGGCACTGACAAAGACAGCGACAAGCGGCAGCGGGCCGCGATCGAGGGCTTCGCCAAGCGAGCGGGCTACGTCCTGGTGGGTACGTTTCCCGATCCCGCTGTGAGCGGTGCTGATCCCATTGAGACGCGCCCCGGCTTCGCCCGCTTGCTGGACAGGATCGAGGACAACGGTGTTCGCACCGTCATTGTCGAGGATGCTTCACGCTTCGCCCGCGACATACAAACTCACGTTCTAGGAATTGCGCTGCTTCGTGCCCGTGGCGTCCGGTTGCTTGCCAGCAACGGCGATGACCTGACTGACAACACCGACGAGATGACGGAAGGGATGCTGACTATCGCCGCCGTGTTCTCTCAGATTGAAAAGAAACGTCTGGTGCGAAAACTCGCCGCGGCTAGGCAACGCATTCGTGACAGCAAGGGCAAGTGCGAGGGCCGTAAGAGCATCGTGGAGCTGCGTCCCGATGTTGCACTTGAGGCGAAGCGTTTGCGTCGCAAGTTGCCGAAGGGCGGGCGTATGTCGCTGCGTGATGTTGCCGCGGAGCTGGCGAAGCGCGGCCACCTCAATGAGCGCGGCAATCCGTTTTCGCCGTCAGTGGTTCAGTCTATGCTGGCGTGATGGCGGCCTTTGGGCGATTGCTCGTATCGCCGCTCAGTTTCACGGCCTTTGGGCGATTGTCTGTATCGCCGGTGTGCTTCGTGGCCTTTGGGCGATTGTCTGTATCGCCGGTGTGCTTCGTGGCCTTTGGGCGATTGTCTGTATCGCCGATCAGTTTCACGGCCTTTGGGCGATTGATCGTATCGCCGCTCAGTTTCACGGCCTTTGGGCGATTGCTCGTATCGCCGCTCAGTTTCACGGCCTTTGGGCGATTGTCTGTATCGCCGGTGTGCTTCGTGGCCTTCGGGCGATTGATTGTATCGCCGGTGTGCTTCGTGGCCTTTGGGCGATTGATTGTATCGCCGATTATATTCACGCTTTCGTTCTTTGCGTTCTGTTTCGGTCATGTCCATATCCCTTTAAGCGGCTGGGTGAGCAGCGGCCCGCGTCCTATTTGATAGCAAATGCGGACACGCAAAAGCGGACCGCAACGGGGGATGCTGCGATATGGGCGACCGCGAAATAACGCACCACCGACGATCCTAGAGGGCTTGCTTGCATCCGCAAACAGTGATCCGAATTGTCGAGCGGCTAGGGACGCAGTGAACTAACTAGCCGCGTTTTAGATCAGGCGAACCCAGATTAATCCTCAATGCTCCGCGATCAACCAAAACATCAGCAAGGCTCCGATCGAAGCGGATATGAATTCGACGAGAAGACTGACGATGCCGATCGGCGCCTTGCAACGCCGACAGCGACCGCCGAGGCACAGCCAGCTGACGATGGGAACAAGGTCTATAGGGGTCAGCGGCAACCCACAGGACGCGCAGTAGCTGTGCGCAGGCCGATGCAAGCTGATGCCGCGCGGCAACCGATAGCGGGCGCAGTCGATGAATGAGCCAAGTATGGCCCCTACAATCCCGCCAACCACGATCCAACTGATTGAATCTGACATTCCCCAGATGAACTCTGGAACGGCGTAGACGATAGCATAGGGCGGGGTTCCCCGGAAGATTGTGCTCGCGAACATATTTTAGAGTGGGCGGCTGGGTGAGCAGCGGCCCGCGTCCTGCTTTGCCCGCGTCCTAGTTTGCAGCAAATCAGGACGCGCAAATCAGGACCCACGCGCCCCGGTTAGGGGTAGCTCCGAAAAGGACGCCATCCCGTGTGAGAACCATGGACCTGCGCACGCGCACCGCGCAGCGCCCGCCGTCGCCGCATGGCCGCGCTCGCAAGCGGGAAATGCAGAAGCGTGGCTACACGATGCGCGGCATTGCCGACGAGCTGAACAGGCGCAAGGTGCCGACAGTGAGCGGCGGTGCGTGGCACCCGCAAACAGGCATCCGCATTGTCGAGCGGCTTGGCGTGTAATCGTGCAGCGGGTTTTAATGGGGGCCAAAATGAAAGATCCAGAACCTTTAAGTGAAGAACTTATAAAACGGCAATCGCCGAAATTCGCGAGATAATCTTTAGCGCGCTGCCGGTCGACTATGGATTTCCGCGCGGTCAAAAGTATTGCAATTAATTTCCGCGTAGGGCCTCTGCGCGCGGAGGTGCGCGTGCGGGGCGGCGACGGCGGATGTACCGGCGCCGCCCTACTCGCTGCTACATACCGCGGCGGTGGTCGAACCGCGGATGACGCCACCCGAGTTGTTGAAGCTGCCTCATCAGTCAACGTTGACGTTTTGGATCGTCCAGACGTTGGGCACGTTGCCGAGCTGGGCAATTGAGGCGACCGTCGAGCCGTTCATGAACCAGATGCCCAAGTTGCCGCCGGTGTCACGCCAGAGAATGTCGCTCTTGCCGTCGCCATTGAAGTCGCCGGTTTCGATGACGTTCCAGACGGTGGGCACATTGCCGAGACCGGCAATTGAGGCGATCGTCGTGCCGTTTATGAACCAGATCCCGGTATTGCCGCTGGTGTCTTTCCAAAGAATGTCGCTCTTGCCATCGCCGTTGAAATCGCCGGTGCCGACGATGTTCCACACGCTGGGTGCAGTGCCGAGAACCGCGGTCGAGGTGATCGTGGCGCCGTTCATCAGCCACACCCCAACGTTGCCGCCGGTGTCCCGCCATAGAATGTCGCTCTTGCCGTCGCCGTTGAAGTCGCCGGTTCCGACAACCGTCCAGACGTTAGATACATTGCCGAGACTCACAACTGAGACGAGCGTCTTGCCGTTCATGAACCAGATGCCCAAGTTGCCGCTGGTGTCACGCCAGAGAATGTCGCTCTTGCCGTCGCCGTCGAAATCGCCGGTGCCGACAACTGACCAGACGCTGGGTACACCCGTCGCGACCATCGCAACCGAGGATAGCGTCGTGCCGTTCATCAGCCACACCGCAACGTTGCCGCTGGTGTCTGTCCAAAGAATGTCGCTCCTGCGGTCGCCGTTGAAGTCGCGCTGACCGACGATGTTCCAGTTGCTGGGTGCACTGCCGGAAACCACGGCCGAGGTGATCGTGGCGCCGTTCATCAGCCACACCCCAACGTTGCCGCCGGTGTCCCGCCATAGAATGTCGCTCTTGCCGTCGAAGTTGAAGTCGTGGGTGGCAGTGGTCATCGTCGGTGGTTGCGGTGCATAGACGAGAATACAGCCGAACGTGTCGTCCGCCCCCTTGGAAGAACACAGATGGTCAGTCGCCGCGCTGCTGGTTGGGACGTAAGCCATGTGGGTGAGCGGGTCGACCGCCACCGAATGGGCGTTCGATAGCGTACCCGTAGACAGCGTCTGCACCGCGAACGTGGCAGCATCGATGATGAAAAGCGACGGACCTATTGGAGCCTGTCGCGATGCTAGGAAGTACTTATTGGTGCCTCGATCGTACCAGACCTCGTCGGCCCCGCCCAGGCCGGTAAACGACTTGATGACGGCGCCAGTCGTCTCGTTGATGATGGCCTCGTTGGCGGCGGGGTTGCCTCCGACGACGCCCAACGCGCACCCGAGTCCGATTTGCGGCGCCGGTCCGATGGTCAGGCCTGACGGTCCAGTGCAGGCCGCCAATGGGATGCTCATGGTGCGCACGATCGCGTGGCTGACCGGATCGAACACGACCACGGCGCCCGGCGAAGAGTTATCGCCCGCACCATTGACCTCGGGAATGCTGACATAGATGTTACCGTCCCGCGGGTTCCATTGGCACTGCTCGGCGCCATCGGTGGCGTTGGGCGTGCCGCCAGTCCCGTCGAACACGACTTTGCCCAGGACGGTTTTACTTACGGTTGAGATGAAAGTCATGAACGGCGGCGAGTCGGCGTTGTTGACTATGGCGACGATCTTGTGCGTCGGGTCGTAGCACAGCTCGTCGGCTCGGTTCAGACCCCCGGTGCTGATCGCAGGGACCACCGGCGTCCCCGTATTGGGATCCAGCGCCCATACCCGGCTCGGATAATCGCCAACCCAAAGCTCGGTCTCGGTGGTTAGGACGCCATCGGGGCCGGCTGTGTCGTTGTTTCCGGCGAATCCTGCGAATCCCGGCGTAAAATTGCCCGCGATCTTATTGGTCGCGGTATCGACCGCAATGACGGCCTTGCTGGTACGATTAGCGAGGTAGTACCGATGGCGGACCGCGTCGACCCAACTGATGTCGAATGATGTGATCTTGCCCGACGGCGGTGCGATGGCTGCCACGAGCTGGTAGGGGGACGTGAACGGAAACCCAACTGGAGTTTGTGCAGACGCAACTAATGCTGGGGCGACAACCGCTAAGCAAAATCCAAGCTTCATGGCTCTGCCGCGCACTCGAACACGACCCATCGCCGCCTCCCTTTTCCTAAAACGCGGGCCCGCCACAATGCTCAACGTCGTTGACAGAATGCCTGGGAAGGACCTAGCCGAGCTAGCACCTGTTGCCGTTTTCGAACGAATATTCATCGTCGCCTCCGTAGTATGTCTGTGTATGTCTGTTTTTTGTGATGCCCCTTTTCGGCAACGCGCATCGACCTCGGCGCTGGCCGGGGACAAACGGCCAGAACGCAGCCGCCGCTTTGCGAAAATGGGAGAAACGCAAGATGCATATCGCCTCTATGGCGCGTGTACCGAACAAATGAAGATACGACGTTCGATGCCCATGCCGTCAAATTAATTTTACGTAAATATTTCAGCAGCGGAACGGCAGATCTCGTGCTACTATTGTCGGCCCACCCGCCCACGATGGCGATGTTACCGCCGGCGGACAGCGAGACGGATTTGCCCTGGTAGGCGGCCCCAACGGCGCCGGTGCCGACCAGCTTGGCTCCCTGCTGGGTCCAGACACCGCCACTTTGCATGAAGATCCACGCCGCCCCATTGCCCCCGTTGTCGGCATACCCGCCACGACGGAAATCACAGCTTGATATTGCCTGGCGGGAGATTGCCCAGGCCCGAAATCCAAACCAATCGGCGATGCCGCTATTGTCGCGCCGGAACTGGATTATCCGCAAGGGGTGGTTTCGTCTTCCCCGCAACGGTCGGCGGTGGCACGGCGGACCCCTGTGGTTCGGGAGCGTTCGGCGCTGCGCCGGGAAGCTGTGGCGCGACCGCCGACGGCCGCCCCTCGGGAACCGGGCTCGAGGTAGAACCCGTCGTGGGTGACGGCGGCGCGACGGTGGACGGCCGTCCCTCAGGAACGGGGGTCGGCACAGAACCGGGCGAGGCCGCCGACGGGACGGGGGGCATCGGTCCTTCCGCAAGCATAATTGTCGGTGAAGGTGCGGCCGGCGATGCGGCGGGTGCCGGTAGTTCAGCATCCTTGCTTACAGGCGATGGCTGAGCAGCCTGAGTGGTGGCCGCCGGTCGTTCCGCACCGTTGCTCGAACTTGACGCCAGCGCCGGCGGTGCAGGAAGCACTGGGGCGGTCTTCGAGGCAGGAGATGGGGATGATGCGCCAGCTACCGCAGAGGCATTCCGCGTTCCAAGCACGGTGATCTCAGTTCTTCCTTTGTTGGTCTTCACTATGACATTGTAGCCTTCCAGAACGCGTATCACCACGCGCTGGAGCGTTCCTTCGTAAGTTCCGCTGATCTGCTTTTCGAGATTGGCCGACGACTGGTAATGCACATCGAACGCAGTGCCCAAAGCCGCAAGGATTTCCTTGATCGAGGTATTTTTCGCCTCGATGCTGATGGCCTCCGGACTGCCGCTAACCTGCACATCGGCAAGCACGAATGTTGTTGGAACAATTGCCAGGGCGGCGCCGAGCACGATTGCAGCACGAGCGCCGACTAAAGGTAAGCCATAACGCATGCGCTGCGCGATCATTGGCAATCTTGTCATTTTTGAACCTCCTCTGGTGTGGGCAGTCCTATCACGGCGGTTTGGTGATTTTTCTCAAGCACCGCTTCGCGTCCTTTCACTGAACGCAAAATCCAGCCATCGTGACCTTCGCCAAGTTTCAAACGAATGATATCACGCGTCGTGACGTTAAGGAAGACCGCAAATCCGTCGGTAGTGCCGATCACGACGCCCATAAGGTTGAGCGCAGGCCTGTCTGGCTCTACGGGCACGCTGGCGGGTTTTTCGGGATCTCGGGGGGCGGCCGCAACTGCCGGCGCCGGCGCCCGGCGCGATGGTAAAAAAATCGGGCGCTGGCGCGTGGCACTCAGCGAATCGAGCGGGATCGCCCAAAGTGGATTTCGACTGGTAGGAATGTTCGTTCCAGCGGAGGGCGGCGCCGCCAGCTCACTGCCAATCGTGGGTGTGCCGATCCGCTGATTGGGAAGGTCGAAGCTAGATGGATCGTTGGCCGCAAGACCAAGATCGCCGCTGATCGCGGCCCAGGTAAATGCCGCGGACGTCATGCCAACGAGCCATCGGTCAGCAATCATTTGCCACTCCACCACTGGCCCGAGACGGTCAACAACAGCCGCATCCGACTCCTTTCTACCCCGACAACCGGTGCCTGAGCCACGAGTTGATCTATGAAAAGGAACGGCATGCCGGCTTCGACATCGTAGAGAAGTTTTTGCAGGGCGCCCTCGTCGATCTCGCAGCTCACGACCAAGCCGACCCATCCATCCTTCGAATCCGTCTTTTGCAGATCAACCTGCGAAGAAAGCACGTTGCCGCCGATCCGGTTGATCGCGCCCCCGATCCGCTGTAGCAGGGCCGCTCCAGCAACCGTTACCGTCGGTCCTTCGAGGAACGAGGAGGCGGCGGGAGCGGCACCTAGCGGCGAGCGGCCATCTTTACCGGCAAACGCCGAGTTGCCCTCTAGTTGCGCTAGCAAAGTCTCAGCCGCCAATACCGTGACGCGCCGCTCGCTGATCGTCGAGAGCGCGATCCAGATCGTAGCTAGTAACACACCCATGAGCGCGATGTAGCTAGTGGCGGCAAGCACGTATCGCGTCGAATTGGCGTCGGGGCGAAGACTCATGCTCATGGCTGGAAAATAGGCTCGATGTTGGCCTCGATGTTGAAGCGATCACCCGGATCGGATGGTGCCCGTGTCGTCGGCCCAAAGAACGTGGCGCGGGTGAAATTTCGAGACCGTTCGAGCAGGCGTATCAGTGCGGGCGCGTCGAGCGAAACGCCGGTCAATCGTAGTTTGTTCCCCTCGATGCGCAGCTCGGTGACATAGGTGTTGTCTGGCAGGATGCGCGACAAGACTTCAAGAACGATGACGCTGGAGGGTGTCTCGTTCTTGCGGCGCGCAAGCGCGCGCTCGGCGACCGTCGTCGGATCGCCGGGCGCGTTGCGCGCTTCAATCAAGGCCGCCCGACGCTCTGTGATGCGACGTGCGAGTTCGTCTTGTCGAGCTTGGAGATTGCCGCCAACAATCGTGGCGGCGGTGACGCTGGTTGCGGCGATCAGGCATCCAGCAGCCAGAATTGCCAACAGTATTCGACGGGTCCGATGAATGTCGCGAATGCCCGCGACGTTTTTTTCGAAAATATTGATGGCTGGCGCATTTGGCGCTGCTTCGGGCGAACGGGTGGATATGGTAATGGAACGGACTCCAAGCCCGGCCAGCGCCTGCAGGTAGGGAGTGACCACTGCCTTTGCGGTCGCCGCTACGGTAACGACAATTCGGCCGGCTCCTGCGTCGGCAGGCTTGCTGCAACCGAACGCCACATGTTCTGCGCTCCACGGCGTGAGGCGGTCGATCTGCGCACGCACGACCGCATCCAGAAATTCGGTAGCGCGCGACGGCAATTCGAGCGGCTTGAAGAGAAACCGCTCAGCCCGCAATACCAACTCGACGCGGCCGCCGCGCAACGCGGTCTCAGCGGCGGGTTGAAGACTGATGATCTTGCCATCTTCGAGTCGAAGCTGACCCACATTCGAAGCCGCTGTATGAATGGCGAATTGTCCGCTCTCTCCTTCGACCAGACGAACGGTACGCGGCGCTGCAAGCCGTGCGATGATTGCAATCATGGCCTCGGCAACATGATCCAGCCAGCGCCAGAAGCCACCACTGATTGCCTGCGCTGTCGTCATCGCATGCTCGTATTTGAACGTTCATCGGTCGATAGCTCTCCGTCCTCGTCACGCCAGGACAGCACGCGAAATGGTTCGGTGTCCTCATCGCGAAGAAGGATGACGGCCTCCGAACGCACTTGGCGGTGGGCGTCGAATCGCACGTCGACGGTTACTCTGTTAGATCTGCCCGGTTGCACGGTGGCATATTGGGCCGCCATTCCAAGCTGCGCCGTCAAAATATCCTGCGGCGTGCCGTCACGCAGGCCGAGCAGGATATTATGAAGGCGCTCGGGTGTCATTCCAGGCAACGCGGCGAGCACTTCAGGGGCAGCATTGAGCAAGTTGACCTCCGCTTGGCCACTATACACCGTCAAAAAAGGCAACGCGCGGTCAATCAGGACTGGTGGCAGACCCAGCACCAGCCCGAGCTCATTGACGTGCTGGAATGGCGCATGGCGCGGGCCGAAATTTCTGCCGGCGGTACGATAAATCGCTGCTTCGCTGTCTGTCGCTCCCTGGGATTGCGGGGTCCGCCAAGCGAGGATTCGATCGGCGTAGCCCTCGGCATCTTCGCGTCGGGCGCCAAAGCCAGTGAATAACCCCGCCAGAATCTGTTTGGATGCCAAATTCAGATCGATCCGTGAGTTCTCGGAGCGAAAGGTGACAGCGACGTCAGCGTTGCCAAGCCGAAAGCTAAATTTGCCTTGCGAGGGCCGCGCAGCGGGAATCGCCGTCAATTGATAGGCCGCAACCTCGACCCCGGCCAATGCCAATTCCTGCGCTTGAAGTCGCTCGTCGTGACCAACGAACACAAACGTTGTCTCGTGCACATACAGGGCATAGATCGCGGCAAGTGTCGCAAGTGCGCCAAGAATCCACAAGACCGCAACCACGATGAAGCCGTCAGAGGTTTTGTGATGGGAGAGAAATTTGAATGACGGCATATTATTTATCGCCCCTGGACGCTGCCGGTGTTCGCGGAGCTGGCCGATGGCCCGTTACGGGGACAGTTGGCGGTTGTATTTGCCATGGTGCAACGCGCCGGGAGCTCGGCGTGAATGAGTGTGCTCGTCGATACGGCCAAGGTCATGGAGGTCGCAGCATCACGTACCCTCACGCGAATCGCGCGCGGAAGCTGCACCGCGCCGCGCCAAGTGGCTCGCCATACACGATCGGGCCCGGCATAGGAGAACGAGACGCGATAGGGCGCGCGGATCACAACGACCGGATTTGAAAAATTGAGTTGATCGCTCTGCCTCGCGCCTCCCATCATTGACGCGAAGGGCGCGGTCTTTCTTACCAGGGCCGGGCCGCGATCATCACTTGTTTCGGCGATTTGAACGACTTCGAGGCCGGTGAAGGTATTGGGGCCGAGCGTCGTGCGGATGAACGTGACCGACAGTTCGGCCCCGTCAAAAATTGGGATGTCGTTTGCGTCGCTGGCAGAGATGTTCTCGGCTGCGGCAAGGTCCGCGACTAACCGTTCCAGTCCCGCTGCGACGAGTTCGGCGCGCTGAAGACGGGCAAAACCGCGGTTCCAATTGGGAAGCCACTGCGCGGTCACCGTCGCAAGTGCCCCCAGAATGGTTACCATCAAGATGGTCGCTAGCAGCATCTCGACCAACGTGAAGCCAGCATTACGCGACGAAGCGGGAGCGTTTCTCATCTTCCGCTTCCTTGCCCGCGTCGCAAACGAACGGTGTCGATCCGCAGCACTTGTCCGGCAGGAGACTGTACTCTTACGACGACGGTTTGCGGCACCCACGGGGTGGGGCGACGCGGATCAACGAAATTGGCCGCGAACGGCTGGACATCGACCCGCCAGCGGTGATCTGCAATTTCGCCGGACAAGTTGCCGAGAACTAGTTGCTCGCGATCAGGCATGCCAGTGAGGATCGCGCGCGTCGTCTCGATCAGTGCCAACCGATGATCAATGGCTTGTGTGGCGCGAATGTTGTTCGCCACAAGTGATCCGATCGCGGCGAGCGACACCGCAACCACGGCAAGCGCAACCAGCACTTCAACCAAGGTGAAGCCGGCCTCGTTATGGGAACATTTGAGGTTAGTTGACCGGCACAACCTCGACCCCTCCGGTTAACCAATTTACTCGCACTTGATAACCAGCACCCGGCCGCGTCAACGCAATGACACCGCCACATGACATGCCGGAGGCAAAATGCTGAATTATTGAGCCAGCGGGACGCTGATTGCAGCGTTCGGCGAGCATGGCTTCGACGGTGATGTCAGATGGAAGACGCACGACGCGCCCGTTCGATCCTGAGCGGATGGCGCGCAACGGCGCGTCGACGATGGTCGCGATTTCTGTGTGCTGCCGCCGGGCGGCATTGTGATCGGCATTGAGCACTGCAGCAGTCTGCAGAGCGTAGCCTTCCAGCCGCGATCGCGAGGTTCCGTGCGGTATAGCGGGCAGCACGATGGCCGCAAGCATCGCAATGATGGCGAGAACGCAGATGACCTCGATTAGCGTGAATCCATCACGCGCACTGGCAAGATCAACGCGCCCAACTCGTAATATCACCCGCGGTACCCGTTCCACCTTCCTGTCCGTCCGAACCATACGAAATGATGTCATAGGTGCCATGTTGCCCCGGCGACCGATAGACATAGGAGTGACCCCACGGGTCGGCAGGAACAACTCCTCCTTTCAGGTAGGGCCCGTTCCAACTGGCGATGTTCCCTGGCGGCTGCACAAGCGCAGTGAGTCCTTCTGCGCCTGTTGGATAACGACCCGAATCGAGGAAAAACAGGTCAAGGGCGCCTCCAAGGCTCGCAATTTGTATTTTAGCAGCCTTGCTCTTCGATTCGGACAGGGAATTCAAAACGCGCGGACCAACCAGGGCCATAATGAGACCGATAATGGAGATAACCACAAGCATTTCGATGAGCGTAAACCCGTGTTCAGCGGCTCGTTTATTGCGTGAATGTCGGCGCTGCCACGTCTTGGCAGTGGTACCTGTCATGATCACCTCACTCACCCTACGATCTGGTTCACCGACAGTAATGACGTCATTACGGATACGATCAAGCCCCCGACAACTATGCTGATGGTAATAATGGCGGCTGGGCCGGCAATACCGACCATTCGATCCAGGTTGCGCTGGAGCTTAGCCTCGTAGAATTCAGCGATGCGACCGCTCAACATCGGAAGCTGCCCGGTTTCTTCCCCTAATTTTAGCATGCGTACTGCCATCGCCGGAAGTGCCTCCGCATCAGCCAGCACGTCCGACAGCTTGCCGCCGTGTCGGACGCGATCGGACACCTGCGTCCAGGCTCCCGGGTGACCGCGGCGGTCCATCATGTCCACGAGGATCCGTAGCGCTGCCGACAGCGTCATGCCGCTGCCAAGCAAGACGCCGAGATTACGACAGAATAGGGCGGTATTATGGAAGGTCACAATTGGTTTTACGAGCGGCAGGCGTGCCAAGTTGCCGACTACGGCCGCCCGCACATTCGCACGTCGTGACATCAGCCATCCAATTGCCAACACGATCGCTAAAGATGCCGCGATGATATCGCCTTGCGAGCGTACCAAATCCGAAAGACCGAGAAACAACTCGACGATGGGGTCGAGCTTGGCCCCAAAGTCGCGCAAGACGGCGGCAAACTGTGGCAGAACGAATAATAAGAAGAACGTCAGAACGCACCCGGCCGCGAACAACACGAAGGCCGGATAACTAAGTGCTTCTGTAAGCTTTCGGCGAAGCAATTCGGCTCGGGTTCGTTCATTGGCGAGGACTTCAAGGATATGGTCGAGCGTACCTGAGGCCTCGCCGACGCGCACCATCGCCACATACATCGAAGGAAACACCGCCGGATGCTGCGACACTGCGTCGGCGAAGCTCTCTCCGCCGAGGACGCTCGCGCGGACCTTGCCGATAATCGGACGCAACCGTCCAATATCTATATCGGTAGCAAGCAATTCTAGCGCCGTGTCGAGGCGGGCGCCGGCCTTGAGCAAAAGCGCAAAGTCGCGCGTGAACACGGTAATGTCTTCGGCGCGGGGTCGGTTGAGAAAAGCAAGGCTGAAGTGCGGGGCCGCCCCTTTGCCTTCTTTGGAAACGGCATCGATTGGAACAAGACCGAGATATTCAATTCGACGATCCACCTCAGCGGCCGACGGCGCTGAAATCGAACCACTAACGATCTCGCCAGTCTGGCTAAGTGCTCGATAGTGAAAGGTCGGCACAGCGTCACCGTAGCGCGACGACCCGAAGCGCCTCGGCCGGCGAGGTGATCCCGGCCCGACACTTGGCAACCGCGTCGTCCAGCATAGTCGTCATGCCGCCGCGCAAAGCGGCACGCTCGATCTCGCCCGCATTTGTCGTTGTTCCCACCAGACTGCGTATCTCTTCGTTCATTTCCATGATCTCAAACACGCCGTTGCGGCCGCGATAGCCGTTACCGCAGCGCTCGCAGCCTCGGGGCTCATGTATCGTTTCGCCGATCTTTAAGCCGAGGGCAGCATAGCGGGGATCGGCGGCCAAGTCTTCACTGCTCAGCTGGCGCGGCCGCTTGCAGCGATCGCAGAGCAAGCGGACCAGCCGCTGGGCGATGATGCCGCGAAGTGTCGATGTCAGGAGGAAGCCCTCGACGCCGAGATCGAGCAGGCGTGGCATCGCCGATGCGGCAGTCTCGGTATGGAGGGTCGTGAGCACGAGATGGCCGGTCAACGCGGCATGAACCGAGATATGGGCAGTCTCGGAATCGCGGACCTCGCCAACCATGATCACGTCTGGGTCATGGCGAAGGAAAGAACGTAGCGCGGTCGCGAAGGTGAGCCCAATCGCTGGCTTGACCTGCGTTTGATTGACCCCATGGATCTCGTATTCGACGGGGTCTTCAATTGTCAGGATCTTGCGTGAAGTGTCATTGAGGATATTGAGCATCGTCGCAAGCGTCGTAGTCTTGCCGCTGCCGGTCGGGCCTGTGATCACGACCATGCCATGCGGCAGCGCTAGCAACCGGGCAATTCTCTCCTCGTCGGCGCGCGCCATGCCCAGCTTGCCGATGTCGAGTAGCCCGCGGTCCTTCGACAACAGGCGGATCACCGCCGATTCACCGTGCTGGGTTGGCATCGTGGCCACGCGAATATCGATGCCGACCCCGGCAATGTGCAGGCGAGCGGCACCGTCCTGTGGTAACCGGCGCTCGGCGATATTGAGCCCGGCAAGAATTTTGACGCGCGAAATGACGGCTTGCGGCAGCGCGCCGGCCGGCGTCGGAACCGTACGCAGCACGCCATCGACCCGCATTCGCACGACGAGACCAGGCTGGAACGGTTCGAGATGAATGTCGGTCGCGCGCAGCTCGAACGCTCTTTCAAGTAGATCGTTAACCGCGCGGACGACCGGGGCGCCGCTCGCGAGATCGCGTAGGCTCTCGACGTCGTCATCTGCGCGCGCAAGCACCGCGTCAGTGGTATCCGTGACAGTCGCGCTATCGTCCAGCCGTGCGGCGAGGACCGTTGCGATGTCCTCAAACGAAGCCACCTCGATCTCTAATGGGTTGCCGAGAACAATTTCCGCTGCGCGGATCGCCGCGGCGTCGCATGGGTCCGCGATGACAAGCCTTGAACGTCCCGAACCTGCTGAATAAGCGAAAATTGACGATTCCCTCAGGAAGCGCGGTGAAAATCTGTCAGCGAGCGAAGTGGCAGCTATCAGCTCGGGCAGGCTGACCCGTGACAGGGCAAAGAATCGCGCCACCTCATCGGCGAAGCCATGAGCCGAAAGCTCGGTCAGTTGCCACAGCTTTTGCAGTGGTCTTCCAGTCCTGCGGGCTTCTGCGATATTGAATCTCGAAGGTAGATCGCCAACGATGAATTGCTTACTCAAAAGGTATTCGTAAAAATTCCCTAGTATATCGCCAGGGTGTGCCGCCTCGTTTCCGCCGCCAATATCGCTCTTTTCCAAGACTAATTTGGTCATTTAGCCGATTCCGGAGGATTCTTCGTTCTTGACGAGGGCGCCTGTTTTGTTCAATTGTAATGTTAATAGTATACAGGATGATTTGTCGTAACCCAAATGTTTCAGTCGGTGGTACGAGCGTGTTCAATCGTCGCCGAATCATCTGTGGTTGCTTAGTAGCCGCGTTGGTCGGACTAACTGCCTTGCTCGCAGGCTGCGATACGTCCTTTTACAACGATAAACGGTCGCGGTTACCCGATCCGTTCGAAACAATCAAAAACACCGATCTGCAGCCGCGCTTTCCGCAACAAACGGAGGCTGCCGGCGTTCCGCCTCAAGGTTTGAAACCCGCCAGCTATTTCGGCCATGAAGAAACACGCGAGACCCCGCCGGACCAACCGGCGGCGAGCGGCGCGCAACCGGCTGCGAACGGCGAAGGCTACGAATTGAATTTCGAAAACGCGGCGGTAACGAGCATCGCCAAGGTTATACTCGGGGACATTCTCGGAACCAACTATACGATCGACCCGCGGGTTCAAGGTACGGTGACGATAGCGTCGGGCAGGCCGGTGCCAAAGGGCGACCTCATTTTCGTCCTGGAGAATGCGCTGCGCGTGAACAATACCGTGCTGGTGCCGGACAATGGTGGATACCGGCTTATTCCGGCCGGCGAGGCCCAAGGCAGTGGCGTTGCGAGCCGCGGCGGCGACACCGCAGAGGGCGGATACGGCATCACGGTTGTGCCTCTGCGTTACGCATCGGCGCAAACTATCCTTAAGCTCCTCGATAGCTTTGCGATCAAGGCAGGAACGGCTCGTGCGGATGCTGGACGTAATTTGATCCTGGTTCAGGGCAGCGGTCCTGAGCGTCGCGGCGCAACCGAGACCATTTTGAGTTTTGATGTCGACTGGATGCGCGGGCAATCGGTCGGCATCTATCCGGTACAAAACGCCGCTCCCGAGGCAATGATCGCCGAACTCGAAAAAATCATGGCGAGTGGAGAGAGTGGAATCAACCACGACCTCGTCACCCTGCAGCCGATCAGTCGTCTGAACGCCGTCCTAGTTGTCACGCAAAAGCCCGCCCTGCTGAAAGCGGCCGCTACCTGGATCACTCGACTCGACAAGTCCAATACCGCAGGCGCAGGCGTGCGGGTCTATCGCTTGCGCTATGGCAGCGCCAAGCAGATCGCGATACTGCTGAACGATATATTCGGCGCCCGCTCATCGAGAGACTTAAATTCTCCGATGAACCAGATCGCACCTGGGGCGGGTGTGACGGCGACCTCAAGCGGTGATCGGCTGGCGCGCAACTATTCGGGTGCTCAATCGGGTTCCGGTCTGCAGCCGGGCGGGGGCTCAGCGCCCATCGGCGGTCTCGGAAGCGGCAGCGGTCTTGGAAGCGGGGCCGGTCTTGGAAGCGGGGCCGGTCTTGGACGCGCGCTTGGAAGCGGCGGAGGCCTAGGAGGTGCCGGAGGCGCTGGCACTGCAACGTCGACCCTCCCGGGCCAAGTAGGAACATCCAGCCGCGAGACCGGCGACCAGCCCCCGGCGGTCGTTCTGCCAGGCGCTAGAATTACCGCAGATACGGTGAACAACGCGTTGGTGATCTTCGCCAACCAAGAGAACTATCGGCTCATCGAACAGACGCTAGCCCAACTTGATCGGCCGCAGCTGCAAGTGGCTATTCACGCGACTATTGCCGAGGTCACGCTCAACAACGATCTTCAATACGGGGTTCAGTATTTCATTCAAGGCAACGGCGGCTCCTTTGGGCTGGTGAACAGCAACAGCGCGGCAGCAATTAACGCGGCGACATCAGCAACAGGCGGAACAACGATCGGCGGCGCATCAATCGCAGCGGCTGCAGTGTCTAATGTAGCGCGCACCTTTCTTAATCAGGCGCTTCCTGGGAGTAGCCTTGTCCTTGGTGCGGCGGGTAACCCCAAAGCAATTCTTGATGCATTGCGAACAGTTACCGACGTGAAAGTTCTCTCATCGCCGTCCTTGGTTGTCATCGACAATCAAGTTGCAACGTTGGTGGTTGGCGACCAAGTACCCATTACGACACAAAGCGCCACGGTCATCACGAACCCAACCACGCCGCTGGTCAATACCATCGATTACCGTTCGACCGGCGTCATTCTACAAGTCAGCCCGAGGATTAACGTCAACGGAAATGTTATTCTCGAAGTCGACCAGGAGATCAGCAACGTGGCCGCTAACGCCAACGCTGCGACGCTGACGCCGACTTTGACACAGCGCAAAATCAAAAGCACGATCTCAGTTGCCAGCGGTCAATCGGTGCTTCTCGGGGGGTTGATCTCCGAAACACAACAGCGCAGTCGCAGCGGCATCCCAGTTCTGGAAGAAATTCCCGTCCTCGGTAATCTCTTTTCGCAAAATGATCGGTCGACAGTACGAACTGAGCTCATCGTTTTCATTCAGCCGCAAATAATTCGCGACAGCGTCGATGCTTACAAGGTGGCAGAAGAGTTGCGCAGCAAACTTAGGGGATCGGCGGAGGCCGCGTTTCCGCCCGGGCCCTCGCTGCTAAATAATCCTCGATTTGTTCGCTGAGTCGCTCGCTCTTAATTAACTGTTTTGTCGGTCGAAGGCGGCAGGCCGAAGAAGAGGGCGTTTTTTTTCGCGCAAGAATTGTCAGCAGCTCACGCACCTTTCCCCACTTGGGCTTACATAGCCTGCAGCGCGTCTCTTCTCGGCGCTGTCGCTACGAGCCTGCTGGCAGCGCCCGGGCTTCTCGGCGTACTTGGTGGCAGTCTCGCTATCGTGATGATTGCGATTGCGGTTGTCGACGCCCGCCTTTTTATAATCCCTGATTCATTGGTTTTGGCCGGCCTCGGATTGGGCTTGCTGCAACCGTTTATGGTCCAATCGGAGACTTTTTCTGCGGCAATGATCAGTTCACTCCTGCGCGGTCTCGCGCTTGCACTCGCATTTTGGAGTTTGCGAAACGTTCACATGTGGCTCCGTAAGCGCGAGGGCATTGGACTTGGCGATGTCAAGCTCGCGGCGGTCGCCGGCGTGTGGCTCGATTGGTTGGCGATTATTCTTGCGGTCGAAATCGCAGCTTTGGCGGCACTTGCGATGGTCGCGATCCTTGCGATGCGCGGACGAGCGATCACCGGGGAAACGCGCGTACCGTTCGGATGTTTTTTTGCTCCGGCCATATGGCTCGCCTGGCTCTTGGACATTTACTTTTTGCAGACAGTCTTTTGACCATTGGGACGGCCTCTTCGCAAATGTCGATAGGGCTGCGACTGACCGATCTGCCAAGTAAACTAGTTGAGCGTTTCCAAGGTTCGAATCATATCAGGCGCTGTCGTCCACACTTGGTCCTACAAGCTCAACAAAGCCGGGCGCAGGACGGAGCGGGCAAGCTTGGAAAAGAAGCCCTCGATCAGGTTGAGCCAGGAGCCGTGCGTGGGCGGCGGCGAGCCAAGCTTTCGTCTCCTTGGAGATGTGCGCGGAATGATTGTCGAGGATCAATTTGATCGCGGTATGGGCCGGATACGCCGTGGCGCGGGCTTGTAGTGTCCCGCGTACACGGATTGAACGCTTAGCGCGCGAGGAGACGCCTATAACGGCCGATACGGCGCTTCGGCTCGCTCGTATTTTGGCACAACGCCCGCGTTTTGGATGGGAATGCAAGCGCAATACGAGTTAGAGCGCGCGCAAGATGGACTGGCCACTGAACTCAAGCGAATCTCACCGGTCAAGCAAGTCGCTGCCTGAATATGAGCCAAGCTCACAAACGCCAACCTCTCAACCTACGGCGCGTGCCGAGACCGTTGGTGGCTTACGCCGCGAGTGCCTTGAGTGCGAACTTAGGATTCTTAGCGACGATAGTCAGCAGCGAGCGGCCGGCCGGATCAGGTAGCACGCGACCCTGCTCCCAGTTGCGTAATGTTGATAATGGGATACGCAAAGCTCTCGCGAACTCGGGTTGAGTCATCCCAAGCTTCTTGCGCAAAAGTTGCGGTGGAATAACTGGAGCAAATCCTGAGAGGTCACTCTTCGGGTCTTGGCCATCTTCGATCATGTGGCGACGAATGCTCGACTCCGTCGTTCGATTGATCTTCGCCCGGTTGGTCTTGGACTTCATCCGGCGGATCTGGTCGAGCGTTTGATGAACGATTGCCATAGTCTACGTTCCTACTCGAAAAACATGCAATCGCATACGCTTTAAGCGTACCTCTGTCAATGTCAACCTACTTCCCGATAACGCAGGAGACGCTCGTCGATATCATTTACACGCAGATCTTTAGGTGCGCGCCGAGCGCGCAAGCGGAATCTGTACTCATTTCGGCCATCGCTTGCTATGGAGCGTGGGTGGTAACGACCGGCGTCTCCGCTGCTAACGCTTGACCAGTTACAATCCCCACACGCGTGAGTTCTGGTTCAGGCTGATTGGCAATAAATCGATTCATATCAGTCCTCAAAATCGAGGCGCGGGTATCAGACTTCGTGATCTGCGGGGCTATTTTCTTCATTTCCGTTGGCCAATCGTGCACTTCGAAAATTTCGAGACGAACCCAATTTATGATCTGCGCCCGCAGCCTTAAGGGCAAGGCGAACGCTTAATGCATGCATCAAGAATGAACAGCGTTTGTGCCACTTGTCTCCACAAAGCCGTCTCGTACCGATTGATGCGCTCGATCGGGAAGCTGTTAAGATTACACAGCCGCAAGAAGATCGTCGCCGGATTGGGATAGTTCGAAGAGCTCTCGCGTGCATTCACAACGTCGGCTTCGTGATTTGCAAGGTCGGGCGTGTTTGAGGCTGGTTGCGCGGGTACAAAGCTATCTGGACTGCGAAGCAGCCGATAAAGAAATTCCATTCCGGGGCTGGCGGTGTCAGATCCGACTCGCTCTCCAAGCTTTTGTTCCATCGCAAGCCGTGCTTGCAGCTGAAACAAATTGGTTTTGATTAAGGCGGAGCGGCGAAGCCTCCAGAGGAGCGATGTGAGCCTTGCGACCAGCTCGTTCTCGATCGTTGAAACGGGCTGATAGTCGGCTCTGATCGCGGCTGCAAAACGCTCGAATTCTTGCGAATCCTCGATTGCCGGGACGACGGTTGCAGCCGTGAGGCCATGGCGTATGGCGTTGCGGCGCGACTGCTGTCAATAGGAACAAAAGCATAAAGCTTGATGGCCTTTCGATGCGAAACAAAGCCAAAATTATTGGCTCAAAGCCGGCAGCCTAAATCCACATTCAATCGGAAGGTGGCATGAATAACCTGAGCGGCTCGCGTCCGCTACAAATTTGGAGGCGATAACTCGTTACCGCACGTGAGCGATAAACGGCGCGCGGATGTCACCACCGAGATCGGCTGTCCTTGCAATGGGGCAAATTTTGCCCTATATACGACGAAACGATGGAGGCCTAATGCCAGAAATCGCGCGGATCGGCGGGTTCAAACTGTTGATGTTCTTCCAAGACGAGAACCCACCTCATGTTCACCTAAAAGGCGCCGATTTCGCTGCAAAGATCCGCATCTCGAATGGTGAAATTCTAGCCGGCGATGCGCCCAGACGTGTTCTAAAGTTGGCTCGACAATGGATTCAGGAGCATCGAGCCTCACTCGTTGAACAATGGAACGAATTTCAGAGGTGAGCGAAATGATCGAAGAGGTGGCAAAGGTGAGAAAACTGCGCGCGAGCGGCGGTCGCACTCTGCAGGTTCGCTTCGCTAAAGATCGGCGCGAGTATGAACTTGACTTAACCGGACTGATTGCTCGTAGCAGGCATTTTGCGCCGCTGATCGGTGATACCGAGACCTTCGCTAAAGCGGCGATCATAGAAGGTGGGCTCGGGGTAGCTTGGCCCGTCCCAACAAAATGGGGTCCGCTGGACGTCTCGGCCACGACATTACGGCGGATTGCAGAAGAGCAACAGCCCATGACGGGCGCGGATTTTGCAAAGTGGCGCAAGTCACTTGGGCTTTCTCTCTCGGAAGCGGCCAATCTCCTAAGTCTCAGTCGACGAACTATCATGGGTTATCTCAAGAAAGACGAGTTGCCGCCCGTGGTTGCGATTGCGTGCCGCGCGCTCGCCCGCGACAAACATCTTTTGGCTGCACATTACGTTCCGACACGAACCGTTCGCCCAGCCGCTTGAGCCAAGTTTTCTGCACAACGCCTATCCCGAAGGCGCTGAAAGTCCTCAAGCGGGCCGGTGTTGGCAAGCCGCCGAGAAAGGGCGATGAACTGCCACCCAGGAAAAAGAGAGCGAAACGCCAAGCGGCATGATGATGCAGGCGGGGGTTGACCGCTGCTAACGACCTGGCGGTTCGGCGTGCCTTGGAATTGGCCGGTATAGACTTCATTGACGAGAACGGCGGCGGGCCTGGCGTCCGCCTCCGCAAGCGTCAACGAGCAAAACCAACCAAATAGCCATACCGTCAGCCCAATGAAGTCCAGTCTTGGGCTATGTCTCGACCCTGATGTCGATCCAAGAAACAATCGCATTTGATGCTGCCTTTGCGTATCTCATGGTGACACCTTTTCTTGCATATAGTATCTTATCGTGATACATATAGGGCGCTCGGGAGTAACAAGGTGATCCGGTCCTTCAAAGGCGATTTTGCAAGGATCATCCTAAATGATCGCCGAGTTCCGAAAGGCTTTCCGACTGATATTGCTAAAATTGCTCGCCGCAAACTCATTCAGTTGAACAACGCGGGTGCTATTGGGGACCTTGTCGTTCCGCGGGGCAACCATTTCGAGGCTCTAAAAGGCAAGTTAGCGGGCAAGCATTCGATTCGCATCAATGACCAGTGGCGGATTGTCTTTCGGTGGACGGGCATGGGACCAGAAGAAGTTGAGATCACGGATTACCATTGAAAGGAATGAACGAATGGCGAAAACAAAAATACTTCCTCCAGTCCATCCCGGCGAAGTACTACGTGAGGAATTCCTCAAACCAATGCGGCTGACACCCTACGCCGTGGCGCGGGCTTGTAGTGTCCCGCGTACACGAATTGAACGTTTGGCGCGCGAGGAGACGCCAATAACCGCCGATACTGCGCTTCGGCTCGCTCGGTATTTTGGCACGACGCCCGCGTTCTGGATGGGAATGCAAGCGCAATACGAGTTGGAGCGCGCGCAAGATATGTTGGCCGCTGAACTGAAGCGAATCTCACCGCTCAAGCAAGCGGCTGCCTAAAATATGAGCCAAGTTTGCAAGCAAGTACGGGCAAGGTGCCAGGCAAGCTAGAACGCTCCGCACCGGCGGTGTTAACAAGCCGATTGCGATGGACCCACCCTCGTCGCGGGAACTGAACGCAATCGTAGACTACGAACAGATCGGTTGCTGCGAACAGGCGGGAATAGCCAGCATAAGGGAGAAAGTAGGGCTGCATGATCGCGACGGTGAGCTAAGTCACGGCGCCCTCCATCGATCGTCGGAAATGACAGCCTGTTCCAACTTGTCGTCGCGGCTCACTGTTCGCCCCGAGCGTATTTCGATACAGTCCGAGAATAGGATAAAGTAGTGTTGGCCTTTGGACCGTTTGGCGCGGATGCCATGGCCGAAGGCTTCCTTGGCGTCCTCCGGCATTAAGATCTTGAGCTCGGTTTTGGCTTGTTCATGTTCCAGGAAGTCCGCGCGGGTTTGGCAAAACACCCCCGCCAATTCGGCCCAGGAATTGGATGCACTCATATCGACGATGCGCACCGCTGCGATCCGCGGCCGTGGTGGCTCGGCCCCATAGAGGCGAGGGGGCTCGCCACTCTCCACACAGCGCCAGAACTTCTTTTCCGCCGTCAGCAGCAGATGTTGGTAGAGGCAATGGGCCGGGATTGAGATTTCCACCCATTTGCCGCCGCCTGTGATGATCGAGAGTGCCGCCGCCTTGGCATTGGTCACCCACATATTGTGCTGGAGCTGGGCCATGTGCTTTTCGGCCGCCGCTACTTCCGAGAACGACCACGGCAGCATGAACTTGGCCTCGAACACCGCCCCGGTATCGTAACGGTTCGACAGCTAGAAGCCGGCGTAAACGAACCCCGGCGTTCAACGTTGGAAGTTGTGAGGCAGGCTTTCGAACGCGCCGGCGTCGAATTCATCGACCAGAATGGCGGCGGCGCTGGGGTGCGCTTGAAAAGGCCGTCATAGCCAAACCTGGGTAAATGACCCCCTGGTGAGGCTGTTTGACCACCTTGATTTCCATTTCCTTAGGAATTATATTGCTATATTATTTCTACAGAAATGGAGGCTCCCATGCCACCAGCCAAACCTCGCCCGGCATCCATGGCCGACCAGGCCGCCGTTCTCACCAAGGCGACGCTCAGGGCCGCGACCCAGCTCGGCTTGACCAACAAGCTGCTCGCGACCGTGATCGGCGTATCGGAAGCAACCGTCTCCCGCATGCGCAGCGGCGATTACACGCTCCAACGCGGACAGAAGTCGTTCGAGCTCGCGGTCTTGTTCGTGCGCCTCTACCGTTCGCTCGATGCCATTGTCAGCGGCGACGATGCGGTTGCGGGCTCGTGGCTCAAGAACCGGAACACAGTGCTCGATGCCGAGCCGCTTGCGCTCATCCAGACCGTTCCCGGACTCATGAATGTCATCCAGTACCTGGACGCCCGCCGCGCTGTCGTCTGACGCACGCGCGCTCGCCGGCACCTGCTGGCGGCTGGTCGAGGCGCAACATCATGTCTCGACGCTGAAGCTACTGGATTCAGTCGATGAGCAGAAGCTGCTCGAAGACCTCATCGAGGCGACCAAGCCGCCGCTGCCGCCCGAGTGCCGCGATCTGCATTACCTGTTGTCGACGCCGTTTCGCTATGGTGCTGTCTACCCAATCGGATCACGATTCCGGCGAGCGGGAATGACCGAGGGCGTTTTCTACGCATCGGAAACGCCGCAGACGGCCGTCGCTGAGATGGCGTTCTATCGCCTGCTCTTCTTCGCTGAGTCGCCCAATACGCCGTGGCCCTCGAACCCCGCCGAGTACTCAGCATTCTCAGCTGAATACGCAACCAAGAAGGCGATCGACCTGACCAAGGGCAAATATGGCGCCGACAGAACACTCTGGATGCACGTAACCGACTACAGCCACTGCCAGGCATTCGCCGATGCTGCGCGCGCGGCCAAGATCGAGGTTATTCGCTACGCGTCGATTCGCGATCCCGCCCAGGGAATAAACCTCGCGCTGCTCACTTCCCGCGCCTTCGCGAGTCCCAAGCCGATCAATCAGCAGACGTGGCATATTCGCCTCAGCGACGCCGGGGCCCAAGCGATCTGCGAGGCACCGAAATCCGGTATCACGTTCGACCGCAAGAGCTTTGCTGCTGACCCCCGCATCGCCAAGCTGCGCTGGGTTCGAGCCTAGAAGTTGGCGTTGAGGCGTCCTCGATCTCGCCGCTGGCAATCCGGGCGACCATGATGGCCGCGCCGATCACGTCTGTGGGTCGCTTTTGGCCTTTGGGGCCTTGGGCGCTTGAACAGGGCCGTTATATTTGGAGACAACCTCCGGCTAGGAACGAGGGTGACAGACCGGAGCTCTTGCGCGGTATGCCACTAGCCACGGGATTGGCCCGGGGGCGGGGTCGCGGGTCCAGCAACACTCGGAGAATAACGGATTTTTGGCCCATTCGAATAGGCGGCCTGAATTGGCTTCGTTTCGCAAAACGACCTTGCGCGTGTGCGGCACGCCCGCCCCCGAAATTCACGGCCATCCTCGCCGATGCCGCGTGGCGGCAGGCGGATGCGATTTTACGAAACGAAGCCAAAATTACGTACTCGAAGGCCGGCTAGCGGCCGGATAGAGGTTCGGCTTGCGACGCAGAGTTCCTGATTCGTAGCGACGACCGTATTGCCGGCATGAAAACTAGCAACATCCCGCGGGCCGGCCTCAGAATCCACGCCTGGCCGCCCGCCTCCACGTTGACATATTCGACGGTGACCTTTTGTTGGCCTTTGCCGCGGTGCTTGTTCAAGGCGTCAATCTGGCGGGCATAAATCGACATCAGCTTCGCCCAGGCTCCATTGAGTTTGCGCGTGTTCCCAGCGGGCTGGCCAGAAAACTCGGCCGCTACGAAGTGCCAATCTTCCGGCTTACACGTTTGGCCGTCAGTCGTTCGCTCCAGGGGCGCGGCCTGGGCGGCGAATTACTGCTTGCCGCAGGGACTCGCAGCTTAGCAGTTGCGGCGGAAGTCGGCGGTGTGGCCTTGGCCATCGATGCCAAAAACACTCAAGCCGCAAGGTGGTACGAACGCTACGGCGCGGTACGTCTACTGGATGACCAGCTCAAATTAATCCTGCCACTCACCGTGATTGCCGAGGCCATAACTGCCGCACAAAAGAAAATTCGATGAACCGCGATTAACAAACCCACGTCGAATTCATCGACGAGAACGGCGGCGGCCCAGGTGTGCGACTGCGCAAACGTCAGCGGCTAAAACAGCCCAAATAGTCGCCCCCGTCGTCTGAACGTGGCGCGTGTCGGCCGGATAGCCTGGTCTCCTAAAGTCGCTCGTTTTCAAGGCTCCAGCTGCGGCATTGATCGCGTTGCCTGAAAATCCAAACAATCAAGCGCTTCGAAGCCGCAGAAGGATTCCGCCGAGCCAGTTTTCGACCCTGCTCAAAGTCAAGACCGCCTTGGAAGCCGCCGGCATCGAATTCATCGGGTCACCGATCAACCGGCCTGGTCGCCTTCGATAATGTCGAAATACGGGTGAAGCCAACCCTCGTCAGGAATGCAATCTTTTCTATCGCCTGCCCATAATAATGAGATACGCCCGTGACGGCATGCCAGCACGCGTCTTCTTTCGTTTCGGCGATTCCATCTCCCCAATAGGGAGCATGCATCAGGGGCGTCTTAATTGCGTGAGTCCGTGAGAATTTCCACCATCCGGTTTTCCGGAGCCGGATGGTGATCACCTGCAGCAGCGTTCCAACGCGGTACGAGAACACAGTTTCGCTGGGATCAACCGCGATCCAGTGCACATAGCGATAGTCGCGATGCATCTCAAGGCTCCCGTGCCTGCTTGGAGGCTTCGGACGAGATTCGGAAATCGACTGCAACCCGTTCAGCATCAACGCCGACCAGATCTGCAAATTCACGCGTCACCCGATTTATGAACTCGTCTACCTGTTTTACTTTGGATCGCTTGCCCATCTCGTCGGCTGGAAATTCATCACGCCATGCCACCAGCTTCGGGCCAGACTTGGGCGAAGTCGATTTTCCAAATAGAATTGCATCCAGCTTCACGAATAGGGGCACCTCAGCCTCTGTCTGAAGCTTATGTTTCCGGACATGTTCATCGAAGGCTTCTGCGAGCTTGGTGAAATTGAAGCAGATCACCTCCACCATCGTCGAGGACTTCGACGGCACGACTACTAAGCACCAATCGAATCCCGAGACTCCTTTCCAGCGCCCATCCGAGTTAGGAATCATGCCAACTTCGCGACGTTGCGAGGTGCGAACGGCAATTTCTAGCGTTGTAGCGCCCTTGGTAGCAGTGAGCCGTGCGCCCGGGGCGACCCTAGGTGCTGCAACAACGGTCACGTCGTAACCGCGCCGCTTCAAAGCAAACTGGGCAATTTCACGAAACCGCTGTCGCGATAGCTGCATGCGTTCACCGCTCGTTTCCTCAGATGGGTTGGTAGGTTTACCTCAGAACATCATAATGCTCTGGCTTGACAACCACCACACCATTACGATAGCCTATTCATCATAAAAATAAAAGGGGTGTTGAATGGGAAAAAACCCTATAAAGTCGGCTATCGTGTTCCTCCGGAGGACACGCGGTTCAAACCAGGCGTCAGCGGTAATCCGGACGGTCGGCCAAAGCGCAGGCGTAGTATTGCCGACGACCTCCGTGACGAACTCGAGCGACCTGTCACCTTGGTCGAGAACGGGGAAGAATTGGTCGTTCCAAAACGGCGAGCCTTGGCGAAGAAATTGATCGAGGCGGCGCTCAAGGGCGATCCGCGCGTCATCGCGCAGCTCGACTTCATGGCTCGCGAGGGCGATGACAACCCGGCGGAGCGAGACGAACTCGCCTCTGCTGCGGACGCTGAGATCGTCCAGGCATCTTCCGATGAGGTTGTTGCTACGCGGTCAGAAAGCCCTGATCAGGAGACACGCCTACTGTCGCCGCCCTCGAAGCCAGATGAAGCCAAGGAATGACCCCGCGAGCCGCTGAGCTCATTCGAAGCAATCTCGTGTCTTTCGTCAGAAAGGCCTTTGCCGGCCTGCACCCCGGCGAGCTGCTTGGAGTGCAGCCATATGTTTCCTATCTCTGCTATGAGCTCTCGAAACTTTTTGAGGGGGATATCACCCGGCTGATCATCAACCTGCCGCCGCGTCATTTGAAGAGCTTTATCGGCTCGGTCTGCTTTGCTGCATGGTGGCTTGCTCACCGACCTTCCTCGAAAGTGATGATCGTGACCTACAGCGAGCCGCTCGCTCGCAATCTCGGACACCGGATCCAAGCCATCCTGCGCTCGTCTTGGTACCAGCAGCTGTTTCCGACGCGGATTTCCGCCAACCATTCGAGCGTCACTGATTTTTCTACCATTCAGGGCGGCGGCGTCTATGCCGTCTCGTTCGGTGGCTCGATCACCGGCTACGGAGGGGATCTGATCATTTTCGACGACCCGCTCAACATTAGCGACGCCGGCAACGAGCAGCAGTTGCAGCGCGTCAACGACGGTTTCGACCCGCTGGTGATGTCGCGGCTCAATCACCCGAAAACCGACCCGGTGGTGATCATCGCCCATCGCCTTGCCGAAAACGACCTCGCTGGCTTCCTCCTGCAGCAGGGAGGCTGGGAGCGTGTGGTGCTCCCCTTCGTTGCCACCCAGGACGCTACCTATGGCGCTTGGCACCGCCGTAAGGGCGAGCTCCTTCGCCCAGAGGCTTATGGCGAACATGAGGTCGCCCGCATCAAGGCCGGCGGCAGCTACGAGACGCTCTACCAGCAGTGCGTTGGAGCGGAAGAACAGCGCATCACGCCCGATCATTTCGGGAGGTATAGGGGCTACGAGGTGCCTATGCTTAGGGCGGTTGTCCTGAGTGTCGATGCAAGTCAGTGTAGCGGCCCGAAGAACAGCTTCAGCGTCATCCAGGCTTGGTGGTATTCGGGCGAAGATCATTACCTGCTCGATCAATGGCGCAGCCAGTGCGACTACGAGGAGCTATGGCGCGCCTACAGCGTTTTCTGTAAACGCTACAATCCCTCAGCGGCGCTCATTGAGCGCGCTGCCAATGGCTATGCATTGATCAGGGACTCGAAGCGTCGGCGGCGGCGTCTTCGTGTCGCCGAAATTGCCACCGATCGTCGCTCCAAGACCGCGCGACTGGTGCCGCATCTCGAAACAATCCGGGCAGGGCGGATCAAGCTGCCACGGGATGCCGATTTTGTTGACAACTACATCGCGGAATTCGCGGCGAGCAAGCGCACCACTTTCGATCAGGTCGACGCTACTACGCAATACCTTGAATGGATCGCGAAACAGCCGCCACTTCTAGTGCCTCCGCCGCGAGCGGTGGCGGTAGCACGCAATCCGAGCGGGCCGGCATGTGTTAGTGACCAAGCGGCGTCGGTAAGCTATTCCAGATCCCCAGGAGGCTTGTTGGGGCTGATGAATTTGATGAGTGAATTGGCTGTTTGACATCGTGAAGGGCGCGCAGCGAGAGCGGAATTTCGCCGCCGGCTCTCGCGCGCGCCGAATGCTCGCAGCAGGAATAGAGAATTCCCTGATAAATTCCCTGTTAGCAGGGAATTTCTGCAAGACGGGGAGGTGCGGAGGGAAAGCGACCACCCCATTCGAAGCAAAGCGGCCACCGGTTCCGATCGAAGGTAGCCACGCTGTTGATAGGGTGAAGCGGGTTCCGTTGCCGGCAGTCTGAAAGGGGCAAGGTCCTTCCCTGCGGTTCCAGCAGGGGGAGGTCCGATGCCCGCCGAGAGATTGCCGATGCGCAAGGTTCGTTAAGTTCTACGCCTGAAGTACGCTTGCGGAGCGAGTGGGTGATTGCCCAAGCGGTCGGGATTGGCCGCACGGCGGTCGGTGGGTATATCCGGCGGGCGGCGGTGATCGGCATCGCCTACCCATCCCGGCCGACATCGATGACGCGGCGCTGGAGGCAAGCTGTTCGCGCCAGCGCGTTACAATCCGCCGCGATCGTAGCTCTTGCCGGACTGGGGGCACGTCCATGCCGAGCTGCGCCGTCGCGGCGTGACGCTAGCGCTGCTGTGGCACGAATACCGCAGTCATCCCCCCGACGCAACGGCTATAGCCGGTTCTGCGACCGGCACGGCGAGTGGCGCCGCGGTGTGACGGCGACCATGCGCCAGACGCACGCGGCGGGCGAGAAGCTGTTCGTGGACTTTGCCGGCGACACTGTGGCGGTGTTCGATGGCCTGACAGGGGAAGCTCGCGACGCCAAGATCTTCGTCGCCGTTCTCGGGGCATAGAACTACACCTACGCCGAGGTCCGCTTCAGCGAGGCGCTGCCTGACTGGATCGGCGTCCACGTCAATGGGCTCGCCTTGCTGGGCGCGGTACCGAAGGCGATCGTTTGTGACAACCTCAAGGCCGGGGTCACGACTGCCAGCCAGTACGAGCCGGTGGTGAATAGGACCTACCCGGACCTCGATGTCTGTCGGAGCGCCGCAGATCGTGACGGAGGCGCCATGCCACTTCGGCGCCGGCCGCACTTGAGTTGCCTGTGACTAGGCAGATAGCAAAAGGGCCTCGCTGAAAGCCAGCGGGACCCGTTTTGCTTCAATCTCCTTTCCGCAGGCTGGGTTTTCTTCGACGGCGGTTTCCCATCAACGTCGAACGAAGACATGCGGTCCGATCGGGCGCCCCGAAACCAGTTCGTCATGGTAAAACTCTCGGAACTGCCTCCTGTTTGTCATCACCCCGATGGCGTTTTTGAAGAATAGGGGGGCGATGGCGGCCGCACGATGTTGGTGCGCTCGTCAAAGCCATCTACACCGACCTCATCGCTCGGCGCATCGTCCTCTGTTCCTGTTGCGGCGATTGCGCCGTCACCTAAATAGACAATCATTCCAAACTCCTTTTGATTCGTTGATTTTAGATTTCGCGGGATAAACCGGTGACCTATACGCAGCAAACAAACCTACCGCAGTTTAGTTCGATGCGTTTTGTCAATCCTAATATGTTGTTTGATATGACTGAAGCAAGTCTGGAGTCCACGCGGCAGTCGCGTGCGTAATCGATGTTTAAATTAAACTAAACGCAGTACGATCTTGCGTCGGCCAAATCGGCGACGAAATGTTCCGATATTAAAAATCCCTGTTATTTTCCCTGTTAGCAGGGAATTACGCGAGTGGGCATCAACGCCAAATTGCAATTGCAAATTTCTAAACGATCAGCTTTACCGTCGTGGCTTTGGACGGCCCCGGCAATGTTCACAACAATGTGACCTCTATGCTTGCCGAGCTACGATCACGAACAGATTTGACAATTTTGTCAGCATACGGTCCGTGGTGGATGCGCCGCAGTCCGGACTTTGATTGGCGGCAAAGTGTAAGTGAATCGCTCAGCCCGTCCGCGTCGGGGCTTATGCGACTGAGAGGGTCTGAGAACTTGTTGAATTTACACCGGCCACGCCAGTGCAGGCGGCTGCAGGCGACGTGCGATAACGCCGCATCGAGCACGTGCGATAACGCCTCACCGCGGACCTGCAATAACGCCGCATCGAGCACGTGCGATAATGGAAAACAGAGGAGGTGCGATAACGCCTCACATTTGGACGCGCGATAACGCAGTTCAGCGTGCAGGCGATAACGCCGCTTCAGCGCCCAATCCGGCGAAGGCGCCATCGCTACGCAAGTCAGGATGGGGCGACAGGGCGGTCCTGTTTAATTTGCATGTGCTGAGTTTGCACTTAACCATTCGGCCTGGGCAGCGGCAGTACTGTTTCAGTATGATAGACTGGCTGCATGGAGATCGACTTCGATAAGATTGACGACACCGTCCTGGGGCTTTTATGGCTAACGCTGCATGACGAGAGGCGCGCCTGGAAGGGTTTCGATTGGGGTGCTTTGGATCGGCTGCATCAGAAGGGTTTGATCGCGGATCCGGCAAACAAAGCGAAGTCTGTGGTTCTGAGCTATGAAGGCCTGCGGCGGGCGGAGAAGTTATTTCACGCGCTGTTCACGCGGCCGGCGCCATGAACGCGTGGCTGGTATTCCAGTTCCCCGCCCGCTGCGTACGCCATCGCCTTGATGGTCCGCGGGGGCGCTTCTGACTCCATTTGATCATGCAGCAGCCAACACGGCCTTCTTGATGGAATCTGGCAATGCGATCGAGCGGAAGAATCCTTTTGGATAAAGGTAATCATCACCCGATTCATCGATAACCCGCAGCTGACCGTGCTTCTCCGCAGTCGGATCGCGAAGCGCTACGTAAATTTTCCGCTTCTCAAGTGATGCGGGATAGCCCTCATTCTGTACGCAAATGACGAACTGCTTAGATAGCGGATTTGACATAGCCTAACCTCAAAGGAGCCGTTTTATCTTGAATTCCTTGCTTCCGATTCCAGATGCTTCATACCAGTGTACCTCAGCCAAATGGATAGAGCCATCCGGTAACCGGACGTGAGCAATTCCCTTGCGCTTCCGCCAACGCCCGCGTCCATAGATCTTGCGCAGGCGGGTGAGTTCGCGAATGCCAGATCCAGTGGCGAACGTCTCGACTTCGGAAATGTCGCCCAGAATCTCGAATTGCATCACCAAATCGTGTCAAAGCCGTGCGCCAGCGTCAACAACCTCCGCGGCAATCGGCTGATCTTCTGGGCCATTTTCTTCATTTCGTTGGACCTTCGTGCCGTAAGCAATTTTCGAAACGAACCCAATTCATGGCCTGGTCAGAGCGCCCGCAGGCTACGAGGGCGGCAACCGCTTCTTGCATGCGTCAAGAATGAACAGCGTTTGAGCAACCTGTCGCCCCAGAGCCGTCTCGTACCGATTGATCCGCTCGATCGGGAAGCTATTAAGGTTGCACAGCCGCAAGAAGATTGTCGCTGGATTGGGATAAGGCGAGGCGCTCTCTCGTACATTTTGAGCGTCGGGTCCGTGATTAATACGCTCGGGCGTATTTGAATCGACTTGCGAGGGCACAAAGCTATCTGGGCTGCGCAGCAGTCGATAGATATTTCCCAATCCTGGGCTAGCGGTGTCCGATCCAACTTGGGCTCCGAGTTTTTGTTCTATCGCAAGCCGTGCTTGCAGCTGGAACAAATTGGTTTCGATCAGGGTGGACCGCCGCAGCCGCCAGAGCAGTGATGTGAGCCTGGCGACCAGCTCCTCTTCGACGGTTGTTGCTGGCTGGTAGTCAGCCCTGATTGCAGCTGCAAATCGCTCGAATTCATCCGTATCCTCAATAGCTGGCACCACGGTCGCCGCCGTGAGGCCATGACGTATGGCATTGCGGCGCGACTGCAGTTTGCCGTTCTGCGTTATAGGACCGGTGCTCTTGGCCGCGTTTTGCCGGTTGGCTGAAACTTGTCTGTCCGAAGCCATGACGTGGTTTGCATATCAATTGGGTTCGTTTGGTAATTTGGCTGCATCCTCACTCGCGACTGCCTCGGGTGGATCAGTAGGTGCTTGTTGTTGGTACACTTGAACTGCGATCTGATACATTTTGGCCCGGCTCTGCGTCCAAAGCTCTTTGGCGATCTCAAGTGCGTTAATACCCAAGTCGTGCCACCACGCCAATTCGTTACCGGCTTGATGCAGCTGTTGGTGATGGTCGCGACCGAGCGGGACAGTGAACTCATCGCTCACTTTGAGACCCAGAGCTCTGGGTTGGGCAAAGCGTAGGTGATGCGGATCCGATGGTTGACGGCCGCACACGAGACACGGCTGTGACGCCACAAACTTCAGATGATCTTTGTCGCGAAGCCGCTTGGGTTCGGCAATGGTGAGAGCGCTCTTGTCGATCTGACCCGGTAATAGTTCGGGCGAGGCCGGGACAATGGAGGTATCACCTGATGGCTGGACGGCCAGTTGTCGTCTTCCCTCCGCTATATCCCTGGTCACCAAATCCTGCCGGCGGCCATAGTAGCGGGATGGTCGCGGGATCGGGGTGGTGTTGTCCGGCGGCAGGCTGAGCTGATGCTGCGGCAGATTGACTTGGTGCTGGCCCTGATCAACCAGTTTTGGCTCAGGCGCTGAAACTCTCGGGGAGGGGGCGGTCTTGCCGCTTCCATAAAGCGCTAATCCGAACGGCTTGCCGAACGTGGCGAGCGCCCGTTTTGTCGCATCAGTTTCCGCGGCCTTGAGGGCGATGTCGTGGACCTCGCCCGGTGATGTTCCACGCCCTTCACCCGTGCCGTGTCCTTCCCGGATAACGGTTGCGCCATCGGCGTGCACCGTGATGCGCACGCGGGCGATATAGACGGCGAGGAAGGTGCCGCGGTTCTCCCGGGCCAAGACGCATTTGGGTTCGATGGTCTCCCGGCTCCAGCCGTCGAAGCCAAAGATCCG